>Ga0310344_10001962_pt1 | contig 15600 bp, 17 predicted proteins | sample HC15DNA20200_MG_FD_203801 | JGI IMG/M metagenome (GOLD analysis project Ga0310344, IMG submission 203801) | Marine microbial communities from station ALOHA, North Pacific Subtropical Gyre - HC15-DNA-20-200_MG | ecosystem: Environmental > Aquatic > Marine > Oceanic | place: Pacific Ocean: North... | reverse complement strand
TACTATTTTACATTATATATCATACAAAAAAGGAAATCTTCCTGAGCTAATTTCAAAATTAAAACTTCGATATTGGATTTTATTCCTATTTTGTATAGTATTACCAATTAGTTTGTTTTATGTAGGAAGTGCACAAGAATTCATCTATTTTCAATTCTAAATTTAAAATTAATTTATAGTACTCATTTAACAATTTTTTAGATGCCAAGCAAATTGTATGAAATATTATCTCAGGTTTTTGATATTGATATTTCATTAATTAATGATCAATCTAGTCCTGAAACAATTGAAAGCTGGGATTCTTTTCATGGACTTGCGTTAATTGATGCACTTGAAATGGAATTTAATATACAATTTTCTATCTCTGAAATTACTGATCTCAAAACTGTGGCTGATATTAAAAAACATCTAAAAAATCATGGTATTGAAATTTAACAACAAAAAACATCCATAATTTCATTATTAATGGTAGTAAATATCAAATATCTTAAATTTTCATGATTTTCATGTTAGAAGAAAAATTATCATTTTTCATTAATGAATCTAAAAAATTAAAAGAATCTGATTTTGAAAAAAGTACTCGTATAGCAGTAATTGGCAGTTTTACATTAAATGGACTTGCGGAAACCCTACAAGTCAAATGTGCTAAATCAAATATTTTTAGTCATATTTTCTCTGGTGGATACAATCGATATAATGAAGAGATCCTTAACTCTAACAGTGGTCTATATTCATTCAATCCTGAAATTTGTTTTCTAATTTTAGATACAAGGACAATTTTGGAAGATCTATTTTATTCCACTTATGATGTATCTGAAAATGATCGACGAATTTTTGTAAATAAAAAATTTGAAGAAATTTCAAATTTAATAAAATTTTATACTAACAAATCTAAATCCAAAATAATCTTTTCAAACTTTGTACCTCCTACATATTCTTCATATGGTATTTTCGAATCAAAAATTGAGTATGGTTTACAAGAAATGATAAATGATCTTAACCAAAAACTATCAAATGAATTTAAAAATGATTCACTTGCTTTCATGTTTAATTTGAATGGCTTTGTCACTAATCATGGTTTGAATAGCATTTTTGATTATAGGCAATACTATTTGGGTGACGTAAAAATTTCACTTGAAAAAATTCCATATTTGGCTAATGAACTTATGGGTTATGTTAAACCTATACTTGGAATAAACAAAAAATGTATTGTATTAGATCTTGACAATACTTTGTGGGGCGGAATTATTGGCGAAGATGGTTTTAATGGAATAAAACTTGGACATAACGATCCTATCGGAAAATCATTTATTGAATTTCAGAAACATTTACTCTCTTTACACAAACGTGGAATAATTCTTGCGGTAAATAGTAAAAATAACTATGAAGATGCTATGAAAGTTATAAAAGAACATCCAAACATGATTCTTCGTGAAGAAAATTTTGCATGTTTAAAAATTAATTGGAATGATAAATCTGCAAATCTTAGAGAAATTTCACAAGAAGTGAATATTGGTTTAGATAGTATGGTGTTTTTTGATGATGATAAAGTGAATAGAGATTTTATTATTTCCGTGCTTCCTGAAGTCTTAACAGTTGATATGCCAAAAGATCCATCTCAATATGTCCCTACATTATTAGAATTAACTGATTTTAACGTTCTCAAAATCACTGAAGAGGATAAAACACGTGGCAAAATGTATAGGGAACAAAGAAAACGAACTGAATTAGAAAAATCAACTAATGACTTTGATGAATATTTAAAACAATTGAATATTAAATTATTTATTAAAAATGCAAATGAATTTACGATTCCTAGAATTTCTCAATTAACATTAAAAACAAATCAATTCAATCTTACTACTAAACGTTATCAAGAAGAAGATATTAGAAATTTTTCTCAAGATGATAAAAAAATAATTGGTTGTGCCCGTGTTGAAGATAAATTTGGAGATAATGGGATTACTGGTGTATTCATTGTTGATAAAAATAATAATAAAGAATGGATAATTGATACATTTCTCTTAAGCTGTAGGATTATTGGACGAGGAATTGAACAAGGAATTATTAATTATATTATCTCTTTGGCAAAAAAGGAAAATGTTTCTAAATTAATTGCAAATTTTGTACCTACTAAAAAAAATCAGCCAGCAGAAAATTTCTTACCTTCTTTTGGTTTTGAAAAATTAAATGATCAATGGGTTTATCAGATTGAGAATCATATAGATAGTACTACATCACATCTTGATATATCGAAGGAAGAATGAATAATAAATTATATCTAATTATTTCTAGGGTTTTTAATATAGATATTTCTTTAGTAAATAATAATTCTAGTCCAAAAACAATTGATGCCTGGGATTCTATGAATATGTATGTACTAATTAATGAAGTAGAAACGGAGTTTGGTATAAAATTTTCACTAGATGAAATTTTAGAAATCCAAAATGTTCAAAATATTGAAAACTTACTTGTAAAACATGGTTGTGAAAACAAATGAAGCTTCATCATATCGGAATAGTTGTTCCAAAAATCAATGATTCAATTGGTGATTTAACAAAATTTTTAAAATTTGATAATATAGGTATTCCAACACTCGTTGGTTCCCAAAAAGTCAATGTGTGTTTTTTGAAAATTGGGGCCATAAATCTAGAATTGATTGAACCTGCTGAAAAAGATTCGCCTATCTCTTCTTTTTTATCTAACGGTGGAGGATTTCACCATTTGTGTTTTGAAGTAGATGATATAGATAAAAAAATTAATGAATTAGAAAAAAATGGTGCGCAATTAATTGTTAAACCTACATTAGGATTTGAAAATAGATTGATTTCATTTCTGCATCTAAATATGAAAAATACTAATTGTAATTTGATAGAATTAGTAACTAAAAATGATCGAAAATAAGAAAAAATCTAATATTGAAAATGTTGGAGTTGATATTGTAGAAATTAAGAGATTCAAAAATAAAATTTTTTCAGAAAATATTAGCTTTTATAAAAAAATTTTTTTACAATCGGAAATTGATTATTGTAATAAGTTTAAATCTCCATATGAACATTTTGCAGGAAAATTTGCTATCAAAGAGGCTGTAATCAAATCAATTAATGAAAAAATCTTACCATTAGATATAGAAATTTTTTATAAAAATTCAAAACCTCATATTAAATTAAAAAAATTTGAATCAAAATATGTATTCAAAATATCAATGAGCCATGAAAAAGAGTATGCAATTGCTATAGCAATTGCATTAAGAAATTAAATTACCTTTCTACATAGTTTTGCTAAAACTCGAAGTACTGAATTAAAGGGTATTTTATTTTTAATATTAGTCCCTTTTGGAAGAATTACTTCATTTCTAAACTGTGAAATTATTTCTTTATCTTCAACTGTTCTATTTTTTTGAATTAAATTATATCTTAAATTTAAAAATTTTAAATTTTTTAAAATATCTAATGATGCTTTAATCTTTTCAGAAAATAATCCATTTTTTAAATAAAAAAGACTAACCGCAATATCTACTAATACTAATGAAGGTAGAAATTTTAGAATAGTAATGTGTGAATAATGGGTAAACAAACAATATAGTCTATTTCTTTCTAGAAGAAAAAATTTAAAATTACTCCATTTAAAACTAAATCCTTCAGAAGGATGAAAAACAATTGAAGTTGGAATATAATATGATTGAATTCCTTGCATACTAGCTCTCCAACAAAGATCTAAATCATCATGATAAGCAAAAAGAAATGAATCGAAAAATCCTAACTGTGTGAATATTTCTTTTGTTGTAAACAAGCATGTTCCAGATGCATAATTGATATTTTCTATATTATTAAATTGATTTTCATCTTTATCACCTTTATTTCTTGAATATCCAAAACCAAATAATTGAATCATATTTCCAGTACTTTGCAAAATTGATTCATTATCTAATGTTAAAAATTTTGGTTGATAAATTCCATCACCAAATTTTTCATATCCGTGTAGTAATTCATTTATCCAATTTGGTTCAACAATTGTATCTGGATTAAGTACGATTACAAATTTTCCATTCGCAACTCGAATACCTACATTATTTCCTTCACAATAACCTAAATTTTCTTTATTTGCTATTAGATTGATTAACGGAAATTTTTCTTTACATTTTACATGACTCTCATCTTTTGAATTATTATCAACAAGAATAATTTCAAAATTTTTATAATTACTTTGGTAGATGGAATCTACACATTCTTCTATTAATTTACCTGCATTATAATTAAGAATAATTATACTAATAAGTGGATTTACATCTTTTATTTCCATTTTGATAAATCCTTAATGAGGTATAATATATTGAAGACGCATAAAACATACTAGCAATAATGTTAAATTATTAATTACATTGCAATACTTTGCATATTATGGTAGATAATACAAGGAAGATTGTTTATAGTTCAAAAAGTATAGGAGGTATTTTAAGTAAATTAGCAACAACTTTCCAATTCAAACTTTTGTCTTTTTACAAAGATAAACAAATTGTAGATTTAATCAAAGAAATCAAAAATGAAGTAGATTTTGCATTTTATCCTTATGAAGCTTATATGATTTATTCAATTGTAAAAACTCAAACCTCTTTAGAAGGTGATCTAGCAGAAGTGGGTGTTTATCAAGGTGGTTCTGCTAAATTAATTTGTGAAGTAAAGAAAGAAAAACAATTGTATCTATTTGATACATTTACAGGACTTCCTCAACTATCAGATGACGATACACATTTTGGCAATAAACACTGGTATGAAAATGAATTTAGTAATACAAGTATTGAATCTATACAAGAATTATTAAAAAAATACAATAATGTTTCTATAATTAAAGGAAATTTTCCTGAATCTGGAAAAGAAATTATTGATAAGAAATTCTGTTTTGTACACTTGGATGTTGATTTGTATAAAAGTACCATTGAATCTTTAAGATTTTTTTTCCCAAAGATGGTCTCAGGTGGAATAATCTTAATTCATGATTATCATTCTGATGGTATACAAAAAGCAATTAAAGAATTCAAAAGTGAAAATCAAATACATCTAATTGAATTAACTGGTTCTCAAGCTATGATAATAAAAAATTACTGACAAAAATATTATTTTCAAAATTTATTCTATTTTTTTATTATTTGATGAAAATCCTCCTGACATTTTTAAAAATACAAATCCAATTCCTACTCCTAACCATCTTGTAAAAATTCTAATAAAAACTACAATAGTTGCAGCAAGTGAAATCTCTATTCCTTGTAAAGAAAGGAATCCTGTTAACGTGCCTTCTGTTACTCCAATTCCCATAGGTAAAAATGAGATAAAACCCAAAAGTATTGAACTTGTGTAAGTTGTAATTGTTGTCATAAAAACTAAAGTTTCGATATTGAATGCTAAGAGTATTGAATAAACTATCAAACCCTCAATAATCCAAAATAAAGATGATAGCGCTATTGAACTAATCACAAATTTTCCACTAAGTAAATTTTTTAGTATATCATATGATGAATCTACTGATAGTTCATATTTTGAAATAAATCTAAATTTTGAAACTTTTAAAAATATTTTTCTAAAAATCTTTTTTGAATTTACTATGACCAATATTGCTGCTAACACAATTGTAGCTGCGATAATTACATAATTTGATATATCAAAAAATTTAATATTAAATAATCCCATTATTCCTAATCCTACACATGAAACTGTAATTATTCCTAGAAGATTATTCAGTTGTTCAACAATAATTATAGGTGCAGTTTTTGTTCTTGGAATATTATACTTTGTTTTGAGTAATTGTGATTTTATTAATTCTCCAACTTTCCCTGGAACTATAGATAATGCAAATCCAGACATCAAGATATAAAAATTTGATATTTTTGGAATATCAATATTAGATTTTTTTAATAGTAATATCCATCTATAGAATAATACAAACCATCCTAAAACTACTAAACCTAAAATTTGTGGCAAAAATTCAATTTTGAATTTACTAAAATGATCTTTTACAAGATTCAAATCAGAATATATCAAAAATACTGCATAAACTGCAATAATTGCAATAACTACAATTAGTATTTTATTTATTAAATTCAATATTTAATTCTCCAAAACTATGGTGAAATTTTTGAACCTTCGCCAAGTAAAAAGATCTTTTCATCTCCTTCTCCATCTTTAATTTCTGAGTTGCTTGCTATAATGCTATTTTTAATTTTTGTAAAAGAATTAATTTTACATTTTTCCATAATGATTGAATTTTTTATAGAAGATATAGAAATAATTGAATTATCTCCAATACTAACATTGGGTCCAATTATTGAGTTTTCTAAAATCTTACAATTGGAACCAATAATTACTGGAGCAATAATTTTTACATTTGATTCAATATGAGAATTTTGACCTACTATGATTTTTCCATCTAAAACCACATTTCTTTCTTTTTTTCCTTCAAACTTTTTTTCCATTTTTTTAATAATTTCACCATTTGCATGTATTATATCATCAGGTGTTCCAGTATCTTTCCAATAATCTGTAATTTTTTCATAACTGATATTCTGATTTTGTTTCAATAAATTATCTAATGCATCTGTAATTTCCAATTCATTACGCCATGATGGTTTCAGATTATCAATAATTTTAAAAATTAACGGTGTCAATAAGTAAATTCCAGTAACTGCAAGATTTGATGTTGGATTCTTTGGTTTTTCTGTAATTTTAGTAATTTTCCCATCTTTTACATCTGCAATTCCAAATCTACTTGGATTATCTACTTCACATAAAAGAACTGTAGAATCATAGTCAGAATTCTTAAAATTTTCTACAAAGTTTTTGATTGATTTTTGTATTATATTGTCTCCTAAAAAAACCAGAAACCTTTCATCATTTACAAACTCTTTACATAATCTTATTGCATGTGCAATACCCTTAGGTTCTTCTTGTTTGATATATGTGATATTTACTCCAAATTTCTTTCCATCTCCGTAGTACTCTCTAACTTTGTTTGATCCTACACCTCCAATAATTATTGCAATTTCATTAATTCCTGCATCTATTATTGATTCTAAACAATATTCGGACATTGGTTTATTTGCTATTGGTAAAAGCTGTTTTGGACCTGTATGTGTCAATGGTCTTAAACGAGTTCCATGTCCCCCGTGTAAAATTATACCTTTCATATTCATCAAATCTTGTATTAATTGGATTTTTTCCATGGAGTTGATTCAAGTAATTTTTTTGGAATTTCTTTACAGTATTCTTTATGTTGTATATACCATTCAACTGTTTCTTCCAATTTTTTTTCAAAACTTTCTTTATTTTTCCAATTTAATTCATGAGAAATTTTTTCTGAACTCATGCTATATCTTAAATCGTGACCCGGTCTATCTTCAACAAACTCAATTAAATCATCTGACTTATCCATAATATTTAAAATCTTTTTTACAATAGTGACATTGTCAATTTCATTATTTCCAGAGATATTATAAGATTCTCCTGATTTACCTTTTAGCAAAGATAACAATACAGCATCACAATGATCATTTACATATATCCAATCTCTAATATTTTTTCCATTTCCATAAATTGGAATCTTTTTATTTTCCATCGCCAACATTATAGTTTTAGGAATTAATTTTTCTGGAAATTGTCTTGGTCCAAAATTATTTGTACATCTTGTAATTACGACATCTGAATTGTAAGTATTAACATAAGAATTTACCAATAATTCTGCAGCCGCCTTTGTGGCGGCATAAGGATTTGATGGATTTAATTTAGAATCTTCCACAGCTGTACCCTCATTTAAACTTCCGAATACTTCATCAGTTGAAATTTGAATTAAACGTTTTTTTTGTTTAGTTATTATATCTAGAAGTGTAAATGTTCCGCGAATATTAGATACTAAAAATGGATTAGCATCGTTGATACTTCTGTCAACAAATGATTCAGCTGCAAAATTTACCACTGCATCACTTTTTGATATTAAATCTGTCAAAAGATTTTTGTTTGTGATATTCCCTTTTACATATTCGTAGTTAGATAGCTTTTCTATTTCTGACAAATTTTTAAAATTTGAACCAAATAATTCTGCATCAACGTTAATTATTTCATAATCCTTATTTTCAATTAATAATTTTTGAATAAAATTACTTCCAATAAATCCTAATCCTCCCGTTACTAAAATTTTCATATAGAACTGAAAATAATTTGTAGTTAATAAGATATTGGAATAATTTCTTTGCAATTAATAATTTTAATTATTTCCATAAGTTTTTTTTAAAAAAAGTAATAAATTTTACTTAGAACTGTTAATTTTATCAACATGTTTCATGGCTAAAAATGTTAATTCTTTTTCATATTTTTTTAGAAATTTTAAAATTTTTTCAGATTCAATTTCTAGATTAGCATAATATCCTCCCATTTTAAATTCATTCTCAAATGCATTTCCTATTTGATACAATGGAAATTCGAATGTATTTTCATATACAGTTTTTTCATATCTTGTAATTTCATTTTCATCAACTTTTTGTGTTAATGAATTTTTAATAATTTCAGGTAAATTTTTTAGCGAATCCACAATTGTCATGGTAGAAATTTCATACATCCCAACTTTTCCAAATGCTATTGATGGTTTTTGATAAAATGCTGCCTCTATTGAGGTTGTACCTCTAATACTAATCACTAATTTACTTTTTTTAATTAATTCAGTTGAATCAACAGAATGATGAAACATTATGACGTTTGGTAATCCCATTATTTGTTTTATCTCTCTAACTCCTCTCCAACCACGTACGTCCATAACAGTATGATCTTTTACTGCCAAAACGTAACCTACTGGAAGTGAATTAGAAATATTTCTAATCAATTCAAATTGATTTGTATAAAATGGAGCGCCAATTAATAAAATACGTTCTTCCTCTTGATGTAATGGAAAATATACAAGTTTTAATTTATCATTAATTTCATAGGTAAGATTATTTTTCATAAAACTTTTTCTATATTTTTTTCTTAATTCATAATGTAACATTTTGAATATTACTTTTATTTTTGAACGCCCAAAATATGAATAATGAGTTTTTATATTGTTTTCTTCCGTAAAAAAATATTTTAATGCAGCTTTCAAATATTTGGTAGTTGATTTTTGAAATTCATAGGAAAATTTTTCTTCTGTAAATGAATTATTTTTTATTTCTGATTCATCATTCAAATTAGTACTTTCATTTGGCAATGGTAAACATTGATCTATATCGTTAGATAGATACCATCTGTTGCCATGTTTTAAGGAACTTTTTGGATTAATTCCAACTCTACTTCCTACAGGAATAATGATTTCTATTCCTCGTGCTTTACAAATTTCATAAAAAATATGATTATGTTGTTGGTGTGTTTCAAATATAATCAAAAAATCTGGTTCTATTTCATCTAGAACCGATTCAAAAAATCTTATTTCATCTTGTAAAATACGTAAAATCTCATTACGTGAAAATTTATAATATGAATTAAAGTTATAGAAGATTCTATCATTAAATGCTATTAATTGAAGATCAAGATTATATTTTTTTTCCATTTTTTCTAAATAATCTAAATCTAAATCTGAACTTCCTTTTAGAATATTGTCATGAAAAAACCAACTTTTTTCAAAATTTACAATATTTTGATTATTAAAAAATTTTTTTGCATTTTCAGTTACTTCAAATATTGAATACATTTTACAATCTAAATTTTCTTGTATGAATTTTGCTAATCCATAATGGAGTAGTGCTTGATCAATCCAAAACAATAACTTTGGTTTCATAACAAAAATCTAAGGTATTATCTAATAAATGATAATACTGAATTACATCTGTATTTTATGTGCAATTTGAAAAGCTTCTGCAGCATTAAAACCACAAACTGTGCCCCAACGCTTAGCAGAATTTTTAATATTTTCTAATGAACGTGGATGGGGAAATTTTCTTATTTCATTTTTATATTTTTTCATAGCATTCATTTTCTTATTCAATTCTTTTTCTATATCCACAAAATAGTTTGGTTTAAAATCATATGAAAAGGTCCATTCTGTTGAAGAATATATCTCAAAACAAAGTATTTCTTTTATTAAAAATGAAGTTGATTTACATGCAATTAATGTTGCTTTACATGTAATTCTATGATCTATGTTTAGATCTTTACTGTGAGATGTATATACCATATCTGGTTTTTCTTTGGAAATTATTTCCTCAATTGTTTCTACAATTTTTACTAATGGTATACTATCTAGTTCATTATCTGGATAATCATAAAAAATTGTTTTTTTAACACCAAGTATTTTTGAAGATTCTTTTGCGTTAACCTGAAGTTGAGAAATTTGTTTTTTATTTTTTTGAATGTTATTTTTTGATAAATCATAAGATGATGAATTTCTATAATCTGAACTTCGTCTAGATGTTATGCCTGTGGTTAAATATACTATCGTTACATTGTCACCATTTTTACTATGTTTTAAAATTGTACCTCCCATTCCAAGTACTTCGTCATCAGGATGAGCAACGATGATAAGTATTTTCATATGGGTTCACACTTATTGTAATATTAATTACTTTAGAAGAATTAATTTCAAAAGTTATTATACATATATTTTTAGTATATTATAATTAATAATATGAAGTCAAAAAATCTATTTTCGAAAAAACCTAATTCTAAAAAAACTCTACTAAAAAGAAAGAAAAAAATTAAATTATTTGATCCTATTATTGGTCTTTCTGAAGAAAAAGAAATAATTAAAATTTTGAAAAGTGGTAATTGGGCCTCTGGTGCAGGTGGAGGTAAAGTTTTAGAATTTGAAAATAAATTTCGTGACTATATTGGTTCAAAACAATGTATAGCTGTCAATAGTGGTACTGCGGCACTTAATCTATCATTATCATTATTAGATATTAAAAATAAAGAAGTTATTTTGCCCTCTCTATCATTTGTTTCAACTGCTCATGCTGTAATATTAAATGGCGGAATTCCAAAATTTGTCGATATTGATCCTAAAACATTATGTATAGATCCTACAAAAATTAAATCTGCTATATCTAAAAAAACAATTGCAATTTTACCTGTACATTTTGCTGGTTTTTCATGTAATTTAGATGCGATTATAAAAATTTGTAGAAAAAATAATTTTTATCTTATTGAAGATGCTGCTCATGCAGCAGGAACAAAATACAAATCAAATAGAATTGGAAAACATGGAATGGCAGTTTGTTTCAGTTTTCATCCTGTAAAAAATCTTGCAATGCCTACTGGAGGATTAATTGCAATAAATGGCAATCAAAATAAAAAACTTAAAAAAATATTAAATGAAAAACGTTGGTGTGGAATTACCGATCGTATTGGAACAAATTATGATGTAAAAAATATAGGTTGGAATTATTATATGAATGAACTATCTGCTGGAATTGGTTTAATACAATTAAAAAAATTGGATAAGAATAATAATTTACGAAGAAAAATTGCTCAAAGATATCACCGTGAAATTAATTTAGAAAAAAAAATGCCATATGATAAAACTGCATCATATCATTTTTACTGGATTTTATCAAAAAATAGACAGAAACTTATGAGAAAATTAACGGAAAATGGAATAGAAACAGGAACTCATTACAAACCCATTCATCAAATGTCCATGTATAAAAATAAAGAAAAACTACCAATAACAGAAAATGTAGGTGAACAAATTATCAGTTTACCAACTCATCCAAATTTGTCTCATAATGACATCACAAAAATAATTTCTACCATAAATAAAAACATCTAGAATTATTTTGATAGAATTATTTTATTATGAGATATTTCTGGCTCATATATATTGAAAAAACAAAAAATTTTCATTCGTGTAGATTCGGGTATTGACATTGGAATTGGTCATATGATGAGATGTATATCATTAGCCGAAACACTTTCCAAAACAAATTTTGAAATAATCTTTATTTCAAAAAAACTAAACAATACAATTTATGATATAATTAGTAAAAAAAAATACAAGATTTGTATTTTACCAGAAAACAACAAAAATATGAATATTATGATGCATGATGCAATAGAAACTCAAAAAATCATTACATCATTTGATGATTCTACATCATGGCTTTTAGTTGATCATCGAAAATTAGACATACAATGGGAAAAAACACTTCGTAAATTTGTTCAAAAAATTATTGTTATAGATGATTTAGCCAATAAAAAACATGATTGTGATATGTTAATAGATCAAAATCTTTATGAAAAAATGGATGAACGTTATAAAAAGTTAGTATCAAAAAATTGTAAAAAATTACTTGGTCCAAAATATGCACTTTTAAGATCTGAATTTTCTGATTTAAGACAAAAACCAATTAAAAATAGAATTGAATTACAAAATATTTTGATATCTTTTGGCGGTACTGATCCATCTAATGAAACACGTAAGGTATTAGAGGCATTAAAAATACTTAATTTAAAAAATGTTCAGATTAATGTTGTAACTACTAGTGTTAATCCATTTAAAGATGAAATTAAACAGTTATGTTCTTCTATGACTGGTGTAAACTTTCATTGTGACGTGGATAAAATTGGTGCTTTAATGAGTACTTCTGATTTAGCAATAGGTGCTGGTGGAAGTACTACTTGGGAGCGATGTTGTTTAGGTTTACCCTCATTAGTATCTGTAATTTCAGAGGATCAATTGGAATGTACTAAAATTATGGATAAAGAAGGTTGTATAATTTATTTAGGTTTAGCTGAAAATTTAACAATTACAGATTATGTTGAAAAAATTAAAAATATCAATATTAAACATCTGCAAAAAATGTCTGAATTAAACTTAAAATTTGTAGATGGTCAAGGCTGCAAAAGAATTACAAATGAAATGAAATTACTTAATTGAATGAAATAACTATGAAAGAAATTAAACTCTATGATCAAGTAATAGGAAAAAATTTTTTACCTTTCATTATAGCTGAAGCGGGAGTAAATCATAATGGTGAAATAGAAAAAGCATTTGAAATGATTAAAGTTGCAAAAAACTCCGGTGTAAATGCAATAAAATTCCAAACTTTTAGAGCAAAAGAATTCATTTTAGATGAAACTTTAATGCATACATATTTTTCTCAAGGGAAAAAAATTACAGAACCTCAAATCAAACTTTTTGAAAGATGTGAATTTACTCGTGATGAATGGTTCAAAATTAAAGAAAAATGTGATGAAGAAAAAATCATGTTTTTATCAACTCCTGAAAATCGCAGTGATCTAGATCTTTTACTGGAACTTGGAATTCCCGCAATCAAAATTGGTTCTGATGAAATAATCAATCTTCCAATCCTAAAAGATTTTGCCTCGACCAATTTACCAATTCTACTCTCAACTGGAATGGCTACTCAAAATGAAATTAATGATGCGCTGAAAACTATTGGAACATTAGATGGCTATCCAACTGTTTTATTTATTGCAACTTCCCAATATCCAACTCCAATTGAAGATGTAAACCTACGAAAATTTGAAACTTTGAAAAAATTATATCCTGATATTCCTTTAGGTTTTTCAGATCATACTGAAGGCCCATTAGCATCATCTCTTGCATGTGTTTTGGGTGCTGTTTGTTTTGAAAAACATTTTACACTTTCTCATGATCTTCCTGGACCGGATCATTGGTTTTCTGAGGATATATCTGGATTAAAAATTTGGGTAAATTCTATAAAAAATTCATACCAAATGTTAGGTTCTGAAAAAATAGAACCTACTATTAAAGAGAAAAATAAAAAAGATGATGCAAGAAGGAGTGTTGTAGCATTAACCGATATTGAACAAGATGAAATGTTTGCAGAAAATAATCTTGGCTTTAGACGTCCTGGAAATGGTTTGCCTCCACAAAACATCATTAAATTTCTCGGTAAAAAAGCAAAAAATAAAATTTCTAAAGGCACAATGGTTAGCTTGAATGATATTAAATCTAATTAATACTCGCTTTAATTATTATTAAACTCATACAAATCATAATCTGAGTATCGTTCTTTTAATTTAAAATTTAATTTTTCAAGAAATATTTTTCCATTAATATTATTTGGGTTAATTTTTCCCTGATATTTTGGTCTGTGATGAGTTTGTTTTAATTTTTTAAATGCTTCAACTACAAATCCAAACCCTTGATATTTTTTTTTGATAAACCAACCTATTTCAAATCCATCTAAATTTATGTGTCCAATTTTTTGTGAATTTTTTAAAATAATATACCATACATCATATGGATTATTTTTAACAAATTTTTCATGTTCCTCAAATGTTGGTAATGATTTATGATTAACATTGACAGTGTTATCCCTTTCTTGTAACATTTCATACAGAAATTCTATATCTTCATCTGAAACAATTTTTAATTCAATGAAATCATCAGATTCAGTCATCTTTTAGTTATTTTGTTTTTCTTTTATAACTACTGTTGTGCCTGATGCTTTGGCAACAAGTAATGGCGGTTCAAGAATTTTGCATTTACTTTCAATTTTATCATTTGGCAATGCTTCAATTGTTTTGTATGCTTCAAATTGAATTTTTCTACTTGTATTTCCAATCTTTGTAGTTTTTCCTTTAACAGTTAGAAAGTCACCTGCATATACAGGAGCTAAAAATTCAACATAGTCGTAGGCACGTAATAATCCTTCATCTCCGTCTATCTGTATTGTTAGATTTGTAGCTACATCTCCAAATAATTTCATAATATGAGCTCCATCAATCAAATTTCCAGCATAATGTGCATCACTTAGGCTTATCCTTGTAGATAATTCATATTCGTATATTTTCTCTTGCATGATGGATTTACAAATTCACATAATGAAAGCTTTTTGGTTTGATTTTAAACATAAAAAATAGTAGTTCCATTGAATGATTCAATTTTTTAGCTCTTTGTTTAATGGCCAACATAACATGAGTAATTAAAATAGCTAAATATGGAAAGAATTGAAAATAATATCATATTTAATTATTCTAGATCTGAATTTAAATTTGAAGAACAACTAAAACTTCAACTAATTAGTTTTTAAAAAGAATATTATAATTAAGATTTTTCCATTTTTCTAAGTATTTTTGCTGGACTACCAATTAACATGCAATTATCTGGAAAATTTTTTCGTACTAGACTTGATGTTCCTACAAAACAATTATTGCCAATTTCGCAACCACCATCTATAACTGCATTTGGTGCTATCCAGCAACCTTCACCTACAGTTGCTCGTCCACAAACAATTACGCCTGCAGTTATTTGAGAGAATTTTTTTATTTTCACATTATGTGAAATGTGAACAAGATCATCAATTTTTACATGATCATCAATACTAGTTTGATCCAACTGTGATTTTTCTACTGTACAATTTGAGCCAATCCAAACATTATCGCCTATTGAAATTTTTCCCATATGATTAAAATGAATAAATTCAGTTTCATTGTAACTAAAACCAAATCCTTCACTACCAATTGTACAATTTGAAGATATTACGCAGTTTCTCCCAATTTCCGTAACTCCAAAAATTACTGTGTTTGCTAAAATTTTTGTGTTATCGCCTATAACTACATCTTTTGCAATGTAACAATTTGGACCAACATACACATT
>Ga0310344_10001960_pt1 | contig 15603 bp, 10 predicted proteins | sample HC15DNA20200_MG_FD_203801 | JGI IMG/M metagenome (GOLD analysis project Ga0310344, IMG submission 203801) | Marine microbial communities from station ALOHA, North Pacific Subtropical Gyre - HC15-DNA-20-200_MG | ecosystem: Environmental > Aquatic > Marine > Oceanic | place: Pacific Ocean: North... | reverse complement strand
GCCGTTTGGCGAGACCTTCGCTATCGCACGACTGAGCGGTGGAAGGACAATACTGGGCAAGAGTTTCATCCTTACACTCATTACTGTGTTGGAGGGAATACGAAATTCTGGGGTAGTGTGCTATTCAGGCTGAGGAAGGAAGATTTCAACGAGGTTGAACATGTCGATGGTGTGTCTCCTGCGTGGCCGATCAGCTACGAGACACTCGAACCCTACTATCAGCAAGCTGAACGACTCTTTGAGGTGCACGGTGAAGCTGGATTGGACCCAACAGAAGCGCCAAGAGAGCCTTTTCCCCACGAACCAGTACCGCACGAGGCCACAATAGAACACTATCTTTCAAGGATCAAAGAGCAAGGATTACACCCGTCGCCCTTGCCTTTGGGGCTAACTAAGCCTGGCAATCCAGCGCACTGCATACTGTGCAACACCTGTAACTCTTTTCCCTGTCATCGAGATGCCAAGAGTGATGCGGACGTTTGTTGTATCAGACCGGTTGCCGGCCAGTCGAATGTTACGTTGTGGACCCGAGCCCGTGCGAAGACATTGATAACCGACGGATTCGGTCATCGAGTTAAAGGGGTAGAGGTTGATCACGCTGGGGAACGGCGGCGTGTCGAGGCTTCTTTGGTGGTCGTGTCGTGTGGTGCGGTTAATTCGGCAGCACTGCTGCTGCGGTCAGGGACTGGTCGCCGTCCGGAAGGGCTCGCAAACTCATCGGGTTTGGTTGGACGACGTTATATGGCCCATCTGGCGACGATGTTGGCCGGTTTTCACCCATTTCGTGTGAATCCCACTGTCTTTCAGAAGACGGTTGCCATTAATGACTTTTATCTTGAAGGTCCAGATGTACCGTATCCACTCGGCCAGATTCAATCACAGGGACGAACCCATGGTGTGATGGCTCAGACAGTAGCTCCTTGGATGCCGAGGTGGTTCTTTGAATTTTGGGTGGCCCGTGGAGTTGATTGGTTGGCGATGACTGAGGATCTACCACGCACTGGCAATCGGGTTGTTGTGGATGGTGATGACCGGATCCAGCTTCAATATCTGGCAAATAATGTGACCGCCCACGAACGGCTGGTGCGTGAGGTGAAACGCATTTTAAGGAGGTTGGGCTTGCCTATTACCTATGCCCATTCTGGCAAGACCCAAAACACGACCCATCAATGCGGCACGGTGTGTTTTGGCACTGATCCCAAAACCTCGGTTCTGGATACATTCTGTCGGGCCCATGATGTCGAAAATCTCTTTGTGGTGGATGCATCCTTTTTTCCATCGTCCGCTGCTGTGAATCCCGGACTTACGATTGCAGCGCAGGCTCTCAGAGTGGCGGACCATATCAAGGAGACCGAATTGGGTGCGGGTAAAAAGCCGAGTGCGAATCATCGTGGTTCCACAGTTCAAGGCGTGCATGCTGACCCGGTCGTTGGGAGGAAAGCTGGTTTTGGGTAGAGGCCTGATTGGGGCGGAAGTTCAGTTTCAGGGCTGACAACCGATACCTAGTGAACTGGAGGGTGATTTGCGCGCAAGATCGTTCAGTCATTGCGGCATTACAGTATCCGACTTCAATCGGTCCGTTCGTTTTTATTGGGATGTTTTTGGTTGCCCTCTCGTGGGGGTTTCTGACACCCCCTCGGACCGTGTTCGTTCCTTCTTCGGTGTGGAGTCAGGACAGCCGACTTGCAAGATAGGCTGGATTCGTGTCCGAGGTGGCGCTGTCTTAGAGATTTTTGAATTTCGACCCAGCCGGTCGGCTACCGAAATCAAATGGAACCGAGTTGGGCTTACCCACATCTCGTTCAATGTACGCAACACACAGAAGTGGTACGACTACCTGGTAGCTAAGGGTGTTGAATGCGTCAGTAGACCGGAACGTTCCCCGCGGGGTCATTCGTTTTTCTTCGCGAAGGATATTGATGGCAACCTGATCGAGCTTATGGATTTGGGTTACATGCATCATGTACTTAACTGGTTGGGTCCTCTCGGTGGATGGCTGTTTCGCCGAGGGATGTACCGCCGGTACTATGAGTTGCCAGGCCGTGAGTAGCGTGGCCAAAGATAATTAAGCCTCACTCTGCCGTTAAATTGCTGTGTTCAGCTGGTTCCTTTCGGGAGGGCGTAAATCATTAGTTGTTGACCTGAAAATATAAGCTGAAGTCGCCTATTGCTCTTGAGCGAATCGATGGTGGCGTTGTTCATATTCTGGACTTCGACCACTAGGTGAGTGGCCCCAATGGATCGCAAATAATCTAGTGATACTTGTTCTGGAAATGATTGGATCGCATCCGCGTGGCGCCGGTAGCTAGGCGGTGTGAATCCAGAATAACCGTTGAGCATTGGAGTAAAGTTACTCGTCGAATAAAGTAAATAACGTCCGTTCTGAAAGAATGCTCTGGGTTCAGGGAATGGAAAAATCACCAAAACTGCATCCGAACCAAGGCTTTTTATGATGTTCCACTCGGATGGGGTTTCAGGAGCAACCGAATAACTGATTGGCGTTCTGATCGCCTCCGAGTGTACTGCGATGAGAAGGCTGATGCCTAGTGTCAAGATGACTCGGCGTGGATTCGATATGGTGGAGTTTTGCAGCGAGCGAGAAATTGTGAGCCACCCGAATCCTGCTAGAACGGCGATCGCGACCAAAACAAGTTGCCCAAAGCGGGCTGCGTTCCGAATGCCTGGCATTAGAGGGAATACGTTGTATAGGGTTTCGTATCCTGGGAAGGCGGGCCCGAAGGAGAGGGCAAACGCTATCAATCCGAACGATAAGGCCATCCTCGCTCTTCGGTTTCGAAACGCGATGCCAGACCAGGTAGCAACTATCACTAAGGACAAGGCGACAACACCTGGAAACAGCGATTCAGCGCCGTTAATGTAAAAGTTCTCACTCCACAGATTGAAGTGGAAGCGCCCTCCGGTAGCGAGATAGCTGCCAAATTGTGCTGAGTACCGGGCCACTTCATCCAGCGAACGGACCAGGCCTTGTTCACGGCTGACGGTCCAGTAAGGTAGCAAGAAAGGAAGCAGTAGCAAAATGGCAACGCTGCCGGCTAGTGCTGCGTGGAGAAGAAAGCTCCAGCGGGGCTTAGCTAGGAATTCCCTCGGCCTGGCTGCGGCGCCCCCGACCATAGCAACCGTTGTGAACAGAAGCCAGTAGCCAGTGGTTAACGACTGCAAGACGAACCATCCAGACAGCGAAACAGCCCGTTGTACTGATGGACGGCAGAGGAGTCGATCCAGAGCCCATAAAGCTGCAGGCAAGAATTCGAGGTGCTGGTCTTGGATTTGAGGAAAACGGGTAAGGGTAAACGCGTTAAACGCCACAAGGGATCCACTGATGAGCCCAGCCAGCTGACTGCTGGTCCAGTTGTGAATCAGAAGGCTCATTGTCCAGCCGGTTAGTGCAAAGCCTGTTATAAGCAGGAGGTTATAGATGAGAACCGGCGAAAGACCGATCCAGAACAAAGGTGCCACGAAGATGCCTGGTATAACCAGATGGTCAGAATAAGCTAGGGTCAGGCGGTCTGGGTAGAAAATGTTCGTGTGGAAGAGGTTGAGAGGGTCTTCCACAATCTGGTGGGCTAGCCATGCGAGTGTCCACTCATGAAGGACTGTGTCTGCATTATCGTTTCTCGAGAGGGTGCCTGGAGCTAAAACTAAGGGCCAAGTGTGTAGGATGGCTAGTAGGACGAAAAAAATGAAACTGAGGCAGATGAAGTTGCGTCTGCTACTAGTGGAGAGGCTGTCTCTTCCCGGCTTTTGGGGTTCAGGCATGTCTACCGGTCGGAGTGAAAATACTGCTTGCGTCCCGAAGGTGCCGGATGTCTGTGTCCTCGGTCAAGGTGTTGTGGCAGGAATGCCAGCCCACCTGGTTCCAGCCGGTACACTGAGCTAGGGCAGTATTGGTGGGAGGCCTGAGGTGCCGGGAATAGGTGATGAGGCCTTCTACGAGCGGGATTAGGGGCTTTACTGTTTCGAGATTCTTTGAGCAGGTAGATAGGGTGTATTTCGGTTCTCTCGAATATTGAGAGGAGGACAGGTTCAAGTACTAACGCAGTGGGATCGGTGGCTTTCCAATCAGAATGACATCCTAATGGTATGAGTTGAAGAGTAAAGATTGAGGTCTGATCATTGCTCATTGGCCACATATTCCTAGGAGGCAGTGATTAAAAGCGCTAGATGGAATTATACAAATTCTCAGGCAGACGTATTCTCTGCAAAAATGGATAGGGCCCGGTGCCCTGCCGGGTGGATAGAGGCGGCAGGGCAAATGTCACTCAGCAAGGTCAGACAGACAGGGCTGGATAGTCTCAGCGATTATCTTTGGTACATTTTCAGGAAGTTCTGGATAAACCGGGAGTGCAAGGTTGGTTTGTGCTGCCGCTTCTGCGTTTGGGTAATCACCGACCTGTCCTCCTAGCCCTGCATAACAAGGTTGGAGATGGAGCGGTACAGGATAGTAGAGCCCAGTCTGTATTCCATGTTGTTTCAGAATCGCATGAAGGAGATCGCGATGTGGTGTCTCGATCACATACTGATGGTACACATGCTTTGTGTAAGGTAGGCTTGTTGGAACCGTGACGGGAATGTCAGCCAGAACTTGGTCGTAGGACAAAGCAATGTCTCTTCGAGCCTCGGTCCAGGCGGGTAAGTGACGTAGCTTAACGCGAAGGATAGCACCCTGCAGATTATCCATGCGGTAATTGAAACCAGACCTTTGGTGGTGATAGCGGGGTTCTTCAGCCCAGCTGCGCAGAGACCGAATGGTTTTGGCATGGTTAGAGTCACTAGTGACAACCAAGCCTCCTTCACCATAGGCTCCAAGGTTTTTCCCTGGATAAAAACTGAAACATCCAAACTCGCCAAGACTACCAACACGGGTTCCACGATATTCGGCACCGTGGGCTTGGGATGCGTCTTCAATTACTGATATTTCGTAACGTTTGGCTAATGTGCACAGGGGGTCAAGGTCGGCCGGTTGTCCATACAGATGAACGGGAATGACCGCCCGAGTCCTTGTGGTTATTGCTTTAGCAACCCGGCTCACATCCATAGTGTGGGTGCCTGGGGAGATATCTACAAACACTGGCGTCGCGCCGGTGTAGCGGATGGCGGCTACTGTTGCGACAAACGTAAAAGGAACAGTGATCACCTCGTCGCCAGGTCCGACTCCGGCTGCTAGCAACGCTAGGTGAAGAGCACTGGTGCCAGAATTTACGGCGACACCGTGCCTCGCACCACAGAAAGATGCGAATTCCTCTTCAAAGTTTGTTACTTCGGAACCGAGGGCGAATTGGCCGCTAGCGAGGACCTTCATCACCGCTGAGTCGACTTCTTTTTTGATCGTGGCGTATTGGGCTTGGAGGTCGACCAGGGGAATCATCTTACTGGCCTCGAGTGGGTTCATTTCGGGAAAATTGGCTAGGGCAGGAGGTCATCGGTAAATAGGTAGCCCGATGGATGTCTGAACTGTGTCAAACGAAGTCTGGCCAGTACATCCGTCAGAGGGATATTCCTTGAAGTTAGTGTTCTGCCTGCACTGTTCCCCGTTGTTGCTACCCAAATGTCCCTGGACGCTAGATGCCGGTTATCGGTGATATCACTAGGTCGAGCTGCCAGTTGCCGAGTGAATCTTCCCAGTCTCGATAGGACTGAAGAGGATATCACGTACATGCTATACTTCACGCCTCTGGCTGCTCCATGTGGGCATCACGGGATTCCCTTTTGGTAACTGAATCACCCCTTCCGCCCGACGGTTTACGTAAAAATCGGGCTAGTGGCAGGATCACGGTAATCCAGGATGAATTGTTCTTGCCAGGGCGCAGCAAGGCTCAACGATATGCTAGCCTTGTTGTGGGTCTGAGTGGGTTTTGGGCCCTATTCCGACACGAGATCATCACCACAGTCTGCGGGCCGCTCCCCGGTGCGCTTGGGCTATTTTTACGATCCAAGCTATACCCGTATCTCCTCGGAAGGGTAGGACGAAATGTTGTTTTCGGGCAGAACGTGCTGCTCAGACATCCACACAAGATTCGTATTGGCGATGATGTGGTGGTAGATGATCATTGTTGCCTCGATGCCAAGGGCGAGGACAATCAGGGAATCACGATCGGTAGTGGCGTGTTTATTGGTCGCAACACGATAATCAGCTGCAAGAATGGTGATATCGAAATTGGAGACCGGGCCAATATTGGTTTCAATTGTGAAATTTTTTCGGGTGGAAGGGTGCGTTTAGGCAAGAACACTCTCGTGGCGGCCTTCACTTATCTCGTTGGTGGCGACCATTTGCATGATCGCACCGATTTGCCTGTACTGGACCAAGGTCGCATGGCGTTAGGGATTGAAGTGGACGATAACGTTTGGCTCGGTGCTCATGTGGTTGTCTCCGACGGTGCAAGGGTTGGCCGCGATTCCATTATTGGGGCTGGGGCGGTCGTTCGTGGCGAAATCCCACCCTTCAAAATCGCAGCAGGGGTCCCGGCGCAGGTGATTCGAGATAGACGGGAGGACGTTTAAATTGCCTGTTGAAGTAACGAAGCCGCAGCGCTTAGCTGGCCCCTTACTGTTTTTATGGATAATAGTGACGTGTGTGCCTCTGGTAGGTTTGGCAGGGACTTACTACTGTCCTGGCTAGAAGTCTATTGGGCTGTCTGCTATATATTTTGGCGTTAGGTCACGGGATGATAGGCACCTGTCGCCATCCATCGCCTTCTGTCAGTTCACGCGCTGCGAAGCACCAGACAACCAGTCGTTTTCTTTCCCAGTAGGTTGGGTCGGACTGAACCCGCCGAAGCAAATTTATTCGGGCAGCCGTGGCCCCTGAACCTCTAACAGCGACAACGTCTAGTGGAATACCTAACTCGAAAGCTAGTTGGTCTGGCAGCCCAGCCCCTTTGGCGTGCATGTCTTGACCAGCATGGAATACGAGATTGTGGCTGTCCCCGAGGAGAACGATAGGGCTATTTAGGTCCGGTTCGACTGGAGTTCTTCCACTTCCTCCGGCTGTTGCACTCACCACTCCGCGAAGCCTTATTTCTTCGCGGTTGGCTCGTGCTCCATCACTTTCGGTCAAGTCTCCTGTGATGCTTGTGCTGTACCACGATGCTCCAAAATCTTGTGGGACGATAGACTCGTACCACGGGCGCATGCGGATGTCTTCTGCGATTGCTCCAGCGGCTACGGTGCACCCACTACCTGACCAATGGGTGTCGGTCAGGCAGTAAAGGGGCCCTTCAGCATGAAATCGCTCGGCGATGAAATGGTCAGTTAGGTCGAGGACGTTGACCCCGTTTGTTTCAAGTTGTGTATAGAAATCCTGGAGTGAAAGGTCGAGTCGAGGAATAGGAATAGGCACTTGGATTGCCTGAGATACCTTTTCGGGAAAGATGACCGCCTTAGGAGGGACCGGCACGAGTAGGAATTCGACGCCGAGGCTGTCAAGCTGGAGCTTGAAGTCTAGGATTGCTGGTAAGGGGTCGGCGTCATCGGGTCGTCTCGATCGAGATACGCTAGCTGATTCTGGTCCCCAGACCCGAGTCAGACTTAAGTGACGTAGTTCGGGTCCGAAAAAAATCCAACCGTCGAGCCCGGGTACTGCACCACGCGGCTTGGATTCGGCTTCACTGGCGAGGCGGGCCAATTCCTCACGAAATGGATTGATCAGGGCCTCCGGATCTGGACTGGCGCAGGCATTGATTAGGGGGAGGGTCATCAGGCAGGTAAGAGAGCTCCATAGAGGTCGTTTCATGGTTCAACCAATTCTCCCCACCAGGGTTCGGCGTACATCACATCTCCTTCGGCTAATTCAGAGCGGGTTACGCCGTCGAGTTCCTGTGCGACTTCGCGCCAAGGTCTGATCGTTAAAGTTACAGTCTGACCAACCGCTAGCGAGGCTGCATCTGTCCACACATTGTTCTCCATGCTCGAAAGATAGATGAGTGCTTGATTGGCATCAACCCCTTGATCGCTGCTTGAGATCTGACTCAGATGGATGGCCACTATATGGTCACGATAAGGGACTGTTTCTGGTCGCGGGGGGACTGTTTTCTGCTGCACCACACCGCTTACGAGCATTCGCTGATTTGGGGACGGTGTCAAGACTGCCGCGGTGACACCCGACAGAGGTCGGTCGAAGTCGATGAGCCTCCAATCCCCGTGAGTCAGCTCTCGCGTGGTGAACTGGAAAATGATGACCCGCTTTCCGGCCAGGCGATCTTGTCCACCAGCGAGAGAACGAGCTAATCTCTCTCGACTGGCAAAGGCGCCGTTGTCATTTTGGGTGATCCGGTCGATAGGTCGACCCAGTGAGGCACTTAGCTGTTCGGCAAGCCCGGCACTTTCTCCCCAACCTAGGGAAGGGAGAGAGTAGATATTGCTGAAGCTGTCGCCTAAGAGGAGCACATCGGCACTTTGATCTGGACGCCACGGGTCGAGTGCTGGGGTCAAAATTTGACGAAGAGTCACGGTTTCAGAAGTGTGGGGAACAAGATCGTCGGTCAAGTTGAGTAGGGCAGCGGTATCTCCTTGATTAGTCACCCTGGGACCCTGACGTTCTGTCAGCAGAACATCATCTTCTGGTAGGGATATTTCTGAGGTTAGGAATGCTGCAAGTGCTGTGGCGACTGCCACGACAGCATCTGGGTGCCAATGGGTGTCTGTCGCTAGGTACGTTTGTTCACCACTGTTCCGGAGCTCCGCGAGTAGGGGTGCCGGGTCGAACACCTTGATCCCGGCACTCTGGAGGTCTTTTACAAACCGTGCGAATGAAACATTCTGGAGAGGTGTTTGTGTCAAAGGCCTTGTGAGATGCTCGGGGTGGATGCTGGGCTTCACTGGAGTTGGAAGTATTACCAGGGAGATTCCTCTGTCAGCCAGCACCTCGTTGAACTGTATTAGTGCAGTTCTGGGGTCTGGCTGTGGTGGTTTGGTTAGATTGTCTCCGGAGTTTAGCCGCCGGGCTAGTCTTCCGGCGTCAAGAAACCCCGGTCCCGCTAGGTGCTCTATGTCGGGGGCATAGTAGAGCCAGCCCCGGCGGCCGATGTAGACATTTTCATTGCCTGTGGCAGCCCACCGAGTCAAGAGGGTCTGAATGATTGGCCTCAGGTGTAGGGCTAATAGAGACTCGTTGTCAATCCGATGGTTTAAGTCCTTAATCATCTCCAGCAGGCGTCGGTTCAAACTGAAGATAGGAACCTCTCCTATCCATGCATCGTCTGTTCCTAAGATTTGAGTCGGCTTGCCTGAGAGCTGAGTCATATCCCGGAGAATTAATTCTGGTTCAAACCACAGTTGTGCCATTGGTAGGCTAAGGATTGTGGTGGTGAAAACTACGACCATTACAATGCAGACTGGGAGGGTAGCTTTTGTACTGCCAGCCTGTTCATGGGCTTGGGTTACACGGGCATTGTGTCGGTTTTTGGAAAACATCAGAAGATGAAGTAGAGAAAAGGATTATAGGCTTGAGTTGCCAGTAGAGCGAGGGAAGCTGCTAAGGCTAAGCTTGTGAGGATGGCCCGTGGCACAGTCAGTTGGCGACCCCAGTCCCAGGTTTGGGGGCAACTCCATATCACGATGGCGCTAATGCCAAGGGTGATTAGAAAATAAGGTTGATACAGAATGCCACTGATCAACTCTGAAGGTGGTTGGGAAGAGCGCAGCCAGAACATACTCTGTAAGAATCGTGTAGCGTGGCCGAGATCGTTTGCTCGAAAAAACACCCAACCGATCGATACCATGTTGAAAGTTATGAAAACGCGCACAGGATGAGGCAGTTTGTCGTAGAACGCGGTCTTCCCTCGAGTTCGCTCGAGTGCGAGAAGAGTCCCATGGAGACCACCCCAGATGACGAATGTCCACGCTGCCCCATGCCATAGGCCGCCAAGAAGCATTACCACGAACAGATTTATGTAAGTACGGTTCTTTCCGGAGCGGCTTCCGCCAAGTGGAATATACAGGTAATCCCTTAGCCAGGATGAGAGGGAGATATGCCATCTCTGCCAAAACTCGGTGACCGAGGCGGATTGATAAGGTGAGTCAAAGTTTTTTGGAAAGACGAAGCCGAGCATTAGACCAAGACCGATTGCCATGTCCGAGTAAGCGCTGAAATCGAAATAGATCTGGAATGAGTACGCTATAACGCCGCACCAGGCATCGAGAGCAGTGGGAAACCCGGAGTCAAAGACGATGTCAGCGACTTGTCCACAGGGGTTAGCTAGCCAAATTTTTTTGAACAGGCCAATGCTGAAAAACGTGATTCCACGTGTGAATTTTACAAGGGTAGAACTCCGGAGACGGAGTTGGTCTGCTATCTCTGAGAAGCGGATAATTGGACCGGCGACTAATTGTGGGAACAGTGATACATAACATGCGAAATCGATGAATTGGCGTACCGCACCAGCCTGTCCTCTAAATATATCAATCGTATAGCTCATCGACTGGAAAGTGTAGAAGCTGATTCCCAACGGAAGGGTGACCTGGAGGGTCGACTGGAGTTGTAGGTGGTCGAGTCCAACGAAGGAGATGACTCTGTCATAGCTTTCTATTCCAAAGTTGAAGTATTTGAAGAAGCCAAGAAGTGCTAGGTTTGAACATAGGGAACAGATAAGGGCAAGGCGTTGGCGGCGACTACGAGTGGTGTGTGGTCTAAGGGGTTGCAGGGGTTGGCACCAGCATTTGGCTACGTCGGTGGCCCCCAGTAGACGCGCGAGCCATACCGGTCCTGAACCAACGATTACCAGGCCGCAGAGGTAATCCACAAATGTCGAGAACAGGAGTAGGACGACGAATAGTGGGTTGGCCCAACCGTAGAAGACGTAGCTACCAACTGTAAGAACCAGATGTCGACTGTGCCGAGGGACAGCGTAGTAGAGAGATAGGGTTAGGGGGAGAAAGTAGAAGACAAAGATTACGGAACTGAAGACCATTGCTATGGATCGACGCCGCCGCTGGCGGAGTCGACATCATAGAAGATGGGAAGGTCATATCGGTCGCTGTCCATGATGACACGCTCCCCTTCAAGCTCGGGATGAGCTGCGTAAGGTTCTAGACTCAGTCGCATGATTGTGTTGATCTGGCGTTCTGAGCCTTCGATTGCCAAGGCATCTCGAATGATCCAATGTGCAGCGAGTAGGGTTGATTCGTTGTAGTGACCTTCTATGATATCGATGACTTCGTATTCCAGAATCAGTAAGCCGTTTCGGTATGGTGCGATGTCTTCAGGCTCAGGGGTTAGGACATCTGTATTGACGCGAACATCCACGGTGAGGGGTTCTGGATTGAGAGCAGTGGTTTCGGTTGGGAAATTTCGTACATCCGTTGATTCTGGAATCAGAGCATTAGGAGCAATCCAGACATCCGGGTAGAAGTCTGCCGCATTATTTGTTGTTACCTGTGTCCAGGATTCAACTGAACGGTAATCAGCTGAAAAGCGGCCTAAGTGAATTTCTACATTGTTACCACCGCCGCGAATCTTATTATTCGCGTTTCCGACGGTGTATGGCCCAGTCATGGCAAAAAATCTTGGATGATTGGTCCAACGAGGATGATAAACCTCGAAGCCATCGATACCTGGGGCAGTGTTGATGTTCACAGTCCAACGGCGGTCTTCTTTCGCCTTCGTGTCGACTATAGTAAGGTTTCGGTGCTGCCCATCGAAATACCAGAAAAGATGACTGTCATCGCTGGCTAAGGACGTCCAACACCCTTCGCCTAACTGCCGCCAATTACCGTTCGGAAGTTCCAGGATGCCTGCTGCGGGCCATCGTGCAAGGGCACCAGCGAGGCGTCCGTCGCGGGAGAGTTGAAAATTGTCCCCGTTGACAGCACGTTTGTTCCAGACGAGTTCAAACTGCTGGGGCTTGTCAAGCGGGTGCCGGTATATTGAACCGTATGACTCAGGGTCAGTGCCACGTGGATCTTTGCCAACATAGAGCCATTCGAGTTTCGTGTTTGGGTCACTCCAGACTGCCAGTGGAAAGCCTTCCATTAGGCGTGTTGGAGGGGCGCCATTCCAGCTGACGATGTGAATACTGTTGTTGCTTCGGTTCATGTAGACGACCCGATCCCCGGTAGGGGTGATAAGGGGCTTAGCATAGGATCCTGGTTCTGCTACAAGAAGGCGCTCCCCGAAAGTGTCACTTGAGTCGAATCCCATCACGACAACTTGGTTGCCAAATCCCAGGATATCTGTTCCATCACCAAGATCACGAATCCACGCCACTCGGGTTGTAGCGCCTGTAAGAACTTCGAGGGCTTCTTGACTGGTAAGGCTTACCTCTGGCGCTGCCTGAAAGCTTGTGGGCTGGGTTGTTTGGATGATCAAGTTATCTTCTGCATTTCCAAGGTGGTTAGGGTTACTGCAGGAGAGGGAGAGCAGAGCGGATAGCCAGAGACTGGTAAGGACCCGGGATGGTGTCATGGGGAATGTTTCCCATCTAGGAGAGGTTTAGTTCACAACACAGTGAAAAGTAGTCGTGTGTTGAGGCTAGCGCAGAAACCGAGAGCATTGTACCATCGTTAATTTTTAGGGTCGTTTCTGTCTCTGTTGCATTTAGGCCGGATAACGGTCCTTACTTACGAAATCCCAAATGTGCGGAATTGCAGGCATAGTCGAACGTGATCCCGCTCGGCCGGTTGATCATGGTGACCTTATCAGTATGGTCGAGAGTCTGCGGCATCGGGGGCCTGATGATCATGGCGAAGTGGTACAACCTGGCTTTGGTTTGGGTATGCGCCGACTGTCGATCATTGACATTGAATGCGGACAACAACCCTTTTCGAATGAAGATGGGACGATTTACCTCGTAGCCAATGGCGAGATTTACAATCACGCCCTGTTACGGCAAGAGTTAGCCGCCAAGGGACATCGCTTTCGTAGTTGTTCTGATGTAGAGGTAATTTTGCATGGCTACGAATCTTTTGGTGTTGAGGTTTTGAGCCGGCTGCGAGGCATGTTCGCCTTTGCGATTTGGGATGGACGTCGGCGTCGATTGTTTGCGGCACGGGACCGAGCTGGAGAGAAGCCTCTCTTTTTTTCGCAGACACCGAACCGATTATTCTTCGCCTCAGAAATTAAAGCTTTGCTAAAGCGGTCTGAAGTTTCACGCGAACTGGATTTTGAAGCTTTAGATCAATTTCTGACTTATGAGTACGTGCTGACTCCACGCACGATTTTCAGCGAAATACGTGCGGTTCCACCCGCCCATTATCTGGTGTATGAACGAGGTGCAGTCAAGGTTGAGCGCTATTGGGACGTAGCGTCTGTTTCAGTGAAAACCTGGAGCGAGCAAGAGGCGGCAGCCGAACTCAGAGCATCGCTAGCCCGAGCTGTGTCAGGCCAGATGATGTCGGATGTGCCCCTTGGGGCCTTCTTATCTGGTGGTATCGATTCTAGCGCGATCGTGGGTCTGATGAGCGAGGCGAGTGCCGGAACAGGCCCGGTGAATACGTTTAGCATGGGATTTGAGGCAGCTAGTTATAACGAGCTTCCATACGCTCGTGAGGTGGCTTCGCAATTCGGGACTAGTCATAGGGAAGGTCTGGTTAATCCTGATTTGGCAGTGTTATTTGAAGACCTGGTCTCACAATTTGACCAGCCGTTCGCGGATGTCTCGCTTTTTCCAACCTATTTGGTTTCAAAGATGGCCCGTGAGCATGTCACAGTGGTTTTGTCTGGTGATGGGGGAGATGAATTGTTCGGCGGCTATGATACATACCAGGCTGAGGCATTGGCCCGACGTATCTCCAGTGTTGTTCCAGAGAGCGCTATCCAGTTTGTTGCGGCTATGACCGCGATGCTTCCACCCAGCGAGAAAAAGAAAGGGTTTCTCAACAAGTTACGTCGGTTTACTCAGGGGTTCGTCAGTGGCCCTCAGTCTATTTGTCATTACCGCTGGATGACTTTTCTTGATGCATCGGCGAAACAACGGATCTACACCCCAAACCTCCAGGCTAGGTTGATCGAGAGCGATGTGTATGCCCCAATTCGGCGCCATCTCCGTGGTGCTCACACCGACGATCTGCTTAACCGTCAGCTCTATGCTGACCTGCAGGTCTATCTGAATGACGATATCTTAGTGAAGGTGGATCGGATGAGTATGGCAAACTCCCTCGAGACTCGTGCGCCATTTCTTGACACCGATGTGATGGAGCTTGCTTTTTCGATGCCTGGGTCTCTCAAGATAAGGAACGGCCAAAGGAAGTATGTCTTGAGAAGGGCAATGAAAGATCTGCTCCCTCAGTCGGTATTGGGTCGAGCCAAAGAAGGCTTTTCTATACCCATGAAAACGTGGCTTCGGAGAGAGTGGGCTCCGTTGATGCAAGACTTACTTTGCACGGACCTGATGAAGAAACGCGGTTGGTTCGTGCCAGGTGAGGTTAGCCGGCTTGTTGGTGAGCATTTGGCGGGGCACCAGAACCACGCACACCTTCTGTTTGCGCTTATGGTGCTAGAACGATGGTGTGAGGTTCATGTCGACTAGTAGATTCAATGGCTATTTCCTCTCAATAGGACCAGTAGTAGCTTCGTTCAACCTCTTCGATTTCGCGTGCCTGATGGGATACGCTCCAATCTAATTCTGCTGCCATGATTTCAGAGGCGGCGTATAGCGCTGCCTTGCCTGGATGCCCTGCTGATCCAGCTTCAGTGCGGCGAAGCACAGCATCGGACAGCCGGATGGCCATTTCTTGGCGGATTCCATAGAGAATCTCACCACGCGTGATAGAGGATGCCTCCGAGAGAGGGGTTGTTAATGTTGGGTCGGTTTCCATTAGACGAAGAACGGATTGATGACGGGAGCCATAGCTAAGTGCTAAGCGCCTTAGAGTTGACGCTCCTAACCTGCTGGGGTTGGACAAGGTCGTTTTTAAGAAGTGGTCGAAGTCGACGTTGATATCACCTCCAGCAAGCGGTGTCACCGCTGTGCGACACGGTGGTGGATGATGACCAAGAAGTGAGAACACTTGGTCAACAACCATTTCAGCAGTCCTCCGGGCAGTAGTGTAGCGAACACCAACTACACTTAGTAAACCCTGTAGGCCGTCAGCACGGTGGTCTCGAATGAGGCTGGTTTTTAAAAGCTTTTTACCTGAAGGGCCAGTGGCTGGAAGTAGTCCTGCATGTACTAGTTGGATGTCGCCCATGCATAGTGAGGCACCGGGAAATGCTCTTTTGATCTGTTTGAGGAAGGCTTCAATATCGGCCTCCTTAGGTGCGGTCGTCTGTCGGAGTTCATTGGTGCCATCATGGCTCGTGCCGATGATGGATACCCCGCGCCAAGGAAGAGCAAAGAGGTAGCGAGAGTCGGTTAAGCCACCCAGGGCATGTTTCAAAGTAATGGACCGTGTGACCAGGTTCATTGCCTTGGATAAATAGGGAGCGGAACCTGTTGGAAGACTGGTTGGGAGAGTGCTCGTTAGGGCCGAACTGCCTGGTCCAGTAGCATTGATGGTTAATTTTGCTCTGATGTCGAAGGCGTTGGCACTGTCGAGGTCTTGGACCTTCACACCAGAGATCTGGTTATCGTCCAAGAGCCAACCTGTGACTTCGACATGGTTAGCCACCGTAGCTCCGGACCCGGCGGCCGACTGAACGAAAGCTAGGAC
>Ga0310344_10001959_pt1 | contig 15610 bp, 11 predicted proteins | sample HC15DNA20200_MG_FD_203801 | JGI IMG/M metagenome (GOLD analysis project Ga0310344, IMG submission 203801) | Marine microbial communities from station ALOHA, North Pacific Subtropical Gyre - HC15-DNA-20-200_MG | ecosystem: Environmental > Aquatic > Marine > Oceanic | place: Pacific Ocean: North... | reverse complement strand
CAGAATATCAGACGTGGGGGAAGCCGAACTCCTTGCTAAGGATTTCGAAGGTGGACCTGTAATTGATGCGTCTGGGCACACCTTAATGCCAGGCATGATTGATGGCCACGCACACCTGGACCGCGAGGGCCTTAAATCTATTTTTCCAACGCTATCAGGCTGCAAATCCATTGACGAAATTCTCCAGCGTATAGAAGATTTAGTTGCCCAAAGCGAACCCGGGGAGTGGGTGGTTACCATGCCAATTGGGGAGCCCCCCTATTATTTTGATGTGCCTAATAACCTGGTGGAAAAGCGTTGGCCGACAAGAATCGAACTTGATAGGATTTCACCCAATAACCCTGTCTATATTAGACCAATTTGGGGGTATTGGCGGCATATTCAACCGCTTACATCCATTGCAAATTCTCTTGCGTTAAAAGAGGCAGGACTAGAAAAAGACCCAGGTGACTTGCCAGAAATTATCAAATTTGAAACCGATAATAACGGATCCCTCAACGGGATTATTCATGAATATACCTTTGTCCCCATAGTCGAGTTAGCGTATTTCCGGTGCATGCCACGATTTGGCCATTCCGAGCGTGTGGAAGGCATAAAACGTTCAATGGCCCGGTATAACGCAAGTGGAACCACCAGTATTTATGAGGAACATGGTTGTGCCCAAGAACTTATTGAGGCCTATCAAGCCGTCAACAAAGAAGGGGCAGCAACAGTGCGGGCGAGCCTAGTTTATAGCCCGTCCTGGCATTTTGCGAATAAAAATGGCTATGAATCAGCATTTGCTGAATGGGCAGATTGGATAGGTGGCCTTCGGGGTAATGGAGACAATTGGTTGACTGTTGCCGGTATATTTGCGGACTTTGGGGTCACACCAGACAATTTGGTCCGTAATAGAGCGGCGCCCTATACGGGGTGGTCAGGTTTTAATTATGACAGTGGAATCCCAGAGCATGGAATAGCAGATTATTTACTCGCCGCTTCTCGTAATGATATTCGTGTAAATGCAATCTGGATGAGTTTTTTAAAATATTTTGAAGTTGTCGACAGCATTACACCAATAGGCGAAAAACGTTGGGTCATGGGTCATCTTGACCGGGCAACAGATCAGCAGATTAAGGTTATGGCGGACCTGAACCTTGCTATGACCTCACACACTAATCGATATATTTTCAAGCACGGTCATATCCTACGCGATGAACTTGGGAAAGCCCGGGAAAATGAAATCTCCCCACTGAGAAGCATAGTCGATGCGGGCATCCCAATTGCGTTGGCAACCGATAATGTCCCAACTTCATTGTGGTATCCCGTATGGCAGTCGATCTCTCGATATAATATGAACATAAATGATCAAATCGCGCCAGATCAGGCCCTCACTCGTGAGCAGGCCCTCATCTGTGCGACGCGAAATGGCGCCTATCTAACCGGAGAAGAAGATACGAAAGGAACCTTAGAACCAGGAAAATTGGCGGATATGTTCGTTACTAGCGCAGATCCGCTTACTTGTCCGGAGAATGACATCAAAAATATAACCGCCGAATTAACGATCATTGGAGGTGATGTCGTCCATGATACGGGAAATTTAATCTGGTCGGAATTATGAAGCTTTCGCAACTTGATACACCAGTTTTGTTAGTCGATGAAGCGGCCTTCCTGCGTAATATGCAACGAATGCAAGACATAGCAATGGCCGCCGGGATCGCTTACCGCCCACATGCCAAGGCTCATAAATCCGCCGAGATTGCCAAAATGCAGTTAGATGCCGGGGCGTGTGGCGTGTGCTGCGCAAAGTTGGGAGAGGCAGAAGTTTTAGTCTCTAATGAAATCAACGATATTCTTATTACAACACCAGTGATAGGCATCTCAAAGCTCACTCGTTTGATGCAAATTACAAATAAAGCAAAAATATCAGTAGTGGTAGACAATTCCGATAACGTGGCAGAAATGGCTGCTGTTGCGCAGACTTGTGGCGTGAAACCAGACGTCGTCATAGAAGTTGACGTCGGCCAGGGGAGATGTGGCGTTGTACCCGGAGATGCAGCTCTTGATTTGGTCCGTGAAGTCGCAGCAACAGAATGGCTAAACTTCAAAGGACTGCAAGGATACCAGGGCTCCATACAGATGCTTATACCATTTTCCGAACGAGATGCCGCAGCCCGCAGGGCCGTTGGTATACTAACTGAAACCGCAGAGATGATCCGTAAGGTTGGGATACCAGTGGATTATCTAACCGGCGGTGGCAGTGGAACCACCTTGACCGACGCCACCGCCAAAGGACTCACGGAACTGCAACCTGGGGGCTACCTGTTTATGGATAGCCGCTATCGGGAAGTCGAATGGGATGATGGAAACCCTATACCGTTTGAACAATCTTTAACTTTGCTGGCATCGGTCATTTCATTGCCAGAACCCAACCGCTGCATCCTTGACATGGGTCTGAAGGCTATCAGCTCTGACGGTGGCCCGCCCTTGCCACAAAACTTGCCTGAAGCAAGCTTCAAATTCGCGGGAGAGGAACACAGCGAATTAAGTTTTGAGAATGGGAATTGTCCCCTTAAGCTCGGAGACAAGGTTTCATTTGTTCCAACACATTGCGACACAACCGTGAACCTCTATGATCGCATCATAGCCTTTAGTGGTGATGACGTTGTCGATGTTTGGAACATCGCCGCACGTGGGCGAGTACAATAGAAATAAAAATTGGTTATATGGGGAGTAGTTTATGACCAGTCCGGCAGCTGCGATCTTCAATGCAAAAACAATTGCGATAGTCGGTGCAACAGATAAGTCACATTGGCCACGCAATATTTTTGGAAACCTTAAAAAATCAGGCTATTCAGGAAAAGTTTTTCCTGTGAACCCGAAACGTGACGAAATATTCGGCGTCCCCTGTTATCCCGACCTAACCTCATTGCCAGAACCGGCTGAGCTAGGACTCATGATCATACCGGCACAATTTATAGAAAGTGCAGTAAGACAAGGAGCAGAATATGGACTAAAGGCTGCTGTCGTTTACGCTTCTGGTTTTGGTGACGGTGCACGAGCGGAGTCAATTGAAAGAGGTTTGAAGTTTCGTGAGGCTCTCAATGAAATTCAGGTTCCTATATGTGGGCCAAACTGTATGGGCCTCGTCGGCGTCCGCGAAAAAATTTACTGTTACCCACATGAACATGTCAGCCAACTTGACCCTGGTCCAGTAGCGCTCATCACCCAATCAGGCGGAACCCTGAGCTACTATGCGAAAGCGGGGCAGGAACGCGGTCTAAAATTCTCATACCTAATCTCTTCAGGCAACGAACTAAGCCTGGACCTTGCCGACTATATGAACTTCGTCATAGACGATCCGGACACCAAGCAAATTTGCCTTTTTATAGAGGGCATCCGAAAACCGGAAGCATTTATGAAGGCCGCCGAGAAGGCACTCAACCAAGGTAAACCTATTATCGCAATCAAAACCGGGAGATCTCAAAACTCTCGTGATGCCGCACAATCACACTCCGGTGCCGTTGCGGGGGACTATGCCGCCTATGAGGCGGTATGCGAACGCTATGGAATTATCACGTGTGAAACACTGGAAGAGATGGTCGAAATGACCCTTGCCTTTCAGCAGGGACGCTTCCCCAAGGGTCCAAGTATTGCTTTCATGACGACCTCCGGCGGCACAGTGGACCTACTGCACGATTATTGTGAACAAGAAAAAGCGGTGGTTGCTCCATTAAATTCTGATACGGTAGAAGCGATCCGACCTTTTGTTCCCGCCGATTGCCATATTCAAAATCCGATCGATACCGGTGCACCAGTAGGCATCTCTGGCAAATCCGCGCCTGCTGAAATTTGTAAAGCCTTTGCGTCTGACCCGAATGTAGACATGGTGGCCTGGTGCAACAATATGCCTGGTTCAGCCCGTAGTTCTGGTGCACAAGACGAAGTGAAGGAATTGGTGGATTTTACCGAAAAGCCGGTAATTTCCTTTGCACGAATGCCCCACCAAATACCCGAAGGGGGGCTAAAATTCCAAGAGACCACCAACATGCCATTTCTTCAAGGGACCCGCATTGGCGTTCGGGCAATGAATGCCCTGTGGTTTTTTAGCCAAAGAAAGGGGGGCAACATTCCCAGTCTACCAAAACCAAAAGGGCAGGAGAATAACTGTAGCGCCAAGGACCTGGAAGACTCATTAAGCTCTGTAGGTCTCCAACCACCGAAATCTATGCGGGCTACCAATATCGAAGATGTGGGTGCTACCGCCTCTACTTTAGGTTTTCCTGTTGCCATCAAAATCATTTCCCCAGAGGCTAGCCATAAGACTGAGGTTGGCGGTGTTCAACTCAACGTCACAAACCCGAAAGACGCATTTACCGCGGCCGAGAATATGATGGCCAAACTGAAGGCAATAAATAGCGATGCAAAGATCGAAGGCTTTCTTGTCCAGAAAATGGTGTCAGGAATTGAGTTTCTAGTCGGCACTCGTGAGGACGAACAATATGGTCCAATGCTGGTTGTTGGCGCCGGCGGCGTAATGGTAGAGCTGATCAATGATGTCGCGTTACGATTGTTGCCAGTTAATGAAGACGATATCCGCAGCATGCTATCGGAATTAAAAATTTCCGAGCTTCTTAATGGGTTCCGGGGTAGTGGAGAAGCAGATAGAGATGCGTTGATTGCCGGAATCAAGGGTTTGAGCAACTTCTACTTAGATCATCGAACCTGGATAAAAGATTTAGAAATCAACCCATTAATGGTCCTACCCAAAGGGCAAGGCATTTACGCTGTAGATATTCGAATAGCCAAACGTAAATAAAACCCCAGCAACTGTCCGTGGAATGAGACAGTTGCTGAGATAAGTGACTTAATGTTAACGCTTCTTAGCAGAATTTTTAGCTGCTTTCTTTCTGGCAGGGGATTTTTTCTTTGCCGCCTTACGTGACTTCTTAAGGGCAAAAGGCTCAAATGTGGGCTTATAACTCTTTTTATCAAGAAACTGACTAAGGCCAGTGTTATATGAATCTTGGGCATCCCCCACTTTGATAGCCTGTCCCTTTGCTGCCAAATAATCATACGATTGATCAAAATCCATCGTCCGCACCTGACGCACTGCATGCTTAGTTGCTCGGAGAACGGCTGGGCTCTTCGCCATTAATTTTTGTGCTAACTCAATGGTTTTATCGACAAGATCTTCTTTTGGAACAGCAAAATTGATAAAACCAATTTTTTCAGCTTCAACTCCATCAAAAGCTTCCCCCAAGCAACAGTAGTACAGAGCCTTGCGCGGCATGATCGTATCGGAGACGACTTTGGAGACCAGAGCTCCCGGAAGTATTCCCCAGTTAACTTCCGAGAGAGAAAATACGGTGTCCTCTGCTGCTATCGCAAAATCAGTTGCACAGAGTTGCATAAATGCACCCCCGACACAAAAGCCTTCAACCATTGCAATAGTAGGCTTATCGTACTTGTAAAGCCGCTCCCAACGCCAGCGATTGGCTTGCTCTGCGGCTAATTTCCGGCCAGCCGGATTTTTTTCATTTTCCCGGAAAAACTCCTTTAAATCCTGGCCAGCACTAAAATATCCCCCAGCTCCTGCTATAACGACGACAGCAGTATCCGGGTCAGTTTCTAACTCCCTCAGCGTTTCATCCATTTCGCTGTGAAGCTGCGGGCTCATAGCATTACGTTTTTCAGGACGATTTAACCAGACCCAACTAATTCCAGCCTTTTTTTCAACCTTTACGCACTTCATTCTCTTCATTTACTAATCCTTTCAAGATTACCTCAAATAATAATTTTAGTTCCCATATTCCCTGTAAAATGCTCTCGCTATGACCATTCGCAAAATTTCTGGCGGGCCCTCAGTAATGACCATCGACCGACTATCTCTCCATAATTTTTCAATAGGTAAATCTGTAGTTAACCCCATGCCACCGTGGACTTGCATAGTCTTATCGCAAACCGCAAACGCGTGTTCGTCACCCTTTACTTTCGCCATATAGGATTCATAACGAATATCCTCGCCCGCATCGGCCCGCGCGGCCAAGTTATGGACAAATAGCCGCAGCATCTGAGTGTCCATCCAACTGTCTACCATCATAAACTGAACAGCTTGTCGTTCAGACAGTTTTTTACCAAACGTTTCCCGTTGGTTCGTGTAGGACCCTGCCAATTCCATACAACGCTCCGCCACGCCAATTCCCCTTGCTGCGTGACGAATTCTTCCAGCAGTAATCCAAGTTTGTCCGAATTTAAAGCCCTCTCCCTCTTCGCCAATAATATTGGTTACCGGTACTTTGACATCTTCCAATGCAATCTCCCATGGCCGGTCGTCCATCATCATCTGTTGATATCTAACGAGTTCTATACCTGGAGTGTCAGCATCCACTAAAAATGTTGAAATGCCGCCACGGGACCCTTTACTCCGATCGGTTGCTGCTTGAAGCTGAAAAAAATCAGCTTTATCTGCACCTGTAATATATCTTTTATATCCGTTGATTACATAATGGTCCCCTTCGCGCACCGCCGTGGTGCGCATTCCACCGGGGTCGCCTCCTGCATCCGGTTCAGATTGCGCAAACGTGCATTTTTTTTCACCTTTCAGAACTGGATACAAATATTTTTCTTTTTGTTCATCATTTAAGAAATAGAGGATCGGGCTAACAGCTGGCCCAAAAATACTATTTCCTCGAGTAGGGATGGCAATAGTTCGTCCCATCTCTTCCCAAACCACGCAGCGAGCCAATAGATTCATCCCCAGGCCGCCGTACTCCTCTGGCACGTCATACATCCAAAGCCCTACTTCTTTGGCCTTTTCCTCTAATGATGCCCTGACGTCAGGCTTTAGTTGATGCCCTTCATATGCGTCACGCTCAATCGGAATAATTTCACGATCTACAAAACGTCTGAGGGTCTCCTGTAACATTCGGAGTTCTTCAGGAAGTTGATAATCCATATTCTTTCTCCGCCAATTTTATCGCCAAATAGGCCGAACATCTACTGCACGAACGCCCTCGCCCTTAGCTCCAACAATTAATGGGTTAACCTCTAAATCTGCCAAAAATTCTCGATGAGACGCAAAGATATCAGACAGTCCACAAATTGCTTTTACTAATGCCTCAGTATCTCGAGGCTTTGCGCCCCGGAATGCTCCAAGAATTGCTTTACCTCGCAATTCTCCAAGCATCTCTTTTGCATCTTCCTCTAAGACAGGCAGCATTCGGAATGACACATCTTGCATAGCTTCGACTAAGACCCCACCCAGTCCGACGACCATGAAAGGACCAAACTGTGGGTCCTCGCGCACTCCCAGTATTACTTCCACACCCGACACCATCTCCTGAACCAAAAATCCTTCTACGATTGCCTCGGGCTCTGCCACTTTAAGCCTCGTTTCCATATCTATAGCAGCCGTAACTACAGCGGCGCTATCGCACAAGTTAAGGGCGACACCCCCGACTTCTGTCTTGTGACTTGCTTGCGGAGAAACAATCTTTAGAACTACCGGATAGCCCATTTTTTCCGCTTCATTTGCAGCATCCCCTGGTGTTTTGCCAAAGCCGCTAGCTGGTGGCGTTAAACCATTTTCAGTTATAAGATCCTCAAATTTAGAACCCTCCAAATTTGTCCGTTTTCCATTAGATTTAGGTAGCGGCTTCATTCCCTTATTCATCGCCTTGGTATATTCTACGAGCCCCTTAATCGCACGGACAGCCTGAGAAAGCCCCTGGACAAAAGGCACTTTTGTTGCCCTTTGGAACTCTAAACCAGCCGGACTTACATTTTGAGATACCCTGACATAAGCCAAAACTGGTTTTTCCGTTGCTTCAAATACATTCGAAAAGATAGTGGCATCAGTTGTGTCATCCTCCGTAGTCGGAAGTTGCCCCTGCATTGCCACTATATCTACGCCATCATCGGCAGCCATATGCTTACAAACGAGACTGTAATCCTGTTGCCGATATGCGATGCCCGCACCGCAATCTATTGGATTTTGACCACTTAGGCCGGGATCAATAATTGGATCAATAAGCCCAACCGTTTCGTCAGACAGGCGGCCCATTTCCGCTCCTTCATCCGCGACATAATCAAGAAACAACCCTTTACCACCACCGGAAAACCCTGCCATGCCAATATTAGGGCCCTTGGGCCAGCGCCGTTGATTTAAAACAAGGCAAGTCTCAATCATTTCATCCAAGGTATAGCAGCGCACCACACCATACTTTCTGCAAACTGCCTGCAACACAGAATCATCACTCGCAAGAGCACCGGTGTGGCTTTGAGCTGCTTCCTTGCCGGCGTCACTGCGTCCAACTTTGATCATAACGATAGGTTTTTTAGCCTCGAGGGCTTTTCGCGCAGCCTCGATAAATGCATCTGGTCGGCGGATACCCTCAACCATGCAGGCTATCATTTTGGTATCCTTGTCTTCGACCAGGAAGTTTATGTAATCAGCTAAGTCGAGATTAAGCTCATTGCCACTTGACACAGCGTAAGAAAAATCAAGACCGCGTTCGGCTGCGCGCTGCAGCCAAAACATGAACGTGCCACCAGATTGAAATACTACCCCTGTGGATCCAACAGGCAGCCCTCGAATACGCATTGCAGGATAAAAAAGTAGGTTCGCTGGAAAAGACATTGCTCCCATGCAATTTGGGCCGCAAACCACGAGCCCCGTATCTTCACATAGATCACGGAGTTTATCGGCTCTTTCTGCCCCCACATCGTCACCGCCCTCGCCAAACCGAGCAGCGTAAACAAGCGCCGCCTTCAAACCATTTTTAGCCCCGTCTGCAAGGGTTTCCGGTATAAATTCGGCTGGAATAATTGTTAGTGCGAGATCAATTGGTTCAGGTAAAGAGGAAAAATCAGGGTAGACCTTCTGCCCCCAAAGCTCATCACGCCGAGGGTTAATAAGGTATACTTTCGCTGGAAAATTTGCGAATTCCAAATTTTTGTAAATTGCACGTGGCCATCCGCCACCACCAGTTTCAGATGCACCAACAATTGCAACTGTCTTTGGTTGAAAAAAAGGTTTAGCTGATTGAAACACTACGCCTCACTTAATAAGAAGAATGTTTTTTACAGTAAATTACTGATCTTGCTTTAGGTCAACCTGACCATGAGATTCTTTAGACATACTTTTGCCTAATTCCGAACTCATACTATTCCATGTCCAAGGCTTTATCTTGACAAGAGAAAAACGTTCCCGCATCGTGAATAAAAGGGTCGGATTAGTGGGCGCAGGGGAAAAGGGCCAGTGTTAAAATCATAGGCCGACGCTAGAGTGTTCAATATTGCAGTTTATCAAGAATAATAGGGCCTTCCAATTTAAACTCCTTGGTATGCTAATAGTGGCGATTTCACTTGTGCTTGGGACTTGGTTTTGTGCCCGAGAATATTACTCCGTTAAGCCGTCGCCAGTTTCCAAAAGAAAAGAATTTAAAGTCGTCCTGCCAGCGACACCCGTGACACGTCCTCCACCGGTATTCAAGATGCCCCCACGGCCAAGGGAAATAACAAAAATCACAAAAGCGCGGGTCGGCGATTCTTTTTTATCTTTACTGATAAAAGCTGGCGTAGACACACCGTCAGCACACCTGGCCATACGCACACTAAGCAAGTCCTATCGACCACGAAATCTGAAACCAGGACAACAAGTCCGTATTAGCTTCCAGCCAAATTTTTGGGGAGAAAAATCCGGCCCATTCGTTGGGTTTAGCTTTACACCCCGGGCAGAAGAGACCTTTAAAATTCGTTCAAATGGAATTGGCGGTTTTACGCTTAAAAAAATAAAAATAGTTTTAAAAAATACTGACGTTCGTATTGCGGGATCCATTAAGACTAGTTTGTACCCAGCTGCGATAAAATCTGGAATGGCAGCATCCAGCTTGGTGAATTTGATAAGACTATTTAGTTGGGATGTGGACTTTCAGCGAGACATTCAGAAAAATGATAAATTTGACGTTTTGATTGAAAAGCTTCACAAAAACAATGGCAAATTTGCACGCTGGGGGCGAATTCTATACGCGGAACTAACCTTGAGCAAAAAACCCATCCGCTTATATCGTTTTGAGTCCAATCGCCATGGAGTTGAATACTTTGATGATCGCGGGCACAGCGCTCAGAAAGCTCTTATGAAAACTCCTATAGATGGCGCTAGGCTCTCCTCTGGTTATGGGAGACGGCGGCACCCTATCCTTGGGTACACTAAAGTTCATCGAGGAGTGGATTTTGCTGCGCCCAGGGGGACACCTATTTATGCCGCAGGCAACGGCGTTATCCGCTATGCGGGGCGTAAAGGTGCGTATGGAAAATATATTAAAATCCGGCACAATGCCCGGTATTCGACTGCTTACGCTCACCTCCAGCAGTTTAGACGTGGAATACAGAGGGGTCGTCGTGTCACTCAGGGTCAGATCATTGGTTATGTTGGCTCTACAGGCCGGTCTACAGGTCCACATTTACATTACGAAACTATTGTTAATGGTCGACAAGCAAATCCCCTGAAACTCAAGCTCCCATCAGGGCGGCGTCTTAAAGGTGTGGAATTAAAACGATTTACCAAAATACGCGATCAATTGAATAATCGATTACGTAAATTGATTGGGCCAATAACAAATCGCTAAACTAGAATTTATTAAGAATTTATGATAAGGATTTTTGTCGAATTAGTTATTAGCCATGACAAATGGTATTCCATAAATCAAAATCTCAAGAAAGGTATTTGCAAATACCTTTAAGGTAAGAGGAATTAAAAAGAGTTTCAGTTTTCAACGTTACACTTGATTTGCCAGCTAATTTTATTTCTTTTAACTCGATTACTATAATTAATCCGGGAGTTTTTTAATTCGCTCTTTGCTGCATCGATCAATCCCTGTTGAACTGCGGTTGGCAATTCATTAAATTTAATTGATACAGTTTTGGGCTGTCTGCCCTTAACGGACCGCGTTTTTTTAGCCTTCTTATTTTTTGACCAAATATCATCCCAGCCGGATCGGTATTCAGGCGTTTTTATATTACTAAAAAAACCATAGTGAACTGAACCTGCACCTCCAATTGATTCTTTACTAGACTTTCCACTTTCGGTAGACGTTTTACTTGTTGCCGTCGTCTCACTTTTTGCCGTCGTCTCACTTTTTGCCGTCGTCTCACTTTTTGCCGTCGTCTCACTTTTTTTAGAAGAAGATTGAGCATGAGGTTTCTTATTTGTTTCAGTCATAAAAATCTAATTTCTCTCATAAATTCGATTGAGCAATTTCTACACTCGCCAACATTACGAATACAACTTCTTTAAATATTTATAAACTACCTTGTAGACTTACCGGGTGGCGCTGCTTTCAATTTCCGTCCTAGGAAAGAAATGGTCTTCCTATACAGCAATTCCCTGATTTGATGCCAATGCGAAAATTTAATAAGTTGGTCCACTTGACCAAATAACGGCAAGGGCAAATCACGTGCTTGCGCAAGGTCCATAGCAATATCCATATCTTTCTCATGCCAAGTAAAACGTGTCCCATCCCACTCCTCAAGTGTGCCATTTCTACCAGGTGCCTGAAGAAGAGTTTCACGCATTTTTTGCGGGTCAATTCCATAACACTTTGCCAAAAGGAGTACCTCCTGGTTGGCTAGGCTGTGCACCCAATGCAGCATATTATTAACAGTCTTCCCAATCTCACCACAACCGAGGCTACCCAAGTGATGAACAGCGCGAGAATAACATGCTATTACCGGCGTCGCCTTTTTAACATCAGCAATTGCGCCGCCCACCATTGACGCCAGTGTGCCATCACGCGCGCCACCAAGCCCAAAACAAACTGGGGCATCAACAATTTTAAGCCCGCCCTTTTTTGCGATCGCTGCGGCTTCTAAAATCATATCCGGATGACTTGTCGCTGTGATAACTAAAACACTACCCTTTTTAGCCTTACTTTTTGCCAGGTCTGTCACAACTTGACGGACCTGATCATCATACCCAACCATGATTATTATGACATCGCAAACTCTTCCGAGCTGTTTAAGAGACTGTGAAGCCTTCGCTCCTTTTTTTACTAACTCACCGACCGCAGATTTACTTAAATCATAAACATAAACATCCTTAAACTTTCCGCTATTCAGAACATGGGTTGCCATATGATTTCCCATGGCACCAACGCCTACAAACCCAACATTCATCATTTTCTATCTCCATTAGCTATAATATATCACCACAAATTTTATATCGAGCGAACCCTAGACCAATAAATCAAATATTTTCCAAGTGAAGTTTAGATCGAACTCTTAAAAAGTTGAGGACACCCGAATGCTTTTATTAAGCGTGAGTTGGTTCTTCTGTTTCTTCTGCCAAAACTTTAGGGTTGGATTCTTCATCAACTTTTTGAGGTTCGGAAGCAACTTGATCAAAATCTTCGCCATCAGCAGATCCATTAACTACTTCCATGACCTCGGTATCATCTTTTTCCTGGGCGTCAGCATTCACTGAATTGAATGACTCATTTTCCAAACCATTGCCCTTTTCTTTTGGCATTTCATTGGCGGCTTTTTGATGGTCATGACCGTTATTCTGTTTATTTCGATGATTTTCCCGTTGCTGCTGCCCTTGTTTATTATCTGCGCTGCCATTTGTACTTATTACGCGATAATAATGTTCCGCATGCTGATAATAGTTTTCCGCTTTTACGGGGTCGCCAGCAGTCGCTGCCTCACGCGCTAATGCCTGATACTTATCAACAACTTGTTGAGCAGAGCCCCGTACTTTTATGTCTGGACCGTTGCTATCGAAATTGTTACTACGCTGAGGCCGATTTCCACGGCCTGAGTTCCCCCGGCCGCGAGAACGCCGGTTATTAGGACCTGATCTCATAAATTTTATTCCGGTTATTGTTGTCACTAACCCCGAAAGGCTTACGAACCAAGTTCGTCGTCCTGACGTTTGCGCCCCACTTTCCCAACCTAACTGGATGGTTGTTGTGAACCTGCTCACGTAGCCTTTTCAGGAACATTAAGGTGAGTGGCCTTTGGCCTTTTTCATTCACCGTAGTTGCACACTAATTGGGATGGCACAGCTTTCCAAGCCTTTTTTTGAATTTAATAATCTAATTCATCGCCCAAAAATACAGCACCTTTCTATTCCATCAAGATCTAACCTCGTTTCAACATGCCTTAAATCCGCATTAGAAAAAATTTCAATTACTGATTGCGCTTGCCCTTTACCACATTCTATTACCGCAAAGCCCTCTGGTTTTAGTAATCGATAAATATTTGGCGCAAGCTGGCGGAAGGCCGAAAGCCCGTCATTCCCAGCAAATAAAGCACATTCTGGCTCGTGGTCACAAACTTCAGGTTCTAGAGAACCTCTCTCATTTTCCGATATATAAGGTGGATTACAGAGAATGATCTCGAAAATTTCGGAGAGGTCCTCTCCCCAGAAGGACTTTAAAAATTTTATCCTATTATGGACCAAGTTTTTTTCAGCATTTTTACGTGCAATGATTAAAGCAGGTTCAGAAATGTCAACACCAACTCCTCTCGCAATCGGTAGCTCGGTTAAAAGCGAGATAATGAGGCAACCACTACCTGTACCTAGATCCAATGCAGAAATGCCTTTTTCTTTTTCCCCCATTAAATCGACTGCTGCTTGAATTAAAGTTTCGCTGGCTGGGCGCGGATCGAGGACATCTGCACTAACTTCAAAGGACAAACTCCAAAATTCTCTTTGGCCTATTAAATGGGAAACAGGTTCCCGTAATAAACGCCGTTGAACCAATTCTTCAAATTTTTGTGATGTCCCTATATTTAATTTCCGGCCCAGGTCTGCAAACAAAGAACCGGGGCCGATCGCCAAAACATGGCAAAGAAGTATCTTAGAGTCTAACTTTGGATTTTGGATACCCGCCGCAGATAATTTTAATTCAGCAAGTTTCAGAGCTGAGCCAATTGTTATTTCATTCACCTTTGCGAAAGCTCCGCCAATAAAGCAGCTTGATCTTCCGCAGTCAGAGCATCAATGACTTCATCCAAAGCATCCCCTTCAATAATCCTATCCAATTTGTGTAATGTTAATCCGATACGATGGTCGGTAACTCGCCCTTGGGGAAAATTATAGGTCCTAATTCTTTCCGAACGGTCTCCTGTACCTACTTGATTTTTTCGGGTTGCTGCACGTTCTTCTGCAAGAGCCGCGCGTTCAGCCTCGTATACACGCGTTCGCAAAACCTTCATCGCCTTAGCACGATTTTTATGTTGTGACTTTTCATCCTGCTGGCTAACGACTATCCCCGTAGGCAAATGGGTAATACGAACAGCACTATCCGTAGTATTGACGTGCTGGCCACCCGCCCCCTGTGAACGATAAGTGTCAACCCTTATATCTTTGTCCTCAATAGCAACATCAACCTCCTCCGCCTCAGGCATAACGGCAACTGTAGCAGCTGAGGTATGAATACGCCCACCGGATTCTGTATCTGGTATACGCTGTACACGATGTACTCCAGACTCATATTTAAGACGAGCAAATACTCCTTTACCGGAAATTTCAGCTATGCCTTCTTTAAGCCCACCAATTCCTGTATCCGAAAGTTGCATTGCTTGAAATTTCCACCCCTGGCCTTCCGAGTAGCGTTGATACATTCTGAATAAGTCAGCGGCAAATAAAGCTGCTTCCTCACCACCTGTACCAGCACGAACCTCAAGAATAGCATTTTTTTCATCCGCGGCATCTTTGGGTAACAAGAGAATATTTAGTCGGTTCTCTATCGTTGGCAAACGGGAGCGAGACTGAAGCATCTCCTCTTCTGCCAATGTCCGCATTTCGGAATCCGCACTTTGATCAGCAACAATTCCTCCAAGGTCCGCAATCTCATTTTGTAGTTTACGCAGTTCCTCAATACACTCGACAACAGGTGCCAGTTCGGCATATTCCATAGAAAGGCGAACAAATTCTTCTGGATTATTACCATGCTGCCCTGACATCAATTGTGTTAGCTCATCTCGCCGCATAACCAGCTTATTAAGTTTTTCATCCAAATTCACAGCTTTTCCCCTTCGTCACCCTCAAATAGTGCCGACCGGAATCATGTTAAAGAACCTTAGAAATAAATTAATTAAGCAAAATTGAAAACGCATAAAAGGCTAAATTGATCATAATTGCTCGGAAAAAATAACCGAGCTTTAGTGATACCCAAATGAAATATTGCTAAAGGAAATCTGTAAGATAGTCTGAGAGGGAATCAAACGCTACTTCCTCTTGATGCCCCGTATCCAGATTCCGCACTGTGACACTACCACGTTTAATTTCATCTGGTCCAAGAATTACGGAAACCGAAGCATTTAAAGTGTTTGCACGTTTTAAACGGCGACTAATGTTACCACGATATCCCAATTCAACAAAAAATCCAGATGACCGCAATCGTTGTGTTAATACCAATGCTTCTTCCTGCAATTCGGGTCCAACAGGGACTACAGCAATGGGTCGTTTTTTTTCTGGAGAATTATTAATTAGCATTGCCAAACGTTCTATACCCGCTGCCCAGCCAATTCCTGATGTTGCGGGGCCACCCATTTGTTCGACGAGACCATCGTATCTTCCTCCTGCAAGGATTGTACCCTGAGCCCCAAGGTCTTCCGTGGT
>Ga0310344_10001958_pt1 | contig 15613 bp, 13 predicted proteins | sample HC15DNA20200_MG_FD_203801 | JGI IMG/M metagenome (GOLD analysis project Ga0310344, IMG submission 203801) | Marine microbial communities from station ALOHA, North Pacific Subtropical Gyre - HC15-DNA-20-200_MG | ecosystem: Environmental > Aquatic > Marine > Oceanic | place: Pacific Ocean: North... | reverse complement strand
GTCTGATCTGTGTAGCGATTCGTGATAGCGAAGCAACGATCGCGCAACTCGGCGACGGGTTGGTCTACCTTGTTAAGGGGCGAGAAGTTCGTCGGAGTAGAGCGAAAGTGCTAGATGGTCGTGAACCGCTAGGAGGCATACAGCCGGTTGCTCCCTCGTTCGTGACTGTACAGCTTGGAACTGAGCATATGTTGTTGCTTAGCTCAGCAGTAGGAAAAAGTATCAGCGAAGAGGATATCTTCGAGTCCTTAGGTGCAGGGCCTGAACGTGCTCTAGCAAAGCTATTCACTCTCACTTCCGACGTTCCGGACATGACAGCGGTATTGATTGCCGAATTGGATATCGAGAATGACACACCGCCACTTGGAGAACCGGACGCAGCGTTGCCATCGGCACCGGTACTCGATTCTGGAGCTGCGGACGATCAGTTGAGCCCGTCGGTAGGTAGGTCGGATAGCCGTTTTAGAGCTCCGATGCCTTCAGTTCGAGATCCTCGCCGTAGGTTAGAGGCACCGAACAGTTATTTTGGTGCAGGCGAGGATAAGAGTTTACGTTGGTCGTGGATTGTTGTTGCTTTGAGCGCGATTATCGCCCTCGTGACATTCATTGTGTTGCTGCTCCCCGGTTTACTTGAGAGAGACGACACGAATCGCTTTGAAGCAAGTTTGACTGAGGCCACTATTAGAATCGAGGAAGCTCAACTTGCTCGTTCGCCCGATCACAAGCGGAATGCACTTGTTCTAGGGTTCAGTGCACTAGAACGCGCGCGCGCTGTGGATGCTGATCACCCGCGATTGCTTGATATCGAGGGAGAGATACTTGATCTGCTCGCTGAGCTAGACAATGTGGTGCAAATTGAAGAATTGCGGTCGGTATTCAGCTTCGCTGGAAGTGTTACGTCCCCGTTACAACCTTCGTCGATAGTTGTTGGTGGTGGTTCACTCTGGGTTATGGATAGCGCGCAAGGTCGTGTCATCAAATTCGGTCTCAACGGCAATCCAGATTCATTCACAGTTTATGACGAGACGAGTCAGTATGGAGATCGAGTTGCTGCTGCGCCCCGATCTATGAGTTGGGATGAACGAGAAAATCGTCTAATCGTGCTTGATGATGAGAATCAGCTCTGGGCTCTTGGACTTGATAAAGAGAACAAGCCGATATCGTTAGTATTGCGTGGAGTAGATGAGTTACGTTCTGTGACTGCTATAGCAACTTACTTGGGTAATCTTTATTTGCTTGATTCGGAAGCAGGTGAAGTTTGGCGGTACTTCCCGGTAGGTGTCGGTAGTGGCTATGACTCCGAACGTGCTGGCCTACTCGGTGGTATCGAGTTCTCTGACGCGACTGCATTGGTCGTCGATGGTGACATCTACGTTCAAGACAGTTCAAACCTTCGCCGTTTCCATCAAGGAATTGAACAACCCTCTCTGATGTTGGGAATTGACGAGCCGCCAATCATGGCTGTTGCGGTAGTTGAGGACACCATCAACGGTTTGATTTTTGTTGCTGATCGTGGCAAAGGTCGTGTGGTCGTGAGTGACCGCGATGGGTTGTTTGTTCGTCAGTATCGTCACGATGGCCTTGCGGATCTGCGCGGAATCGCACTTTCTAAGGATGTGGAGACTCTTTTTATACTGACCTCAGACGCGATCAGCTCCTTTAGCGTTTACGGAAGTGATTCATGAGTTTCGAGCAAGCGATCGGTAAAGTCATTCCTAGATCTAGGTGGACTAGTAATCATGAATATTCTTGCGATTGAAAGTTCCTGTGATGAAACTGCCGCTGCTGTGGTGGTGGATGGTCGCATTGTTCGATCGAATGTTGTCGCTTCGCAGAGTGAGCTTCATGCCTCAACGGGAGGGGTAGTACCGGAAGTTGCAGCTCGTGCGCACCTCCGCATGCTAGTACCGGTAATCCGTCAAGCTTTGAACAATGCTGAATGCACATGGTCCGATCTTGATGCGATCGCTGGAACATCTGGGCCTGGTCTCCCAGGTGCATTGCTTATTGGCTTTAATGCTGCACGAGGTTTAGCGTTTGCGCGTGATTTACCGTTCATTCCAGTCGATCATATCGAAGGTCATGTACGAGCGAATTGGCTTGGCGATGAAGAGCCTCCACTACCAGCGTTGGCGCTCGTCGTCTCTGGTGGACATACGGAATTGATACTAATTGACGAGAATGGTTTTTTTGAGCGGCTAGGTGGTACCCGAGACGACGCAGCTGGTGAAGCTTTTGACAAAGTAGCGCGTCTGCTCGACCTCGGTTATCCAGGAGGGCCAGTTGTTTCACAACTCGCAGCTGAATCTACTGATCGGTCTTTTCGTCTACCTCGTGCATGGCTTACAGGGACTGATGATTTTTCGTTTTCAGGTCTCAAGACAGCGGTTCTTCACACTGTCCAGGATGACGGTGCACCTCCTCCAGCAGAAATAGCTTGGGCTTTTGAGGATTCCGTTGCGGACGTTTTATCGAAAAAAGCGGTTCGTGTCGCTGAACGTGAGGGTGTTACCTCGCTGCTTGTTGCCGGTGGTGTTGCCGCTAACAGTCGAATTCGTGAGCTGATCATCGAACGTTCGTCAGTTCCCGTATTTATCCCTCCACCTGAATTATGCACCGATAACGCTGCAATGATTGGTGCTGCAGCAGGGGTGCATCTAGATCAGGCTGTACGTCCAGAAGTGGCGATTGATATAGATCCGACGCCATATCGTTCGAAAGTTCGTCCTCTCGAATAAATCGAAGGTCATCCTGTTTTGTTGTCGATGGATATAGAGGGTTTCTGGGATATTTTATCGGTGTCATTCTGATTGGTGATATGTCACGGTATTTTGGAATGGATTCGGGACGTGCCTGGCGGACCATGTGTTGTTCAGACTTGGACCTCTAAGTGAGGCTGTCTGTATTGGTCGGAAACATTGGCCCATCAGCTATGATTGCCCATTGGAATAGATGTACTCGAGTGGCTGTGAAAACGTGTGATTGACTTTCGATCAGTGGATATTGCAGGCAAACAGATAAAGTCACGAAGCGCAGGAGTTCAGATTCGATCGACTGTGGGTCTAGCACTCACACATAGAGAGTGCTAATATCCCGTCCGGTTCGCCGTTGGTGAGCCCTTAATCCGTGAGTGTGCAAGGGCGCACGTCGACGATATCTGACGGCGCCGACTAGCCTGAAGGAGACACATTTTGGCGACGCAACTGCAACCGTTGACTGATCACATTGTCATACAGGCAGTTGAGGAAGAGGAAATCACTTCTTCGGGCCTCGTAATTCCAGATTCGGCCAAGGAGCGCCCTCAGCACGGGCATGTACTTGCAGTCGGACCTGGCAAGATCGCCGATTCTGGCGAGAAGATAACAATGGACGAGATCAGTCCTGGTGACCGTGTTCTGTACCAGAAGTACACAGGGCAAGAAGTCACTGTGGATTCTCAGGAGTACATCGTGATCCGATTTAATGATGTGCTCGCCTTGCTAGTTGACTAGCAGATTCGCCGTAAAGGCTTTTCGATATCCTGCCTTCTCGAACACGCTAGTGGTCGGGTGAGCAGAATGAAGGCATGGCGATAACGCCAAAATATGACACGAGCGCCTATGGCGCAGGTGGGAGTCTCCCAAATGACCGCGAAGACGCTTCGTTTCGAAGAAGATGCGCGTCGTGAACTATTACATGGTGTAGATGCACTTGCCAACGCGGTACGTGTGACCCTTGGTCCCCGCGGCCGCAACGTTGTGCTTGATAAGTCATACGGTCCCGCTACCATCACCAAGGATGGCGTCACCGTCGCTAGGGAGATTGAGCTAAGCGACCGTTTCCACAATATGGGCGCACAACTGGTGAAACAGGTTTCAGTGCGTACGAACGAGGTTGTCGGTGACGGTACAACCACCGCTACTGTGCTAGCGCAGGCAATTTTCCGAGAGGGAATTCGTAATATCGCCGCAGGGGCCAATCCGATGGCGATTCGACGTGGCCTTGAAGCTGGACAGCGTGTCATTTCTGAAGAGTTACTGAGGCGTGCTGTACCTGTGGAGGACAAGGAGACGATCGCTCACGTAGCGGCTATTTCAGCGAACGAGCGAGTTGTCGGTGAATTGATTGCCGACGTGATGGAGCAAGTCGGTAGAGATGGTGTGATTACCATCGAGGACGGCCGTGGCTTGGACTACGACACTGAGATCGTTGATGGACTGCAACTCGACCGGGGCTATATCTCTCCGTACTTCGTCACCAATCAAGATCGGATGGAGGCGGCCCTCGAAGACCCGTACATCCTAATTACCAATGAAACGATCAGTGAAGTTGGTCAGATCCTTCCTCTCATCGAGAAGGTAATTCAGATATCGAAAAACCTCGTAATAATTTGCGAAGATCTGACAGGCGAAGCTCTTTCGACCATGGTGGTCAATAAGATGAAGGGCACACTGAACATTCTTGCGATTAAGGCACCATCTTTTGGTGACCGTCGTAAGGATATGCTCGAAGACCTTGCGATTCTCACTGGCGGTACTTTTGTCACCAGTGATATGGCTCGCAAGCTGGAGGAAACTCAGGTCGCTGATCTTGGTCGAGCCCATCGTGTAGTTGCTGAGAAGAGCAATACTACGATCATTGAGGGCGTTGGTTCAGATGAAGCAATTCAGTCACGCATTCGTCAAATCCGAGCTCAGATTCGTGATTCCGGATCTGAATTTGATCGAGAAAAGCTTCAGGAGCGCTTGGCTCAACTCGCCGGTGGTGTTGCCGTAATCAAGATAGGTGGAAATACGGAGATAGAAGTCACCGAGAAGAAATTCCGTGTTGAGGATGCCCTTTCGTCGACACGGTCTGCAGTTGAGGAAGGTGTTGTTCCAGGAGGTGGAGTGGCATTAATTCGCGCTCAATCAGCACTCGATCCGCTGCTTGCGGAACTTGCTGACAGTGAAGAAGCGCTAGGAGTCAAGATTCTATCGGAAGCCCTCGACGCACCTTTACGCCAGATTGCAGACAATGCAGGTCAGGAAGCTTCAGTAGTTGTTCAGCATGTACGTGATGCGGCAGAAGATAACATCGGATATGACGCTTCATCGGGAGAGCTGGGTGATATGTTTGCGCTTGGGATCGTCGATCCTGTCAAAGTTGTCAGGGTTGCACTTGAGAGTGCCGCTTCGGTAGCCGCACTAATGCTTACGACCGAAGCAGCGGTGGGTGATTTACCTGAGCCCACAGCCCCCGCCATGCCTCCAGGAGGTGGGATGCCGGATATGGGTGGTATGGGTGATATGGGTATGGGAGGCATGCCAGGCATGCCAGGTATGATGTAATTAATCCAAGCCCGTTATCAATTTTGCGAGCATTGGATTGCTGTAACGAAAACGAGACTCAATTGAGTCTCGTTTTCGTTACAGCAACTTGTGATGGTGCAATAGCAAGTTATGACAGACGCTGGTCATGCTTCGAAGAAGGCTGCTTCTAGAGGAGTAGCAGAGTCGAAGGGTCCGACTATTGCAAGATGTGCATTATCGGGCTGAACGATTTGTTCTGCGATCTCCTGAATATCTTGGATAGTGACACTTTGATAAAGGGCTAATGTTTCTTCTGGCGTTTGCAATGGCATACCCAACGTTGCTCGCGAACCGTACCAGCCTGATACTGCGCGTGTGTCTTCTAGTTGGAGTTGGATTCGCGAACGTACTACCGCCTGTGCTCTACCTAACTCTTCCTGACTAACAGATGTACTTAAACGATCGAGTTCACGGCGAATTTCACTCAAAGCTTCGAATGTATGTTTCGGATCGACGCCTGCATATAATCCGAACATTCCTGTATCGAGTAGCTCTGTCGCATAGCTATGGATGTCATAGCAGAGACCGAGTTCTTCGCGTAGACGCATAAATAGTCGAGAAGACATGCCTTCACCTAGGCATATTGAGAGAAGATTTAGCGCGTACCGATGCTCGTTCCTTGATCCGATGCTAGGCATGCCGAGTGCGATGTGAGCTTGTCCGGTTTCCTTTGCGATCAAGGCGCTAGATGCTCCGGATCCGCTTACGTTTTCAATCCAGGGGGTAGGTGTGCCATATACCCAGTTATCAACAAAGGTGTTGATCAGTTCATGGAGTTCAGCAGGATTTATTGCCCCCGCGATGGAGATGACTGCGCTGCTCGCTACATATTGTCGTTTGTAGGCGGCCAGAATCTGGTCGCGAGTGATAGATGTAACAGATTCCTTGGTGCCTGCTATGTCACGGCCGTGTGGCTGACCGGGCCACATCAACGAGTCGAGTAGCAGTGTCGCCAGCTCGCCTGGAGAATCTTCTACGGCTGCCAATTCTTCCAGAATTACACCGCGCTCCCGCTCTATCTCTTCGTGCACACAGATAGAGTGGCGAACCATGTCCAGCATGAGGTCAAGAGTTGGCTCCAGGAATTCAGTTGTTACTTTGGCATAATAGATTGTCATCTCACGCTGCGTAGCGGCGTTGATAGCGCCACCAAGTGCGTCGATTTCGAACGAGATATCGCGAGGATTTGGGCGTCGCGCGGTACCTTTAAAGCACATATGTTCGAGGAAATGTGATATGCCTTCGGTTTGAGGGTTCTCTTCGAAGCGCGATCCTGCCCGTAAGTAGACAGATATACCGACCGATTTTGCATACGGGATTTCGGACATTAGTAATTGAAGCCCGTTAGCAAGTGTTCGTGAGTGCACAGGGATCGAGTTGGGTTTCGTCACTGTGTTTTTGCTACTTGTAGTTTCGAATTGCGCGATTTTCTAAAATCTTTACGTTTCAAGCCAAAGCACATCCCCATGAAGCTCCTCATCATGTTCTCGGTTGGCGAAAATTTCATATTCGGCTTTTGATTGGCCTATCGTCGTTGTATTTCCATGACCGGGGAGCACAATTGTCTGATCAGTCAGTGTGTAGAGTTTACTAGTGATTGATTCGATCTCTTGTTGTAGAGACTCCGGTGAACGGCTATGCCCTGGTCCACCTGGAAACAAAGTGTCACCGGTCAGTAGCGCGCCTCCTGTATGGAGGCAAATTGATCCTGGTGTATGTCCTGGAGTGTGTATCACTTTGACTGTTGCGTCGCCTACGAGGAACTCCTCTGCATGTTGAAGTGTTTGCACGTCTCGTGACTGTTCGAGGTTAGTCTCTTCCGATCCGGCGAACACTGGTGCCGCAGTATAGTCGCGCATGGTTTCGAACCCGTTCCAATGGTCGGCGTGTGAATGTGTGACTATGATTCGCTCGACAGGCAGGCCGGCAAGGGAGGTTATTGTGGCTTCGCTACCCTCAGGGACGTCAACGATCGTAGCTGGTCCATTGTTGCTTGGTCGCAAAATATATGCGTTGTTCCCGAGGGGTCCTAAGTTCGATAGGATTTCGATGCTGATTCGAGTGTCATTGTAAGCTTTGGGCATCGGCTACTTCTCCTTGCTAGTTATAGAGGGTGCGGTTCCTAAAGCCTTCTGCGGAAGGAGCCTATCAAACTGAAACCTTGCAAGCCGGTTTAGTGTGAAGGTGGATCGCCGAGGCCACACAGTCTTCCTTCGACCCACGCCAACTTCTCATTGACCAGTAGTTTCAGCAGTGCTTGAGCGCGCCTGCGTTCGGAGTCCGTTTTGGATACTGTTTTGAGGACCTTTGTAACTAGACACGGTGCATCGTTCGGTTTCTCCTCGTGATCCCGTAGTACTTGCATAAGGCGCCCACGCAGTTCTCTATCGGATCCGGCAAACCTGCCTTGCGATCGCACGGGTTCAGCGATCTCTCCTGCAGCAAAACGATGGTGAGCCGAACAGAATTGTCGGACAACACACTGGTTGCAGTGTGGTCGTGGTGTGCAAACGCGAGCACCGTAGTCCATCAAAGCAGGGTTCCATCTTGATGCCGTACCAGGTCGGAGTAGCTCAGTGGCAAGGTCATCGATTATCGAACGTGGCGTCTCGATCGCTGGTTGCAAATCACCGCATATGAGGCGTCCGATTACTCGAATAATGTTTGTATCGACTGCTGGTACATCATCTCCAAAACCAAAACTGGACACGATTGCTGCCGTGAAAGGTCCGACACCTGGCAGCGCCAGCAGGGCATCGTGGTCTCGCGGAAGCCTTCCGTTATGACGGTCACGACAGATTCTCGCAGTTTCGTGCAAATTTGCAGCACGTCTTGGGTAGCCAGCTCGCCCCCAGACACGCAGTACATCGGTTCTGCTGGCCGTTGCTACTGACTCGAGAGTAGGGAAGGCCTGAATCCAGCGCTCGTAAACTTCTAGCATGCGAGACATCTGTGTTTGCTGTGCGCTAACGGCAGCTACAAGGGAAAGGTAGGGGTCATTAGCGTCATGCCAAGGGAGGTTTTGTTTGTGTTCTTCATACCAGTCAAGCAACAAAGTGCGGATGCGGCCCAGACGCTGAGGTGACAATTCTGAGATATGGATTGTGGAATGGTCCGAGGCCATCTCGTCTCCTCCAGAGAGAGCATACATGGGAACATGTGTTTGTTAGATGCCGCCTTTACGATGCAAAGTGGGTGTCAACGATTAGTGTGAATATCGGATGTTTGCCATGTCGTGAGTTGAACCTTGATAGTTCAAGATTATCTTGTTGATGCGGTCGGTGCTGATCCTCTGTATATCCGCATGCGATACTCGTTGTCACTTTCGGGATAAGGGCTAAATCTTGACAATAACTGACGAAAAGATGTTTCCACTCGCAAATGTGCTTCCGATTTCTGCGACGCTCTCATCTAAGGGTGTATTGCAAATTGATGGTTGTGATGTGCGGGCGCTTGCAGATGAATTCGGGACACCGCTATACGTTTACGATGCTCAGACTGTGCGTGCACTTGCGACGGCTTGGACTAGAGCCTTCGCCGCTGTGTATCCAGACTCCGAAATGCTCTACGCATCGAAGGCTTATCTCAGTAGGCCTTTTGCACGTTTGATCATGAGTGAAGGATTTGGTTTTGATGCTGTTTCAGGGGGTGAACTCGAAGTATTGGCCGCATCAGGGGCAGACATGAGGCGTGTCTATCTGCATGGAAACAACAAGACAGTTGAGGAGATCCGCCTTGCGGTCGAATTGAATGTTGGTCGAATCGTGGTCGACGGATTTGACGAGATAGCCTTGCTTGAGGAACTCGCTAAGCAGGCAGAAACGCAGCTTGCGGTACTACTTCGCGTCTCACCAGGGATTGACGCGCACACTCACGCCAAGACAACCACAGGCATACTAGATACAAAGTTTGGACTCCCTATCGAGACCGGAGCCGCTGAGCGTGCTGTTGGCCAGCTGTTAAGTTCTCCACATTTGGATTTTCGTGGCCTGCATATGCATCTTGGGAGTCCAATTTTTGATCTCGAACCGTATCGCCTTGGTATTGAGGTGGTTGCTGCTTTCATCGCAGATGTATGCATCGCTAAACTTGGTGCCAAAGTTCCAGAGTTTTCGCCCGGTGGGGGGTTTGCAGTTGCCTATAGTCAATCTCAAGATCCGCCCGCCCCGGAAGCGTACGCTCAGATAATTGCTTCAGCGCTTATTAAGGAAGCTGATAGTCGCGGGTTTCCACGGCCGCATATCAGCCTCGAGCCCGGTCGCTCAATTGCGGCCCGTGCGGCCATTGCTTTGTATACGGTTGGTAATCGGAAGGAAGTTCCAGGTATCCGCACATTTGTTTCCGTTGACGGTGGTATGGCGGACAATGTTCGTCCAGCGATGTACGGTTCAAAGTATGAGGTAATTGCTGCAGAACGCGTTTTTGATCCGACCGAGGAGACTGTCACTATTTCGGGGAAGTATTGTGAATCAGGTGACGTGCTAGCACGGGACGCTAAAACACCTCACCTGAAAGCAGGAGAGCTGCTCGCAATGCCGTCAGCTGGTGCGTATCAACTCTCGATGGCGTCGAACTATAATTTCGCCTACCGTCCAGCGGTGGTGCTGATCGAAGATGGTCGGCCACGACTGATCCAGCGCCGACAGACTGCTAGTGACTTGATGCGCTTAGATGTCGAATAAAGACACGAAGCTTGACATGGCTCCGACTCTGCTGAATTCGCATGCGTGGCAGCTAGAGGGTCTTGATGGTCCTGTTTCAGCACTGCGAAGATCTATTGAAGCTGGAAGCCTTGCTCACGCGTATATCTTTCATGGGCCGAGAGGTGTTGGGAAAGCAACTCTGGCCAAGAGACTGGCTCAAGCGCTTATCGCGCAGTCGATAGGAGACAGTTCTATCGACTTCGAGTCAAAACTTGTTCAGCAGATCGAGACCGAAGAATTTCCCGACATAGAGTGGGTTAAGGTGGGAGGGATTTGCGATGACGAGACGAGAGAGCGCAGCACTGCAACATCCAGAATTCGCATTTGTCAGGTGAGGCGTTTGCAGCGTCTAGCTGCGCTGGCGCCGTTTCAGTCACCACGTCGTATTTTTGTCTTTGACACCATCGATGATATTCAGACGGAAGCTGGTCATGCCTTATTGAAGACCCTTGAGGAGCCGCCTCAGCACGTTTTGTTGGTACTGCTTGCGAATGAGATTGACAAGGTACTTCCGACGATTCGTTCACGCTGCCGTGAAATCGAGTTGAGTCCAATGGCTGTGTTTGATTTAGCAGAAGTTCTCGAGAGTCGCTTTAGTCTTGATTCGGCTGATGCTATTGCTACAGCTCGTGAAGCGAAAGGTCGTTATGGGTTGGCCTTGAGTTTGATTAAAGATCCATCCCTTAGGATGCTTCAGGCAACTGTTGCCGAGGATGCTGTTCGATTAGTGAAAGCAGATCGCAACGCTCGACTTGATTATGCAGGGAAGTTATCTCAGCTTTGGCGTCGAGAGCGGGCAAGTGTCCTAGTCACTATTGATTTTTGGATTGCGTGGTGGCAGGAGGCACTATTTATCGCTTCTGGACTACGAGATGCGAAGAAAACAGTGCCGGATGGGGATAATGTTCTCGGTTTGCAGGTAGAGGATGTCGTACTCGGTTTGCAAGCTATACGTCGTGGGCGTCGCCATTTGTTGGCGAATGTCAATCCTCAATTAGCGCTTGAAGTCATGATGCTTAATTTACCTATCCTTAGGGACGGATCTGAAAAGGAGAATGCAATTGCTTCTGATAGATCATGACTGCTGGTGGCGAGTAGGGTGACCTGATGGATGATGTTGTTGGTATTCGCTATGACACCGCTGGTCCGATCGACTATTGCAGTCCAGGTGGATTGATGCTGGGAGTTGGGGATTATGTGGTTGTCGAAAAGGATGGAAGTGAACAGCTTGGTTGGGTAGTGGTATCAACTGACCAAGTTATTTCCGCCGATATCGAACGGCCACTGCGCAAGATTGAGCGTATTGCTAGTGAACACGATGTCACTGCGTGGGAACATCAGAAAGTGCGAGCAGAGGAGGATGTCGGCCGCGCGCAGGCGATGGCGACACGCATAGACCCTCGGATGCGTGTCGCCTCGATTGTCTATGACCTTTCGGGGGAAATCGGCGAGCTGAGTTATACGGCGCCGGAAAACATATCAGGCGATCGGTTACGACGCGATGTTGGCGAGCTGTTAAATGCACGCTTCAGTGCGCGTCAAGTCGGTGAGCGCGATCGGGCGAAGGCTTTTGGGCCGGGAGTGATGGGTCTTTGTGGTCGCGATCTTTGCTGTACTAGCTGGATGACGAGTTTTCCGTCAGTCAGTGTCAGAATGGCGAAAGAGCAAAATCTCTCCCCAAACCCTTCGAAGATTTCTGGTCTCTGTGGGAGGTTGCTTTGTTGCCTCTCGTTCGAGGTCGAAGCTTATCGTGAACTCAAGGGTGGTTTACCTGGGATAGGTAAGAGGGTGACGACACCTATTGGACGAGCAAAAGTTCTTTCGATTGATGCCTTGAATCAAAACGTGCGGCTTCTTCTCGACGAAACTGGTGAGGTAATTGAGATAGAGGCGAATGCATTACGGGCGCAATACGGAACACAAGTGCGGCCGGAAGAATTGGACGATACCGTCGAGGCCCCTGCTCGTAATGAGGCACGTGCGTTGCAGGAGGCGACGATCGCGATACTCGAACCTGTAGACCACCCAGCAGTCTCTGTAGATAGTGACACGAAAAGCAAATCAACCGAACGGGAGAAACGTAAGCGTCCGAAAAGGCGACGAGGACGACGCGGTGGACGCGGTCGCAGTAAAACAAATCGAACACAGTGATAGCTAGTTGATCAGATATTGGGCGCCTAATTCTGTATCACCGGAGCTGTACCTAAGTGAGTTGGACGGCCAAGACGGGAGCGGTCGTCAGGAAGCTAACTCGTTGTGGCATCAGCAAGTCAGCATGTCTTTTCATGTAAGGATTCTGACAGAAGCTGTTTAATATCCGAAAACCTGTTTCGATATCAGTCTAGTTCAACGTATCTACAAGTTCTTCAATTTGTTCAACATGCTCAACCAAGTGGTTTATATCACTGCGTAGCTGCTGTCTTAGTGAGCGACGCCCGCGACCGGGGACGGTTCCGGGACGACCCCACGAGGCATCCGGTGTATTGGAGAGGAGCTCAACCGTTTCGGCAATTGACTCCCTCAACGCTTTGGAGAGTTCCGTTCCGTTTTTGTTCGCTAAATCTTGCTCTGTAATTTCAGCTACCTCGTCCCAGGGTCTTCGTTGCGGATCGGTCATCCACGCTATCTGGCGGATAAATTCTGAATTATGTCTTGTATAGCTCAGCATATGCGCCAGTATGCGTGCGATGGACCAGCTATCAGCAGAGTTTTTTTGCTGGATCTCTCGAGCTGTACAGCTCGAAACAAGCGATTCAATGTGGTCGGGGATCGTACCTAGCTCTTCGACCAGAGGCATGTATTTCTCAGGTGCACCGGTTACGAAATCGATACGTGACATTAGTAAATCTCCATTAAGAGTTCCAGTTCGACTGGCGACTGTGCTGGTAATGAAGCTACGCCGAACGCAACACGGGCTCCGATACCGCGTTCGGCTCCGAAGACGTCCCGGAGAAGTTCACTTGCACCGTTTATGACAGCCGGGTGTTCACTAAAGTCGGCTGTCGCAGCGACGTATCCCACTGTGCGAATGAGACGGAGGTCTTCTAGCGATCCAAGTAGATCATGGAGTGCGCCGAGGGCATTAATCGCGCAAACTCGTGCAGACTCGGCGCCCTGTTCTGTTGTTACTTCCTGGCCGAGTCGTCCGGGATGAAGGATTGAGCCTTCATGGGCAGCGACCTGTCCAGAAACGTAAACTCGGTTCTCGCTGCGGATCGCAGGTCGGTACAAGCCAAGCGTTACCGATGGCGTCAACGAGATATTAAGTTCTTCGAGGCGCGTGGCGATTGTCATACAGGCTCGTCCTCGATTAATCGTTCGAAAATGCCATTCAGCTCTTCATCACTATAAAAGTGAATGGTTATTGTGCCAGTGCCGTTCTGGGTCCTTCGCAGTGTAACCTTCGTCCCCAGTGCGTTTTGGAGTTTTGTTGCTAGGCCTTCGGTGGACGTCACTGTTCCGTGACCAGGATCAGAAACAGATACTAGGGGTTCGTTAGAAGGGTCCTTGAGCTCTGAGTCTCTTAATTCTTGATTAGTAAATGGTTCGGATCTTCGTTGAGCGCGAACTAGTTCCTCAGTTTGTCGGACATTGAAGCGTTCTTTAATGACCGTCTTCCAATTTTCGATTAAATGATCCATGTCAGTAGTGCCGAGTAACGCTCGAGCATGGCCCGCACTGATTTCACCACTCGCCAGTGATTCACTGACTTCCGACGGGAGATCGATGAGTCGGATAGCATTTGCGATGACTGTCCGAGAGCGCCCGACGCGTTCTGCAACTTGCTGCTGCGTGAGCGAGAAGTCGGTGATCAACTTCTGATATGCCAATCCCTCTTCAAGAGGGTTGAGGTCTGCACGTTGCACGTTTTCAATGATTGCTAATTCCAGAGACTCTTGTGACGTTGCTTCGCGTATCGTTACGGGGACTTCAGTGAGGCCGGCTCTCTGTGCTGCTCGCCATCGCCGCTCGCCTGCGATGAGTTGGTAGCTGGTTTCTCCGTCATTGCTGGATTGTCTAGAGACGAGTAAGGCTTGGATTATTCCATGCTGACGAATTGAGTTTGCTAAGTTCTCAAGATCGCCTTCCGGTATGTCAGTTCTGGGTTGTTGAGGGTTTGGCAGGATTTGATCTATGGGTATAGATGTCGTTGGAGCCGTGATGTTGGATGCGCTTTGCGAACTGGGTTCTGTTACAGGTTCCGTGGGCGAATCAGGTATTAACGCAGAAAGTCCGCGACCAAGTCCAACCTTACGAGCCATGATGTCCTCCGCTGACATTATCTCCCTGCTTATCAGTGAATAACAGTTCTTCAGCAAGTTGCGCGTATGCGATCGCTCCTGTCGATGTTGGGTCATATTGCTGGACTGGGAGGCCATAACTTGGCGCTTCGGATAGGCGAACCGATCTAGGAATGACTACTTGGAACGTGTTGTTGAAATGGCGCCGGACTTCAGCTTCTACGTCTCTTGAAAGATTGGTTCGACCGTCGAACATCGTGAGCAGAATGCCACGAAGTAGCAAGTTTGGGTTGAGATTGCGACGAACTAGTTCGATTGTTTGGGAGAGGTGTCTGAGTCCTTCTAACGCGAAGTATTCACTTTGAACAGGGATGATCACCTCGTCAGCAGCAGTAAGGGCATTAACTGTCAGCAGTCCAAGAGAGGGTGGACAGTCCATTAGGATGATGTCAAAGTTGTCACGGACTGTCTCCAGTGCGCGTTTCATTCGGAACTCTCGTGCCATCATTGTTACGAGTTCTACTTCTGCCCCGGCGAGTCCAGGAGTCGTTGGGACAAGTGAGACTCTAGGAGTTTCGGTTTCGACAATTGTTGAGAGCAGCGGAGCTTCTTCAACGAGCGCGTCGTAAAGTGAATTTCCGTCAGGATCTCGGACGCCGAGTGCTGAGGATGCATTTGCTTGTGGATCAGTATCGACAATCAGAATTTCTTTGCCATGCTCGCCGAGCGCGGCTGCGAGTGATATTGCGGTGGTCGTCTTTCCCACTCCACCTTTCTGATTGGCGATAGCGAATACAACGCTCACGTGAAGGCTCGACGATTACATGAAGTGACATCTAGTTGACCTGCTATCATGCGCTGCTCGATTTCTGCGAGATCTGGTAGTGGCATAGGTCCGATATTCTCAATAGATGCAACTGCTATTCGTTCAGCTAACTCTTCACCTTTGTTCAATGCGAGTATAAACGCTGTTGCGAAGACGTCACCGGCGCCGGTGGTGTCGACACGGTTCTTGGCAAGGAAGGCGTTTATCTTGAATCGCTGTTGTTGGTGTCGAAATTCAGCACCGCGTTCACTATATGTCGTTACTAAGCGTGCGCCGCGCTTCAACGCGAAATTGGTCCAGTGGTGAGGCCAGAAAGATGTGTCACGTTTTGATTGAAAACATGTGTACAAATTAGTACAAGTGAGTACAGATAAGTAATAATGAGTGTCAGGCATGGTTACTCGATCATGATCTAGAGTGTGCTGGAGTCCTTGAGTCATTACTCCAACTCGTTTGCTGCTAGCGCAAATGGCGTTGAAGGAGGGTATATCGCTGTGCGATAGATCAGCTTCC
>Ga0310344_10001957_pt1 | contig 15613 bp, 29 predicted proteins | sample HC15DNA20200_MG_FD_203801 | JGI IMG/M metagenome (GOLD analysis project Ga0310344, IMG submission 203801) | Marine microbial communities from station ALOHA, North Pacific Subtropical Gyre - HC15-DNA-20-200_MG | ecosystem: Environmental > Aquatic > Marine > Oceanic | place: Pacific Ocean: North... | reverse complement strand
TCTTGGCATTTGGATAGTAAATCCACATCGATTGGGACGTTTCTAGTAGGCATTGATGTACTAAATGTGTGGGTTTAATGCGTATTTCATACTTAATTATGCTGTATGCAGGGGGCAGCTGCCACCCCCAGCTGAAACAATTTATAGTACAATTTGCAACAATGTGTATAATAGGCTTGACCCTGAAGCTCGGAGGCCTTATGACCTCGACCACTAGGATCAAGCAAATCAGAAAAGACTTGTTTGACTACGGTGCTGACCCGTATCAAATCGCAGCCGAAGCAATAGATCGAGGAGACCGTCTTTTAGAACAAGTTAATCGTCTGCAAAAGGTTCTCGCCCAAGTCCCTGATTTATCAGTTCGCGGACAACATTGCTCTGGCTCATGCCAGATTCATTAGCAATTGCTGTAATTTCATTTTTTACTTCTTCAGTAACACTGACTTGAATAATGCGGTTCCATCGATCAAGTCCTTTTTCTCTATTTGACATAAGTGAAGAAAATAAGCTTAGAGAAAACAAGGGTTAGATTTATTTTATGTTATTAAGATTAGCAGTAGAAAAATAAAGTTCAAGTTCTGCTTCAGTAATTTTTTGAAACTCTTTTAATTTTGCTGGAGTTAATTTCAAACCTTGCATTGTTTGAGGTTCTTTTGGCTCTGGAGGTTTAGGAGTCCAAGCATCAATCAACAGCTCAAGTTCTTTTATTCGAGTTTTTGCTGCTGCGATTCTTGATTCTCTATCCAAGACCATCCTCCTGTTCTGCTTCCATGATGTCCTCGATATCAGCAAGAGCATCTTTTTCTTCTTGTTTGGTTCTGGTCTGATCAATAGGTTTTAGATCTTTATTCCATAGTTCATTTTTGGTTCCATCTTTAAAACCCATTCTTTCTCGATAAGCATTATATCGAGCGACCTTCCAGATCCTCATGATTTCATCAGCAGTAAGTGTCATGGTGTTGTCAAAGTTTTAAAAGCAGTTTATTGCTTCGATGTTCATTTGTTCCAGTTAAGATAAAGAGCAGAATTTGGGCCATAGGTCATTTCTAAAACAGGCCAAGTTTTAAAAATCAATGCTTTATTAGCTGGATCAGCACGTAAAGCTGCTTCAGCTAATTTTTGAATAAAGCCACCTCCATGAGAGATGGCAACTTGTAGAGTTTTAAATTGTTCGTTTGAATCCATCAGTCAGTTAGACCTGCTGTTTTCAATGCATCTGCCCAAAATCGTGCAGATTCTTCAAGTTCTTCAAAGGGATCTTTATCTTCTGCCTCATTCATCCAATAAAGACAGATTTTTTCATGCAGAGCATTTAGAGTTTCCTCTTGCTCATCTGTTAAAGGGTCTTTCTGTCTCATTGCATTGTTGAGAATATCCCGAAGCATTTGATGCTGGGTTTTGTTTAGTTCGAATTTCATTTAATATCTTTCCCCTTCAATATGTTCAGTACATGAATATCTAACACCATCTTTTTTAGCCATTTCTATATAGCCATCTGCTTCTTCTCTTGAATCTGCATATTCTTCCCATTCGTCAGTGACGATAAACCAGTATTTTTTAGGATTTTCCTCTCTTTCTCTTTCTTCTCTAGCAAGTTGGTCTTGCTCTTCTTCATATCTTAGGAGAGCAGTTTCAAAAAAGTCAGACATGGTGGTTTTTTGCTTAACTGAATTAATCTTAATAAGATTAGGGTCGTTTGTATGCGCTTGCATCTTTTTTGTTGCAGAGAACTGCAGAACCCTTTTCTTTAAAGCTATTCCTATTAAGATTAAAGTAATTAAAAACCACTATGGAAGTTTTTGAAAATACTGTTGCTAACAATGCTGGAATTGCAAGAAGAGCAATTGAGAGAATGTTGGATTGTCCGATTACAGAGGTCTATCGGGCTTTTAAAAAAGTTGGTCTTGATCGGTCTGACTTAAAAGAAATAGAAAATGTCGTTGATTATTTAACTGCTTTATATAGCTTGAATGATGATCCATTAGAAAAAGAAATTAGACCGAAAGGATGGGAGGCTGTTCGAGAAGGAGCTAATTCTGATGGATGGCTTTACAACGAATACAACGAATACGAACTTTAGGGGTGTACAGATTCATCTAATCTTATTAAGATTAATATATAACCAAAAGCCACAAAATGGATTTTAAAGCAACTCACATTATTAAACGCACAGGCGTTGAAGTAATGCTCTATGAACCTTTCCCTAATGATAATGGGAGCATTTGTGTTGTAACTGAAAACGAACGTCATTGTTATTGCGAACCAAATGAGCTTGAGGTAATCAAATGAAACTTCTAACAAAAGCTCTTGAGAAGAAACTTCCCCCTCTTAATTCTGCGACCAATAAAGCCTATGTGAAATGGTTTACACCAGACTCAAATTTCACTTGGTTCGTTATGGAATACGATCCAGAAACAGGCGATTGTTTCGGATTAGTTGATGGACTTGAAAAAGAGTTCGGATACTTCAACATCAAAGAGATCGAAAGAATCAGAGGAAAATTTGGTCTTCCAGTTGAAAGGGATCAATGGTTTGAAACAACAGAGGTTCTTGTAGTAGCTGGAGATGATCCTAACGATGAAAAAATCAACGAGGATCTTTATTAATGAAGGGACTCACGATCATTCTTGCAGTCGGGGCAATTTTCTTTTTTGCCCTTGACTCAACTTTTGAAAAAATGACTCGTCACGACTGTGAAGTCAACAAAATCCAATTAGCTTGTCAATCTTTAAAAAAATGAAATTCAAAAAAATGAGAAATTCTTCAAATATCACTGAGCTTAAAAAGCTTAGAAAGCCTGAACTTGATTATTCCAACGTCGCTTTTCAAGTTGAACTTATTGATAGAAAGAAAGCGACAGAATACTTGTCAACTAATTTTGCAAGTAATAGAAAAATCCGACTTTCTTCTGTTTCTAGCATGGTTGATGATATTAAAAGTGGGAATTTCTATTTGAGTTGGGATTGTCTTGCTTTTAATGAGATGGGTCAATTAGTTAATGGTCAACATAGACTGACTGCTGTTATTGAGGCAGATATTCCTTGTCGTTTCTATGTTTTAAGAAATATAGATCATTCAACCATTAGACATTTTGATATCGGTAGCAAAAGAAGTCAGGCTGATCGCATTTCTGTTCATGGAACACCTATGCATCCTAAAGCTTGTGCAGTGATTAAATCTTCGTTTGGTGATTGGAGTTCTAATTTTAAAGGCGAGGGGAAATATGGTTATGCAAGATATGATGATTTAATTGCCTCGTATTACAAAAGACACTCACAATATTTCGAACGACTTGAAGCCGATGGATATCTCAAAACGAAATACATAAATAACTTTGTCGCAGCAGCTTTTAAGATCTTTATGGAAATGAAAGTTGGAAAAGCACGTTTTAATGAATTTCCTCATGAAATGGAGGCTTATGAAAGAAGCGTTTTCTGGCTGGACTTATGTATTGATGGTAAATCAAAAAATCATATGATTGATTACAACACCGATCAAGCGCCCTTTAAATTAAAAGAAAAATTAATTGCTAGAAAAGGCTTAGGGAAAACCATGTATGGACAAGATGCTTATAAACTTGTTTGTCTTGCTGCTTTGTACTTTATGCAAGGAAGAGCTCCAAATATCAGGATTGATAATGTGAAAACTGATCCTTTTAGTGTATTTAGAGGTATTGCCGCTACTAACGATAAATAAAAAATGGATAAAGAAACTAAAGAACGTATTCAAAGGCAAGTTGATCGAATTTCAAAAAGTCGCTCTTCTCGTTATCGTCAAACAACAGGACGTTTTGCAGGCAAGTATGAAACGAAAAAAAATAAATGGATTAGAAGAGAAAATGGAACAGGAGATTATTCTGGTCGCTATGCCAGGGAGGAATTAAGTGAACAATCCACCTAAAAATCCACTTGCTGGAGATTTATTTATTGATCCAGTTACAGAAAAAACTTTTTATTTCACAGGTGAAAGGTGGGTTGATGTGACTCGTCATCAAGAAAAAGATTTCCCTAAAGAGGGGCGTTGACTCCGTTCATAATGCTAAGGCTGTCCCTTGTTCTAGTAGGCAAGGCTCCCCTGAAGTCAATTTTTAAGAAATTGGCAGCAACGGAAAAGAGAAGTTAGTGGTTTTTCTTCTTGTCATGTAAGCCCCCTAAAAAACAGACAAAAAAAAAGGCCCCTTTTTGAGGGGCTTTTTAATTTAGAAAATTGCGGCAGTTGCAGCAGTGATTCCTAAAAGGATTAAAGCGGCATTCAATTTCTCGGTGAGAGTTTGAATTTTCTCCGCTTGGTCTTTGATCAGTGGAACAGCTTCAGCAAGAATTTCAGCTTTAGTGTTCTTAGCAGTGATCGTTGTCATAAAAGACTCCGTGGTTTTTACTTCTTAAACTTATTGAGATTAAATAAAGTCGTATATCCTTCTCTTAAGAATCGATGTGGTTTGATGTGATTATTTTTTTGCATTAAAAAACCCCCTTTTAAAAAGAGGGCTTTTAGAAGAATTTACTTGTAGTACTTGTTTTCAGCAGTCATAGTTGTCCACCATCCAATCAAGTTATGACAAGCTACGGTTGATTCTTCTTTATTTCTCCATGCTTTTATAAGAGGTTTTAGAAATTCAAGAAGTTTAGGATCGTTGTTCTCTACAGTTTCAAGATTGTTTTGTATAAGGAAAACTTGTGTTTGATATTGAAGGAACATCAATTTGCAGTTTTCCCAAATCCAATCCTTTATTTCTTGTAAAGCGGCTTTGTTTGCATGTCCATAGATATGTTCAGAGCCACCGATGCCTTCTTGATCAACAAAAGCGTAGGTCTTACGCCCTTTTCTAATCTCACAGTTGTATGAAACAAATCCATCCCTAGATAGTCTCATTGAAAGCTTGGAAACTTTGAAAGCTGTTGTTGTCATGTGGCTTTTATTGCTTACTTCTTAATCTTAATAAGATTAATGCTCTTTCGGTTCTTTTTGATGCGTTTTATTGCAATCTTAGTAAGATAAAATTATTGCGCTTCGTTGCTTTCCTTTATGGCGTCTATAAAAGATTTAAAACCTGATCCTCAAAATGCTAGGAAAAGGACTGACCGATCTGCTTCTCTTATTCAAGAATCTATTCAACGATATGGGACTGCTCGATCCATAGTCATTGATGAAGACAATCGCATCCTTGCTGGTAACGGAACTGTTGAAGGTGCAAAAGCTCTTGGTCTTGAAAATGTCAAAGTTATTGAGGCCGATGGATCAGAGATAATTGCAGTCAAAAGAACAGGATTAACTGAAGAGCAAAAAATTGGTTTAGCTCTAGCTGATAACAGAACAAGTGACTTGTCAGATTGGGATCGGGAAATGCTCCACAACCTTTCTGAAACCCATGATGTTAGTCCTTGGTTTGACGAAGAAGACTTAGAAAATCTCTTAGGGGATGACACCATGAAGGAATATGAAGGAGCAAAAGAACATTCAGAAGAAGATTTCGATAACTTCCAACATACTTGCCCTAGATGTGGTTTTGAATTTGATGGAAAGAAATAAAGGTCCATGGCACTTGACCGATCTTTCTGGAATAAAAAAGAACGGTTTTAAAGTTTTTAGCTGCTTCCATTGCGGGGGTGGTTCTTCAATGGGATATAAACTTGCGGGCTTTCATGTCTTGGGTGGTGTTGAAATAGATCCAGAAATGATGGCTTTATATCGAGCGAATCATCATCCGAAACATAGTTTTTTAATGGGTGTTCAAGAATTTAATCAAATTCCTTTAGAAGAAATTCCTGATGAATTAAAAAATTTAGATATTCTTGATGGCTCTCCACCTTGTTCAGTTTTTAGCATGGCTGGCAAGCGTGAAAAAAAATGGGGTAAAGAAAATTATTTTCGTGAAGGTCAACAAAAACAAAAACTAGACGACTTGTTTGGTCATTTTATTGAAGTAGGAAAAAGACTTCAGCCTAAAATTATTGTTGCAGAAAATGTCAAAGGCTTAATTGCTGGCAATGCCAAAGGATATGTCAAAGAAATTTTTACAGCCTTTCGTGAAGCTGGATATTCAACTCAATTATTCCTTTTTAACTCAGCAAAAATGGGGGTTCCTCAAGCAAGAGAAAGAACTTTTTTCCTTGCTCGACGTAATGATTTAAACCTCCCACCTTTAAAACCATCTTTTAAAGAATCACCAATTTCAGTAAGAGAAGCCTTTAAAGATATAAAAAAACATGGCAAGCTAAAACAAATTAGTCCTAATCTTCAAAAATTCTGGAAGAAGGTTAAGCCTGGAGATCCTTTATCCAAAGCACATCCTAAAGGTCATTATTTTAATATGAGTGTTGTTAATCCAAATATTCCTGCTCGAACTGTCACTGCAACACAGGGATTAATAAAATGGGATGAACCCAGATATTTAAGTGCAGGAGAAGTTCTTAGAATACAATCTTTCCCAGAAGACTACAATTTTCTTAAGTCTGATCCCTGTTATGTGATGGGGATGAGTGTTCCACCTTTTATGACTCAGCGAGTGGCTTTAGAAATTGCTGAGAAATGGCTTATCCCAGAGGCTTCAAATGGCAGCTAAAGGATCGAGTAAAGCTGAAACCTTAATCCGTGTTCAAAGGTTTTCACGGATCATTGCTAATGGTGGCAGAAGATCCGATTGCGTTCGGTATGCTTCAGAAAACTGGGGGGTATCAGAAAGGACTGCAGATAACTATCTGGAGCAAGCTAGAGCAGACCTCAAAGCTGATTGGGATATTGAACGACCACAGATGATCGCTGATTTATTGGCTCAATGCAGCACCTTACAGATGGAAGCCAGAAGGGCTGGTCAATATCACATTGCGCTCGGTGCAATTAATACAGCAGCAAAATTAGCTGATCTTTGCTCTTGACTATTCTTCAAGGATTAACAACAGGTCATGTTTTACATCCTGAAGGATTTAGACCTTTTTCTGATTCTCCTGAAATTAAAAAACAAGAATCTAATTTTATTCGGGAGCGTATTTTTAACGGCTTATTAAATTATCAACAAAAGATTTGTGAAGATCACGATCATAGAATTGTTGGCTTTTGTGCAGGTTATGGAGCAGGAAAAACAAGAACTTTATGTGCATGGACTACTTTATGTGCTCTTGATAATCCCAATACAGTTGGGGCTGTTTTCGCTCCTACTGGGGCTTTGGTTCGTGATGTTTTGCAGCGTTCCCTTGAGGATTTTTGGGAACACCATGAAATCAGTTATGAATACAGGGCATCACCATTACCCGAATATAAATTAAATCTTCCAGTAGGTGAGGTCACAATTCTTTGTCGATCAATGGAATCTTGGGGTCGGATTATAGGAGTTAACCTTAGTTTTATAGGTTCAGATGAATTAGATACAACTAAAACTGATGTTGCGCAGAAAGCTGTTGAAAAATTCTTAGGCAGGTTAAGAGCTGGTAACCGTAGACAATTAGGTTTATTTTCTACACCAGAAGGGTTTGGAACCTTCTATAATTTATTTGTTCGTGAAGGACATAAGGAAGATCGAGCACTCTATAAGGCTCGAACTGCAGATAATCCTTATTTACCTGACGACTTCCTCCAAGCATTACTTGAAAATTATCCAGCTGCTTTAGTTAAAGCCTATACAGAAGGAGAATTTTGCAATCTTCAAACGGGTGCTGTTTATGATCGTTTTGATAGAGAAAAACATGTTACAGAAGACATCCCAGATTATAAAAATGAAATTATTCGATTTGGTTGCGACTTCAACGTAGGTAATTGCAATGCAGCAATAGGAGTAATTCGAGGAGGGCATTTATACATCTTTGACGAGGTAGGTGGAGCACATGACACCGATTCAATGGCCGATCAAATTAGGGAAAAATTTCCCAACAACACAATCTATGCATATCCAGATGCTTCAGGTGGAAACAGATCAACAAATGCTGCGAAAACCGACATCGAATTATTACAACAAAGACGAATTACAAATTTATCTGGAGGAAGTAATCCATATGTCCGAGATAGAGTAGCAGCTGTTCAAGCTTTACTATGTAATGGCAAAAATGAAATACGTCTCCATATTCATCCAAGATGTAAAAAGGTAATTGAGTCCTTGGAACTTCAAGCTTATGCTGAAGATGGTACTCCAGATAAAACTCAAAATTTAGATCACATGGCTGATTCTCTTGGTTATCTTATTTGGAGAGAGTTCAATCCATTACACATGAACGCAGGAAGGGGGACAGGTATTAGACTTTATTAAGACTAAACTATGAACAAGATTTGAGGACTTATCTGTGTATAGCGGTTTCAATTATTACAACAGAGAAAAAGCTTCAAGGGGGACAGATGTAAATGACCCCAATTCAGCTTGGATCAGTCAAGAGCCTCATTGGGTGTTGATTGAAGACTTGCTTGGTGGAACCTATGAAATGCGTTCTAAACATCGAAGATATTTGCCGCAAGAACCAAGAGAACAGGATGATAGTTATGACAATCGTTTAGCTAGGTCTGTTGCTCCCCCTTATTACGTCAGGTTAGAAAGGATGTTGGCGGGTATGTTGACCCGTAAGCCTGTCAGGTTGAATGATGTCGCTGATGTTATACGTGAGCAATTATTTGACGTTGACTTACAGGGGAACGACTTAAATGTTTGGACTTATGAAACAGCGAGAAAGATGATTCGCTATGGACATTGTGGTGTCCTTGTTGATGCACCTGCTTCTGGTCAGGAGGGGCGGCCTTATTGGGTTACATATACACCAAGGGAAATATTAGGTTGGAGGACTGAGCTGGTTAATGGTCAACAAAAGCTTTCTCAATTGCGTTTACTTGAGAAAGTATTTGAAGCTGATGGTTTGTATGGGGAAAAAGTTGTTGAACAAGTCAGGCTATTAACTCCTGGCTCTTTTGAAATTCATCGGCAGAACGAAAAAGGTCATTTTGAATTATTTGATGAAGGGAGTATGAGTTTGTCTGATGAAATTCCTTTTTCTGTTGCTTATAGCAATCGGGTAAATGTGTTGGAGTCACGCCCACCTATGGAAGATATTGCTGAGTTAAATTTAAAGACTTATCAAATTCAGAGCGATCTTGATAATCAGCTACATATAAGTGCTGTCCCTATGTTGGCTTTTTACGGGTTCCCTCAAACAAGCGAGGAAGTATCTGCTGGCCCTGGCGAGGCGATTGCGTTCCCTGCTGAAGGCCGTGCTGAATATATAGAACCAGATGGCAAAAGTTATGATGCTCAATTTAAAAGACTTTCTCAACTTGAAGCTCAGATTAATGAACTTGGATTGGCAGCAGTCCTCGGTCAAAAGCTATCGGCAGAAACAGCAGAAGCAAAGCGAATAGATAGATCACAAGGCGATAGCACGATGCAGGTGGTTGCACAACAAATGCAAGACATGATTGATAATTCTCTTTTGTACCATGCTCGTTACTTAGGAAGCAATGAGGCGGGTAGTTCTTTTGTTAACCGTGATTTCTTAGGGCAAAGGCTTGAACCTCAAGAAATTAATAGCTTGCTTCAGCTTTACACGGCTGGAACTATTACACAGGAAACTCTATTGAGGCAGTTACACGAAGGAGAAGTGTTAGGTGATGAATTTGAAGTTGAAGAAGAAATAGAAGCAACTCAAGCAGGTGGGTTAATAGACATGGAGCAACCTGAAATCAAAGAAAGAGCAACGATGCCTGAAGAATCAGCAGAGCCAGAAGATGTCAGTGTTTTAGCCGAGTGATGAATGTCAACTCCAGAAGCTTTCTACCGACGACCTATTGACTTGAATCGCTTTAGCAATAGCGTTTCAAAGAAAATTATCACGGCATACAATGAAATTATTCTGGATATAACAACTCAACTTGCAACGTTAGATGAGGTGACTTCACCTTATACAGCAGCAAGGTTGAGATCATTATTGGCTCAATTGCAAGATAGTTTAGGAACTTGGTCTATTAACAGTGCAACAGTAACGGCTCAAGAATTACAAGGTTTAGCACAACTTCAAACAGAATTTGTTCAAGATCAATTAAGAAGAGTTTTACCTGCTGGATACCCTACACCTGTGAGAACTGTTGCGATAAGCCCTAGTTTTGCTCAATCTGTTGTGACCACTGATCCCACGAAAATAAATGTATTTGCTTTACCTGGAGAATTAGAAGCTGTTGTACGAAAAGGTGGAACTCAACCTGTCTTTAGTTTGACTGATGCAGATGGAGCTGTAATTACTTTGCCTAATGGAGAAACTGTCCAAAAAGCATTTAGAGGTATCGCAACAAAACAAAGTGAGTTATTCACAAAGACAGTTAGGAATGGTTTATTGACAGGGGAAACAACTCAACAAATAGCAAAGAGGCTGACAGGTCGTTTACATTTTGGAAACGCTTTGAAAGGTAGTGTTCAACAAATTGCGGATAGAGGTGGTGCTGCAACAAAGATGGCAGATAAACAAGTAATGACGATTGTTAGGACAAGTATTAATCAAGTTGCAAATGAAGCAAGTCAAAGGGTATATGAAGCGAATAGAGATTTAACTGACAAGTATCAATATGTAGCCACTTTGGACAGTAGAACTTCTCTTATTTGTGCTCGTTTAGATGGGCAAGAGTTTGAATATGGAAAGGGGCCAACACCACCTCAGCATTTTAATTGTCGTTCAACAACTGTTCCAATTGTAGATTTCAGTGAGTTTGGTTTTGATGATCCACCTGAAGGGAAAAGGGCTGCAAAATGGGGTGAAGATCAGAAAGGGAGACAAGTGCCAGCAGGAATGACTTATGCAGATTGGTTAAAAAAACAGCCGAAAAGTGTTCAGGCAGAAGTGTTAGGTAAATGGAAGTCTCAATATTTTCGTGATTTGTCAAAAAAGGAAGGAGCAAGTTCAGCTTTAAGAAAAATCGTCAGAAAGGATGGTTCTGAATTAACATTAAATCAATTACAGGATCGTTATCCTAGTTTACCCGCTTCAAAAGATGCCTAAATCAATGTATAAAAGCAAAGGTAAAAAGAAGGGTAAGGGCAAGAAGAAGGGTTCTTGCTAAACTTCTGGTTATCTGAGTTTTATTAATGGCAAAATCACTATTACAACGCCTTGCTGAAGCAAAAGGGAAACCAGCAGTTGAGGAATGTGAGGTTAAGCCTAAGGTGACAAAAAAGAAGCCAGATGCTAAAAAAGGTAAATAACCTTACGGGTCTTTATGTCTGAAGAACAAATTCAGGAGTCTACGACTGCTGACGTTTCGCAATCTGATGAAATTTCAGCATTGAAGGAAAGTATTAAGAAACTAGAAAAAAAGAATTACGAATTAATAGGCAAGATTCAAAAGAAGCCCGAATTACCCGATGATTATGAGGCTTTAAAAGAATTTAAAACTAATGCAGAGCAATCCAAACTTGAACAAGAGGGAAAGTATGGAGAAGCAAAGCAAGCCCTTGAAGAACAATACAGAGAAAAATCTTCTTCAGACAAACAACGAATTGAAGAACTTGAGGCAAAGAACCGAGAGTTGGAACTTATTTCCCCCGCCATATCGTCCTTGGCGGAGGTAGTACATGACCCTAATTTGGTGTTAAATAATTTTATTCCTAGAGATAAAATTGCTATTGATGATGGTAAACCTGTTGTTGTTGATGGATATGAAAGAACACCTGTAACTGAGTGGGCTAAAGCAAAATTAGAGAAAGATGCTCCTTATATGTTGAAACAAGTTGCACCTCAAGGGGGAGGCGCACCTGCTGGGAGATCAACAACAAAAGATATTCCTCCAGGTACTAAAAACCCATTTGATACTGATAATTTCAATATTACAGAACAGATGAGATTGTATAGAACAGATAAAGCTTTATATGATCGGTTACAATCTGCTGCAAAGCGTTAATATAGACGTTAATGGCAAGAGTTACGCTTTAGCCGTCATAGGGTTACGCCCACTTCGTAAAAACTAACTAGGAAATTTTTTATGGCGACTTTAAGGTCGGACATAATCATTCCTGAGGTCTTTACGCCTTACGTTATTGAGCAATCTACTCAGCGTGATGCCTTTTTGCAGAGCGGAGTGGTTCAGCCTTTGGCGGAGCTTAATGCGACAGAAGGTGGAGACTTTGTGAATGTCCCTTACTGGAAAGCAAACCTTTCTGGTGATTTTGAAGTTCTATCTGATAGTTCTTCTTTGACTCCTGGCAAGATCCAGGCTGACAAGCAGATCGGTGTGATTCTTCACAGAGGTCGTGCTTTTGAAGCAAGAGATTTAGCTGCTCTTGCTGCTGGTGCAGACCCAATGGCTGCTATCGGTGCAAAGATTGGAGCTTACATTGCAAACCAAAGACAGAAAGATTTAATTTCTGCTCTTTCTGGTGTTTTTGGTTCTGTTAATACAACAGATTCAAATGCTGCTCTTTTTGCTTTAACAATTGATGGAGGATCAGGTGATACTCCAACAGCTTTAGCTCCTAAGCATGTTGCAAAAGCAAAGGCACTTTTAGGAGATGCTGGTGACAAGTTAACTGCTGTTGCTATGCACTCAAAGGTCTACTACGACCTTGTTGAGCGTAAGCTTGTTGATTACGTTTTAGCGTCTGATACTAATGCGACTGCAACTGCTTCAGGTGGTTCTATTGCTGGTGCTTACGGTGGTAACGGTTCTGTTCCTACATACTGCGGTCTTCGTGTAATCGTTTCTGACGATGTTGCGACAACTGGTTCAGGTGCATCAACAGAATATTCAACCTATTTCTTCACTCAAGGGGCTGTTGCTTCTGGAGAAATTGCTGGAATGCAGATGGAAACAGACAGAGACATCCTCGCCAAGAGTGATGCAATGTCTATTGACCTTCATTACTGCTATCACCCAGTAGGGACAAAATGGGCTGTGACTACCACAAACCCAACAAGAGCGCAGCTCGAAACCGTAGGTAACTGGTCGAAAGTCTACGAGACAAAGAACATTGGAATCGTTAGGGCAACTAACGTATCTAATCAAGACTGAGGTACTTAAATTATGCCTTCTGTATTTGAAGCGACTGCGGGTGCTGCACTCGGAGTAGGGACAGACCAAACTGGTTCTGTAACTCAGGCAACAAGCAAATCAACTGGCGTTACCTTGAACAAGGCCGCTGGTGTCATCACTATGGATGACGCAAACCTCGCTACTGCAACTGAAGTTTCTTTTACTGTTACTAACAGTGAAATTACTGCTAGTGATGCAGTTCTTGTGAATCATGCTTCGGCTGGAACGGCTGGGGCTTATATGGTTCAAGCGAATACGATTGCCGCTGGCTCTTTTGCTATCACAGTGACTAACCTCACTGGTGGCACTTTGGGTGAAGCAATTGTCCTTAACTACCAAATCTTTAAGGCTGGTTAATGGGCTTGTTCGCATTTAGGCGAGCTAGGAATCGGGAGGCTACCTTATTGGTGGCCTCTGTTCCTACTGCTGTAGAAAAGCCAAAACGTAAACGTAAACCAAAAGCCAAAGTATTAACAAATGGCGATCACGATAGTCGCGACAGCGGGATCAGCATCAGCGAACAGCTACATAACATTAGCGGACGCACAGGATCTGATTGATGGTCTAGTCCTTGATGATGATGTAGTTGCTTGGGGTAATGCTTCCACTGACAAAAAGAACCGAGCTTTGTATACTGCTACTCAGCGTATTGATCGTGAAAGGTTTTTAGGTGCAAGGGCAACAGATACACAATCTTTACAATGGCCTCGGACTGGGGTAAGGAAACCAGATACTTATATCAATACTTATGCTGTTGGCTTTCCATTTCGCATAACAACTGATTACTACACAGACACAGAAATCCCAGATCAAATACAAAAAGCACAAATCGTTTTAGCCGTTTATCTACAAAACAATCCAGCGAGTTTAAACCTAACAGGATTAGAAGATTACAAGACCGCAAATGTAGGGAGTTTAAGTGTCACTCCTAATTTGTATGGGCCTATCGGTGCTGACCGTGTACCACCAATGTTTGAAAGATACTTCACAGGACTTAGAATAAGTGGGCCAGGTAATGTAGCTATTAAAAGGAGCTAATTTCAATGTATTCAGCCGATCCAGATTATGCAGTAGGCGGTGAAGTTATCACCGATACGTCTGCACATACAGGTCGTTTTAAGTGTGTTGATTTTTATGAGGACACAGAAATTGCAGCTATGTCTTCAAATTTGACAGGTAACACTATTGCAGGTGAAACCGTAAAACACGGGACAAGAATTTACGGAGTCATTACAAGTATTACTTTGACTAGTGGTGCTTGTATTGCATATCGCTGCTAATGGGACTTGCTTCAGGGTTACAAAATGTCGCAGATAAACTGACGACTGCTTTTGGCACTTCGGTCAGTATCAGATATGTGACGACTGGTGTTTATAACACTACGACTGGAAGTGTTACTACTTCAAATGCTGATACGCCTGTTAAAGGGGTTTTATCTGATGTAAACCTGAGAGAAGTGAATGATTTAGTAGAGGCAAATGATAGAAGGTTGTTGATAGCTGCAAAGGATTTGGCAATAGTACCAACGACAGAAGATAAGGTTGTCATTGGAAGTGCTGTTTATCAAATAATAAGAGTTGTGACAGAGGTTCTTCAAGGTTCTGATATAACTTATGAATTAATTCTGAGGTCGTAATGGCAAAACGAATTGAAATTACACAGATCAAGAATTTCTCTGAAGAGCAATTGAATAGATTGTTAGGGAAGACCGTTATGGAAACAGATAAACGATTAAAAATGCAAAGTCCTGTAAACACAGGAAGATTTCGTATGAGTTGGGCTGTTTGGCAAGATACACCTGGAAATTATGATGCTGACCCTGATGGTGAATGGCCTGCTTTAACAGAAGGAAAATATGCTTCTGCACCGAATAGTCCTGAAGGTGGCCCCCCTAAAAAAATGAACTATGGAAAGGAGAAAATGAATAGTCATTATTACATTTCTAATTCATTACCTTATGCAGAGCCAATAGCTGAAGGACATAGTGGTCAAGCTCCTGCTGGTTGGATACAAACAATTACGGCTGAGATGAAAGCTTATGTAAATAGAGGAGGTAAAAGATGACGAGCACTATTAACGACATTCGTTCTGCTATTGAAGCTCGTATTGCAACAGAAATGGCGACATCTCCTACTTATTCTGTGAGTTACCAGAATGTACCCTTCACTCCTGATGCAACAGATACCCTCCCTTGGGTTCAAGTTTTTATAACGCTTGGAGAAAATAGACCTGCTACTTTATTAGCTGCTGCTGACGGTTTTAATTTACAAGTTGGGACTTTAGTTATGAATATTTTTAGCCCTTTAGGGAAAGGCTCAGGTGATAACTTTACAATAGCGGAAAGACTCAAGGATCTTTTTGATCGAGTAACTGTTCAAGGTGTTCGATTTGATTCTGTGTCTGGCCCCCGACAAGTTCCGTCATCATTACCTGAATCTTTTTTTCAGACTCAATTGACCGCAACCTTCGAGGCCACGCTAGACTAACCTCATCTACCTAACGTATTAAAGGACTATGGCAACCGTTCTGTCTGGTACTTCAGGCGCACTGTACTACAAACCAGCAGGTACAAGTGCCACTACCCTCGCTAACACAGCTTTCCCATCTTCGGGAGCAAATATCACTGTTG
>Ga0310344_10001955_pt1 | contig 15620 bp, 12 predicted proteins | sample HC15DNA20200_MG_FD_203801 | JGI IMG/M metagenome (GOLD analysis project Ga0310344, IMG submission 203801) | Marine microbial communities from station ALOHA, North Pacific Subtropical Gyre - HC15-DNA-20-200_MG | ecosystem: Environmental > Aquatic > Marine > Oceanic | place: Pacific Ocean: North... | reverse complement strand
ACCGATTCATGTCATCGAGGCCTGATATGTCCATGAACTTGAGACCAACTGAGACTGGAGGAAAGTGGGTAAAAACTAGTGTGGGTTTGTCGGGAGCGGCCCCCAGGGTTTCGTCGAGCCAGGTAGCCCGGGTGTCATCAAAGAGACCGTTCAGTTGACCTGGACGGCTGGTGTCGATACCGACCAAGCGCACAGGGCCATCTTCGACTACGTAGCTACAATGATCTTCTGGCAAATTGACCGGTAATAGGTCAGAGAAGGCATTCCGAAATAGAGAACTTTCGTCATGATTACCTGGAAAAGGTAGGAGTCGAGAAGTAAGTCGGTCAGTTATTTCGCGAAATCGTTTGTATTCCTTACGTGTTCCGTTGTCAGTAAGATCGCCGGTAGCCAAGATCAGATCGGGCTTTGGGTCAAGGCTGTTTAGATGGTCAACCACCATTTCCAGGTTCGCGGTGGTGTCTGCGAGGGCGGAGAAGGCTCCTTTGTCACAGCGTATGTGGCAGTCAGTGATTTGAGCAATAAGCACCCAGTAACGGTAGAGCGTAGTTTTACTTTTGACTCTGAGCGGGCGAGGAGAATCGAACTCCCATCATCAGCTTGGAAGGCTGAGGTTCTGCCGTTGAACTACGCCCGCAAATTTAGATTTCTAGAATCTACGGTACTCAAGGTCATAGCGAATAGTCGACCCTTCTAAGGGTTGTCGTCAGTTATTGTGGAAGTCGGTTCACAATTTTCCAATAAGCATTGGTCCTTGTCCATCAAGTTCCCGAATTTACTCTAAGAATCTCCTTTGTGTGTGAAAGTGTCCGACTCGCTGTCGGGGCTCGCCAGTACACTCGCGTTTCTGTGAGTTCTTTATCTCTACGCCAACGCATCATCCGCAAGGCCAAGGAAGCTGCAAAAAATAGCGATCAGTCCCGACAAGCCGGTGAATCAGTTTCGATTTCGGACCTAGACGATGGTAATGGGAAAGAGGAATTGGATGTAGTGCTCGAACATTTGGAGGATGATCGAGTGAAATTAGTGGTGACAATATCCGCTTCAGATTTCGAGCCTGAGATCGATAAAGCTTTCCGTAAACTTGCCAAAGATGTCAGATTGCCTGGCTTTCGCCCCGGTAAGGCTCCTCGGAAGCTTCTTGAAGCACGTCTTGGGCTTTCTGCTGGCCGACATGAAGCCATCCAGGACTGCATTCCAGACTATTACCGCCGTGCTGTTATTGCGAAAAGTGTTGATGCTATCGATTCCCCATCCCTGGAGGTTCTCTCCGGTGAAGATTCTGGGGATTTAATATTTCAGGCCATTGTGCCGGTACGTCCGATTGTTGTTATAAGTGGTTACGCCGAGTTGACCGTAGAAGTACCAGCCCCGTCTGCCACTGATGCCGAAGTCGATGGTCGACTTGAAGTTCTTCGACGTCAGCATGGTGAATTGGAGGTTGTTGTCCGTCCAGCCGCTGATGGTGATCAGGTGACGATTGATATTGAGGGTATTTATGAGGGTGAGCCCGTTGAAGGTCTGACTGCTACGGACTATCTCTATGAGGTCGGCACTGGTGCGGTTGTAGCAGAAATTGACAGTAATTTGCGCGGCGCTATAGCGGGGGACCACCTAGAATTTGAGGCTGATCATCCCGATGAGGAGGGGGTTCTTCTCCTTCGGATCACTCTTAAGGAAGTGCAAGAGCTAGTTTTGCCAGAAGCCGATGACGAATTCGCTTCACAGGTCTCTGAATTTACAACGATCGAAGAGCTTGCAGAAGATCTTCGCAGCGACATTACCGATATGAAAAAGTCTCAAGCATCGACGTTGGCCCGCGAATACACAGCCCGGGCAGTCGCCGAACTAGTAACCAGCGACATCCCCGACATTCTAGTCGAGGCTGCCATAGACGATCGGCTTCGTGATATGGCAATGCGAATGGCTCAGCAGGGGGTTGATCTCTCGCGTTGGATGGAAGCTACCGGACAGGATATTGGGGCTTTCAGAGAGGGGTTTCGTGAGGACGCTGGTATCTCTGCCCGCGCAGATTTGGGTCTGCGGGCTGTTGCTATAGCCGAAGGGCTTGAACCAGGGGATACCGAAATTGAAGCTCACCTCGAGATGATGGTCGGCCAGGTTGGTCAGACCGATGTCGATCTAGCCGAACTTCATGCTGGCATGGTAGCAAATGGTCACATGCTCGAAATAAAGGGGGATCTGAGAAAAACAGCTGCTATGGATTGGCTTTGCGAGAGGGTTAACTTTGTAGATGAGGAGGGCAATTCCATAGATCGCTCTGTTTTGACTCCACCGGAGACGTGGGGAGTGGTGTCTAAAGATTCCGAACTGGAAACATCAGCGGAGGGACGTGTTGAAGAGGAGAGAAGTATTTTTCAAGGATCTGGTGAGGAAATGAATGAGGATCTTGATCAAAGTTCTCACCAGGAGAGTTTCAATGAGGATAAGGAGGAAGAGTGAACACGGGGTATACGAGTGAGATCTTGGGCCGAGGGCGAGGAATATCGAATTACCTAGTGCCAACAGTAGTCGAGCAAACCAATCGAGGAGAACGTGCTTTTGATCTTTATTCCCGTCTTTTGAAAGAGAATATCATTTTTGTGGGTACGCCAATTGACGATATGACCGCAAATCTGATTTGTGCACAAATGTTGCACCTCGAGTCGGAGAATCCTGATCGCGATATAAGCCTCTACATCAATTCGCCTGGCGGTGACATCAATGGCCTTTTTGCTATTTATGACACGATGCAATACATCAAGCCAGATATTTCAACAATCTGTTTCGGACAAGCAGCATCGGCTGCAGCTGTTTTGTTAGCGGCTGGAACTGAAGGGAAACGGCTAGCACTTCCCCATTCGCGGGTGCTCATTCACCAGCCCTATGCGGGTGCTCAGGGTCAGGTTTCGGATATCGAGCTGGCCTCCAAAGAGATTCAGAGGCTCAAGGCTCAACTTGAAGAAATCCTTGCGCGTCATACTGGTCAGAGTATTGAGCGCATTCATTCAGATACAGATCGTGATTATGTGATGACGGCTGAAGAAGCAAAAGAATACGGCCTGTTAGATGAGGTTATTGAGAGCCGAAACCTCGTTGAGGGGAGTGGATTAATAGCAGCTGTCACGTAATCCAATGAAACCGTCCCAGTGGAAGCGCTGATAGCTACTACAGTCTCGGTTTAGAGTTTTACTACGACGTGCGTGACCGCAGGAGGGGGGCGTTCAACATGGCGAAGTTTGGAGAAGGTGGAGAACTTCTGAAGTGCTCATTCTGTGGCAAGACTCAGAAGCAGGTCCGTAAACTAATTGCCGGTCCAGGGGTTTACATTTGTGATGAATGTATCGATCTTTGTAATGAGATCATTGAAGAAGAACTTAGTGAGTCGGTTGATCTTTCTTTTGGGGATCTGCCCCGGCCACGTGAGATTTTCTCTTTTCTTGAGGATTATATAGTTGGGCAGGAACAGGCGAAAAAGATCCTCTCCGTGGCGGTGTACAACCATTACAAGCGTGTCCAAGTCGGTCGTCCTACTAGTGATGAAGTGGAATTGGCTAAGTCGAACATCCTTTTGATTGGACCCACAGGATGCGGTAAGACTTTGATGGCTCAGACGCTTGCGAGGATGCTCGACGTGCCGTTCGCTATTGCTGACGCTACGGCTCTTACTGAAGCTGGGTATGTAGGTGAAGATGTTGAGAACATTCTCCTAAAACTCATTCAGGCCGCTGATTACGATATTAAGAAGGCGGAAAATGGAATTATCTATATTGATGAAATCGATAAGGTCTCTCGGAAAAGTGAAAATCCTTCTATCACTCGTGATGTTTCTGGGGAGGGGGTTCAACAGGCGTTGTTGAAGATTCTTGAAGGGACTACCGCCGCTGTGCCTCCTCAGGGAGGAAGAAAACACCCTCACCAAGAATTCCTTCAAATTGATACAACTAATATCTTGTTCATTTGCGGAGGCGCATTTTCTGGTTTGGAACGCTTAGTTGAGGAGCGTCTTGGTGGTGCTAACGTCGGTTTTGGTGCGGATGTGCGATCCAGGTATGACAAGGATTTGGGATCTTTGTTTGCAGGTGTTTTGCCAGAGGATCTCGTTAAGTTCGGTTTGATTCCAGAGTTTGTTGGACGATTGCCGGTCCTTGGAACGGTGGACAGTCTGGATTCCGAGAGTCTTGTGCAGATTCTTATTGAACCGAAAAATGCTCTTATGAAGCAGTATCAGAGGATCTTCGAATTTGAGGAAACCATTCTGGAATTTACGGATGATGCTCTGATAGCTGTAGCGAAGGAAGCCCTTGAGCGGGAGACTGGCGCCCGTGGTCTTCGGGCCATTCTGGAAGAAGTGTTACTCGATGTTATGTACGATCTTCCTGGTGGCGAACAAGGCCGAAGGTTTGTTGTCGATGAGGAATGCGTCAGGGATCGAGGCACACCCCAGGTTCACTCAGGCGTAGGTCAAGAGTCGGACCGGGCTGCTTCTTGACTCAAGTTGCATAAGCTGAACTAGCGGGCACTAATGGACTATCCTGCTTCGCTAGACTTTCTTGGCGCACATCTCAATCTTGAAGCTTCGGCAGGTCGAATCCATGGCCTAAGTCTTGACTCCATGGAAAGGTTGGTCAGGTGTGTGGGCGATCCCCAGCTTGACCTACGGACGATTCACATTACTGGGACAAATGGCAAAGGTTCAACTGCTGCGATCCTGACGGCACTATTAAAGGCACTAGGCCTCCGTGTTGGCACCTATAGCAGTCCCCACATTGACACCGTGAGAGAGCGTCTAGCAATTGACGGGGAAATGATTAGTACTGAGGAGTTTGCGGCGGTAATGAGTGACCTTGCCCGTTACGTTGACTTGGGTGCGGGTAAGCCCTCTTACTTCGAGTTACTCACTGCTGCAGCGCTCCTCTGGTTTGCCAATGAGGCAGTTGATGTTGCTGTCGTTGAAGTCGGCATGTTGGGTCGTTTCGATGCGACCAACGTGATTGATAGCGACGTAGCCGTAGTTACTAATATTCGTTATGACCATACAGATGGCGTGGGCGAATGGAAGAGAAAAGTAGCGAGTGAAAAAGCTGGCATTGTCCAGGCTGGTCGACCGCTGGTATTAGGGGAGCCAGCAGTTGAACTTCGCGACATTTTTTTGGCGGAGTGTCCAGATCCGATACTTGACCGTGACCGGGATTTCGGTGTCGCTGCTTCGCAAAGAGCTGTCGGTGGACAGCTACTTGACCTCTACGGGCCATATGGCCATTACGACGAACTTTATTTGCCGCTTTTTGGCGATTATCAGGCCGACAACACTGCGGTGGCGCTTGCTGCAGCAGAAACTTTCGTTGGCGGGTCGCTTGGTTTGTCGGTGATCGAAGAAGGCTTAGGTTCTGTCAGAGTCGCGGGACGTTTAGAAGTTGCTGGAACTTCTCCTCTCGTCCTCCTGGATGGCGCCCACAACGAAGATGCGGTGCAGGCGCTTGTCGCTGCTATTCCGGAGTTGTTTTTGGAGGGAACATTATCGGGTCGGCGCATTGTCGTAATGGGTGCTTTGGGCCCACGAGATCCAGCAGCAGTGTTGAGAGGATTACATACATTTGAGCCCGATTTGCTTGTGACTTGCACGGCGCCGACAGAGCGAGCGGTTGAGGCCGATGAACTTTTCCGATTAGCTTTGACCCTCGGGTTTGATGCTGAAGCGGTACCAGATGTCACCCAAGCGGTTGCCCGTGCGAGGTCTCTGGCCGGTCAGGATGATCTGATTCTAGTGACTGGCTCATTTTACATTCTCGCAGAAGCCAGGAAAGCTCTTGGTTTTTTGGAGTTAGATGTAGATTCTGAGTGAAGAAGTGGCATGGAGGCCCGTAGCCTTTTCATCCATGGAACGAACTCTCGTAATTTGTAAACCGGACGCTGTTGAGCGTCGTCTTGTTGGTGAGATAATCAGTAGATTTGAGCGTAAGGCGCTTCGTATTGCAGCGGTAGAGGTGCGTGTTCTTGATGCTGCTTTACTCGCGGAGCACTATGAGGAACACATAGAAAAGTCCTTTTATGCGGATCTTGTGGCATTTATGTCACGTGGACCCAGCATAGTGATGGTTGTCGAGGGACCAGAAGAGACATGTTCGATAGTTAGGAATTTGATTGGTGCCACTAACCCTTTTGAGGCTGCACCTGGCACGATTCGTGGAGATTATGGTCTTGCAGTGACTGAAAACTTGGTACACGGTTCGGACAGCACTCAGTCAGCTCAACGTGAAATTGGAATTTTTTTTCCAGAACCTTGATTTGAGTATTAAAAAGAAGCGGCTTGTAAACCTATTTTTTTGCTTTTACTTGACCGCTGGTGGTTCTACGGTGCTCTTATTTCATAGCAAATGGGGTGAGCTTCAGTTCTGATGGACAAGCATCCAGCAACACCAAAGGGTGGTTATCCATGCGCTTAGAGTAGCAAAATCGTGTTGAATGTATTACGTTCCAGGGGACTGTGGAGTGTAAACGCCGGTGGCGGGTCCATTCCAGCGAGTCACCAGGTTAAGTGTTTGTTGAATTATTAGTACCGGGATGGACAGGATCAAACAATGCCGGCAGGAAAAGGGGGAGTAAGTGGGCCGGTGTTGGGCGGCCGCGATATTGCGGTGGATCTTGGTACTGCCAATACTCTTGTTTACGTCCAAGGTGAGGGTATTGTCCTTGATGAGCCCTCGGTAGTCGCGGTCGATGTTCTGACTGGCACCCCGTTGGCGGTGGGTTCTGAGGCAAAGCGAATGATTGGTCGTACACCAAGCAACATTCAGGCAACTCGACCTTTGAAGGAAGGGGTTATAGCCGATTTTGATATTTGTGAAAAAATGTTGCGCTATTTTATCCAACGAGTACATAAGCGCCGTTGGTCAAAACCGCGAATTGTGATCTGTGTCCCGTCAGGTGTTACCGGTGTTGAAAGGCGGGCGGTCCAAGAAGCTGCTGAGTATGCCGGAGCTCGTACGCCCGCATACATAATTGAAGAACCAATGGCTGCAGCAATTGGTGCGGGCCTACCAGTCGCATCTCCGACTGGCAGCATGATTGTCGATATAGGTGGTGGGACTACCGAGGTTGCTGTTCTTTCTCTTGGAGGGGTAGTTGCTAGTCAATCCTCAAGAGTTGGGGGTGATGAGCTCGATGATGCGATTGCGCAATATTTGAAAAAAGAGCATGGTATTGCTACTGGTACGCGGACTGCAGAGGAAATCAAGGTAGCACTGGGTTCTGCAGCGCCGCTCGTGAATGAGGTACGTGCGGAAATCCGTGGTCGAGATTTACTAACGGGTCTTCCACGAACCTTAGTGATTAACACTAGAGAGGTCCGCGAGGCCATAGAAGAGCGTGTTAATGACATCATTGACACTGTAAAAGTCACTTTGGATAGGACACCTCCTGAATTGGCAGCCGACATCATGGAACGCGGTATAACACTCGCAGGTGGGGGCTCTTTACTTAACGGACTTTCCGAACGTCTAAGGTCAGAAACCGGTATGCCTGTATGGATGGCACCCGACCCTCGTTTATCCGTGGTCATCGGTGCCGGACGTGCTTTGGAGCAGTTTGGGGCTTTTGGTGAGGTTATTTTTGACGATTCGCCGTCGTAACCCATGACAGCGTTTCGGTCCAATGAGAGGCCCCGCCCCACTTTGTTGCTTCTATTGGCAGCGGCGTTGACACTTCTAACTCTCCATATTAGAGGTGTCCAACCACTCGAATCTTTTCAACAAGGTGTTCGAGATATTCTTGAACCGCTCCGTTCGGTCACAGATGAAATTACTGACCCGGTGCAGGCAGTTTGGAGTGGGGTTTTTGGATATCAAGAACTTCGTGCTGAGAATGAGCGTTTACGCGTTGAATTGGCAAGGTTTCGTGGGCGCTCCATGACTTCGGAAGCTGACAGTGAGTTGTTTGAACGGCTCCTTGATGAAGTGGGTCTTGAATATCTTAAACTGGACACCCTGCTTGTTAGGATTCTTGGGACTCCGCCTGGCAATTTTGGCACGCACCGGATTGAAGTTGATGCTGGAAGCGACCAAGGGTTACAAAAAGGTCAGGCAGTCGCCACTGGGGCGGGTTTGGTTGGACGGTTGGATCAGGTGGACCGTTCACGTTCTACCGTGATGCTCGCCACCCACCCAGAGTTTCTAGTTGGTGTTCGCTTAGTGGGATCTCAAGATGAGGGTCTTGCAAGGGGTACTGGACGAGGCACGTTGGTAATTGACGCGGGTATACGTCTCGACGCAAGTGTTGATTGGAATGAAGTCGTTGTTACGAGCGGTGGTAGAAGTCTACTACCTCCCGACATTCCGGTTGGACGAGTCATTGATCCAGATGAAAACGCCAAGTACAAGCGGAGTGTTGTAATAGATTTGGCAGCGGACTTAGAGGGTCTGAGCTTTCTAAATGTGGTGCTAGAAAGACTAATTGAGGATCCAGTGATGCCAATTTTGGAGCAGTCTGCGACGGTTTTTCCATGACGCAGCGTCTAAGGGTTCTTCTTGTGCTTTTGACAGGTCTTGCCCTAGAGGGAACGATCCTTGATGAGTTTCGCGTTCAAGGTGTGGCCGTTGAACTGTTACTAATGGTTGCAATTCTTACGGGATATCACGGAGGGCCGGAGCGGGGTGCAGCTACGGCTTTTCTTGCTGGATTGTTGCATGACTCAGTGGTGGGTTCACCTCTTGGTCTTCATGCTCTTGTGTTTCCACCGGTTGCAGTGGCTGTTAGTAGTGTGGAACGACGCATGCTTCGCTCCACGCCACTCGCAAACGGATTGGCATTATTTATCGCCATTTCGGCCGGACAAGGTTTGGCCTCGTTGGTAGGGGTGTTATTCGGTCTGTTGGGGGACTCAACTGAGGTGTTTATCCGGCAGGCTTTAATCTCAGGGATGTTTTCTGTGGCAGTTTCGGTTCCTGTTAACCGAGTTGTGAGATGGGCGGCGATTGGTGATCTTCCCGGCACTATCGAGTTACGTCGCGAAGGAGCCTGAGTGGAAGAAGGAATTGGCTGCAGCTATGGATGAACTTATCCGATATCGGATGCGTGTCTTGGCAGTAGTCGCAATTTCGTTGCTAGTTGCCCTTGTTGCTCGACTTTGGTACTTACAGGTGATCACCACTGAACAGGCTGCGGCTGTTGCGGAACAGAACGTCATGCGTGAGATTAGAGTGCCGGCACCACGTGGCCGAATCTTTGATGCCCAGGGACGGATATTGGTGGGTAATCGGATTACTACCATGGTCACTATAAATCGGCGAGAGTTTGATCAAGCTTCTTTAGACGATGAGAGACGTAACCAGGTGTTGACCAAGATTGCTATCGAAGTTAATCGAAATGGGAATGAGCTCCTGAAAACTAAAGATATTGAGGCGGCTTTGAAAGATCCCACGTATGGTTTGTATGACGACGTGCCGGTTGCTTTCGATGTTGGGGAGGATCTTCTCGTTTACTTTGGAGAGCGCGCTGAATTGTTTCCCGGAGTTCGCGTTCTCGATTCAACGGTTCGGAGTTATCACTATGGGAATTTGGCTAGCCATCTACTCGGTTGGGTTGGTCCACTAAATGACACTGAATATCGAGTTAGACGCCCTCCCGTTGGGAAGGAATATGCACTACGTGATGAGGTTGGTAAAGCTGGGATTGAGTTACTTTTCGAAGACGATCTTCGTGGCCAGTCGGGTGGTCGCGTTGTCGAGGTTGACCGTTTGGGTCGGATTGTGCGTGAGAGAGAAGATCTCTTTCTTCCTCCTATTCCTGGTGATGACGTATTCCTAACAGTCGACATCGACCTTCAGTATTTAGTCGAGACAGAGTTGGAACGGACAATCTTTGAGGCACGTGGAAGGGAACCGGAAAGAGAAGATGATGCGGATGAAGATCCGCCGGACTTTCACGCACCGGGTGGAGCTGTCGTTGTGCTTGATCCAGCTAGTGGGGATGTGGTGGCTATGGCTTCGTACCCTAGCTACGACCCGAATGAGTCAATTGGCGGATTTCGGCTTGAGCGCTGGAGAGAGTTGAACGACCCTGCTAACGATCTACCAATGTTTAATCGAGCGATCCAGGGTGAGTATGCACCGGGTTCGACCTTTAAACTGGTTACTGCTCACGCTGCATGGCATGAAGGGGTTTTTGGTACTGGGCGCGTAAAGAGCGCCGATGAACCCTGGAATGATCCTGGCTACTACGTACTGCAAAGTTGCAGTGGAACTGACGAAGAAGCTGTTGAAGCCGGAGGGTGTGTATTTCGTAATGCAGGTAACAAGCCGTATGAACAGGTTGACCTTCCTAGAAGTCTGACAGTTTCAAGCGACGTGTACTACTACACGATTGGCGAGTCGATATACATCAATCCTGAGCACAACGAGACCGGAATTCAGGACGCTGCCAGCGATTATGGATTTGGTTTACGCAGTGGTATCACACTTCCTTTCGAACAGGATGGTTTTTTGCCGACCCCGGATAATCGTCGGAATAGACATTTGGAGAATCCGGCAGCTTTTCCCTACGGAGATTGGTATCCCGGCGACAACGTGAATGTAGCTATTGGGCAAGGTGATGTAGTCGCTACGCCTGTTCAGCTTGCGAATGCCTATGCGACCTTCGCAAATGGCGGGACGCTTCGGTCGCCGAATTTGGTTTCTTCTGTTCGTACGAAGGATGGTGACGAGATTCGTACATTTGGTCCGAGGCGGGTGGCGATGCTTGATATTGATCCTGGTTTCCGCAGTCAAGTTATTTCGGGTCTTGCTGGGGTCACGAGCGATCCAGAAGGAACCGCGTACTTGGCATTTAACCGAGAAGGAACTGGTGGGGTTGTTTTTCCGTTGGAGGAAATACCGATCGCAGGTAAAACCGGTACCGCCGAAGTTCGTGGTAAGGCAGATACGTCGTTATTTGTCGGATTCGGCCCTATTGAGGAACCCAGCTATGTTGCCGCAGCCGTAATAGAAGAAGCTGGTTTCGGTAGCCAGATAGCAGCTCCTCTTGTGGCCCGACTTCTTAATGCTCTTCTAGTGGCAGGTCTTGAGGAGGCGCCCACCGCAGCGGTCAGCTACGCGCGTTCAGTTGCTCTATCGCTGTGCGTGGAGTGGTATGACTGGATCACTGGAGAAGATTCACTTAGCAGGCTCGAAAGCTCTAATCCTATGGATGATCCGACATCTGGACCTGTACTAGATGCTGATGGAGTAGTCCGTGTACGTGGAGAAGTCGTTGATTGTTCTGAACTACTTTTTCGTGTTGCGTCGAGTTTTGGAGTTCCGGGTGTTGCTGTGGGTGAAGATTGATGGAGCCTATTCGAAGCTCCGTGCGCGAAGAGCGGTTTTCTTTGGCGCGCCATATTGATATTGGAGTTCCATTATTCGCTCTTCTTCTTGCAGGGGCGGGTTTGGTAATGGTTTATTCCGCCACTAGGGGTCCGGCTACAGCTCTAAGACCCGCAGACTATAGCTATTTGAATAGACACCTGGTTTTTGTTGGTATCGGGTTGGTAGGCATGGTTCTTGTTGCAATGATCGGACACAGGATAGTTAAACGACTGGTGGTGCCGGCGTACTTGGCGGCGGTTGGTTTACTGATAGCCGTTTTGTTTTTTGGAGTTGAGATTAAAGGCGCCAAGGCCAGGTTTGATGTCGGCGCTTTTCAGGTCCAGCCCAGCGAGTTTGGCAAAGTAGTAATCATTGTTGTGCTTGCAGCGATTCTAGGCTCTGAAGAAAGTGTTAGTGTGCTTCGCTTATTCGTAGCGGGAGTGCTAATTGCTATTCCCGTTTTTGCGATTATGGCACAGCCTGACTTGGGAACGATCTTGGTATATGGAGCGATATTCGCTGGTATGGTCTTAGTTGCTGGAGTCAAAGGTCGACATATGGCGGTCTTGTTTCTGTTGTTACTGACAGGCACCGTGGCCGTTTTGCAGTCGGACCGTCTTGAGGAGTATCAACTCGAAAGACTATTGGTTTTTATCGATGGCGAAGCCGACACCACTGCCCGCTACAATTTGGAACAGGCGGAAGTGGCGATCGGCAACGGGGGTATAACCGGTAAAGGTTTGTTTCGTGGTACCCAAAATGTTTCCGACTTAGTACCTGAGCAGCAGACCGATTTTATTTTTACTGTTTTGGCCGAAGAAACTGGTTTTGTTGGGAGTGTGGTGGTGCTTGGCCTCTTTGCTTTGTTGCTTGCTCGGATTTGGCGTGTAGCGAGGTTGGCTGACGATAGGTATGGATTATTAGTAGCAGCCGGAGTGTTCTCTATGCTTCTATTTCAAATGTTCCAGAGCGTTGGTATGTCAACAGGGATTATGCCAATTACGGGGATACCTTTACCGCTAATCAGCTACGGTGGATCTTCAGTAGTAACCACTTTTCTCTCACTCGGTCTTGTTCAGAGTGTCCACATGCGCCGGCATGACCAAAGTGCTCGGGGTGTGTTCTGAACAGTGGATATATAAAGGAGCTAATTGACTTGTTGTGTTTTTGCAATGAAAAAATCCTGCCGGCGCTAGTTAGGATTCTTTCTCAATGAGTTCCCTCTGGCCTCAGCTTGAGAGACTTCTTGACCAGGTTCAGAAGCCAGCGCGTTATATCGGTTGTGAGGATGGAATGATCGATCCTCTCCACCATCCGGATAAAGCCGCCTGGTTACTGATTTATCCAGACACCTATGAGGTTGGTCTTCCAAATCAAGGCCTTCAGATTCTTTACGAGATTTTAAATGAGCGGTCTACTTCGGTGGCGGAACGTTCATATGCCCCTTGGACTGATCTGGCAGCCATTTTACGCCGCGAGGGTTTGCCGTTATTTTCCGTAGACACACATCGGCCAGCGCAAGAGTTCGATGTAGTCGCTTTTAACTTGTCTGCTGAATTGGTTTACACAAATCTACTTGAATGTCTTGATCTTGCTTCGATCCCATTACGGAGCAGGGACCGTGGTCCGGAACATCCCTTGGTGATTGCGGGAGGACACTGCGCTTACAATCCTGAACCACTTGCTGAATTCCTTGACATAGTCGTTCTTGGCGATGGCGAGGAAGTCGTGTCTGAGATAAGTGATGTTGTCGTGGAGTGGAAGGCCCTGTCAGATTCTTCGCGCCAAGATCTGCTCATCAGTTTGGCAGCTATCGAAGGTGTTTATGTACCTGCTTTGTATCTTGCGTCTTATGGACAGAATGGTGGACTTATTAGTGTCGAGCCAGTGTGTTCCTCAGCGCCGGTAGAAGTTGTCAAACGAACGGTAGCCGACCTTGCCGAGTGGCCCTATCCAAAGCGGCAGTTGGTTCCGCTGACTGAAGTCGTTCACGACCGTCTCAATGTGGAGGTGTTTAGGGGTTGCACACGTGGCTGTCGGTTTTGTCAGGCAGGAATGATCACTAGGCCCGTCAGAGAACGGCCAGCAGAACAAGTACGGACCATGGTTTCTGAAGGGTTGCAGCGGACGGGGTATGACGAAGTTGCACTCACATCGTTAAGTACCGCAGACTTTTCGGGTATTGAAGAGGTAGTGGCCGCGACTGTCTCAGATGATGCTTGTGGCCAGGTCTCGGTTTCCCTTCCGAGTCTTCGGGTAGATGCGTTTACGGTTGGAATGGCAGGAGAGATCCAGCGAGCTCGACGAACCGGTCTCACGTTTGCTCCTGAGGCCGGAACTTGGCGAATGCGGCAGGTAATTAATAAACTAATTCGTGAAGAAGACCTCTACGGAGCCGTTGAGTCGGCTTTTTCCCAAGGTTGGCGCCGAGTTAAGCTCTATTTTTTGGTCGGTTTACCGACGGAAACTGACGAAGACACACTTGGTATTGTGGATCTAGCAAGGAATTGTGTTGAGATCGGTCGACGGTACCAAAAAGGAGCGTCGGTTACGGTTTCGGTAGGAGGGTTCGTCCCAAAACCGTTTACACCGTTCCAGTGGTTTGGGCAAAATACTGAAAAGGAGTTGTATCGGAAAATCAAACTCCTCCGCGAAGCTATTCGCGGAATTAATGGGGTTCAGTTGAAGTGGCATGACACTCGTGCCAGTGTGGTGGAAGGCTTGCTTAGCCGTGGAGATCGCCGCCTCGGAGCTGTTATTGAGGATGTCTGGCGTAATGGAGGGGTATTCCAGGAGTGGAGTGAACACTTTGACCTGGAACTTTGGGAGGAAGCCCTTTATCGGCAGGGTCTGACATTAGAAGAACAGGTATACCGTCACCGACGTGAGGTCGAGGTATTACCGTGGGATCACCTCTCAGCCGGTTTGCACAAGGACTTTTTGTGGCAGGACTGGCGAGACGCTCTTAACGAAGTGGGTCTGGAAGATTGCCGATGGATTCCCTGTTACGACTGTGGGGCCTGCACTGGCTATGGTATTGAACATGTTGTTGCATCTTCAGTCCCTCCTGCTGGCGGAAGTCAAGGAACAGGTCAAGAATTAGAAAAGGGTGGAGAAATTCCGGTAAAATTTCTGTCTAGAACACCGGTGAAGTTTGCTGGGAAAGTCTCATGACCACTGTAGCAAATCGGATAGTACGTCTGCGGTTCAGTAAATACGGCAAAATTCGTTTCATAAGTCATCGAGATGTAGCAAGAATTTGGGAGCGGGCTCTCCGGCGGCTAGGTTTTCCAGTTGCCTATAGCAATGGTTTTTCTTCCCGGCCAAAACTTGCTTTTGGTTTGGCACTTCCGACGGGTTATACATCACAGTGTGAGTATCTTGATATTCAGTTGGATTGGACTGCCGCAGATTCTGTGAGTCTTGACCAACAGCTACTAGATCGGCTAAACGATATTTTGCCTGTCGGCTTGGCGGTTCAATGTGGCGCAGAAGTAGAAAGAAATTCGCCTTCACTCCAAGAGGCGGTCGTAGCTTGCACATGGGAGATCATGTTGGAAGGAAGTCCACATACTGCAGTGACTTCATGGATTCTTGGGGTCCTGGGGAGTGAGGAGATTTTTCTTGAACGGGAACGAAAAGGAAAGAAGGTTGTTGACGACATCCGGCCTCAAGTACATGCATTAGCGCTATTTGAGCCGAACATCCAGGAAGAAGGAGCTTCTGATATAGTACATCTGCGGACAGTTCTCGGAACTCGTCCGCGTGCATTACGTCCTGCAGAGTTGTTGGAGACGGCAGCAACCGTGCTCCCTCAGGTCAGCTTTGTCACGCATCCGCCCTTTAGGGCAGTTTCCGTGTGCAGGATGAACCAATGGATCGAGCCTCCGATGGAGGAAATAGCCGAGGCAGGGTCTTGTTTAGAGAATGGCACTTCACAAGAGTTCTCCGAATTGTCGGGGGAAAACCCTACTGCCAACCAATTGACGATGATGCAGGACTTTGCGCACATCGAGAGGAGGGAATGGGTGCTTACTGAGCCTCTGATTCCTTCTCCAGGATTTGATGGTGCTCCTGCCGCGTCTGCAGAGGTGCGGGCGTGAACAGAAGGGAATTTAACCATGGGGGATTCGAACCCCGATAAGAACGAAGATATTGTATCAGACGGTACTGGTACAAATGATGATCAGATCGATCTGGCGAGTGGATCCAGATCCTCGTCGAGAACCTCAGCGAAAGTAGCTCCGATTGGTTCAGGTGGACCTATTCCACCCCCGCCAG
>Ga0310344_10001953_pt1 | contig 15630 bp, 14 predicted proteins | sample HC15DNA20200_MG_FD_203801 | JGI IMG/M metagenome (GOLD analysis project Ga0310344, IMG submission 203801) | Marine microbial communities from station ALOHA, North Pacific Subtropical Gyre - HC15-DNA-20-200_MG | ecosystem: Environmental > Aquatic > Marine > Oceanic | place: Pacific Ocean: North... | reverse complement strand
GCAGAGCTTTGATGGTTGTCGGAGCTGTACGTCTCGAACTGTTGGTTGTTGGGTCTAGATCTCTTAAACAGAAGAGAGGGGTCGTCCGCTCAATAGTGAGGCGCCTCTCCAGCCGGTTTGCAGCTTCAGTTGGAGAAGTCGGGGCCCAGGACAGCAGAGAGCACGCGGTAATCGGCGTCGCTATAGTGGGAATGGCCCGCCCTATCGTTGAATACAAACTAGAACGCCTGGTGCTTTTTTTTGAAAGCCTTCATCTTGCCGACTTATTGGATTATCAATTGGACGTGGTGGCATTTCCTCCGGTCGATGTAGGAGATGTAGACTCCACTGATGTACGAGAGTTCGATGAAGCGTTTGCTCTGGCATTTGGAGGCCCCCCATTGACTAGCGGGAAAAACGAATAAAATGACGCGTAGGACTGATCGCGTTGGCGAACAAATTAGGGGAGAACTCGCAACTCTTTTGCGAGATGAGGTTGGAGATCCAAGAATTCAGTTAGTTACCCTTACGCAAGTAGACCTCTCTCCTGATTTTCGAAATGCCAAAATCTATTGGAGTAGCCCAGAAGCCGATTCGCAAGAGGTGAGAGCAAAAATTTCGAATGGTCTCGACAGTGCTGCGGGTTTTCTCAGGACCCGTTTGGCCTCGCTTCTCGTAATAAGGAGAGTTCCTCAACTTGAATTCAGGCACGATCCGTCGCTTGCACTTGCGACGCGAACATTGGAATTGATTCGAAAGGTGGATGACGATGGTTAGGCGTAAGAGTAAGCGTCAAGAACCTCCTGGCCCTTGTGGTTTTCTGGTTGTTGATAAACCGGTCGGCTGGACGTCGCACGACGTGGTTGAGGCCGCCCGACGTTGGTTCGGGACGCGAAGGGTAGGGCATTTGGGAACCTTGGATCCTTTGGCTACTGGGGTGCTTCCTTTGGCTATTAGGGAGGCAACGAAGTTGATTCCCTACCTGCCTGAGGCTGTAAAAAAATATTCGGGAACGATAAAACTGGGAGTTTCTACTGACACTTTCGATGCCGAAGGAAGAGAAGTGGGGCGGTACGATGGACCTTTCCCGGACGAAACGACCGTAAAGGATGCGCTTTTGCAATTCGTTGGAGAAATTATGCAGACGCCACCTTTGTACAGTGCCGTGAAGTACGGAGGAGAGCCTCTCTACAAGCTGGCCAGGAGGGGCGAATCGGTTGAGCCCCCATCACGGAAGGTGAATATCCGACAGATCGTGCTGAAAGCTTACGATCCTCCGGATCTTGGTATCTCGGTTACCTGTGGGCCTGGAACGTATGTTCGGGCAATCGCAAATGACCTTGGTCAGGTTTTAAATTGTGGAGCTCATTTGGCGGATTTAAGGAGGGAGGAAAGTGGCCCTTTTCGAATAGAAATGGCGTGGGTGCCGGACTTGCTTGATTCCAAGGAGCCGTCTCAGCTAGCAGAGTGCCTAATCTCTCCCCATGAGGCACTTCAAATTTCGATGATAGAACTTCCCGACGAAAAAGTGAGGCTAATCCGCAACGGAAATAGGATTTACGAGCCAACCGTAACGTTAGGCATTAGGCGCCCCGGTCAACGTTTTATGGCTGGAGATTTGAAAGGACAATTAGTAGGGTTACTAGAACTTCGGCCTGATAAAAATTTGCACCCTTTAAGGGTCTTTCCGGCTGATTGACGAATCAAGGTTGCTGGCATACCAACACTCTGATAAATCTTCGCCAGCTAGTATTCGTAAGCGGCGGCCGAGAGGTGAAAATCCAAGCCGAAAGAGCTAGTTAATCGCCTAGTAAGGTCGCTACAATTTCAAAATGCTTTGGTCTTTGTGGCCCGAGCCAGGACAGAATGTTTGGAAGGTTTAAAATCGTGATTAGTGGTGATATAAAGAGTGGACTTATTGCAAAGTACCGTACTCATGAAAACGACACGGGTTCGCCCGAGGTCCAAGTTGCTTTGTTAACAGAGCGCATAAATGGTTTGCAAGACCACTTTAAGGATCATGATAAGGACCATCATTCTAGACGGGGTCTGCTCAAGTTGGTTAGTCAACGCCGCCGGCTGCTTAATTATCTCAAAGATAATTCGCCGCAGCGTTATCAAGACTTAATTGGCGAATTGGGGCTTCGTCGCTAGCGAGATATTCCTTCTGAAGGACAGGAGGACTTTCCGTCAAGGGACGGAAAACAACAGAACGGGGATATGGCCCAAAAAGATTCGCTGGGGTGTGGGAGTCGGTAATCTGCAAAAGGAAGATTCTTTTGTGGATTAGCGATCCCGCATTCCTCCTAGGTCTACTTACTCCCCCACATTCCACGGGAACCCTCCTTCAATGAGGATGCGAAGCCGTGGTAAGGATATAAAATGCCTAATTGGTTTAATGCCGAATCCGTAACTACGGAGGTAGGTGGACGTCGGTTAACTATCGAAACAGGAAAAATGGCAAAGCAAGCGGCTGGGGCAGCAGTGGTAACCTACGGGGACACTGCCGTTTTAGCGACTGTTACTCGAGCAAAGGCTAGGGACGGCGTGGACTTTTTCCCGCTTACTGTAGATTACGTCGAGAAAACTTCGGCGGCGGGGAAAATACCGGGAGGTTTTTTTAAAAGAGAGGGACGACTTACCGATAGAGAGATTCTCGTTTGTCGTTTCATTGACCGGTCTTGTCGACCTCTCTTCTCAGATGGTTACATGGACGAGACTCAAATAATTTGCACCGTCTTAGCAGCAGACGGCGAGAACGAGCCTGATATTCCTGCGTTCCTTGGTGCATCCGCAGCGCTCACGATTTCAGGGTTGCCGTTTCTTGGTCCGATCGCGGGCGTTCGAGTGGGACGGGTCGATGGGACATTTCTAACTAACCCCACGCCAGATCAACGAGAGAATAGTGATTTTGATCTTGTTGTAGCAGGTAGTAGGGACGCACTTGTGATGGTTGAGGGAGGTACCGACGAAGCTTCTGAAGGCGACGTACTTTCGGCTCTTCAGTACGCACACGATGCGTTAGTTCCTCAGATAGATCTACAAGAAGAACTCTTGAAGAAATGCGCTCCTGATCCGTTTCAGGTGCCGATCCAGCACGTTGATCAAGACTTAAGTTCCCGGATCAGAGGGATGGCCGAAGAGCGATTAAGCAGTGCGATCTCAATAACGACAAAGGCTGAGCGATACGCGGCTATCGATGAAGTCGAATCGGGCGTGACGCAGGAGATAGTCGATGAATACGCCAAGGAGGAAGTCTCTCTTGGGAGCCTGGACGCCATAGAGCGTAGGAGAGAAGGCCTACGTAAGTTGACGCATGACACTAAGGAAACTTTGCATGATCTGCGTTCGGAATTGATGAGGGAAAGGTTATTGGCGGAGGGTGCACGTATTGATGGTCGAGGACCTTCAGATATTCGACCGATTGCGTGTGAGGTACGAGCAGTTCCGCGGGCCCATGGTGCAGCACTTTTTACGCGAGGAGAAACACAGGCATTAGTTTACGCAACTCTGGGCAGCGCAAGTGACGCACAAATCATAGATTCACTAACGGAGCGTGTTCAGAAGCGTTTTATGCTCCATTATAATTTCCCACCGTTCTCAGTTGGGGAGGCACGATTTTTGCGCGGCGCCTCTCGAAGGGAGATCGGTCATGGACACCTGGCCGAGAGGGCGATTGCGGGTGTTCTGCCCGAAGAGGATGATTTCCCCTACACCGTCCGTGTTGTTTCGGAAATTCTAGAATCAAACGGATCTTCCTCCATGGCATCCGTTTGTGGAGCAACACTATCGTTGCTCGATGCGGGAGTGCAGATCAAGGCACCTGTGGCGGGTATTGCGATGGGGTTGGTTCAGGAAGGCGACCGTTACGTGGTGCTCTCAGATATCCTGGGAGACGAGGATCACCTCGGAGATATGGACTTCAAAGTAGCGGGGACTGCTGCAGGTATAACTGCACTCCAAATGGACATCAAGATTAAATCTGTAGACTGGAAGGTCATGGAGGAGGCTTTGAGTCAGGCGCGGGAAGGCAGGCTGCACATTCTCGAATGCATGGAGAATGAAACAAGTCAAGATTTAGGAGGCCGCATGGGCCCGCGGGAGGACCTCTCGGAGTGGGCTCCCCGCCTGGAGGTTCTTAGGGTGAAACCAGACAGGATCCGAGACGTTATTGGTCCAGGTGGACGAGTTATTCGTGGTATTCAGGATATTACGGGAGCTAAGGTCGACATAGATGACTCAGGCGAGGTCACGATTTTTTCCCCGGATCGTGCAGCGCTCGAAAAGGCTCAGGCAATGATCGAGGAGCTGACTCAGGAAGCTGAGATCGACAAGCTCTACTGGGGAAAGGTCAAAAGAGTCACGGATTTCGGGGCTTTTGTAGAGATTTTTCCGGGGACAGATGGGTTGATACACATTAGCCATCTTGCGGATGGTCGTGTAGACAAGGTTACCGATGTAGTTAACGAAGGAGATGAGGTTTTAGCCAAATGCATTGATATCGATCCTAGTGGTCGCATACGCCTTTCTAGGAAAGAGGCGCTAGAAGATGCCAGTACCGATGGCTAATTTCTGTGTGTGAACTACGACACTCCACTAAAAATTCCAGTTAGAAGGCTCCCGGGAGCCTCTGAGCTGTCTCTTCCTGCTTACGCGACTGATGGTTCCGTTGGGCTTGATCTTCCGGCTGCTGTCGATGAGTTCGTGCTGATAGACCCGGGAGCTAGGGTTCTCGTGCCAACGGGATTTGCTCTAGCAATTCCAAAAGGATACGAAGGCCAGGTTCGACCGCGAAGTGGTTTGGCGGTCAAGTACGGCATTACCATTCCGAATGCCCCGGGTACGATAGACTCGGACTATCGAGGCGAAGTTAAGGTGTTATTGCTTAACTGCGGCGATGAACAGGTGACTGTTAGAAGGGGAGACAGGATCGCGCAGTTAATAATTGCCCCGGTCACGCGTGCAGAGTTGATTGAGGTCCCGGTTCTTGAGACAACTAAACGGGGAACTGGTGGCTTTGGCCATACAGGAAGAGGCGAATCTTGAAAACCCCAAGCTTACGCGACCCCGATTACCCACCACCTTTAGGAAGCGAACCAATTCGGCCTCGCCCTCCCTCGCCCAGTATCCAGGTCGAAAGGCGCCAACCTAGTAACTTGACCCTGCGTTTGGTTACGGCAGGGTTGCTTATTCCTCCAGTTTTGTACGCGATTTACGCCGGAGGGCTCTGGGTGTTGGGTGTGGTTCTTCTCGGAACAATGATAGGGCTGCGTGAATTCTATCAGCTGATCGAGCAGAAGGGAGCGCAGCCAATTCGAGGCTTCGGTTATGCATCAGGTGTAACACTGCCCGTTTTGGCGTACGTGGGCGCTCAAGAACAGGCGCTCGTGATTTTTACAGTAGTGCTGCTCGCTACAATGGTGGTCCAGCTGACCAAGTCCCAAATTAGTGAAGCGTTATCTAGTATTTCGGGAACTTTTTTTGGAGTGTTTTACGTTGCCTGGCTCCTCTCGTATGTCGTTGTGCTCCGAGATTTTCACGGTGTGGTAGCAAGTTTTCGTTGGGGAGAAGAAATCTCTATATCTATGCATCCCGAGGTCGGTGGGTATTATCTGTTTTTTGCGATTACTGTTGTGATACTTGGGGATGCAGGAGCGTATTTTGTGGGACGTGCATTTGGTAAGAGACGACTTGCCCCTCGTATCAGTCCATCCAAAACTGTGGAAGGGGCGTTGGGGGCACTCTTGGCAGGAATGGTAGGTGGGCTAGCTGTAAAAAGCATATTCGATGTTCTGGCCCCGACGTTGTCAGGGGATATGAGTATCGCCATCTCCGTTTTTTTCGGCTTTGTGCTAGCGCTGGTGGGACTCTTGGGGGACTTGGTTGAATCTCTCCTAAAGCGAGACGCTCAGGTCAAAGACAGCGGGGGTTTACTTCCAGGCACGGGTGGCGTTCTCGACAGGATAGACTCCAATTTATTGGCTATTCCTGTTATGTATTACCTGCTCTTGGCTTACACATACTTACGCATTTGACCCTTTTGAGGTTTTTGGGTGTTATGGACTTAAAAGATGATCGATAGATATTCACGACCTGAGATGGCAGATATATGGAGTGACGATGGCAGGCTTAGTCGTTGGCTTAAGGTCGAACTCGCCGTTTGTGATGTGCTCGCAGAAAGAGGAGAGATCCCATCGGAAGCGGTCCGAGTTATTCGCGATCGAGCGGCCTTCGATGTTGAGCGAATTAACGAAATTGAAAAAGAAGTAAGGCATGACGTAATTGCATTTCTTACGAACGTTGCGGAGTTTGTCGGTGTCGAGAGTCGTTTCGTTCATTACGGAATGACTTCTAGTGATGTAATCGACACGGCTATGGCTCTTCAGATCAAGGATTCCGGTAAGCTTCTACTAAGAGAAATCGATAGAATTATCGAGACCCTGTCCACGAGAGCTGAAGAGCATCGGTATACCTACATGGTTGGGCGTACTCATGGTGTTCACGCTGAACCCACAACATTTGGTCTTAAGCTACTCGTATTTAGCGAGGAGTTCTCAAGGCATAGGGACCGACTTTCTGAGGCGATTACTGATGCAGCGGTTGGGAAAATCTCGGGTGCAGTAGGAACTTTTGCGCACCTGGATCCCGATGTCGAGGAGCGCGTATGTGAAGTTCTGGATCTCGGCTTCGAACCTGTTGCGACCCAGATAGTCCAGAGAGATCGACATGCAGCTTTTCAGTGTGTTTTAGCGCTGGTAGCGTCATCGCTGGAAAAGTTGGCTGTTGAGTTCAGGCACCTCGCACGGACTGAAGTGGGTGAGGTCCAAGAAGAGTTCGGGAAGGGTCAGAAAGGCTCGTCAGCAATGCCCCATAAGAAGAATCCGTGGCGTTTCGAGAACGTGACGGGATTGGCGAGAATCGTACGCAATAATGCGGGCGCGGCTCTCGAAAACCAGGCGCTTTGGCACGAGAGAGATATTAGTAACTCCTCCGTTGAAAGGGTAATTTTCCCTGATTCAACTATTGCTTTAGATTTTATGTTAGACCGAATGAGCAATTTGATCGAGACGCTAGTTGTTAATCCTGAAAGGATGGCAGAGAACATGGACACCTCGAGAGGTTTGGTCTTTAGCGGAACTCTTCTTCTTGAGATTACACGTAAAGGTGTTACTCGAGAAGAGGCTTATGGGTTGGTCCAGAGTCATGCGATGGAAACTTGGGAACAAGGAGGTTCGTTTCAGGAGAGAATTTTGGCAGACGAGAGAATTTTGTCCATTTTGGAGCGGGAAGAAATTTTGAAGGTTTTCGATTTGTCGCACGCTCTCAGAAACGTAGATGCGATCTTTGCTCGAGTTCGTAAGAAAAGGAAATGACTTGAAAGTCACAGTTATCGTCACATTGAAAGCAGATGTTTTAGACCCTGAAGGAGAGGCCATTCGAAAAGTTAGTAGGTCTCTAGGTTACGAGGCGGTAGAAGGGGTCAGGCAAGGTAAGTTTTTTGAAATCAATATTGAAGGACGAACCGAACAAGAGGCAAAGTCTTTGGCGGAAGATTTGGCTGAAAAGTTTCTGGCAAATCCTGTGATAGAGGATTACCGCGTTGAACGGGTCGAACTTTAGATAGGAATCAGAACAATGTTTGCGGTTATTCAATTTCCAGGTTCCTGTGATGATAGAGATATGTGGTTTGCGATGTCTAGTGTGCTTGCTGGGAAGTGCTCGATGGTGTGGCATCAGGAGTCTGAACTGCCGGCTGGTACTAAAGGGGTCCTTTTGCCAGGAGGTTTTTCCTATGGAGACTATTTGCGCTGCGGTGCTATGGCGCAACTTTCTCCAATAATGGGCGCTGTCAAAAGATTTGCTAAACGTGGAGGTCCTGTGTTGGGTACTTGCAATGGGTTCCAGATTCTTTGTGAGGCCGGATTACTTCCTGGTGCCCTTAGGCGGAATAGTCAGTTGGTATTTGTCTGCGATGACGTGCACCTTCGAGTTGAAAAGCGAGCTGAGCCTTTCTCCTCCAGAACTGAAAAGGGTGCAATATTGACTCTTCCGATAAAGCACGGAGAAGGTTGCTTTTATGCCTCTGAGATGGAGTTGGGTTTGCTCGAGCAGAACGGTCAGGTGCTATTACGGTATTGCGAGCTTGATGGAACGATTTCGAAGGCTAGTAATCCAAACGGATCTCTCGGATCGATTGCGGGAGTGCTTAATAAGGAAGGAAATGTTTTGGGTCTTATGCCTCACCCCGAGCATGCCGTGGAGGCAGCTTTTGGGGGCACAGATGGGATCGCAATATTAGGCTCTCTCTTGGATATGGCGAGAAGTGCGTGAACGAGCCTGACGTCGATCTAGATCTAGCTCTCGAGCATGGCCTTACCGAGCAAGAATATGCGCAAATTTTAAAAATACTTGGTAGAACACCATCATTTTCGGAGCTGGGTATTTTTTCTGTTATGTGGTCAGAGCATTGTTCATATAAATCGAGCAAACACCATTTGAAAACTTTGCCTGTTAAGGGTCCTCATGTTCTCCAGGGCCCTGGCGAAAATGCTGGCGCAATATCCTTGGGTGATGGACTTGCCGCGGTTTTTAAGATAGAGAGCCATAACCATCCTTCGTTTATTGAGCCAAAGCAGGGTGCCGCAACAGGCGTTGGGGGAATTCTTCGAGATATCTTTACTATGGGTGCGAGGCCGATTGCTTCCCTTAACTCTATTCGGTTTGGTTCACTTGCAGATGCTCGGCATCGCTTTCTTTTAAGGGGTGTAGTTTCGGGGATCGGTCATTACGGGAACTGCGTCGGCGTCGCTACTGTGGGTGGAGAAACTCAGTTTCATGATTCCTATGCAGGAAATATACTCGTGAATGCAATGAGCGTGGGGATTGCTGAGGAGTCAAAAATCTTTCTCGCCGGCGCTAAGGGCGTAGGGAATCCGGTGATATATGCAGGAAGTAAAACCGGTCGGGACGGGATACATGGCGCTAGCTTGCTTGCGTCGTCGGAATTTGACGAAACAGGGAATGATAAGAGACCAACGGTACAGGTAGGGGACCCTTTTACTGAAAAGTGCTTGATTGAGGCCTGCCTAGAATTGATGAGTACGGATGCCATAGTTGGGATCCAAGATATGGGGGCAGCCGGACTGACTTGTTCTTCGTTCGAAATGGCAAGTAATGCTGGCACTGGCATCGAGATGAATCTCGATACCATCCCTCGTCGAGCCGCAACGATGACTCCATATGAGCTTCTTCTCTCTGAAAGCCAAGAAAGAATGTTGCTGGTGGCGCAATCGGGGAAAGAAGAGTTCGTTTGCTCCGTATTTGAGCGATGGGGTCTCGATGCTGTAGTAGTCGGGAAAGTTACCGATGATGGGCGCATGCGTGTAAGCTTCGAAGGCTCCACAGTTGTAGATATACCTGTGGATCCTGTGGCAGCAAGCTCTCCCGAATTAAACCGCCCATCCAAGGAGCCGGAAGATCTGGGAGCGCGCCAATCTTTAAACCTGAGTTTGGTGGAGTCAGAAAGCAATCCTGAAGCTGCACTCAGAGCGTTGTTATCCGATCCAAACTTGGGCTCCAAGTCCTGGGTCTATCGACAGTACGATCAACGTGTACAAGGAAATACACTTATAGGGCCAGGGGGCGACGCAGCTCTTGTACGCGTCAAAAGGCCAGATGGCTCGCCGACTACCAAGGCTTTGGCAATATCGGTTGATTGTAATCATCGGTTTTGTTGGCTTGATCCAGAAAAGGGGGCGATGGCCGCTGTGGCGGAGGCCGGACGAAATGTAGCGTGTACAGGAGCCAAGCCGTTAGCAGTGACGAACTGCTTGAACTTTGGAAATCCAGAGAAGCCAGAAATCATGTGGGAATTGAAGAAGGCTATAAAGGGAATAAGTATTGCAGCGAGTGCTCTTGGAACACCGATCGTTTCGGGCAATGTATCACTTTACAATGAGACAAATGGTACTCCGATCTTTCCTACGCCTACGATAGGAATGGTGGGATTGATTGACGATTGGGCAGATGCGATAGGAGCTCATTTCAAGAGGCCGTATCAGGAGATAATTCTCATCGGTACAGATCGTTTCGAATTAGGTGGCTCGATGTGGTTAGCTAAAATGAGAGGTATCGAATCGGGTAGGCCGCCGGAAGTGGACCTAGACTATGAAAGACGCTTGCAAAAATTCCTGGTTCTGTCGGGTGAACGCCGACTTTTGAGTTCTTCTCACGATATTTCTGACGGTGGCATTGCGGTAGCTCTTGCGGAGAGTTGTTTTGGCCTTGAAGGTTGCGGAGCCTCCGTTACGCTAAATGCCGAAAGCACATTGGAAGAGTGCTTATTTGGCGAATCTACGGGAAGAGTTCTAGTCACGACTGATTGTGCGGAAGATGTCCTGAGTTTAGCGCGCGATTCTGACGTCCCAGCAATTGTCGTAGGAAAGACCGGTGGTGAACGCTTGAAGATTTCTTCTTTAAATGATTCTGTCTTAATTGATGCCTCAGTTGCGCAACTAAAAAGTGTTTGGGAGGATGCCATTCCATCAAGGATGGACCCAGAGGAGTAAACGGTTCGAGGTGGACGTTTGTTCACCTGGGTGGTCATACATGAAGAAATTGAATTCCACAAATGAAGATCTCCAGGCGATTCACACGCGACGCGAATCGGAACGTCCGAGGGATGAGTGTGGAGTTGCCGGGGTGCATGGACATTCCGAAGCCGCAAAGATTGCGTACCTTGCCCTGTACGCTCTTCAGCATCGAGGTCAAGAAAGTGCGGGTATTTGCAGCGCGCACGCGGGAGAACACTTTACTCATAGGTCAATGGGACTGGTGTCAGAAACCTTTGACGAAAATGTCTTAGCGAAACTTCCCGGGAGGCATTCAATCGGGCACGTACGGTACTCAACCACTGGTGAGTCTCAGATTAGGAATGCTCAACCGATCTGCGCGAATACGGATGTTGGCCCGGTGGCGATTGCACATAATGGCAATATTGTTAATGCCTTAGCTATCCGGAGCGAGTTGGAGAGTCGAGGTGCGATCTTCAGTACGACATCAGATAGTGAAGTCGTACTACATTTGCTCGCACGATCTAGGGAAGAGACCGTTGAGGAACGGCTGGTAGACGCACTCTCCCGTCTACGCGGTGCATTTAGTCTATTGTTATTGACCAAGGACGGTCTGATCGCGGCGCGTGACCCCAGAGGCTTTCGACCGTTGACACTAGGGCGAGTAGATGGTGCCTGGGTTGTTGCAAGCGAAACTTGTGCGTTAGATCTTATTGGTGCCGAAGTGGAACGAGAAGTTGAACCGGGTGAAGTTATAATTATTCGCCGGGGACGCCTAAGGTCAATTCATCCTTTTCCGAAGGCTGAACAGACGTTTTGTATTTTCGAGTACATTTATTTTTCTAGGCCAGATTCAAATCTCCAAGGCGGGAACGTCTACGCCTTTCGAAAGGAGTTAGGGAGAACCTTAGCGAGAGAGAGTCCCGTAGAGGCCGACATGGTCGTGCCCCTGTTGGACTCCGGCAGTGCTGCGGCTCTTGGCTATGCTGAAGAGGCAGGTATTCCCTATGAGACGGCGCTTATTCGGAACCATTTCGTACATAGAACTTTTATCCAGCCTGCTCAGTCCATTCGCCATTTTGGAGTAAAAGTTAAGCACAATGCTATTCCTGAGATTTTGAAAGGAAGAAAGGTAGTGCTGGTTGATGACTCGGTTATACGAGGTACGACATTGTCGAAAATAGCGATGGTTTTGCGTAATGCGGGAGCTCTTGAAATTCATATTCGAATATCAGCTCCACCAACATTAAGTCCTTGTCACTACGGTATTGATATGCCGACGCGTGAAGAGCTAATCGCTCATCGGTTAGAGGTAGATGAGATTAGAGAGTCTTTCGGGGTCGATTCCTTATCGTATCTTTCTTTAGATGCGCTGCGAAAGGGAGCCGAAAGCTTAAAGCACGGAATTTGCGACGCATGTTTTTCACGGGAATACCCTGTTCCTATAGATCCTGACGCGCCGATCCCGCAGTTGTCACTTTTTCGTGAAGTGGAGCCAAATTGAACATGTGATTTCGCCTCGATATACGCCCAGCACGCTTCGCTCACAGTCTGGACTGCTTAGGTCTTTAGTTTGATCACTGTGTCGACACAGTGCGACTGTTTAGCATTAGGAAAGTCGATATTGTAATGAAGACCTCGACTTTCTTTGCGCTGGCTGGCACATTCGATTACTAAGTGTGCAATGCAAGCCAGGTTTCTAAGTTCGATTAGATCGGTTGTAAGGCGAAAGTTCCAATAATATTCGGTTATCTCGTCGCGAAGAAGTTCTATCCGGCGCTTGGCTCTATCTAGCCTCTTGTCGGATCTGACAATCCCTACATAGTTCCACATAAATTCACGAATTTCGTCCCAATTCTGTTTTATGACAACTGCCTCGGAGCTGTCGGTTGCATTACCTTCCTGCCAGTCAGGAATAGGGGTCGTATCGTTCTCTGAAAGTGAAGGAAGGCGTTTTTCTAATGCATCCGAAGCAGCTTCGGCAAAGACTACCCCTTCGAGCAAAGAATTTGAGGCGAGTCTATTCGCACCATGTAATCCAGTACATGTGACCTCCCCTGCAGCGAAAAGATTGGGCAAATCGGTTTCGCCACTTTTGTCCGTAACTACACCGCCGCAGCAATAGTGTGCGGCGGGTACTACAGGTATTGGCTCTTTTGTCAGGTCAATGCCAAAATTAAGGCATCTGGAATATATAGTTGGAAAGCGTTTTTTAATGAACGTCGCTTCCTTGTGCGTGATATCTAAGAGCACGTGATCGGCTCCCGTTCGTTTTAGCTCTGTGTCTATGGCTCTAGCGACTACATCACGTGGAGCTAAATCCCGAAGTTCGTGATGGCCACTCATAAAAGCTTTACCCTCGGTGTTGCGCAAAATTCCTCCCTCTCCTCGTATCGCCTCGGTAATGAGGAACGATTTCGCTTTCGGATGATAGAGGCATGTTGGGTGAAACTGAAAAAATTCCATATTTGCTAGGGTTGCACCCGCTCGATAAGCCATTGCCATTCCATCGCCTGAAGCGATGTCCGGATTACTGGTGTATTGGTAAACTTTGCCGGCGCCTCCAGTCGCGAGAAAGACTGCCTTGCAGCCGTAGGCCTCTACCCTATCTTCCTGCCTGTCGAACACGTAAACGCCTATTACTCGATTAGTGCCTGGACGACCTAACTTTGCACTTGTAATAAGGTCGACTGCGCAATGGTTTTCTAAAAGCTGGATATTTGGGTGCCTTCGAGCGTGAGAAAGAAGGGTACCCTCAATTTCCCTTCCTGTAGCATCTCCATGGTGGAGCACACGGCGAGTCCGATGCCCTCCTTCGCGTCCTAACTCAAAGTTCGATTCGGTTTTTAGATCTTCTCGGTCAAATTCAACGCCAAGGTCTAATAGGGAACGTATGGATGAAGGCCCTTTCTGCACCACCATCCGAACCACGTCCTCTCGACATAGACCGGCCCCGGCCTCAATAGTATCGCGAGCGTGTCGTTCGAAGGAATCATCACTTCCAATAGCAGCGGCAATTCCTCCTTGCGCCCAATTGGTGGCAGACTCAGCCGCGGTCTTCTTAGTAACTATACACACAGAATGTTTTTCTGCGGTGCGGAGAGCAAAAAACAAGCCCGCAATTCCACTTCCGAGCACAACGACGTCTGCTGGGGTTTTCATTTCTTATGCCTGCCCGTCTGCTAAGTTAGCCCCAATTTTCCCTCTGGGGCGCACCAAAGCCTATAATGTAGCGATTAAAATCAAAACGGACTTAGCTCAGGGATGCTACGCCCTTATTCGCAAACGTTCCAATGTCCCAATACCTGAGATCGATGGTCTTGGGCTTCGTTCGTAGAGCTCTGAGGTGGATCGTATTCGTTGATTTGACGGTTTCTAGGTTTTGCAGGTAGAGAGTTCTCGAAATTTGCACGGATATTGGTTCTTGACTAAAGGCAGGGTGAGTAATTTTGATCTAATGAGTTGAAACCTATGGGAAATAGAAGCCAACCTAGTATCGTAATGTCCATGGAAGTATCGAACGATAAAGATTTTTCTTCTCCACAGTCCGGGCACTCTTCGGCGCAGTCGTTGGATGAAGTGGAAAATCGCAATGTAGGGGAAGCCTTTTGGAATCTTCCAAATACGATAACGATGCTTCGCGTTTTAGTGATACCGGCAATTCTTGTCTTCCCTTTTTATATTAATGATTTTACAAGTCAAATAGCCGGGTGGCTCTTTGTTTTTGCAGGCGTTACGGATGTGGTCGATGGTTGGCTAGCGCGACGTGGTCAACAGGTAACTAAGATTGGTAAACTTCTCGACCCACTTGCGGATAAGCTTTTGGTTACCGTATGCCTTGTTGTCTTAGTGGCAATTGAACGTATTCCAATCTGGGCGACAACCTTAGTAGTAGTGATCATAGGTCGAGAGCTCGCGGTCACCGGCCTTAGGGGAATAGCATCTGCAGGTGGGCAGGTTCTTGCAGCCGATTGGAGGGGTAAGTTAAAAACTCTTACTCAAAACTTTGCGATTGGTGCTCTCTTGTTCCCAAGTGACGCGTTCGGTTTACCGCTTCATCTTCTGGGATTGGGAATGCTGAGCGTAGCGACTGTTCTCACACTTTGGTCGGGCTATGTTTATTTTGCCCGATACTTTCGAGCTGCAGAAAACGAATGATTCCGTATTTTTATGTGTCACTGAATATTCACGAGCGTTAGTTTTCTTAAACGATGATCGCCTTCAATGGAGGAAGCGGTGTCCGATCTTTTTAAGCTGGGTCTTATTGAAGTACAAGAGAACCTTCGCCAAGGGAATTTTACCTCGCTTGAGCTTACTACTTGTTTGCTTTCGAGAATCGACGAACTTGACCCAGTTTTGCATGCCTTTGCTACTCGAACGCCCGAATTGGCTCTTTCTCAGGCCCGAGAGGCGGACAAGGCGCGAGCTCGAGGAGAGAACCTTGGTTGGATGCAGGGAATTCCTTTGGGCTTGAAAGATCTTTGCGCAACGGAAGGAGCACCTACTCATGCAGGCTCTTTGGCATGTGCAAACTGGAGACCACAGATAGAATCGACGGTTGCCGCACGGTTACGCAAATCAGGGGCAGTACTGCTTGGGAAGTTGACCACCACTGAAGGTGCGTCAGGAGTTCATCATCCAGAAATTACTGCCCCAGTAAATCCATGGAATTATCAACATTGGGTGGGGGCATCTTCTAGCGGGTCGGCCTCGGCGACTTCGGCAGGTTTGTGCATGGCCTCATTGGGTTCGGATACGGGAGGGAGTATAAGATTTCCCAGCCAGTGTTGTGGCCTAGTTGGCCTTAAACCTACCTGGGGATTAGTGAGTCGGCACGGAGTTTTTCCTTTGGCGCCTTCACTGGACCATATCGGACCCATGGCTCGTCGGGTAGAGGATGTCGCCGCCGTTCTTTCCGTGATTGCGGGACGAGATGAATTGGATCCGACGACGGTCCACCGCTCTCGTTTAGATTACAACTCGTTTCTTCGCGACGATCTTTCTCAACTGCGCCTCGGTTTCGATACGAGGTTTTGTTCTGAAGGTGTCAACTCTTTCGTTGTGGGGTCTATTGAGTCGG
>Ga0310344_10001952_pt1 | contig 15632 bp, 15 predicted proteins | sample HC15DNA20200_MG_FD_203801 | JGI IMG/M metagenome (GOLD analysis project Ga0310344, IMG submission 203801) | Marine microbial communities from station ALOHA, North Pacific Subtropical Gyre - HC15-DNA-20-200_MG | ecosystem: Environmental > Aquatic > Marine > Oceanic | place: Pacific Ocean: North... | reverse complement strand
CTATGCACCTCCTGTGAACCATCAGCTGAACTCCAACTACCAAAAGATATTGTATTAGCAGCACTAGTGTTAGCCATATGTAAACTCCAATAAGCATTAGACCATCCAGACCATATATAAGGATACTCGAGAGCAGAAGATCCTCCGTAAGCATTAAGTTTTAACCATAGAGAAATACTAAAATCTGTTGCATTATAATCAGCTATTAATCCTGAAGACCAACCAATTTTACTATAACCTAAATAACTTGATACACCAAGAACATTCCATCCTAGTTTTTCAAATTTTCCTGGTGTATAATAAACATTTTGAATAAGATCAGGTGTAGTGTTTCCACATAAATCATTATAATTTCCATTAAATGTATATAAACATCGAGCGGTAATAGGATAATTACACATAGAAGTCGTACAATTAGTGAAATCTTTCCAACCACCTGAATTAAAATGTTCCATTTGGCCTAAAGTACTGTTATATCTTAACATACCAACTTCTGCTCCTGGAGGTGAATCATTTTTAAATGTTATTTCACCACTACCTTCTTTAAATACCAAAATATCAGTGTTTGTAGGTGTTGTATCATCTGGATCAGTACTAGAAAAATGCGTTTGTATATTATTTTCTTTTTGCCAAAGATCATATACTTGTTGATCTGTTAAAGCTACATTATAAATTCTTAGTTGATCTATTTCGCCATTAAAATATCTTGGAGAAGCAGGATTTGCATTTTGATAACCTATTGCTGATTTTTGAGTAAATATCCAGGTATTTGATGCAGTCAAACCTGTGTGTTGTAAATATTGAACACCATCAACAAAAAGAGTTAATGTATTTGCAGAATTATCCCACACAACAGCAGCATGATGCCATAAACCATCGCTAAAATCATTATTACCATACAAGCTGCTAGCACTAGAGCCATTTAGATAATATTGACTTATCCCAAGCTGACCATTCGGATAACTACTCCACGCCTGGTCTATAAACAAAGACCAACCAGGTTCAGAAGTATCATAATTCCAAGCATCTAAAATACACCCTTGGCCCGAAAGTGTACCAGTAGATTTAAACCAAATAGAGGCTGAAGAGTTTGCTGTGCTATTATCAGGCAAAATATTATCAGGTAAATCTATTTTACTAGTACTCCCATTAAACTCGGCACATTCTCCAAATTTACCTGTTCCATAAGATGGATTTGTAAAAATTCCATTATAAGGTCCTACAGTACAACTATCATCTGCAGTACCTTCAAATTGATATAAAGCTGTACCTGTTACTCCACTTGGAAAGTTACAAATGGTAGTTGTTAAATCAGATGATGTTTTAAGTGGTAGTAAACTACCAGGTTTAGAATTATTATAAATATCCTGTATATCTGTTAAAGATAAAATACTTGCATATAGTCTTACTTGCTCAATAGCACCATCAAAAAACTCCCAAACTCTAGGAGAATAATTATCAAGTACATATGCTCCAATACTAGGAGTCATTGGATAACTAGTAACATATCCCGGTCCAGTAACACTCGCTGTAAGAACTAATGAACCATCTAAATAAATTTTGGATTCAGTAGAAGTATAAGAAAGAGCTACATGATACCAAGTATCACTAGCAATAAGACCTGTTGCGGTAGAAGAAGTAGTACTTCCTGGATATTGTTGTACTCTAAGAGCGGTATTATTTACATGAAAAATAACCCCTTGAAATGTTAATCCAGAATTATATCCTGTATTTCCCCAAATAGTTTGATTACTAGCAGAAGTAGCATTATCTGTTTTTATCCAAGCACTAACTGTATATTCAGATCCAATAAACAGATTATGTGCAAATTCTACAAAACTTGTACTTCCATTAAAAGATGCTGCTTGATTAAACTTACCTGTAGTATATGTTATATCCGTAGCAGTTCCATCATAATACCCACCAACATCTTTAACATTTAAATTTAATGGCCAATAAGCTATACCATATTTATCTGCAGGCCAATTAACCGTATAAGTATCTTCACTGTTTAAAGTATAACCAGTTACTATTGTATTGTCATATTTTAAAACACCTAAACCAGAACCACCAGCACCACCTCTATAATATGTTCCTATAAGACCACTATATCCAGAGGCTCCTGATCCGCCAGCCCCAGTGTTTACCATTCCATCAGTTCCATCGTATCCAAAACCTGTTGCATTTCCTCCAGCAGTACCGCTAGCTCCTCCTTTTCCACCTGAAGAAGCTACATTATCATAAGCTCCTCCTCCTCCTCCACCAGATACCCAAATACCAGATGCATTTTCTCCAACACCGGCTAAAACAGCATTAGCACTACTTATCATATTAATTCCAGATGGATCATCTATTTGTATACCAACTCCTCCATTACCACTTCCAGTTCCTGCGTTTAATCCACCACTTCCAGGGGCACCAGCTCCACCACCACCCCCGCCCATCCAAGGACTTACATAACCACCTCCTGATGCATTATAAGTTGTTCCTCCATCGTGTCCTTGACCTGTTATACCTTCTCCATATTCACCACTAAATTGATTATTATTTTGACCTTGTGTTCCAGCTCCGCCTCCTGAACCGCCATCTACTGCATAAGTTATGGTTACACTGTTTCCAGGATCATTATAACTACCGCCACCACCGCCACCTATGGCTCGAAGTCCATTAAACCCAGAATCATCACCATTAAGTCCAACAACGTCAATACTATTTACTGCACTATTACTATAACCTCCAGCACCTCCTTCTCCTATAGTTATAACTGTTGGTGATCCATGATAAACAGTTGTAGATCCAGTAACATAACCACCAGCACCACCTCCGCCAGCTTGGCCCCAACCGCCACCACCTCCGCCTCCGGCAACCATTAAATATTCAACAGTTGAAGAACTAGCAGGTTGCTGAGCTGTTGTACCGGCACATCCTTTTAAAGCATTAGTAGTACCTGATTGATTTAAATCGGCAAGATCGTTAATTACCTTTGTTAAAGCCATATTTTATTATTTAAGATGCAAAACACATAAAGAAAAAGTCATTTCCAGCTTGATTGAAAAAATTTGCTGTTCCAGCAATTTGAAAGCCATTATCATAATAATTTACTACATCACCGGCAGAAGTATAAGTACCATATGCATAATCTGGTAAAAGATAATTACTAAAAGGACTTGTAGTATTTCTTGCAATATCCATTACTACCCAACTATTACCGTTGTTATTACAGTTTTTGATTAGAATCCATGCTGGTTTAAATCCTGTATAAATTATAGGGGTATTTGTAGCACTACCTGTTCCAGTATATCTACCTATTAAAGAAAAACCAGGTGTAGATTTAAAACAATATGCAGTTTGTTCAACTCCGTAAGACCAATTTCCTCCTGTCGCTGCTACTTCAAGAGTTGTAGGATTGAAAGTACAATAATTAGTTCCTCCAAAACTAGCCCCTGCTATAGCAGCAACGTCATTTAAATATAAATAATCAGTGGTAGTATTTTGAGAAAATAAATTAGTAAAAGTAACCCAACCATAACCAGCTGTATTTGCTTTAGTAATTACTACATCAGGTGCTGAGCTAAATCCATGCGGAATTGTTTTTCCAACAGTATCAATACCTGTCCATTGTATAATACTTATACCATTTTCTGTATTCACACTAGAACCTGTAGGTGTAATATTCCCTACATCCATTCCCGCATCTGCAGCTGATGCATATCCCGTACCGTTTTTATTATAAGTATTAGAATTTCCTCCTACTTTCCAATTATAAGTAACAAAGGTGTTTGTTGAAGAATTAGTATTACCATTATCAGTACTTCCAGGCCCTGAAGTCCATCCATCATTATTAAAACTAGTTAAACCTCCATAAGTAGCGCTATTACCTGCGCCTCTTGCTCCAGCTGTATTTGCACCAGCACTAAATAAACAAAACTCTTTTGTTAAACCAACTCCTTCTACTGAATCCCAAACTGTACCAAGCCATGTTTGTGTAGTTATTTTTACCCAAGTTAAATCTGGTTGAAAATTTAAACCAGTAAGTGTTTTAATACTACCACCATCACCTACATATTGTGTTACATTAAAATTATCAGATGGTACTATTCCTACATCTTGACCGGTTTGTTGTAAAGATCTCCAACCTTTAGCACCAGTATATATTTCCATTTTACTAGTTGTAGTGTTTTCTCTCATTGTTCCTACTACAGGAATAGTATCTGGTACATCACCCGGTGATTGAGTAAAAGAAATTGTATCACCTGCTGTTGCTACAGTTATAATATATACGTATTTATCATCATTAACAAGTCCTGATCTAGTGCCAGCCCCTGCAGTTCCATTAACAGTTACTCCTGCGGTTACAACTGCTGATGCTTCATTTGTACTAAGAATAATAACTCCATTTCCTCCATCTGCACCGCTATATCCAGTTGGTGATGCAGTTGGTGGCCAAGAAGCACCACCGCCGCCACCGCCAGTTCCATCAGTTCCTGCTGTTTTATTATCACTACTAGTTCCACCGGTTCCACCACCTCCTAATCCCCCAGTTCCCGTTCCAGAAGCTGAAGTATATCTACCACCACCACCACCGCCAGCAAAATAAACATTTGAACTATCTATTTCACCAACACTATATGTTGTAGCCATTGAGGTAGTAATTAAACTACTTGTAACACCATTACCACCTGCACTAGCGGATCCCGCTGCATTAGCTCCACCACCACCGCCTCCATAAAAATTAACATAAACTCCAACTGCTTCTCCTGTTCCACCATTGTTTCCTTGACCAAGTGTCCCATTACCAGGAAGACTATTCGCTCCTCCTCCATAACAACCACTTCCTCCTCCGGAACCACCATTAGCACCGTTTGCTCCACCTGGATTTCTATTACCACCGCCACCGCCACCAATAGCAGTAAAACTACTAAAAATAGAATTAGAACCACTAACCCCTGGATTTCCATCATAGTTAGGTAAAGTTGTATTTGCACCGCCTGCCCCACCTAATCCAACTTCTATATCAAATGTTTGAGTTCCTGAAGCACCATCAACTTTAGTAAATCCTGTTAACAATCCACCAGCACCACCACCACCAGCACCATTACCATTGTTTGCTGTACCAGCACCTCCACCACCTCCAGCAACTATCAAATAGTCAATCTCAATACCATCTGGTCTTTGAGTTGTAGTACCTTTAGGCATCTTTAACCCGGTTGTATCCAAGTTAAGGTCTATAGTATCGGTTATTATTTTGGTTAAAGACATTTATTTAATTTAGTATGAAGTTACCATTTCTACTTTTGTACCAACTGGAACACCACTGGCTAATGTTACTAGAGTACCTACAACACTTGCTATAGCACTTTTAGTTTGATAGACACCTGCTACATAAACGCTTACATAATTAATATCTGTAGGTGCTTGACTTACTGTAAATGCTGTTTGACTAGCTGTAGCTGTAAATTCATCTTTTACTAAACTACCACCACCAGCCGCAGCCCATTGTCCATCACCTCTATAAAATGTACTAGCTGAGGCAGTTCCACCATTATTAACTAAAGAAACTGTAACTTTATCGGTGGCTCCAGCAACTGTTGCAATTCCTGCTAATCCAACACCTTCTAAACTTCCTTCAACTGTTGCAGTATTACCATCACTTATTGTTTGTGGAGTACCCGTATCACCAGCTAAATTCCAAGCTGTATAACTTGCCGGAGCAGTTCCCCATTCCCATCCAGCACCTGCACCTAAACTTTTTAATACATCTCCTGCGTTACCTGATCCTGGAGTTGTGTTAGCTGTTATTAAATCACTTGCAGCACCAAACTCTAGATCAATTCCATTAGTAATACTTAATTTAGTAGCAGTAGCACTAGCAGCATCTTGACTTAATACAGAATCTCCTAATGTTCCTGTAGTATCCCAAAGCGGAACACTAAATTGAGTTCCTGTTCCAGGATTAGCACCAACATAAGTTTTAATTTTTGATAATGCAGCATATTTAACTTTATTACTGTCAGCATCATCACTAAACATAAATGATTCACTGCCTGTTAAAGTAACACCAACACCATCTGTACCCGATAAAATAATATTAGCTGCACCTGTATAATCAGGGCCAATATTACCTGTAGAAGTTATAGGATTTGAAGTACCAGTAAGACCAGCATCAATAGTTATAGATGAAACATTTGTTACAGGACCTGCTGCCCAAGTACCATCTCTTTTTAAGAATTTATCACCTGTTTCTGCACTTGCATCTGGTACATATCCTCCAGTTAAATTAGATCCGGAAAATATTTGTGCTGTAACAGCACCAGCGGTTATATCAAGTCCGTCGTTTCCTGTAGGGAATTTAGCCACACCTAAAGTAGTAGCAGTAGCTGTATCATGACCAGATTCAATTACAGTCCAATTTCCTTCTGTAGTTCCAGGATTATCAGTATTAGCAAAAATTAAATCACCAGGTTGTACGGTAACTGAAAAGAATGTTCCTCCAGTTTGTACTGCCCAAAACCAACCATTTTGAATAGAAGTAGAAGGAGTACAACCGCCACCCCCTGTTCCATCTAAACAAGGACTATCAGTTGAAGCATTATATCCACCTTGAAAAGTACCAGCATTAGCTACAGCAGAATCAACATATGTTTTAGTTGTAGCATCTGTTCCAGCTACTGGAGTACCTAAATTTATTATTTTTTGACTTCCTGCATCTATATCACCTGTAGCAGCGGCAAAACTATTTAAAGGTAGTGCTACTGTAAAATCATAAATTTGATCTCCAGTTGCTAAAGTAGTTGTAGCACCATTTGTTACTGCTGCTGTGTTTGCTGCAATTGTTAATGTAGAAGTAGGTGATGCTCCACCTTCAGTTAATGTAATTCCAGTCCCTTCAGTAAATTGAATAGTAGAATCCGCACTACCAGCACCAACTAAAACAACAGGTATATAATCACTTACTTTAGTTTGAGTTTCAATATTGTATAAATCCCCAAAGCTACTTGTACTAGTCCATGTCATAGCAGCTCCTGGACCTCCCGATGTTAATACTTGACCAGCTGTTCCTTCACTACCATTAGCATTTAAAGAAGTTCCAACTACTAAAGATGTTGTATTAGTTGTTGTTCCATATATTGCATTCCACCTAGTACCTGTTAACCCAAGATCTACTGCACCGCTTGCAACAAAGTTTTTAGTACTTGTTACTGTTGTTCCACCCGATGGTTCAGCTATAGAGGAATTACCAAGAGTTACAGCACTTGTAAATACAGGTAATGAATCTGTGCTACCTGAAATTCCACCAATTTTGTTATTAAATATACTCCAATCAGTTGAAGATAAATAACCATCTGTAGTAGCATCTGATTTTGGTATACCTACTGTACCGGATAATGTTATCGTACCACCAGTAAGCGGCGCTGAAAAAGTAATTGATTCTACACCAATCCCACCAAGTGATTTTATATAATCAGTTATCACCTGCATTGTGTAGGTTCTTGTTACGTTTGTTTGTTTACCATCAACAGTAGCTGTGGAAGTACCCAGTATTAAATCACCAGGTTGTGGACTAGTCTCTGCCGGGTAGCTATAAATTATTGCCATTTTTATTTTTTATTTAAGGTTGTAATTCTAATGTTCCTGAAACGGTTGTAACAACAGTTTGCGAACCGTATATTGTTCCTGAAGCTTGTACTACTGTAGGTGATCCTGCTTTCCAAGCGTAACCACCTGGAGGAGTTGCTGCTGAAGTACTAAATCCATTTACCAATAAACTAGTAGATCCTGGTGCTGCTGTTTGAGTATCACCCGTATCGTTTCCAGTTACTGTTGGATTTGGTCCTCCTTGTACATCATATACAACTTGAAGAGTTGCAGTTATTGTAGGTGTTGGATTCGCAGCTATTACACCAGCTAATGTTTGAGCAACTGAAGCTCCGGGATTAGTTATATCTCCTGTAACTGTTAATCCTGTAACAGGTGTTGAAAAATAATATCCTGCAGCAGGTGTTGCAATAGTAGTAAAACTATATTCTTCACCTTCGCATCCTATAGCTGTTGCACCATTTGTATCGCCAGATAAAGTATATTCAACTCCTGCTGTCCCACCAGTTATATTATTTGTGGTGGCTAATGTCATTGTTTGTGCTGTACATTTAGTTGCATCTGCAATTGCTATGTATAAGGTATTAGCATCTTTAGGTGTTAATGCTGCATATTCTGTATCTGTTAAAGTAACAATTTTTGTAACTTTAGGTGTTGTAGTTTTATCATCAGTTGTATTTTTAATCGTATTTGCATCACCATCATCTATATATTGTTCTACAAGAGGCATAGCTGTTGCTGGTATTGTACCAAATGTAGAAGTTTTTACATTACTAGATGCTAATTGATTAAACGCTATAAAATCATCTGTTGTAGGAACTGTTGCTGGTGCTGCTCCAGATGTTTTACCAACTAATATATAATTGTTTGATCCGTCATATTCTATACCAATAGCAGGATTAGAAGTTAATGTTCCCGAATCTAATTGTAACCCACTCCCTGGTATAACACTTTGTACTGTACCTGGGTTGTTTGTTGCATTTATTGTAACATTACCTACACCACTTGTTGGGTTTAAAGTAATATTTGTTCCAGCGATTAAAGATGTAACACCAGTATTTGTTACGGTTACATCGCCTGTTGCTTGATCCACACTTATTCCTGTACCTGCAATTAAACTAGATACTGCACTTGTGGGAGCGGGTATATTTACTGTTACATCATTACCTGATGCACTGGCGGTTACACCACCACCTGTAAAATTTAAACTTTCTACTGCTGTAGTAATACTAGTTCCTTCATCTAATACAGCTATATTTGGAGAACCAGTACTAGTAGCAGGCGCCCAAGTATTATCACCCCTTAAAAAAGTAGAGTTTGATGGAGTACCACTAGCTGATAAAGAAGCTTGTAAAGTACCACTTGTACTTATAGGACCTCCTGTCATATCAATAAAAGTTGAATTTGCTGTGGCAACATTTGTTACCGTACCTGTGCCAGCGTTTGCACTTACAAGAGCAGCTAAACTAGCTATTGTAAAAGTTTTTGTAGGTTTGTTGTCATCAGCTACCGAAGTTCCTAATAATAAATCTGAAGTCGTTGGTGTTGCTTCGATTGGATAACTATAAATTATTGCCATTTTTATATTTTATTTTATGATTCTCTTATATAACATGTTACAATGTCCCCTGTGTTAGCAGATGGGTATACTGTATATTGCGCACCTGTGACACTTGTAGATCCAGCGGAATACCATTGAGTCATTACGTTTTGATAACCTGAGTTTAATTGTAATTTAACATACCCAGTGGTTGAGGCTGGTACACTTCCACTACAACTAAATCCTGGTCCACAAGCTGGCCATGTGTTAGCTGAGCTATACCATGCATCATGCGTTCTACTTACTACACATTTTATTGCGGTTCCTCCAGTCATATTTACGGCTATTATTGAAGGTGCTCCACTTCCAATACCAACCCCATCAACACTTGAACTTGTAGCACCTATTGTTGTAGGTCCTGTTATAGTTTTAGTACCTATTGAAGTACTTCCGCTAAAAAATTCAACATTATATATTGCTCCTTTACCATTTTGATATTGATTACCTGATAATTCCCAATCTATTTTCAGTATTACTGTTTTCCAATCTATTGTTGTGGCTGGAACATCCCAAGTTGATGGCGCAGGTAATGGACTAGCAGGCATGGTTGCTGATCCATTAATATCTGGACCGCTTGCTAAAGCTGGTGTTCCTCCAGAAGATATATATTGACCCGTGCTTACCATAGTAATACTTGCAGTTCCAGGTGAAATTGTCCAACCACTACTTCCAATTGATGCATTACCACTATCCCCTGCTGTTCCAGGACCTCCTGAGATATAAGCTGGTGGACTTAAATTATAACCAGCACTTGTGTTATCTGTTATATTACTTAATCCAGTCCAATGCATTGTTACAAAGTTTACGCTAGGTGGTGCTGTATAAACTATATTGCCTTGCGAATAAATTGTTAAACTTTGATTAGATGTTGCCATTGTTCCGCCGTAAGGGAAAGTTACAGGGGTTGTACCAGCCGCATCTGTAGAAAAACTAACTGGAGGGACACCTGTTGTTGCATCATAATTTGCGTTTACACTAATCCCTGGTTGATTCCAACTAAACGGATTTCCATTTACTAACAAATCAATTTTGTATCCGTAACTCGTGTTTGGAGTATTTGATTGATAAGTATAAGAAATACCAGAACCTGATAATGTTCCACCTGGATCACCTGTTACAGCTAAAGTATTTCCTTGAGCAACTGTTAAAGTGGCCTCATATGTTGTTTGCAATATTGTACCACTAATATAAGCATCTGCTGTAAAACTAGCCTGTGAAGGAGCAGTACCTGTAAATCCGGAATAACTTGGACCCGGACTAAAATAATACCCACTATTTGCGGTGGCTGTAGAATTAAAAGTATATTGTGCCCCTTGATCTACTGTCACTGTATCACCTGTTTGATTACCACTTATTGTGTATTGTCCTGCACCTGCGCCACCTGTACTATCAATTATATTTAAAGTAACTGTACACTGTGGAGTTGGAGGAGGTGCAATTACTGCAGTAATAGTTAAGTTATCAGTTGTGTTACTACTTGGCATTGTTAAAGTACCAGTGCTAGCGGTTAATGAACCAGACGATAACGTATAACCGTTTATTAGAGTTAATGTAATTCTGAATTCATAAGTAGTACCTGCAACTGCGGTTAAAGAGCTTGAAGTAACCCAACCAGTCCCATCGTTTACTTCAACCGTTGTTGTATAACCAACTCCTAGTGCTCCACCTGTTACATTATAAGTTGGATTAAGTGTAGCAGTATATGCTGTACCTGGGCCTACAATTAAATATAAAGTATTTTTATCACAATTAACACCCGGACAAATAGCGTTGTATTCACTAATTGTAAGTGTAACCATTTCTTTAGCTTTCCATACACTTGTAAAAGTATCAATATTTTTTACTTTCCCTACGTCTGCATCATCTATTTTAGTTTTTACAGTTGTTAAAGCTGAAGCTTGTACAGTGTTTAATTTAGCTGTTTTAACTTCACTTGCTGATAAATCTTGAAATGCTATAATATCATCAGAGCTTGCTGTATCAGCATTTGCTAATATAAAGTTGTCAAGACCTGCATAATCTATATCTATTTCAGCATTGGTAGATGCATTTGTTATTTCTGTTCCTTGACCTGCATTAACATTTGTAATAGTTCCAGCATTAGAAGTTGTATTTACTGTAACTGCACTTGAATATTGTAAAGGCGTTGCGCTTCCAGATAAAGTTATATTTCCACCAGCCCTTGCTTGATATACACCAGAGTTTGCTACAGTAACATTACCCGTTGATGGATTACTTGTTGCACTACCTGTAGCTGTTATAGCAACTCCGTTTAATACAGAATCTACAGAAGAAAGTAATCCTAATATTTCTACTTGTACATTATCATTTATAGACGATGCTGTAATCCCTGTACCGGTAAAATCCCATTTTGCAGTATCAGTTGTTAATGTATTCCCACTGTTTTGTGATATAATATCAGTCGGGGTAGGCCCGGGTTCTGCCCATGTATTATCTCCTCTTAAATAAGTTCCAGCTGAAGGTGTGCCGGTAGCAGACAGACTAGAGGTTAAAGAACCTGTAGTGGTGATTGGTCCGCCTGCTAAATTAACAAATGTTGAATTACTTGTTGATATCGATGTTACTGTACCAATGCTTTTTGCTGCAAGTATTGATGCAACAATATCGGATACAGGCATACTTCTTGTTACATTCTCTGCGCTAACATCTGTACCAATAAGGTAATCAGATAGCTTCAGGGTACCTGAACTATATGAAGTTATACCTGCCATTTAATTTTTTTTATTATGGATAAACCTGTTTATCTCCTAAATACACCTCACTTACTACGTTTTGAGGAGGTGCTGCTAAACCGTCACCTACGTATAAAGCGGCTATTGTATAAGAACCATCTGCTAAATGTATTGCTGCTGCCATTATTATTATTTTTAAAACTATTTTGACATTAATTTTTTTTGTTGTTCATCTCTAAAACTAGTAATAGAAGTTTTTGATTTAGCGTTATTAGCTTTAGTAACTTTAGACTTAGGATTATTAATAGACTTTACTTTTTTTCTTTGGCCTTGTCTACTTTCTATAATCTGCTTTCTTCTTTCGCCCCTGTTTTCTTTTCCTTTTAAAGATTGTCTGATGGCTTTTCTTTCTTCTCTACCTTCTTTACGTGCAATTCTTTTCTCTATCCTGCTTGCTTGATCGCGTTTACTTAAGATATGATACTTTTGCGCAACTTCTTTGTCATCACCAGTTTTTTCAGATTTACTTGCTAAAGACATAGTTTTAGCTTTAACGTCTTTTAATTTACCTTTTAAATTATCTATCTTACGTTGCCTTGTTGATCGACCTAAGCTAGCATTGTTTTCTTCAGTATGTGAAGTGACTTCAGATTCATTCTGTTTTTTTGTTCTACCAGGACCAGTCTCAGTAAAATCTCCAAAATTAAAAGGAGAACGGGAAATACCTGTTTTATAAAATGGTGTTTCTTTTTTTGCTTTTCGGATGAAATATTTAGATTGATGTGTAATTTTTTCCTTATCGCTTAGTTTCTCTGGTTTGGGTTTACTTCCTTGTATGAAAGATTTTGGCATAGTAAATTTTTTTGGTACTACGTGTTTACCATTAGGTTGTTCACCCTTAGATTTTGAATGTTCTGACATAATTTTAATTTTTAATCTGTTTTATCCCTTTATTTACATCATCGTAATGCTTTTTCATTTTAGCACCTGTAGGAAACTTTTTATTTAGTTTGCTTAGATAAGATGCTGCTTTACCAGCTTTTAAAACCCTACCAATTGGAAGCATTGACATTGCAACATCACCAGCCATGCTGCCTAATTGCTTTAATGTATACTTCGATTCCCTGCTTTTAGTAGTTGGAAACGATGCTGTACCTGATTTAGGCTGTGGAGCACTAATACCTGTCTGATAGAAGGGCGGTTGCTTTTTCATGTTTTTAATTTTAAAGTGTATACTTACTATATTCACACAAAACCACTTGTTTTTACGTATAAAATACTCTATTTACAAAAATATGACACTAGGTAGTTACTCTTATAATACTTATAATGGTATTATATAGAATATAATACATAATATAACTAATAGTGACATAAGGTAGTTACTTAAGGTATCTTTATTAGCTATTGTCACTAAAAATTGCATTAGATAGTTAGGGGTATTGTACTCCACCTATCTTTCTGATTATCAATCAGTTATACAAAACCGTTTATGAAAGCCCCACCGCCCCCTTTTTTATGACATTTTGTCCAAAACTTTTGACTTTTTGTCATATTTTCCCTGAATGTTTCAACTTTTTCCCACATATTACTAAACTAACATAGATAATATAATAAAATGACATTAATTCATTTCATTATGACAATATGACATATATATATTAATAAGATGTCAATGTGTCATGTGGTATACATACCCAATATATTTCACATACAAATAATTCTACACCTTTTATACAATCTTAATACGATGTCTAATAGATAATATAGATGTAAGAAATTAAGTAATAATACTAATACTAATAACAATAAATATAATAAATATGAATACTAATAAATTAACAAATAGATTTGTCATAAGTGTAAATGGCATTAAAAATAAAACAACTAACGAATTCGTGAATAAAAAAGGCGAAAGATTTATATATAATCAATACGTAATATTCACTCAATTAAAAGAAAAGTTTGAAAACATGAATTGTTTTAAGAAATATAAAACTTATACTTCAACTAATAATTTACCAACTTTCGTTAGAAATCTTGAGAAATTAGTTTAATACAAATTAAATACGATTATCAGTAGATAATATAATAAAGAAGTTTTATAAAATTCGTTGCCTTCTAAAAAATATTAACGAATGATTGAGTAAAAGGTTAATGTGAGTTCGATTCTCACTACTCAACTATGAATAAATTAAATAAAATATACGAAGAATTACAATTAATAGAAGAATTCGAATCTAACTTTAATATTACTAAAGAATCTAAAGAAAGACGAGAATACTTGTTAAAAACAATAAATAAAAATGAAAATTGATATAGAAAAAGAAGAAATAAATGACTTAATAGAATTTATTTTAAAGAATGATAAAGAAAGAGATTTAAATTTCTTAAAAAATCAAACAATAGATGAATTAGAAGATATAAAAGATAATATAATAAATAGATAAAATGAGTAAAACAAAAGAACTTAGAATGATAATTGATTGTGTAAAAGGAATTGTACATGATGAATTGGTAAAAGCAGTTGAGTGGCAAGTAGATGACACTTCAATTAGTGAAATGGAAAATGATGGATTTAACGAAAGTACAAATTACATTATGAAGATAGTTTTAGAAGAATTATTAGACGAAATTAAATGACATTATGACAAGAAATTTATATTATGGGGCGATTTTAAGACAAAATGACATAGATGGTATGACATATTGTCATGAAATTGGTGAATGGATAGATACAGAAGAATTAATAAAACACTATTATGAAACAGGTGAAGAAATACAATAGAAAAAATAAAACTAAAAGAATTAGTTTATTTAAATTTTCAAGAGCAGAATTTGAAGCGTTTGAAAGAGAATATTGGAAGAAATATAATACAAACTAAATACGAATACAAATAGATAATAATAATAAATAAGAAATATGAATATAACAAAGAAAATGATTGATGATAAATTGCTACAAATAGCAAAATTTGAAGCAAAATGGGGTGAAAACACTCATACCAGAGCGATGAAGAAATATTGCACGAATGAAAAATATAGAAATAATGTACATGCTTTTAATAAAGCAAGTGTTAATACAATGCTAGGTTATGAAAAATACTAAATGGTGTTTTAAAAATAGTAGAAAACTAGGTAAAATTGAAGGTAAAATTTATGCCTTGAAACTAATGATAAAAGGATTTTGTTCAGATGATAATCCTTTATTAGTACAAATAGAAGAAATAGAAGAATTAGTAAAAGAAATAGAATTATGAACAGAGTAATAAATAGATCAAGATTTAGAATTGGATTTCACATAAATAAGAAATATAATTTTGTAAAAGGATTAACAATAAGTCAAATCGTAGTGTATACTTGGATTGTAGTATTAGCGTTTACAGCTATTTTTGGAATAATTGCAGTATTTGCTACAGCGATTACTGATCCAGAAGCGTTTGGAAATGCTATGAATTCAAGTGGATTTGAATTTTAATAGGGAAAAGTCTGGAAGCCGAAAGGTAGAAAGGTGATATAAACAGATTAACATTCCAGTTTCACCCGTTCCCTTCATATTGCGAGGTAGAGCAGTGGTAGCTCGTTGGGCTCATAACCCAAAGGTCGGAGGTTCGAGTCCTCCCCTCGCCACTAATTTAAATAAAATACAATGGTAGAAAAAGGAGCAATTATAACATTATTATTAATAGTGTTAATGTTAGCAATTATATATAAATTATTTAACTAATGAATAAATTAATTTG
>Ga0310344_10001951_pt1 | contig 15632 bp, 19 predicted proteins | sample HC15DNA20200_MG_FD_203801 | JGI IMG/M metagenome (GOLD analysis project Ga0310344, IMG submission 203801) | Marine microbial communities from station ALOHA, North Pacific Subtropical Gyre - HC15-DNA-20-200_MG | ecosystem: Environmental > Aquatic > Marine > Oceanic | place: Pacific Ocean: North... | reverse complement strand
AATGATAAATATATATTTAAATGAAAAGGGTAAGGTAAGATAGCATGGCAAGTCAAGATTTCAACCTAGCAAGTCTTAGATCTAGAAAATTTAAGGGATTTTTACAATTCCAAGACCCAGATAACACTTCTAATTATCTAAGATTGAAAGAAAGACAAACTATGACATTAAGCTTGCAATTCACTCGTGATGCACATTATGATGATCAAGGTCAAAAAGTGCTAGATCCATCTGGATACAACCATAGTTTTTCATGTACGGTGAAATCAACTGCAGATATGTTTGATACTGGATTTAGATTTGATGGTGCAGGGGATACGGACAATGTGGCTCCTACCGATAAAAGTTCAATATCATATTGGATATATAAGAACCAAATTTATGAACCAATAGAAATTATCTTTATAACAACCCATGAAACTTTGGGAACTGGGGCTAACAAATACCTACATTTGAAATTCACTTGTGATGTAAATTCATTCACACCAGTAACATTAGGGACAGGGGCAACTAGTGAAACTTCAATAGGTGGGGAAATTACACGAGTTGAAGTAGTAAAGAGAACCAATTCGGCAACTTCCTTGAGTGGATAATAATTGTCGTTTGAAGAAGAATTAGAAAAAATAAGGGATTTAAAATTACGAATAGCACACTATAGAAATCTTCATGACGACTTTGCCAAAACTAAGGCAAAAGAACTTGCAAATAAAATAATAGTTGATGAAATAACAAATCAAATGCAAGCCAATGAATTTTCGGAAAAAATATGGAAAAACACGTTCTTATCAGATGATGTCATAATTGATACCAATAAGGGAAAGATACATTTGAAGATAAGATCCGTCTATAAGACGGAAAGTGGATTTGATGTTGCATTGGCAAGAGAACATGGAACAAGAAGGCATTGGATAGCTCCAAGGGTAAAATTGGCACTTTCATGGATAACACAAGGTGTAAGGCTATTTTCAAAAGGTCACTATGTATCGGGAATAAAATCACTTCACATTATAGAAGATACGGTAAAGTCAAAAAGAAAAGAATTACAATTAGAATTTACAAGGGAAATGTTAAGATGGAAACAATCAATAATTCCCGAAATTACTGATCCACAAAGAGCTTCATAAAAAAAATGATCCTCTAAAAAGAGGAATAACACTTATCACACCATGTCTTACTTGCTAATTTTGTAGGGAAGCTACGTTGACAACCAGTGCAGTGTCTTTTATAGGAGTAGTTGCTATCTAATTCCATACAATAAGTATACGGCACGGTATGTATTAAAGGTTTTGACGGTATTAATACTAAGCATACTGTTCATAGAAACAATATATTAACTAGTATCACCTATGTAATACGTGGGAAAACAACAACTTGAATACAACAAAAAAACCAATGACGAAATCTTGAGTAAATTGTGGAAAGAATGGTTGAAAAAAACAGCTAAATATCCACGCTTAAGATGTTATGGAAATTGGGAAAACTGGGTTTTAGAAGATAACTTCGAAATAACATCTTCCGTACTAGGTATAGGAAAATGGAGTAAAGAGTTAGGTCTTACAAGACGAAACCCAGTAACAGGTAAGGTAGAATCAACCGAAGATCACTTTGAGTGGTATGCGAACCACGTAAAAGAGAATACAAAATTCTACCCATAAATTTTTTTATATGCTAATATAGTCATTTAAACCATATTAAGCATGGAAGATTTAAGGAAAGAATATAACCATGAATATTACATTTACAACAAAGACGACATAGTAAAAAAACAAAATAAATACAAGAAAACGGAAAGTGGAAAAGAAGCCGTAAAACGTGCAAATAAAAATTATAGATTAAAATTATTAACCAATGCAATAGACCATTATTCAGATGGAAAGATGGTTTGTAATTGCTGTGGGGAAGAAAACTTGGAATTTTTATCACTTGATGGAAATGCAAGCCTTACATTCTTGAAGAAACTAGAAGCATTAGAATATCCACATGGATATGAAGTATTATGCATGAATTGTGATTGGGGAATATCCCAAAACCATGGAATGTGTCCACACCACTTGATAGAGGTTGAACAATAATGTCAGCAGTAGACGATAATGATTCAGGCGTAAGTGAAGATATCAATCTTAATGATATTGATACAGAATCAAAATTCAATAAGATATCCAAGCAAGCTGATAAAGCAGAACGTGATTTGGAACGTGCAGAAAAAGCTAGAATAAAGACCGAAGCAGAAGTTCAAAAAAGTGCAGAATTATTAAAGAATTTAGAAGAAAAACAAATACACGCAAAAACAGCTAGTCCACTATGGAATATGGGTGGAAATGATCCTGTTCATAGTGAAACAGATTTTTTGGGTGTTGGAAAACAACATTCAGGATTACCATATGGCACAACAACAATTACAGATAAATCTTCAAGATCACCATTTGGTCAAGAAGAATCAAATATGGCAGATTATTTAGATTTAATACATCAACAACAACAAGAAATGCGACAAAATAAAAAAGAAATAGCAGAACTTAAGCAACAAGTAGCTGGAATTAAAACAGAATTGGTGGGCGATATGGGTAAAATACAATCAATGATGCATAATCCGAAAGGTAATGTTATGAATTTTATTACTGGAAAAGGTGGTATTGGAAGAGTTGCTACAATGGGTGGTATTTATGGTGTAATAGCATACGCTGTTTATGAAGTTGGAAAGGCAGTTTTTGATACGGTTTCTTCTATGGTTATAGAACAATTTAGAGCAGGTGGAATATTTGATATTAGAAAAATAGTAAAAGATGAGGTTACAGTAATTCAAAACTTTAAACATATGCAAGAAGTCGAACAAGGACTTGTATTTTTTACAAGTGATACGGCAGAAACTTTAAGACAAGGTTCACCACAAAATTCAAATACACGGCAACTAGAATATGGACATAAACAGTTTAATCAACTGTTTAATAATTAGGTGATATCATGGCTTTTGCTTTAATTTATTATAGAACCGACGGAACATTAAGTGGAGAAGCCGATACAAGAAAAGGTGCAAATGGTTCATCATATTATGATCCAACAGATTTACCATCAGCACAAAAACTAGAGTTTGATTTTCCAGATAATGTTCTTGAAAGCATAAAAGATAGTTATGTTAATAATATTGTTGATATACCAGTTCCAATATCAGATGGAACACGAAGAGTAAATAAACAAGAAAACGGTATGAAAAGTTTAACACTTACAGTATCAGGCGTATTCAAAAATCCAAATTCAAATGCAGATATTTTAAAACTAAAAACTATAAGACAAACACCACAATTAGATGAAGCACACCCATTTGGAAGAATTGGATTTTATAGTCCAAACGCAACTGCATACACATTAGATCCAAGTGCAACATCTAGTGTAAACGCAACACAAGGATTTACAATTAGTTCGGTTGATATAGGGTTTGTTGGTCAAAAGAAAACTAGATATGGTTTCACCGTAGCACTTTCATTCGGTGGGACTTTATAATGGTAAACTACAGTGTATCTTTAACCCTATTAAATAGGCAAGCAACAAACGTAACTGTAAGTCCAAAATTACCAACATCTGTTACTGGGACAACCGTAGGTGATTTAAACCCATGGCGTATAAGATTGGAATTGTCAAATTCTGGTGTAGGAAAAATTAATAGTGGTTCATTGAAACTAAGAGTTGATGAACATAAAACATTTATCAAGGAAAGAACGGTAGGAAGTATAAAAACACCAATATTAGTTGATGAAAAAGCAAAAAACTTGTATTTAATAGATGCACAGATAAGCCAAACAGATTCTTCTGGAAACACGGTGTATGGTAAAAAATTTAGATTTCAGATAGGTTCGGTTGATATTAGCATTGATCAACATCACGGGTCAATATTAACAATTAATGTTACAGAAATACAATATAGACTTAAGGAAACACTTTCTTCATATAGGCATTGGTTCCAAAGTGCAAAAGATAATTTAATTTCAAGGTGTAACGAATTTAACAATTCACAATTAGAAGGAGCAAGTGGTGAAGGTGTTGTAATAGCTGGTTTGAACGGAATAGACTTGCCAGATGAACCAAAAACAAATTATCTTCCTAGTTCACCATCATCAATACATGAATTAATGCAGGAAACGGTAGGAAGATTGGCAAAAGCAGTAGTAACGGGTGGAACATTTGTAGATCATTATTTTGATTTCACTGCACATAGTACATATACAAATTTTATGAATATAGAAGCAAAGGAAGAAGGTTCGTATCCTGCAAGTGGAACTGGTTATAATTATGCAGTTCCAATTATAAAGCCAGCTTCGGTTGAAGCATTTAGTGTTGGTGGTGAAGAATCTCAAAGTGCAGTAAGTGATAGTAATCAATTTAAGAATAATGTTATAGTAAAAGGTGGTTCACAAGCTGGAAGTTTACCTATGGAACACGCAAGATTTGGTAGTGAATTGGAACACGCTAAAAAAAGAGATGAATGGAACTCAAGTACAACATATAAAACTGGTGATATGGTTAAAAAAACATTTACAATTAGTAATGTTAATGAAAAAGTAATAAGATTCTTTGAATTGACAAAAGTAATTTCTGCAACATCAACCACACCTAGTTTGGCAACAACACATCAAAGTTCAACGTCACCAGATCAAGATCATGCAAATTGGAAGGAAGATTTTACAATTATACCAGAATGGAAAGATGATGGTGGTGGAAAACATTATGGAAGATACTTTAAAGATGAAATAGTTTATTATAATGATGGTGGAACCATTAAGTTTTTCAAGGCAAACAAGCAAGGGACAATAGAAAACATTGGTGATACTAGTGGCATAGATTTTAGTTTAGTGGATTGTGATGTAGTTAACCCAAAAACAGTATCCACGGATAAACCAACTGCTTCTAGTGATTGGACTTCAATATCTTCTGATATGGCTAATAGAAGTGCAACAAATTATAATCATTTTTATTCATATAACCCTTGGAATATGCCAGATGATTGGCGTAAAAACTTAGCTGGACTTAAAAGTGGTTCATTACCAAATCAATCAAACCGTTACATAGGACTTGCATATGATTGGAATTTTGCACGGGATACATACGGTGTTTCAGATTTTACAAATGATTGGGAAAGAATTAACATTAAATGGGTATCAAAAAAAGATATAACTGATCCAACAAATACAACACAAGTTCCAAATGGTTCAATATGGCATGGTCAAAGATTTTTAGTTGCTTCAAACCCAACAAGTGGAAAACCATTTGCTGGTCAAGGAAACAAGATTGCAGAATTTGATTATTCTTCAAAAACATGGAAATTTTCAAAATCACCTTCTACGGGTGAAACTGTAACTAATTTAGAAGATGGTAAAGTATACAAATGGTCGGGAAGTGCATGGGTAATAGAATGTGATGTTCAAAACAAGGCAGATAGACACGGGCAACCGTTCCATTTGGTTAAAAACATATACAAAACAACAGGGGCTAGTGGAATACCTTCACAAGCAATAGAATGGAGATATCATTGGTATGTTCCAATGGAAGCACAAGGTGACTTTAGTTTTCTTGGTGATACTTCACAATTAAGTTCTAGGGGTGTATGGTGTAACTTTTGGTTTCCATTTCCAAAACAAGCAACAGCACATGGTGGAATAGGACATCAAATTGGTGGTGATGGAATGAAATATAACGGATCTAACCTTCAAGATAATACAGTAGGAACAGAAAATTGGGCTTCATTGAATGTATATAATACAAATACGGATAGATTAGGTAGTGCAAAAGGTTGGAATAGTGGATTAGATAGTGAGGATATGGGAAAAATATCTGCACTTCAATTTAGAATAAAAGTTGAATTTAGTAGGGATTATTCAAATATGAATTGGGGAAGTAGTTCTGGTATTAATGGATCATATAATGCTTCAAATAGAGAATGTGCAAGACCATTTGCTATTAATGAACGTATAACAGGTATTGCAAATATACCAATGGTATTTTGGGCAATAGATTCATTTGATAGAATATGGTTCCATAGATTTAAGTTGAGAAGGAATGGTGAATATGATTTAATTACAATACCATTTAGTGACCTTAATACAACATCATCAGATAGTTTATATTTTGCAAGATGGGATGAACTTACAAAAGTATTTGGATATACGTTGGGTGGATTAAATTTTATGTTAAAAGAAAAAGAATTTACAGGTGTGAAATTTGATTGGAGATTTGTTAGAGGTTGTGGCATTATGTGGGAAGGAGCATATCAAGAAAATGGATTTTACGCAGGTGGAACAAATACATGGTGGGATTACATTGAACAAGGATTTAAACAAGCAGGAGCTTCCGTTTGGAATATTCTTGTTGAAGCATATGAAGCTATAGTTAATGCTGGTTCACAAGCAGATGGTGATTCATATTTAGATTTAAACAAAGATAAAGAATCAAACCATGCAAACTTCTTAATTAGACAAACAAGTATAGCATTAGATGATTTCCATTTTGTGAAGGAATTATACGTAAATTCAGATGATACCTCGGTAGACCGTTGTAGAACGGAATTTGAAACTTATCCAGATACGGATTATCTTAATTGTAAACAATTTGCACGTTCAAGAAAGGCAAGACTTTCATTTTTCCCACAACAATGGCATATTAGGGCATTGGGAAATGTAAAGATTAGATTGGGTCATAAGTTCAAAGTAAGTGGTGATAGGGTTCCAGTAAATCTTTCGGGAACACAAGAACAGGAATTAATTTGCCATGAAGTAAAGCATATTGTAGATCACAGTGGTTATCATATGGAAATAAATGGTCATAGAAAGTTCGATATAACAGAACCAGAAATAAATAATGAGGATCCTATATGAGTTACTTTGGCGAAACACCATCAGTTGAAAACGAACTAAAGAAGTTAAGAAAAGAACTTAACCAAATAAAGGTTGATGCACAATTTCAACCCGTAACACAAGTAGGACATAATACGGGTGAAGGTGTTGGTGGTGGAACCACATCTACATTAAATGATCATTTGTTTAAATTACAACCAGTAATACATAATATGAAAAGAAAAGTTACTGATAAAGATGGTAATTCCAAGAGTGGTGATTTTAACAAAATATTCTTAACTTCATCATGTGTATTGGTGGATAAGGGATTATCAACTGATACCGTTGGTGGTGGTGCTCATAGTCCAACTAATTATCAATTAGAATTAATGACAATACAGGGAGCTATTGGGCAAGATGCAGATTCTGATACAAGTAATGTAACAACCAAAATGCATGATGGACAAATAGTATACATAAAACCAAGATCAATATATGATAATTCAAATGGAAATAGGTTAGGATATTCATTAACATTAAAAGCAAAAACATCTACGGAAGGAAATATAGATATTGCTAATGATGTAACTATAAATAGTGATGAGTTTGCAATCTTACAATGGCATGAAGATGCACACGCTACTGATGGTCACGGTTATTTCTTATTATTAAGAGGTGGTGGTGGTTCTTCGAGTTCTGGATCTAATACAATAAAACAACCATGTCGTGTAGCAACAACGGGAAACAATACAAATCCATTATTAATAGGAACACAAGTTGACGGTGTTACAATAATTGCAGGTGATAGAGTTTTATACAAAAATCAAACAGATCAAGAAGATAACGGTATCTATGTATGTAAAAGTGTTGCCAGTATATTTGGAACTATGGAGAGGGCAGAAGATTTTGATCAAGATGCAGAAGTATTGGCAGGTGTTCAAGTTGCTATAGAAGAAGGAACGGTTCATGCTGATGAAGTATGGAAATTAACAACAAATAACCCAATAGTGGTAGGAACTACAGATTTAACATGGTCAAAGATAAGTGGAATGGAATGGTCAACACCAGTAGATGCTAGTATAATACCAGATACTGATATAACTTATAATTTAGGAAGCAATACAAAACATTTTACAAATACGTTTACCAATATTATACAACTTGGAAATGATACAGCACTATCAGATACTGATACAATAGGTTCAGTCAATTTTTCGGGAAAAGATGATGGTAGTAATGGTTATGTGAATGATTGGGCTTCAATTAAATCAATAGTTGATGATGCAACATCAACCAATAAAACGGCACATCTTGAACTTAGACAATATGATAGTAATACAATAAAAACCATGTTAAAAACAGATCAATTTGGAATATACCTATCTAATGATGCTGGTACATCACAATCACCTTCAATTAATGGTTCAATATGGAGATCTGTTAAAGATGTTAAAGTTAGAACTGATGATGCTGAGTTCAATCTAACTGTTGCAAAAGATTTCTTTTCAAATAAAATATGGGATACAGGGATAGCTGGAACTTGTAAAATACAAGATGTGGGATATAATAGTGGAACTGATGTGGCAACATTTGGAAGAACAACTGGTGTTGATTTCTATGGTGATTTGGATATGCATACATATGATATTGGTGGAATTGATATTCTTAGATTCCATACAGGAACTGGAACTGCAGATGTTTTAGCTACAGATGATATTGGAATTGAATCTGGTTCAACTGGATCAAGTGCTTCATTAGGAATGAAATTAAACGTAGGAACGGATCAAGGTTATTTCTTCCGTGTTGCAAATTCCACAAAGATGGTAATCAATGATGCAACAGATAAAAAAATACAAGCATACACAGATTTAGTGATGAACTCATCTTCAAATGTTATTGGTAGTGGTGCAGGAAAAGGAATGACAAATATTGGTGAATTACATTTTATAAACAATACTGCTACACCATCTGGAAATGGTGTAATGTATTTTGATGGAACCGACCTTAAAGTAAAATCGGGAAGTGCAGTTAGGAACCTTTCACAAATAAATTCCAATACTGCAACACGGGAATTGGATAACTTACAAAATGTTGCACTAAATACCGATATAGGAATGAATGGTAATAGTATTACGGGAATAGAACATATAAAATTAGGAACGGCTTCATCAAGTCCTACGACTCATGGTTCTATTTATGCATCATCAACACAAGTTTACATTCGTGTTGGAAGTAACACATATACAGTATCATCATTTGCAAGAGAATTAGAAGAACTAAGTGACGTTACAATAGGAACACCATCTGCAAATACAGTTTTGAAATGGGATACTGGAAGTTCACAATGGGTTGATGGAAATATTATGAATGTTAATATTGATTCTGGAGCTAATATAGATCAATCAAAACTAAATCTAGCAATAACAAACTCCGAAGTATCATCGGGAACATTTTCAAATATTACAGGTATAGGAACACAAAGTCAAGATTTGAATATGAATACAAATACAATTCAAAACGTAGAAAGAATGGACTTTTCTACATATAGTGCAACACCTTCAACAAATGGTGTATTGTTTTATGACGGTACAGATTTAAAAGCAAAAGTTAGTGGAAGCACGGTTAATCTAACATCTGGTGGTGGATCAAGTTGGGTTGGAACAGCAACATCAGATTTGGATATGAATGGCAATCATATAAAGAATACAACATCTTCCAATGGTGGTCATGTTACTTTTGAAGATAATATAGATATGAGAACATACAATATTCAGGGTATTGACCAATTAATTTTCTCAAGTGGAACAAGTTCAGATAGTCCAAACTGGGATCATACAAATGATTATGGTATGGAAATTTATGGTGGAACAACAGATTTAGGTTTAATGTATGCAGTTCCAAATGGTAAACAATTCTATTGGTTTGAAAACGGTGGAATAATAATGCAGTTGAGTGATACTGAATTAGATGTTGGAGATAAGTATATAGAATTTGGTGACATATCAAGTCCGTCAAACCCTAACGCAAATAAAATAAGATTATTCTGTGATTCAGGAAATTCTGACAAACTTAGTGTAAAACATTCTGATGGTTCTGTAACTGATTTGGAAAGTGGTGGTGGAGGAGTTCAATTAAGTGATGATAATACATGGACAGGAACAAACAAATTCACTCAACACGTTACTCTAGGAAATGGTGATAATCTTTTACCAGAAGTTGATGTAGGTAGTAATTTAGGTGATTCAACACACGCATTTAGTCTTGTATACTTTAGAAACTTATTCTTAGATGATCCTAATGTTTGGATTAAATATGTGAGTGGAGATATGGTATTGAATACAAAATCAGGTAATGATATAATATTCAAAGAAGATGATACAACATTCTTTTACTTAGATGGTGGAAATAATGATGTTAGATTTAGTAAAGAAGTAGAATTTAATGCTGATGTTAGAATGGATGGTGGAAATGTATTTAGATCACAAAATGGTGTAGAAATAGGATATTATGTGACAGATACAACGGCTTCAACTGGAACACAAGGAACACAACAATTACCATATTGGGAAAATACAACTAAACAAACATCACAACAATCTAACACCACATTAGATAGTAAATTCGGAAATCAAACTGGTTGTTCTGGCTTACAATATGATTCATCAGAAAATGCTGGAAGTGGAAAATATAGACTATGGGTAAAAGCTGAAGGAAGTGGAACAGGTTCTGGTAAATGGATTGCAACTGAGTTATACTAGTGATTTATATTAGGTGTATATCCTAAAATTGGTTAATGAGTCACGAACATGATATGACAGAAAATGTCCAAAAAGGAATTGATTTAGGAAAATGGGCTAATGAAACAAAGAATAATATTATCATAGGTAACGACAATATGAAATCATTTTGCATTAATGCGATAGATACTTTGGTAAGGAAGATTTCCGAACAACAAACACAAATTGCATATCTAAGTGCAGAATTGGAAAAACTTAGGGAAAAAAAGGGAAGTAAGAAATGAGTGATTTAAAATCAATATGGGCAGATTATAAGACCCGTGAAAAAAGTGAACCTAGATCCAAATTAATGGAATTGGAAACAAAAATCCATGAATTAGAAGATAAGCAAGGCTATGACCATTATAATTTTGATAAGAGATGGGAAAAGCGTGAAAAAGATGAAGGTTTAGCAGAATTTACAGAAGCAAAAGCAGAAACATTGCTTAGTGATACTTATATTAAAATTGTTGAAGAAGAAACAATGAAAACCATAGCAACAAGAAAAATCATAGCTGAGATTGCCGTAAAGGAAGATCCAACGGCATTTGAAAGAAATCCAGCAGGTGTTGGTCAACTTGTTAATTTGACTATGGAAAACATAAAAAGAAGGTTGGAAGATGGCGACAAAAAAGACTAGAACGAAAGAGGAAGTAACCAAAGACCTCGAAGAAGTAGAAGATTTTACTTTAGCAGATGTTGAAGGAATTGGGAATATTAGATTAAAAAAATTAAACCTAGCAGGAATCCAAAGGGCAGAAGATTTAATTGTTCGGGGACCTATGGAATTACACCAATTAACGGGATTAGACTTTGATGCGTGTGCTGATATCATAGAAAAGGCTAGAGAATCACTTCAAAAGAAGGATATTATAGGAAAAACAAGTCTAAGTGGTAGGGAATTACTACAACATAGGGCTAAAAAAATACAATACCTATCAACAGGTGCAAGTAATTTTGATGAAATATTAGGTGGTGGAATAGAAACTGGTGTCATGACCGAAATATATGGTGAGTTCGGAAGTGGTAAAACCCAAGTAGCAATGACTTGTGCAGTTAATTGCCATTTACCAATAGAAAAGGGTGGATTATCAGTTGATGGTCAACCAGTTAGAGTTGTATATATTGATACGGAAAATTCATTTAGACCAGATAGAATGCTTCAAATTATCTATGAACGTGGTATGGTGGAAACAAAAGAACAAACACCAGCACAAATTAAAGCCGAAGCTCCAAAAGAACCATTAAATGAGGAAGAGGAAGAAAAAGCATTCCAAATACTTGATAAACTTAAAGTCTACAAACCAGATAATGCTGGTCAACAAGTTATGGTAGGTGAAGAATTAGGAAAGGATCTAAGAGATGAAACACTTGAACCAATAAGATTGATTATAGTTGATTCCATGACAAGTGAATTTAGAATGGACTTTAGTGGAAGAGGTGAATTAGGCGAAAGACAACAATTACTTAAGAAACATATTAAACATATATCACGAATTGCAGAAATATACAATGTTGCAGTTCTTATCACAAATCAAGTTATGGTAAGCCCAAGTGTAATGTTTGGTGATCCCGTAAAACCAATAGGTGGAACTACATTGGGACATACTAGTACACATAGAATATACCTTAGAAAAGGTGGTAAGGATAAGATTGTAGCAAAGTTGGTGGATTCACCTAATAATGCACAAAATGAAGCCGTATTGACTTTGACACGAGCAGGTGTCGAAGATGGCGAATAGTGTTAGATTAGGTAGAGCTTGTTTAGCTTGTGTTGAAAATCACAAGTATTCCGAAATAGGATTTATAAAATGTGAATGTTCATGTCATAATAGGAAAACGGAAGTGAGAAAGAAAGCATGGAAAAAACAATGATGGATAAAAAGACGGTGGATAAACACTTAGAAGAATGGAAAAAAGTTTTAAAAGATTATCAAAGTCAACCAAAGAACTTATGGATTGACTATAGAATAGAAGCAATAAAACGTTTGATAGCACAATATTCTACCTAGACCCATATACAACCAAGTATATATAGGGTAACCCATACAAACATAGTTAATGACAAGACTAACATTGACGGCATTAACTGTTTTAAGTCTAGTAGCCCTAATGGGAACAGCATACGCTGAATCTTCAGGTAACACTGCAGAACTTAGACTTATTGATGGTGAATACTTCGTTATAGGACAAGTTGATACAGATGTAAGAACAACCGTAGCAGTAGATATTTATGAACAAGCTCATAATAACTACATAACTACACTAACACTTCAAACAACATCTGAAGGTAATTTCGCAACAAGTCTAAAATCAATCACAGACGATAAGGCATACTCATCTTGGGTAGTAAATGTCTTTAAATCTAATAGTGGTGGAATGGATATGTTTGCAAACCTTTATCTAAACATTGATAGATCTGTATTTGACCGAGAACTAATAGTGGGTGACGGAACTTCCGTGGTTCACGTATACAAGTATCCATTTGATGTAACAGTTGTAGAAGGTGGAAGCGTGATAATCCATAATGAGAGCCAAAGAACATATGACTTGCAACATACAGGAACAGCAGGAACGGAAAAAGGTGGAACTTTCAGTCTATCGATTGAATCAAGTGAAACATCTACCTTGCACTTTCCAATAACAAACTGTAGTTCATGTTATCCAGCAGGAACATACTACTTTGAAGATGGACTTACAGGCGAAACTGGTTCTATAAACATCAAACACCCAGAAGGTTGGGTTCCACCAGTTAACGAAGAAGTTGGAATTACAGAAACCGTAGTCGTAGTCCTTAACTCAAGTGTTGAGGAAGAAATCGAAAGTAGTGATGTAACTGTTATTACAAATTCGACTTCTGTATCTACAACAGAAATATCCGATGATATATACAATGTTCCAACATTTGAAGGAACATATGACATCTTGAAACTTCAACAACAACTAGCATCAATAACATCTGACTATACCAATGCCTTGGAAACCATTGGTAACCTAAAATCAGATATTAATGATAAAACTTCAAAGATTTCTGAAATAAGCAGAACAAACAACGACTTGAAAAGCCAAGTAGTATACTTGAATACCACAATAGTGGATATGAATGCTGATTTGGTAAAAACAGAAAATAACCTACAAATTGCAAACGAACAAATTGCAAACCAACAACAAATTGACCAAACAGAAGTTGCCGACTTAGAAAGTAAAGTATCTAGTTTAAGTGATACAATTACAACACTTGAACAACAAAAGGCAGAAATTACCAAAGAACGTGATGGTTGGAAACAACTAGCAGATAATTGGTATGCAGTTGCCATAGAACAACTACGTGTAATGACTAATGTTTTAGGACTTTAGTTACACACTTTTCTTTTTTTATTTTGATCGCAAATAGTATCCACAGTATGCATAATTTGGATACTGTTATTGGCTTATTATTAAGTGTATACCGACAAGTATATTAGCAACCAAAATAATAGTATAGTGAAGATGGTAAAAAAGACTGAAGAGCAAAGATCCGATGAATGGCAAGAGTCAATAAGTTTAGAACACGTTTTGCCTAAAAAGTATCAACGTTATTCCGTTGACTTTTTTTCAAAGTATTCGGATAATAAGATTAGAAAAATGTTAAGTGAACATAAAGGAAGACATAAGTTTACGGAAGATGAAATAAAAGAAATAATTAGAATTAAAAATAGATACAATAGAAGAATTAAAAAAAGAAATAGGGAAGGTGTAAGAACATTCCATTTTGATCAAAGTATAATGAATGAAATAAATAAAGAAATAATGGGTGGTAAAAAATGAGCTTGAAGTTAAATAGTAATCATAGTATAGACATAGTAATTGATTCACATGAAGGGGGTGATATGTAGTGACTTGTAAAGGTGTATGTGACAGGTATAAAGCTAAAAAAATATCTGGAATAGGTAGATATGCTTCAGGACAAAAACGCTGTCAAATTTGTGAAATATTCATAGAATGGTCTGGTCGTTGGTGTCCATGTTGTAAATATAGACTTCGTTCAAAACCACGTAACATTGTATACAAACAGAAACTTGCAAAACTTGAATTAAAAGCTGGAAGTGAAGTTAAGATATACAAGAAGTGGAAAACGGGTGAAGAGTTTGAAGGCGATGCCGTATTGGTAGCACTTGTAAAACAAAGTGTCTTGAAGGGAAAGGGACAAAAGTGGGTTATCAAGTTCAAACAAGATATCTATACAGATGGGGAAGAAGCCAAAACATACCAAAGAACCATTTTGTTAAACCCTAACTAGGTTTATATGACCAATGGTCACTTTGGTTTATTAATGGTAGGCGAAACCCAAAAAGGTGAAATCCATAATTATAAGAACGACTATAAGTTCACCTATGAACTAAAGCAGAAAGCTAATGGGGAATGGCAAATGGGTGGAAAAATACGTTCTGATAATGAAGATGGATTAGCCGACCTTTTTATTACTTTATTACAGGATCTAAAAACTATTGGTAAATCTCGTGGATTTAAATTTGTAAGTCCCGTGGGAAGTGATGATTAATGGGTATTAGTTCTTGTAGAGGTTTTTGTAAACCAATCAAATCACCGTCATGGAATATTCAAAGATATCGTGATCATGTGTTTTGTAGAGTATGTAATAGTTGGAGTTTGAAAACAGAAGTATGGAAAAAAGTATTTTGCCCATGTTGTCATACAAGAGTTTCGTGGAAACCAAAGGCTAGGAAGAATAGAATGAAATATAATTCAAAGGAAAGTGTAACGCCATGATGGGATTTAATAAGAAAAAACAAAATATTGAAAGTATACCGATTCACATTAACGGTGAACAAGTCGGTGAGTGTGTAAGATTTGCAGTAAAAGAAATTGATGGTGATGAATATATTGAACTACTTGGTGTATTGAAAATACATACTTCTGATGAAATAATGAAAAACATAATTTCACATGGTATAACTCTAGGAAAATGAAAAAAGCAATAAAAGATTACAAGTGGTATTTAGAGTGGTTGAGAAAGAAAGGATATACTAAGAAATGA
>Ga0310344_10001950_pt1 | contig 15642 bp, 17 predicted proteins | sample HC15DNA20200_MG_FD_203801 | JGI IMG/M metagenome (GOLD analysis project Ga0310344, IMG submission 203801) | Marine microbial communities from station ALOHA, North Pacific Subtropical Gyre - HC15-DNA-20-200_MG | ecosystem: Environmental > Aquatic > Marine > Oceanic | place: Pacific Ocean: North... | reverse complement strand
GATCCGCATGATGGCCCTGATGGCGGGGCCCGAGCGGTTCCGCGCGGGCACCGACCTCTATTTCGACCGACATGACGGGGAAGCCGCGACCTGTGAGGACTTCGTCGTCGCGATGGAGGAGGGCGCCGACCTCGACCTGCGGCAGTTCCGCCTCTGGTATGAGCAGGCCGGCACGCCGCGCGTGAAAGCGCTGCTGTCGCATGATCCGGCGACGGCCACGGCGACGCTGACCCTGGAGCAGCATGTCCCGCCGACGCCCGGCCAGCCGGACAAGAAGCCGATGGCGATTCCCCTGCGCACCGCCCTGTTCGATCCGGCGACGGGCACGCACGGCGGAGACGAGCTGCTCCTGTTGACGGAGGCGCGGCAGAGCTTCCTGTTCGAAAATGTCGCCCACACGCCGGTCCTGTCGATCAATCGCGGCTTTTCCGCGCCGGTGATCGTCGAAACCAACCTCAGCCAGCCGGATCTCGCGTTCTTGGCGGCGCATGACGACGACCCCTTTGCCCGCTACGAGGCGATGCAGCAGCTCATGGTCAATGTCCTCATCGGACGGATCGCGGGCCACGCGGTCGACGAGGAAGCCGTGATCGAAGCGGTTCGCGGCGCGATGACCAATCCCGCGCTCGACGCGGCGTTCGTGGCGGAAGCCGTGCGCCTGCCGAGCGAAGCCTATCTCGGCGACCAGATGGAACGGGTCGATCCCGATGCGATCCACGCCGCACGCGACGCGCTTCAACAACGGATCGGGACGGCGCTGGAGCCGGTGTGGCGCGACCTCCACGCGCGGACCAGAGCCGACAGTTTCTCTCTGTCCCCGGCGGCCAAGGGCGCGCGCAAGCTGCGCAACGCGGCGCTGCATTATCTGGTGGCGTCAGGCGCGCAAGACGGCCCCGCCATCGCCTTCGCCCAGTTCAGCGAGGCGGACAACATGACCGAGCGGCAGGCGGCGCTGGCCACGCTCGCCAACGGGGGCAGCGACGAACGCGAAGCCGCGCTCGACATCTTCTACAACCGCTATGCGTCCGACCCGTTGACGCTCGACAAATGGTTCCAGACTCAGGCTTTCGCGCTCCATCCCGCCATCGTCGATCAGGTCGCCGATCTTGGCCGCCACAAGGACTTCACGCTTGCAAACCCCAACCGCGTCCGTTCGCTGTTCGGCGCGTTCGCGGCGAACCAGTGGGGCTTTCATCAGGCCTCGGGCAGGGGCTATGCGCTGGTGGCCGACTGCATCGTCGCGCTCGACCGGATCAACCCGCAGACGGCCGCGCGTCTTGTGCCCCCGCTGGGACGCTGGCGGCGCTTCGACGATGCGCGCGCAGCGATGATGCGCGAACAATTGCAGCGCATCCTTGCAACGCCCGGCCTTTCGAAGGACGTGATGGAGCAGGCGGGCAAGAGCCTCGATTAAAGCCCGTCAGTTCCGCGCGCCGACCCAGGCCGCCACCTCGGCAGCGACGCTGTTGGCGGCGGCATTGAGCGGCGCGCCGACCGTGGCGGCGTCGATCTTGCCCCCCACCGGCGCGCTGGCGGTGAAGCGCTGGCGCGCCAGCACCTTGCCAGCAGGGTTCATTAGCGCCGCGTCATAGGTCACGACCGCGCTGTTGCTCGCCTGGTCGATGGAAAAGGCGATCAGTTCGCCCGTCAGCCGTTCCCCCGCCTCGTCGGAAAACTGCCCGCTATCCAGCACGACGCGGCTGGTGCTCGCGGAAATCGTCTCGGCCAGCAGGCGGCGGAACAGGTGGCGCGGCGTGTCGGCCCATTGCACCTTCATCACATAGGCGACAGAGGTCGGGCTGAGCTGCACAGGCACCCGCACCGTGTCGAGGGCGCGCGGGGCGTCGGGATCGGCCACGATCAGCGTGCGGCCTCCCGCATCCCGCGCCGCCCCCACCGGCACCTTCCGAGCGGCGTCGAGCGTCAGCAGGCGCTGCGGCGGCTTGGGCCCTATGGATACGCATCCCGACACCAGCAGGGCCGCAGCCAGAGCGCCCAGCGCGCTCGCTTGTTTCATGGGGAACATCGTCCGCCTCTCTCTCGTCATGGCTTGTAATCCGGCAGCTTGGGCGATCCGACCAGCGATCCCGCGCCCTGCTGGTCGAGCTTTTCGGCGACCCCGCGGAAGGATCGCGACATTTCGCGCAGGTCGCGGACCAACTGGTTGACCTCCGGCATCGTCTGCGTGCTGAACGCGCGGACGCCCGGCTGGGCTTCGGCGATGGTCTTGTCGAGCGTGTCGATGCTGCGCGTCGCCGCCTGCACGCTCTTGCGCAGGTCGCCCATCAGCGGGCGGCCTTCCTCGTTCAGCATGGTGTTGGTGGTGTCTGCTAGCTTGCCGATCTGCTCGACGGCGACGCCGGTGCGCTGCACCGCGATACGCGCTTCGGCGAGCGTCGCGGCGATTTCCGGGCTGCGGTCGGCCAGCGCACCCGACACCCGTTCGACATTGGCGAGGATGCCCGCGATCGACTGCTGGTTCTTGTCGTTGAGCAGTTCGGTTAACCGCTCGGTCAGCGTCGACAGCCGCTCCAGCAGTTGCGGCGCATTGTTGAGCAGTTCGCCCAGCGCGCCCGGCTTGGTCGGGATCACCGGCACGCCGTCCGGACAGGCCGCAAGCACATTCTCGACCGGACAGATGATCGGCGGCGCGCCCTTGATCGCGCCGTCCAGCACGATTTCGCTGACGCCGGTAAAGCCGACGCCCGAAATAGTGGCGGTCGTGCCCTGTAGCACAGGGGTGCCTTCCTTCACGGAAATGCGCACTTTCACGAAGCTCGGATCGCGCTTCCACAGTTCGATCTTCTCGACCTGCCCCGAAGGAACGCCGGAATAGTTGACCGACGATCCCTTTGCGAGACCATTCACCGACTGTTTGAAGAAGATGTCATATTCGGTGCTGTCTCCCTGAGACAAGCGGGAGAACCAGAAGGCTGCGGCCATGATCGCCGCGATCAGCAACAGCGTGACGGTGCCCACCAGCACATGGTTGGAACGGGTTTCCATATCCTATCGCCTTCCGTCCGGCGGGCCGTCGGCCGCCCTGTTCTTCTCGCGCTCGACTGCGGCCGTCGCGGCCCGGCCACGCGGGCCGTTGAAATATTCCTGGATCCACGGATGGTCCGTGGCCAGCAGTTCCTCGATGGTCCCGACCGCGATGACCTTTCTGTCGGCCAGCACCGCCACGCGGTCGCAGATCGAATAGAGCGTGTCGAGATCGTGCGTGATGAGGAAAACGGTCAGGCCCAGCGTCTGTTGCAGCTTGCGCGTCTGGTCGTCGAACGCCGCCGCGCCGATGGGATCGAGACCCGCCGTCGGCTCGTCGAGGAAAAGGAGGTCGGGGTCCAGCGCCAGTGCGCGGGCAAGGCCGGCCCGCTTCTTCATGCCGCCCGAAAGTTCGGCGGGATATTTGGGACCGGCCTCGGTCGGCAGCCCCGTCATGCGAATCTTGTAAGCGGCGATCTCGTCGCGCAGTTGCGGCCCGATATTGGGATAATATTCGCGGATCGGCACTTCGACATTTTCGGCAACCGTCAGCGTCGAAAAGAGAGCGCCGCCCTGAAACAATACGCCCCAGCGCTTGCGCACGGCCAGCGCCTCGTCATCGAGCCGCCCGATCATGGATTCGCCAAACACATGGATTTCGCCTTCGTCAGGCGTCTGAAGCCCGATGATCGACCGCATCAGCACCGATTTTCCGGTGCCCGATCCACCCACCACGCCCAATATCTCGCCCTTGCGCACGTCGAGGTCGAGATGTTCGTGCACGGTCTGGTCGCCGAAGCTGTTCTTGAGGCCGCGCACCTTGATGGCGATGTCGCCACCCTCGATCGCCTGCTCGACGCGCGCTTCCTCGACCTCGTGCTGTTCCTCCTCGCTCATCACACCCACCCGACCCAGGTGAAGAACACCGCGAAGAAGGCGTCGATGACGATGACGAGGAAGATCGCCTGCACCACTGCCGCCGTGGTGCGCAGGCCGACTTCCTCCGCATTGGCTTCCACCTGCAAGCCCTGAAAACAGCCGGCGAGCGCGATGATGATGCCGAATACCGGCGCCTTGATAAGACCGACCCACAGGTCGGTGATCGGCACGACTTCCCGCAGCCGCTGGACGAAGGTGACGGGCGGTATTTCCAGCGCCACCGCACACAGAAACCCGCCCCCGATCACGGCCATGATCGACGCATAAAAGCCGAGCAGCGGCATCATGATCACCACCGCCAGCGTTCGGGGCAGCACCAGCGCCTCCATCGGCGACACGCCGATGGTCCGCATCGCGTCCACTTCCTCGGTCAATTTCATCGTGCCCAGTTGCGCGGCGAAGGCGGAACCGGAGCGGCCCGCGACCATGATCGCGGTCATGAGCACGCCCAACTCACGGAAGGTCAGGCGGCCGACAAGGTTGATCGTCAGCATCTCCATGCCGAACTGGCGCAATTGCACCGACCCCTGCTGGGCGATGACGATACCGATGAGGAAACTCATGAGGCCGATGATGCCGAGCGCGGAGACGCCCACCACCTCGAACCGCTGGACGACTGCGTTGATGCGGAACCGGCGGGGATGGCGGATGACGTTCCACGTCGCCACCAGCGTGCCGCCGAAAAAGCCGAGCAGCCCAAACAGGGTGGCGCCGGAGTTGACCACCGCTTCGCCGATCTGACCGACGACGCGCCGCAGCGGGTGGACATGGTCGGGGCGGATCGGAACCGGCTCGTCCAGCGCGCCCACCGCGTCGATCAGTCGCTTCGCATCCTCGCTCGCGCCGGTGATCTCCCCGCCCAGCCGGGACGCGGCCCGGTGCACGGTCCATGCGCCGATCGTATCCATATGGGTGACCCCCGCGAGGTCGATGGCCGTCACCGGCCCCGTCACCGCGTCGAGACGGTCGGGAAGGTCATGCAGGCACGCAATCGCCAGCGATCCGGACAGGCGCAGCACGCTGCCGCCTTCGCGCACTTCCTCGGCAAGATCGGCGGCCTTGTTCATGCGATGGGATTAGTGGTCCATTATCGGTTGCGCGGCAAGCCGAAACGGCCCATCCGCAAGTCAGAACGAAGGGTAAGCGTAAAAGTTTCGGAAACGGCATGATAGCGCACAGGCTGGCGATCTACGACATGGACCGCACTGTGACGGTGACGGGCACCTATACCGGCTTCCTGATCCATGTCGCGCGGCGCATGGCGCCGTGGCGGCTCGCGCTGTTTCCCGGCGTCATCCTGCTGATGCTGGCCTATGTGCTGAAACTCGTCTCCCGCCAGCGGCTGAAGGAACTCAATCAGGCGCTGATGATCGGCTTCAACGTCGAGCGCGCCCGGCTGATGCCCCATGTCGAGAGCTACGCCGACAAGGTGATGGCGACCAATGTGCGGCAGGGCGCGCTGGCGCAGATCGCGCGGGACCGGGCGGACGGATGCCGGCTGGTGCTCGCCACCGCCTCCTACCGCCTCTATGTCGAACCCATCGCCCGGCGGCTGGGCTTCGACGCGGTGATCGCAACCGATCATCTCAGCCAGGATCTGCGCTATGTCCGGGCGAAGATCGCGGGCGAGAATTGCTACGACACCGGCAAACTGCGGATGATAAAGGCATGGATGGCGGCCGAGGCCATCGACCGCGCCCATGCGCATATCCGCGCCTATTCCGACCATGTGTCGGACGCGCCGATGCTGGAGTTCGCCGATCAGCCCTTCGCCGCCAACCCGCACAGGCCGCTGGCGAAGCTGGCGGCCGAGCGGCGCTGGCCGCGCGTCGACTGGTCCTGAAGCGTCAGCCCGTCGATCGCGGCCCACCCCCGCGCTCCGATACCGCGTAACAGGTGGCGGTGATGCGGCCCGACGCCGCCCAGCGCAATTACCGGCAGCGCGACCTTCCGAGCGAGCGCCGCGAAGCGCACGCGGCCCAAAGCGCCCCCCCCCGGATGCGAGCGCGTGGGGAAGAGGGGGGAGACGAAGGCCATATCCACACCCCGTGCCGCCAGCGCCTCGGTCACGCCATGCACCGGACGGCTGCGCAGCATCGGGCGGGCGACGCGCCGCGCATCGCGCCCATGCGCGCCGTCCGCGCGCCACGCCGCAGCCTCCCGCGCCGTCCCGCCCAGCATCAACACCAGCCGACGCCGCCGCGCCACCCGCCGCAGCGCCTCGAACAGCGCACGCCGTTCCGCCACCCCCGTGCGATAATGGCGGAACACGATCCCCGCTCGTCCCCTGGGCAATCGATCCGCCGCGGCGACCAGCGCCGCCGCATCGACCCGCTCGTCGGTCATCAGCCAGAGGCGCGGCGGATTTTTGCGGTGGCGGGCGTCCATGGCCCTCGCCTATAGCAGCCCGCATGACGACCGACACCCATATCGCCGCCGGCCGCCTCGCCACGGTGCGCGAGGCCGTGGACCGCGCCGCGCGCCTGACGCGGCGGCAGGGCGACGACATCCGCCTGATCGCCGTGTCGAAGACCCACGCCGCCCCGGCCATCCGCCCGCTGATCGAGGCGGGCCAGCGTGTCTTCGGCGAAAACCGCGTGCAGGAAGCGCAGGAAAAATGGCCCGCCCTGCGCGAGGAATGCCCCGGCGTCGAACTGCACCTCGTCGGCCAGCTTCAGTCGAACAAGGCCGCCGACGCCATTGCCCTGTTCGACGCGATCCACAGCCTCGACCGTCCCTCGCTCCTGACCGCGCTCGCAAAGGCCATGGACAAGGCCGACCGGCGCGTCCCCTGCTTCATTCAGGTCAACATCGGCGCGGAGGAGCAGAAGGGCGGCTGCCCCATCGCGGAAACGCCCGCGCTGGTCGCGGCGGCGCGGGATGCGGACATTCCGCTCCTCGGCCTCATGTGCGTGCCGCCCGCCGATGTGGAGCCTGCGCCCTTCTTCGCGCTGCTTGCGAAAATGGCGCGGGAAGAGGGCCTCCCGCGCCTGTCGATGGGCATGTCGTCGGACTATGAAACCGCGATCATGCTGGGCGCGACCGACGTTCGCGTCGGCAGCGCCCTGTTCGGCGACCGCCCGCCGCCCGCTCGCCCGGTGCCGGGGAGCGGGCGGGGGATGGTCAGAAACTCCCTCGCACGGTGACGCCGTAGGTGCGCGGCTCGGCGAGATAGGCGGAGATCAACTGGTTCGCCATCGGTGCGCCCAGCGCGAACTGGCCGGTGGTCGATGTCGCCGGACTGCTCGACTGGAGCGGGCTGGAGAAGGCGACCTGCGTATATTTCTCGTTGAAGACATTCTGTCCCCAGAACTCGACCGCCCAGCGCTGGGCCGGCCCGCGGATGCCGACGCGCGCATTCACCACCGCAAAGCCGTCCTGCCGCTTTTCGGGGAACAGGTCCGACCCGGTATTGAAGTCGCTCGTCAGGCGCCCGTCGACATAGAAGAGCGCGGACAGGCCGTTCGACCCCAGCGAAGGCGTCCAGGCCGCGCTCGCCGTCGTCACCACCTCCGGCGCGTTCGAGTTGATCGAACCGGGCAGCAGGAACAGCGCCGGGTCGAGCGGCACGCGCCCGTCGCTGCTGCCCACCAGCCGGTTGGCGAACTTCGCCCGCGCATAGGTCAGGCCGCCCGACACGCGGAAATTGCGCGCGGGGCTGGCGGTCAGTTCCAGCTCGACGCCCTGGCTGATGAGGCCGGGTGCCACATCGTCCTTTGCGCAGGTGCGCGTGGCCGACAGCGCGCTGTCGCACCCGTTGATATTCTGCACGACGAAGCTGGTGCCGTTGAAGGTATTGAGCTGGAAATTCTTGAACTCCTGCCGGAACGCCGCGATGTTCGCGCTCCACTTGGGCTGGGCATATTTCAGGCCGATTTCGAACGCATCGACCTTCTCCGCCGCGAAGCGCAGGCTGGCCGCGTCGGCATTGGTGCGCGGCGCGAAGACGGCCGGAATGGCGTTGAGGCCCGTCGATCCGAGCTGGAACCGGTCGAGATTATAGCCGCCCGCCTTATAGCCCTTCGAATAGCTGCCATAGAGCAGCAGGTCGTCGATGGGCTTCCATGACAGCACCGCAGTCCCGCTGAACTCGCCGTCGCTGATGCGGTCGTTGAGGTCGAGCGCATTGAGGCTGGTCGATGCGTTGCCCAGGCACCCGAGCGTCAGGATGCCGCCCGCCAGCGTCGCCGCGCTACCCAAAGCCGGATTTGTAGCGATGGGAGCGAGCGGCCCCTGAAGCGCCGCGCAGGTCGCGTTGTTGTTGTTGAGATCGGCGGAAAAGCGCTTGCTCTCATGCGTGTAGCGCAAGCCGAGCGTCAGATCGAGCTGCTTGGTGATGTGCACGATATTGTGGGTGAAGAGCGCCCAGTTCTTGCTGCGCTGATAATAGAGCGACCCGGTGTCCCCCGTCCCGGCGGGGATCGCCGCCAGCGCCCTCAGCCCGTTGCCGAGCCCGGTCGAGATCGCCGCCGCCTGACCGTTGGCGATCGCCGTCGCCTGAGGCGCCGGAACGCCCTGCGCGATAAGGCTGGCGCGGATCGCGGGCGCTAGGCCCGCATTGAGTTGCGCCTGCGTGCCGGTAATCAGCGCCTGCGTCGCAAGGCCGCTGCCGCAGGCGGCAAGCTGCTGCGCGGTGAGGTTACTGTTGACGCTCGCCCCCGCCATCAGGCGGCAGGCCGCAAACCGCCCATAGTCCGCGCCGAACCGGATATTGTCCTGAAGCGTCAGCTTCTCGTCGGCATAATAGCCGCCGACCAGCCAGTCGAGCGCATCGCCGAACGCGCTGCCCTGCAGCCGCAATTCCTGCGTGAAGGTCTTGAATCGGCGCTGCGTATTGGGATCGCGGTAGAGCAGGTCGGCGCGGTTATAGTCATAATCGCCATAGTCGCGCGAACGATAGTCGCGATAGGCGGTGATGCTCGTCAGCTTCGCTCCGCCGAAATCATAATTGATCTCGCCCGACAGGCCCCAGTCCTTGAGCTTGCTGACATATTCGCGCCCCGGCGTGATGGTGAGTTCGCGGTCATAGGGGTCGGCGGGGAATACGCCGCCCTGACCCGCCAGGATCGCGGCGATGCGATTGAAGGGCGCGGTGCTGTATCCGCCGCCCGCCACCGGACGCCGCTCGCGCGTTTCGACATAGGCCGCGCCGCAACAGCTCTCGTCGCGATTGGTGTAATCGCCGATCAGCCGGATGGAGAGCGCGTCGTTCGGCTCGATCAGCGCCTGTCCGCGCAGGAAATAGCGGTCGCGGTCGTTGGTATCGCCGACCTTGTTGCCCGCATTGTCGAGCAGTTTGTAGAAGCCGTCGCGCTTGCTCCACACCCCGTCGAGCGCCAGCGCGATGCTGTCGCTGATCGGGCCGGTCACGCGGCCGCTCACGCGCCAGTAATCATAATTGCCGTAGGTCACTTCGCCGCGCGCGCTGAAGGTCTTTTCCGGCGCCTTGCTGATGATGTTGATGAGACCCGCCGACGCGTTGCGGCCGAACAAAGTGCCCTGCGGCCCGCGCAGCACCTCGACCCGCTCGATCTCGCCCAGTTCGTTGAGACCCGCACCCGTGCGCGAGCGATAGACGCCGTCGATGAACACCGCGACCGAGCTTTCGAGACCCGGATTGTCGCCCACCGTGCCGATGCCGCGGATGCGCGCCGACGCATTTGCTTCCGATCCGGTCGAGGACACGAGCAGCGAGGGCGCAAGCTGGTTCAGCGTGCGGATGTCGCTTGCGCCGCTGTTCTGCATCGCCTGCGCGCTGACCGCCGATACCGCGATCGGCACGTCGGACAGGGGGCTGGCGCGGCGAGTGGCGGTGACGATGATCTGGGCGTCGCCATTATCGTCCGCCGCCTGCTGCGGCGCGGCCTGAGGCGCTGTGCTGTCCTGCGCCATCGCAGGTGCGCCCGCGCCAAGCGCCACGGCCGCCACGGTCGTCAACCAGAGACTCTTGTCGGTCATCATCTTTGCATCCTCTCCTGCCCGCATGACTTTCTGCCACGTCAGGGTTGAGGAAGGATTATGCTGATACAACAAACCAAGTGCAAGAGATTGGCTCATTTCTGCGCTTTTTCCGCAAGTGCGGCACATAATCTGCGCCACCCGTTGCACGGCAGCAACAGCGTTTCGCCGCTTTACGTAGGGGAAGTTTACGCCAACGGAAAGCGCAGCAGCCGGTCGGCGACCGGAACCAACGCAGCCGCACCCGGTCCCACCGCGCGGCGAATCTCTCCATGGCCCGCGTCCAGCCCCCCGGTCAGCGCGCCAAGCGCGGGCAGGATGAGCTTGGTCGCCGACCTGACGAAGCAGCGCCGCGACACATGCCGTCCGCGCAGCGACAGCCGCAGCTTGGGGTGGAAATGGCCGGAGATTTCGGGCGCGGGATCGGTCGGTTCGGCTTCGTGCCGCAGCCTTATGCCCGCCACTTCCGCTTCCGCCACCCGCCGGCCGCCCGGCATCGCCGCCACGCCCGCATCATGGTTGCCGGTGATCCACACCCAGTCCAGGCTCGCCGTCAGAGCCGCCAGCCGCTCGCGGGAGCGCCTGTCGAGCCGCGCCGCGCCGTCGGCATCGTGGAAACTGTCGCCCAGCGACCAGAGCCGGCCCGCGCCCGTCCGCGCCACCAGCATCTCGATGAGGTCCAGCGTAGCCGCGCTGTCATGCGGCGGCAGGAACTGACCGAAGCGCGCGAACCAGCTTGCTTTCTCGAAATGGAGATCGGCGACCAGCAGCGCCTGCTGCGCGGGCCAGTAAAGCGCCGCCTCGGGCAACGCGAGAAACTCCTGACCGGCGAACGAAAGGGGAACCATGCCCCGCCTATGCGCCTGTCCGCACCGCCTTTCAAGAGGGCGCGGCTGCGCCTATAGCGCGCCTCATGCCCTTCACCATCGCCGCCCTCTATCGCTTCGCCCGCTTTGCCGATCCTCAGGCCATTGCGGCCGACCTGCGGGAGAGGACAAGGGCGCTCGGCACCTGCGGCACGCTGATCGTTGCGGGGGAGGGGATCAACGGCACCGTCGCAGGTGACAGCGACGCGATCGCCGCGCTGGTCGATCATATCCGCGCGCTGCCCGGCTGCGCCGACCTCGACGTCAAATATAGCCACAGCGACGAAGCGCCCTTCGCCCGCATGAAGGTGAAGGTGAAGGCGGAGATCGTGACACTGGGCGCGGGCGACCTCGATCCCGCGACACAGGCGGGCATCCATCTCGACCCCGTCGACTGGAACGCGCTGATCGCCGATCCCGACACGGTCGTCATCGACACGCGCAACGCCTATGAAGTCGCCTGCGGCACCTTCGAGGGCGCAATCGACCCCAAAACCCGCTCGTTCCGCGACTTTCCTTCATGGTTCGACGCCTTCGCCGAGGATCTTCGCGCGCAGGGTCGTGCGCCAAAGATCGCCATGTTCTGCACGGGCGGCATACGCTGCGAAAAATCGACCGCGCTCGTGAAGGCGCGCGGCTTCGATGACGTCTATCATCTGAACGGCGGCATATTGCGCTATCTGGAGGAAATGCCGCAAAGCGGGAGCCGCTGGCAGGGGCAATGCTATGTCTTCGACGAACGGGTGAGCGTGGGCCACGGCCTCATCCCCGGCGATCACGTCACCTGCAAGGCGTGCGGCCTGCCTTATCCCCGCGATGCCGCCCATGACTGCCCCGGCGACGGCGCATGGCCGCACCGGGCCTAATCCTCGCTCTCCACCAGCGCCGCAATCTCGAACGCATAGCTTTTCCAGCCCCGCATCCGCGCGCCGTCCGCCGCCGGTCCCTGCAACTTCTTCGCTTCCGCCAGCGAGCGGGTGTGGCCCCAGAAGACTTCGGTCCTCCCATCCTCCAGCATGGCGACAATGCGCCAGTAATGGGTGAGCGGGTCGGCGGTCGGGCCAATCCGCTTCACATAGCCATCGGGCATCGTCGCGGTCAGATAGCGTTTGCGCCGCGCCATCTGTCTCACCCGCTGTAGCGGTGCAGCCCCGCGCCCTGTGCGCGCAGCCACGCGCGGGCCGGGCGGGGATCGCCGCCCAGGATGCGGGCGTGCGCGGCGTGAAAGGCCGGGCTGTGATCCATATGGAGCAGATGCGCCAGTTCATGCGCCACCGTCGCGCGGCGCACCTCGGGCGGCGCGAGGATCAGCCGCCAGCTATAGCGGATCGCGCCCGACGATGTGCAACTGCCCCAGCGGCTGCGCGGATCGCCCACACCCACCGACGCGACGTCGAGGCCATTGTCGCGCGCCATCGCCCGCGTTTCCTCCTCCAGCACCGCCTTCGCCCGCGCCCGCAGCCAGCGCATCACCCGCGCCCCCACCGACTCCGCCGCCCCACCCAGCAGCAGCCGGTCGCCCTCCAGCCGGATCGTGCGAGTCGCGCCCGCAACCCAGCAGATGCGCACCTCCCGCCCCTCCAGCGGGAAGACCGTCCCGTCGACAAGGCGCGTCGCCTCGGGCTGCTTCGCCATCTGCGCGCGCACCCAGCCTTCATGGTCCTGCGCCCAGAGAAGCGCTTTCTTGAGGTTCGCCCGCGTCGGCATCGACAGGCGCAGCTCGCCCCGCGCGCTGTCGATGGTCAGGCGATAGAAACGCGCCCGTGCCGAGCGCCGCACGCGCACCGGCATCGCGGCGCCGTCGATCAGGATGCTCGCGCCGCCTTCAAAGCTCGCGGTCGACAAGATGATTCTCCCAATCGCCCGCATCGGCCTCCGCCACCGTCCAGCCGCGCACCGATTCGCCCGCACGATGCACCGCTTCCCGGTCGCCGCAGACAAGGTAATGCCAATCGGGCAGCGGCAATCCCTCGCCGCGCAGCCGATAGGCGCATGTCCGGGGCAACCAGCCGATCTGCCGCACCTTCGCGGGGGTCAGCCGCACGCAATCGGGCACGAACTTGCGCCGGTCCTTGTAATTGCAACATTGACCCGATTGGCGGTCGAGCAGGCGGCAGGCGACGTTGGTCGGATAGATGCGGCCCGTATCCTCATCCTCGGCCTTGTGCAGGCAGCATTTGCCGCACCCGTCGCACAGCGCTTCCCATTGCGCGCGGTCGAGCTGGTCGAGGGGTTTTTCCCAGAAGGGCGTCACTTGATCCATTTATTGAGAAACGCCTGCACCTTGTCGGGCGCGCCTTCGTCCACATTGCTCGTCGCCGGATCGTCCACGGGCACCAGCGCGACCGGCTTGCCATCGGGATCGAACAGATAGGGCGTGCGGCTGTGGCTGACCAGATAGCCGCTCGCGCCCTTCTGCTGTTCGGGCGAATAGACGACGACGAAATCCTTCGCGACCTTCGCGATCTCGTCCTTCGTGCCGGTCAGGCCGATGAGGCCCGGGTGGAAGGCCGCGACGTAGGTTTTGAGTACGGCGGGCGTGTCCCGCTCCGGATCGACGGAGATCAGCATCGGCTGCACCTTGGCGGCGAGCTGCGGCTTCTCCTTCTCGAACCGCGCAAAGCCCTGCATGATGCGTTGCAGGTCGACCGGGCAGATGTCAGGGCAATAGGTGTAGCCGAAATAGACGATGCGCCACCGGCCCCTGAAATCGTCCCAACGCGTCGGCTTCCCGTCCTGATTGGTGAGGGTAAAGGGCGCACCGATCTTAGCCCCTGCAAGCTCGCCCGGCGCGCTGTCGCTTGATGCGTTGCCCGCGCCTCCCATATTGCAGGCAGCGAGCAGGGCGAGGGCGGGCATCAGAGCGGCGGTGACGTGTTTGTTCATGGCAAGGCCAGCCATGCCCTGCTAGGTGGGCATTTGCAATCCAGTGGGACGCATCATGAAGAACCGCATCCTTTCCGCTTTCCTGGGGTTGATCGCGCTGGCTCTGCTGGCGCCCGTCCCGGCGCAGGCGCAATTTTCCGACGCCTATAATTTCCTCAAGGCCGTAAAGGACAAGGACGGGCAGAAGGCCACTGACCTCATCCAGAAGCCCGGCTCCACCGTCATAAACAGCCGCGATATCAACAGCGGCGAAAATGCGCTGCACATCGTCGTCGCCCGGCGCGACGCGACCTGGCTCGCCTTCCTGCTGGCGAAGGGAGCCAATCCCAACCTCGCCGACAATAGCGGCAACACCCCTCTGATGAACGCGGTGCAGGGCCGGTTCGAGGAAGGCGTGCGCACGCTGCTGACCTTCAACGCGCAGGTGGACAAGGCGAACGACAGTGGCGAAACCCCGCTGATCCGGGCGGTGCAGTTGCGCGACGTGGGCCTCGTCCGCCTGCTGGTGGCACAGGGCGCGAACCCGGCAAAGCGCGATACTATCGCGGGCATGTCCGCGCGCGACTATGCGCAGCGGGACAACCGCACCCCCGGCCTTGTCGAAGCGCTCGACGCGGCGAAGACCAGCGCCAAGCCCAGCGGGCCGGTGCAGGGTCCGATATTCTAGGGACAGTCGGCGCGGGCGCTACCAGCCCAGCTCCGCAGCATGATCGGGATCGCTGATCGCGCTCAGCCGCCGGGCCGCGCGCCGCGCAAAGCGCAGCGTCTCTGCCTTGCGCCGCGCCGCCGCCAGCGGCTCGACCGGGGCGGGACGGACGAGTTCGGCGTCATACTGGTCCGCGACAATCAGGCCGGTGCGGCCCGGCCACAACGCCTCGCTGTCGAACAGGGCAAGGTCGAACCCCGCCGGCACCGCCCAGAAGAAGCGGTCGCAATAGTCGAAATAGTCAGGCCACTTCATGTCGCCCAGCAGGTCGGCGCGGCTGCACTTGATCTCGACGATGGTCAGCCGCCCCGCGCCGTCGATCGCCATGATGTCGGCGCGCCGCCCGTTGGGCAGCGGCACTTCCAATATGCCGCTCATGTCATGCCGGAAGAAAAGCCGAAGCGTGCCCCGCGCCACGGCCAGCGCGGTGCCGTCCGTCAGGGGCGAGCAACTATCGGTAAGGGCGCTATCCATCCCCGCACCATTAGAACAGGATGGGAACAAATGAAAAGGCCGATTCGGATCGCTCCGAACCGGCCTGTCGCATATCAGGGCCGGGGGCCGCGCCGCATGGCGCAGCCGGTCAGCGGTAGAAGATATGATTGTCGATCGACGCGAGCCGGGCCTTGCCCCAGCCCGGCGATACGCGCCGCGCGTGGAAATACAGCGCGCCTTCGGCCAGGCTGTCCCATTCGTCCTCGGCTGCGATCTGGGCGATGGCGACGGCCTCGCGCCAGCTACGGCTTTCAGTGCGGATCGGCGGCATCCCGCGGCCGCGCACGAAGCTGAACTGGCTAGGCTGATAGACGACGCCGCACAGGCTGCTGGCGAAGCGGCCCGACCGGGCGCGGTTGATGATGACGCGCGCGACGGCCAACTGGCCTTCCAGGCTCTCGCCCTTGGATTCGAAATAGACCGCTCCGGCCAGGCACTGCATGTCGCCGTCCAGCTCCTCGGGCGCGCCTTGGGCGTCGACCAGAGCAGCGAGGCTGGTTGCCGGGGAATCGGAGTCGGTGGAAAAAGCGTCGACCGAATGGTCGGAAGCCAGCGGCTGCGCGGTTTCGCGCGGCGCGGCGAAGACGACGGCAGGCTGAGAGCCGGCCGAGGACGTCTGGGGAAGAGACGCCACCGACGCAATCGATTCACCAGCGATCGACATGTCGGAAGCGGATACCGCAGCGGCGGTGGACAAGGCAAAGGCTGCAAGGATCGCAGCTTTCAGGCGAAAACTCATCTCGGCTCAAAATCAAGCGGTTCTTGGCCGGAGCGTCGTCTGTTGTAACCCTATATTCGCGACGACCG
>Ga0310344_10001949_pt1 | contig 15644 bp, 15 predicted proteins | sample HC15DNA20200_MG_FD_203801 | JGI IMG/M metagenome (GOLD analysis project Ga0310344, IMG submission 203801) | Marine microbial communities from station ALOHA, North Pacific Subtropical Gyre - HC15-DNA-20-200_MG | ecosystem: Environmental > Aquatic > Marine > Oceanic | place: Pacific Ocean: North... | reverse complement strand
CGACGCTTTCGCCGGGCTCTCGGGCAGCTTGCGTCAAGACCCTGCCGCTGAGCGATCTGGCGCTGGACGCCGGATATTACGATCAATCTCACTTGTCCGCCGCTTGCCGGATCTTCGCCGGCAAACCGCCCGGCGCGTTGCGCGCTCTGTCTATACCGCGTCGTTTTGACCTTTTGCTACAAGATACGCGCCCTAAAGACCGCCTAAGATTGGTCATTGACGAATGAAATCGAAGAGGAAGACCCGCCATGACACAATTCAAACCGAAAAACCCCGACTATGACGCACGCGTGCGCAACAGTTTCGATCGCCAGGAGGTGATGAACACGTTGGGGATCAGCATTGCCGAGCTATCGCCCGGTCGCATTGTTCTGGAGATGGCACATGAGGATGCCCTGACCCAGCAGCATGGGTTTTTGCATGCCGGAATCGTGTCGACAGCGCTGGACAGCGCCTGCGGATACGCGGCCTTTTCGCTGATGTCAGCGGACGCGGCAGTGTTGACGGCCGAATTCAAGATCAACCTGCTCAACCCGGCGGACGGCGAACGGTTTCGCTTCGTCGCTGACGTGGTGAAACCAGGCAGGACGCTGACCATATGCGAGGCGCGTGCCTATGCCGTGAAGGGCCAGGATGAAAAGCTCGTCGCAACGATGACCGGAACGCTCATGGCGCTGATCGGGCGGGCGGGGGTCGCGGACTGAGCGCAACCCGGCCGCAGCACATCCGATCCGGGCGGCCGGACCGATTATTCAGACAGCTGGATCAGCTGTTCCAGCGGCTCGCGACCTCGGCCAACCGTTTCCCGTAGGCGCGCGCGGTATCCAGATCGCCGCCAGCAGGTTCAGACCTGCCAAGCGGTAATGTTAGCCTTTAGCAGTGCGGTCGCCGATTGTCCGTCGTCAGGGTTTTTCGGAGAGCTGAGACTGTATCGTAACGGAGGATCTGGTTCGGTTTCTGTTCAAGTTTATGCGGCAGCGGCCTGATGCTGCAACCGTAATTGGAACGGATGGACGCCCACGGTGCCGATGGGCTGCCGTCACACCGGAGTTTCCAGTCAGGGCTGAGCTGGCGCACCATTCTGGCCAAGCGCGAGAACTTTCGTGCTGCCTTCGCCGGGTTCGACTTTCGGGGAGTTGCGAACTTTGACGACAACGACATTGAGCGCCTACTTGCCGATGAAGGAATTGTTCGCTATCGAGGCAAGATCGAAGCCGTGATCAACAACGCTCGCCGTACTTTCGAGGTCGTCCAAGAGGAAGGCTCCTTCGCCGCATTCATCTGGCTATATGAACCTGCCAAGGACGACGCACTGCCACAAATGCGGTCCAAATCAACAGCGTCCGAGACCCTTTCCAAAGACCTACGAAAGCTTGGCTTCAAATTCGTGGGACCGACCACCGTATATGCATTCATGCCGGCCATGGGATGTATCAACGATCACGCAGAAGTCTGTTGGATGCGAAAGGACGTCGAAACAGCCCGAAATACCCTTCGCACACCGACATAGGCAACTGTCGGCCAATTAACGTGAAAAAAATCAAGGCCACTTAGCGTGGAAAGTCACAGACAGGTTTCGCGTCAGTCGACCGAGACTTCAGAGCCTTGAGAGTAGCGTGGCCAATTGAGCGGCGTCTTTGGGTTTCAGCTTTGCGCCGATCCTTTCCGACAGAACCCGTTCATAGATCGGCCACATCGCCCTCCTGACAGATTTACCCTTTTCAGAGATAGAAATGTTTTGACCTCGCCCATCTTCCAAGCAGTCCTGTCGGTTCACCAGCCCTGCTTTCACCATACGGTTCAGCAGCCGCGAGGTACCGTATTGGGGTAACAAAATCCGGTCTTTGAGTTCGAATGGCCGGAGTCCGTCCGGGCCAGCCTTCTCGAGTTCGAGAAGCGCGTCATACCATGCAATTGGCGGGTATCCTGCCGATTTCAGAGACGTTTCGACAGCCTCAAGCAAAACGCGGCTTTTAGTCATGAGGGCTGTCCAGGCGGCCTCAGTAGCATGGTCAATCTCGTTCATATCCAGCACCTATCATGTACATGTAAGTGCATCAACCTTGACATCGCATGTGACGCGCTATATATAGATGCAACTGCATCGACATATGGGATCATATCATGTCACAATCGCACCTCACAGAATTTGGGATATTCCTGCTCCGTATAGCACTCGGGATCATGTTCCTGGCGCACAGCCTGTTTCTCAAGCTCTTCATTTTCACACTTCCCGGAACGGCGCAGTTCTTCATTTCGATCGGGCTGCCCGGCTGGTTTGCTTATATGGTCTTTGCAGTCGAGGCGATTGCCGGTGCCCTTTTGGTCCTCGGCGTACAGGCTCGGTGGGTCGCGTCGGCGACCGTGCCCATCCTGGCCGGTGCGACCTGGGCTCACTCCGGAAACGGCTGGATGTTCGGATACGAGAACGGCGGGTGGGAATACCCGGCCTATCTGACGCTGCTTGCCATCGTGCAAGGGCTTCTGGGCGACGGCCGTTTCGCCCTCAGCCCTTCCTTCGCGCCCGGTAACGTGCAGATGGCGGGAGAGACAACATGAGCCTCCACCTCATTAGCCATGCGCTCTGCCCATATGTGCAGCGCGCGGCGATCTCGCTCACTGAGAAAGGTGTCACGTTCGAGAGAACTGACATCGATCTTTCGAACAAGTCCGACTGGTTTCTTGCCATATCTCCGCTGGGCAAGACGCCTGTCCTGGTTGTGGACGGGACGCCGATTTTCGAATCTGCGGTTATCCTCGAATATCTTGAGGATACACAACCCCACGCGCTTCATCCGCACGACGCTCTTGATCGCGCCCGCCACCGTGCCTGGATTGAATTTGGATCTGCTGTCTTGAACGACATTGCGGGGTTCTACTCGGCGCCGAACGAGAAAGCGTTGGAAGAAAAAGTGGCGGCGCTCCGCGCAAAGTTCCTTCGGCTGGACGCGGAGCTTGGGGAGGGACCATGGTTCGATGGCCACCGGTTCAGCCTCGTCGATGTCGTATTCGGCCCGGTCTTCCGCTATTTCGACGTTTTTGACACCATCGGAGAGTTTGGCGTCTTCACAGGGCTTGCCCGTGTAAGGGCCTGGCGACATGAACTGGAGCGTCGGGTTTCTGTGAAGAATGCCGTCAGTGAAGATTACCCGACCCTTCTGCGTGACTTCATCAGACGGCGCAATTCTTACCTGTCCCAGATCATGCAGACAGGAGGGCCGAAGAAGACAGTTACACAGGTGCGATCGGCTGACCGCTGATCACTTGATATCGTTTTGTCGGGCCGCAGTACAGAACCGGACGTTTGAGGTCGCTTGGCGAATGTCCGCTTTGTCCCGCACATCGGATAGTCGCCGACTTTCCCTTGAAGGCCCGCAGCAGCCCCAACCGGCAATTGCCGGCAGTCCATGCCCGTCCGTGCGATGCGCAGGGTTACTGCTGCCCCCACAGCGAAACCGGGAACAAACCACCGATCGCATTGATGAATGGCTCAGGGATCTACGAATCCTCCGGAGCTCAAACACCCGGAAAACCCTAGGGTCAGGACCCATTGATTTCCGTGTGGCTGCGTGGTTCACCGCGCGGAAAACGAGCGGTGAACATGTCTGATCTCTTCTGGCTGACGGACGCGCAGATGGCGCGACTTGAACCCTACTTTCCCAAGTCCCACGGCAAACCTCGCGTTGATGATCGGCGCGTACTGAGCGGAATTATCTTCATCAACCGCAATGGCTTGCGCTGGCGTGACGCGCCCATGGAGTACGGTCCACACAAGACCCTGTACAATCGCTGGAAACGATGGAGCGACAAGGGCATCTTCGCTCAGATGATGCTCGGATTGGCCGCTGAACACGGCGAAGAGAAGACCGTGATGATCGACGCGACTTATCTGAAGGCGCACCGAACAGCGACCAGTATGGGCGTGAAAAAGGGGGGCGTGGACGCCTGATCGGGCGAACCAAGGGCGGGATGAACACCAAGCTTCATGCCGTGACCGACAGTCAGGGTCGCCCCATCAACTTCTTCGTCACAGCCGGACAAGTCAGCGATTATGTCGGCGCAAGAGTGCTTGTGGACAAACTTCCGAATGTGAAGTGGCTGCTCGGGGGCCGTGGCTATGACGCAGATTGGTTCAGAGAAGCGTTGCAAGACAAAGGGATACGCGCATGCATTCCTGGCCGCAAAGCACGAAAGAAACCCGTCAAATACGACAAGCGACGCTACCGCCGCCGAAACCGGATCGAGATCATGTTCGGCAGGCTCAAGGACTGGCGACGGGTCGCAACCCGCTACGACAGGTGTCCGAAGGTCTTCCTTTCAGCCATCGCACTCGCGGCAACCGTCATTTTCTGGCTATGAGATGCCGTAACGGGCCGGGCACTTCACGACCGTTACCGCTTGCCGGATATCGCGCGTGCAGCTGCCATTCCCGTACCCAATTTTATGGAGGATGACGGGATGAAGCTGTTTGTCGGGCTGGACGTATCGCTGACGAAAACTGCGGTCTGCGTGCTCACGGAGCATGGAGAGATCATAGAAGAGGTGGAGGTGGCCAGCGAGCCGGAGCCACTGATCAGCTTGCTCCAGGGGTTCGAAGGCACCGTTGAAGCGGTCGGTCTTGAAGCTGGTCCTCTGTCGCAATGGCTGCACCGTGCGATGAAGGAGATCGGCCTGCCTGCCGTCCTGATGGAAACCCGGCAGGTGAAGGGCGCACTCAAGGCCATGCCCATCAAGACCGACAGGCGCGATGCGGAAGGGATCGCGCGCCTGTTGCACCTCGGCTGGTTCCGACCGGTCCACTGCAAGTCGGTCTCCGCTCAGGAGGTGCGCGCGGTTCTGGCGGCGCGCAAGGCCATCCAGGGGAACATGATCGCGTTGGAGATGTCCCTGCGCGGGTTGCTTAGGAACTTCGGACTCAAGGTGGGCGCTATCTCGCGCGGCAGGTTCGAGGCGCGGATCCGGGAATTGGTGGCAGGCAACATGATGCTTGAAGCCGCGACCGAACCCATGCTTCGCGTTCGCGCGGCCTTGCGCCAGGAACTGGCAGGGCTGGAGAAACTGGTCCGACAGATGGCTTACGAAGACCCCGTTTGCCTGCGCTTGATGACCATGCCGGGCGTCGGAGCAGTCGTCGCACTCACCTTCCGATCCGCCGTCGATGACCCGTCGCGCTTCCGTTCTTCGAAGAATGTCGGTCCTTGGGTTGGTCTAACGCCCTCTCGCAGTCAGTCCGGAGAGCGGGATGTCTCAGGCGGCATTACCAAAGCCGGGGATGTGAACCTGAGGCGTGCCCTGTGTCAGGCGGCTACGGTCATGCTGAATCGCGGGCGTGGCAACGCACTCCGGACATGGGCATCCCTTGTTGCCAAACGCCGCGGGCGAAAACGCGCGATGGTTGCCTTGGCTCGCCGCATTGCTGTCGTGTTGCATCGCATGTGGGTCGACGGATCGACCTTCAGGATGGAGGTTGCGCCGACCAATTGAGCCTGACCGCTTCGCCTGCCTGATTGTAGGCTCACGAGGTCCCGAAGGGACGCGGTTCCGGTGATGTCGGGGTCTGGACCGTCGCCAGCCACGCTGAGCACGCCAATGAGATGGACACGCCGGAACTGCACCGAACCAGCATCATGTCGGCAGCCCTCGCGGCTGACCACGGACCGAAGCATGTTCCCCAAGGATCTCACGAAAGAGCCGCGAGACGCCGAGCGGATCGACCGAGCAGGAATAGCCCGTCGGCGGGGCCAAGTCGCTTGGCCGAAATCTCTTGACTGAAAGAGACCCGTTACCGAAGTCCTGACCCTAGCCGTGTAGTCCGACAGAGGGCTGCGCATCAATCGCGGGTCAATCTATCCCAGATGGTGGATCACTTTCAGGGGGTTACTCCAAAGGGCGGGGATAAGAAGCTCGTGGCAACGAGGATAAGAACGCTTTTATCGCTATTGGGGCGAACTGGCGTGGCTGGCTGACGATCGGGTCAGAGCGAAAATTAATCTGCGAGCCGGGCTTCGAGGATATGCCGCTGGATCTTGCCGCTGGTCGATCTGGGAAAATCCTCGAACGCGATGAAGCGAATTTCGCGTGGTCGCTTATAGCCAGCGAGGCTTTCGCGGCACAAGTTCAGCAGCGCCTCGGCATCCGGCCCGTCATCGTCACAGGCGACAAAGGCCACCGGGCTTTCCCCCCATTTCGCGTCGAAGGCCCTTACCACGGCGGCATCGATCACATCGGGATGAGAAAGAAGCACACGTTCGATTTCCGCCGGATAGACGTTTTCACCTCCGGTCTTGATCAGGTATTTCGCCCGATCCACAAAGTCGACGGTGCCGTCCGCATTGCGCCGGAACAGATCGCCCATGTGGAAAAAGCCGTTGCGAAAGTCACGGGCATTGGTGTCGTCGGCGTTCCAGTACCCGGAAAACAGCGTCGGACCCCGAAGCGCCATTTCGCCCGGCGTTCCATCGGGGACTTCGCGGTCGTCGGGATCGACCAGCCGCACCTCGCAAAAGGCGCTGATGCGCTTGGACAGCCGGTCCGGGGTCACACCCGGCGCGATCAGATCGGCGGTTCCCGGCGGCAGGCCGGTTTCGGTCGCCCCGAAGGAATTCAGATAGGGCGTGTCCAGAAGACCGGTCAGTTCCGCGATCTGATGCGGCGGCACCAGATCAGCCATTGCGCCGCAAACCTTGATCCCCTTCAGCGGCAAAGGGTTGGCGTGCCGTTCGTTAATAAAAGCCTCCAGTGCCCCGGGCATCATCACGAACCAGCCGATCCTGTGGCGTGACAGCGCCTCGTTGATGACGGCGGGCTGCAGCCCGTCCACCATCACCACGGTCCCACCCCGCAGGATCGTTGCCAGCGCATGATCGGTGGAGGCCATGTGGAACATCGGCGCCCAGGCGATGAACCCGTCACCGGGATCCAGCGCCAGCTGGGCCGCAAAAACCATGGATCGGGCGATATGCGCGCGGTGGCTGATATGCGCCCCCTTGGGCAGGCCCGTGGTCCCCGAGGTATAGAGGATCGTCAGACCGGCCTCGGGGTCGTCAACCATGGTTCCGGTGCGCGGGTCCGGCTCGACCCCGGCAATGGCCGTTTCCAGGTCTGGCCCGACGGTTAGACAGGGTGTCGACGCGACGGCGCGGTAAGCTTCTGAAAGTTCCGGTTCGACAACCGCGAGAACCGGCTCGACCAGATCGATGCAGTGCCGCAGTTCATCGGGGGCAAGCCGCCAGTTCAGACAGGCGACGATCGCGCCGATTCCCGCTGCTGCAAGTTCGACCTCCAGGTATTCTGAGCGGTTATGCGACAGGATCGCGATCCTGTCTCCGGGCGCCACGCCTCGTGCCAGAAAGACAGCCGCCAGACGATCGACCCGCTCCAGCAGTTCTGCATAGGTCAGTTTCCTGCTGCCGTCCTCGATGGCGAGGGCGCGGGCGCAGTCATGTGCGCGGGTTCGAAAGATCGAATACAGATCAGCGCGCCCCGCGCGGATGACGCCGGTCAGCATAGTTTCCCCCTTGCCCGAGCCTCGGTTCAGAGATCCTGCGCCAGGCGCACGCCCTCATCAATGGCGCGCAGCGCATCCAGTTCGGCGGCCTCCTTTGCCCCGCCGATCATCGTAACCAGGACGCCGCGCGCTACAACCTCTTTGGCCAGGGCCCGTTCCGGTTCCTGACCGGTGCACAGCACAATTGTATCGGCTGCGATGACCGTCGGGTTTCCGTCCGCGACGATGTGCAGCCCCGCATCGTCGATATGTTCATAGGTCACCCCGCCCATTGCCTCGACCCCATGTTTGCGCAGCGCGTTGCGCAGGATCCACCCTGTCGAAACACCAAGCCCCGCGCCCGGTTTAGCGGTCTTGCGCTGCAGCATGACGACCTTGCGGCGCGACGGCTTCGGTGCCAGAGGGTCGCCCGCCAGGGCACCCGAGGAGACAAATTCGGGGTCCACTCCCCAGGTTTCGCAAAAGACGTCGGAATTCGCGGTCTCGGCGGGTTTGGTCACTAGGAACTCGGCCACATCATGACCGATGCCCCCCGCCCCCATCACCACGACACGGTCGCCCGCCTCGCGGTCACCGGACAGAATTTCGGCGTAGGTCGCGACGCTGGGATGGTCGATACCCGGCAGGTCGGGAATGCGCGGCGTGACCCCGGTGGCGATGACCACATGGTCAAATCCCTCAAGATCGCTCGCCTCTGCCCGCTGTCCCAGACGCTGCGTGACCCCGTGTTTCTGCATCTGACCGGCATAATACCGCAGGGTTTCGTCGAATTCGTCCTTGCCTGGTGCGGCGCGGGCCAGATTCAGCTGACCGCCCAATTTGTCCTGCGCTTCGAACAGGGTGACATCGTGGCCCAGCCGTGCCGCCTCGGCGGCTGTGGCCATGCCCGCGGCACCACCGCCAACGACGGCCACTTTCTTTGGCGTGTCGGTTGGCGTATCCCGGAATTCCGTTTCACGCCCGGCCCTTGGATTGACCAGACATCCGACCGGCCGGTCCGAAAAAATGAAATCCAGGCAGGCCTGGTTGCAGGCAATGCAGGTGTTGATCTCGTCTGCGCGGCCCTCGCGCGTCTTTTTCACGAAATGCGGATCGGCCAGAAACGGGCGCGCCATCGAGATCATGTCCGCATCGCCAGAGGCAAGTATGTCTTCTGCAAGCTGGGGTGTGTTGATCCGGTTCGAGGCGACTACCGGGATCGACACCGCCGCTTTGACGTTGGCTGCCGCCTTGCGCCAGGCACCGCGCGGCACCGGGTAGGCGATCGTCGGCACGCGGGCCTCATGCCAGCCGATGCCGGTGTTCAGGATATCCGCACCCGCAGCCTCGATCTTGCGGGCCAGTGCGGCAATTTCATCGGCGGGCGCGCCGCCCTCGACCAGATCGGCCGCCGAAATCCGGTAGATGACCAGAAAGTCGGGGCCGCAACGTTCGCGCACCGCGCGCACGATCTCGACCGGGAATCGGTGGCGGTTCGCGGCGCTGCCGCCCCAGTCGTCTTGGCGCTTGTTGGTGTGGGTGACGGTGAATTCGTTGATCAGGTATCCCTCGGACCCCATGATCTCGACGCCATCAAAGCCTGCGGCCAGCGCATTGGCGGCCGCTACGGCAAAATCCTCGATGGTACGGAGAATGTCGGCTTCGGTCATTTCACGCGGGATGAAACGGTTGATCGGGGCGCGGATCGGCGACGGGGCCACACACCTTTCGATCTTGGCATAGCGCCCGGCGTGGAGGAGTTGCGCGCAGATCAGGCTGCCTTCGGCCTGCACCGCCTCGCAGATCGGGCGCAGGTCAAGCGCTTCTTCCGGGTCATCGATTCTCGGACCTTCTGGATCGAATATGCCCTCGGCATTGGGCGAAAACCCGCCGGTGACCAGAATCGCCGCCTCCCCCCGCGCACGCTCGGCGTAAAACGCGATCTGTTTGGCTATGCCGTCAGGCTCGGTTTCCAACCGCGTGTGCATCGACCCCATGATGACACGATTTCGCAATGTATGCTGGCCTGCGCGGATGGGCGAGAGCATGGTTTCAAAGCTTCCATCTGGTCTATTTTTCACTTTGGTTCTCCTCCTCAAAACTGCACTTGATCTACATTCTAACATTTGTTAGATTTTTGGAAAGAAGATTTTCGCTCATGGGGAGGAGCACCGATGCAATTCCAGCCTACAGACGATCAGAAGGCGTTTCGCGAGACCGCAAAGCGCTTCGCAACTGAAAGGCTTGCGCCCACATATCAAGAACGCGCCAGCGGCCATACATTCGACCGTGCGCTGATCAAGGAGATGGGCGCACTGGGGCTGATCGGGGCCGATCTGCCCGAGGAATTCGGGGGTCTCGGCGAAAGCTCTGTCACGTCAGGGCTGATCGTCGAAGAGATCGCCTATGCCGATTTCAACGCAAGTTACGTGCAGCTTCTGGGCTCTCTCATGGGCGGAATGGTTGCCAAACATGCCTCCAAGGACATCGCGTCGGAATGGGTGCCCAAGGTTGTTTCGGGTGATGCGGTCATTGGCCTGGGCCTGACAGAGCCGCGCGGCGGTTCGGATGCGGCGAACCTGATTCTGAGGGCCGAGAAATCCGGCAACGGCTGGCGGCTGAACGGTGAAAAGACATCCATGAGTTTTGCCAGTCAGGCGGATGCGGCGGTCGTCTTTGCCCGTACCGGCGATCCTGATGGCGGCTCACGCGGGGTCAGCGCCTTTTTCGTCGATCTGAACCAGGAAGGCATCAAGCGCACCCATTTTGACGACATCGGCACCAAGCCTGTCGGGCGCGGCTCGGTTTTCTTTGACGATGTTTTCGTGCCGGCTGAAAACATGATGGCGGAACAGGACCATGCCTTTGGCACGATCATGGCGGGCTTCGACTATTCCCGCGCACTGATCGGGCTGGAGTGCCTGGGGGCCGCGCAAGCGTCGGTGGATGAAACCTGGGCCTACGTTCAGGAGCGCGAGGCATTCGGAGCCCCGATCGTGCAGTATCAGGGTGTCAGCTTTCCCTTGGCCGAGGCCGAGACCCAACTGACCATGATGCGCCAGCTTTGCTATTACACGCTGGACCTGCGCGACCGTGGCCTGCCCCACACCTCTCAGGCCGCCATGTGCAAATGGTACCTGCCCAAAACCGCCTGCGAGATCCTGCACCAGTGCCTGATCCTGCACGGACATTACGGCTACACCACCGACCTGCCCCACCACCAGCGCTACAACGATGTGCTCGGCTTGCAGATCGGTGACGGCACCGCGCAGATCCAGAAGCTGGTGATCGCCCGCGAGAAGGTCGGTCGCATGGCGCTGCAGTATGACAAGAAGGCGAAGGGAGCCTCGAAATGAGCGACCCCATCCTCGTCACTTCCGAGGGCAACACCGGCATCATCGAACTGGCCCGCCCCGAGAAATTCAATTGCCTGTCACTTGAGGTGCATGAGCGTATTTCTGTCGCGCGTGCGGAATTCGAGGCGAACCCCGCTATTCGGGCGATCCTCATCCGGGCGCAGGGCAAGCACTTTTGCACCGGTGCCGATCTGGTGGAAGTGAAAGGTAAATTGAACGATCCCGCCGCGCTGGACCATTTCATCGCCTTTGGCATGAAAAACCTGCGTGCGCTCGAAACCTCCTCCCTCCCTGTCGTAGTCGCAGTGCAGGGGTTGTGTCTGGCCGGCGGGATCGAACTGATGCTGGCCTGCGACGTGTGCTTTGCGGCCGAAAGCGCCCAGTTTGGCGATCAGCATGCGCAATTCGGGCTGATTCCCGGTTGGGGTGGCTCGCAGCGGCTGACGCGGTTGATGGGGCAGCGCCGGGCGCTCGACCTGATGTTCTCGGCCCGCTGGCTCAAGTCGGACGAGGCCAAAGAGGCCGGCCTGGTCAACTACATCGTGCCGGATGCGGATCTGCACAAGATCTCGCTGGAATACTGCCAGAAGATCGCCACCCGCTCGCGTCCCGGCATCGCCGAGATGAAGCGGTTGGCGCGCGAAGGTGCGGACCTTGGTATCGACCAGCAGATGCGGCTTGAGCGCGATGCCGCGGTGCGTGCACTGCCCAGCGATGACGTGGCCGAGGGCCTCGACGCATTCGAGAACCGGCGCGCCCCCGAATTCAAGGCCTGAGGACGAAACATGGATTTCATTTTGAACGACGAACAACGCCAGATTTACGAGTATGGCGGCCAGCTGGCGCAGAAATACGACAATGCGTATTGGCTGGACCACGCGCGCAGGCATGAGTTCCCGCACGAGATGTTCAAGCAGATTGCCGATGACGGTTTCCTGGGCATCATGGTGCCCGAGGAATTCGGCGGCGCGGGCCTTGGTATGACTGAAATGGCCCTGTTCATGGAGGGCACCGCCAATCACGGCATTCCGCTTTTGATGATGGTGGTCGGGCCGACCATGTCGCTGGCCCATATCGCCAGCCACGGGAGCGAGTTCCACAAGAAAGAACTGCTGCCGGCCGCCTGCCGCGGTGATATCCAGTTCTGTTTCGCGATCACCGAACCGGGGGCCGGGTCGAACACGATGAAGGCCACTACGCTGGCCAAGCGTCGAGGCAACCGGTTCAGCCTGTCGGGCGAAAAGACCTTCATCACCGGGGCCGAAGTGGCCGACTACTGCCTCGTGGTGGCGCGGACCAAACCGCATACCGAGGTCAGCCGCAAGACCGACGGCTTTACCCTGTTCGCCGTGGATCTGAAGAAAAAAGGCGTCCACAAGCAGCGGGTGAAGATCTCGATCCCCCTGCCCGAGGAGCAGTGGACACTGTTCTTCGACGATGTGGATCTCGGCCCCGAGGATGTGGTCGGCGAGGTGGACGAAGGGTTCTCGATCCTGTTCGACAGCCTCAACCCCGAGCGTATTATCCTGGCCGCCTTGTGCTGCGGCATCGGCCGGTTCGCCCTGAACAAGGGCGTGGCCTATGCCTCCGAGCGCAATGTGTTCGGCCAACCCATCGGTGCGCACCAGGGCGTGCAGCATCCGATGGCCAAGGCGCATACGGCAGTCGAAATGGCCAGTCTGATGACCCGGCGCGCGGCATGGGAGTTCGACAACAAGCTGCCTGCCGGTGCGTCGTCGAACATGGCGAAATATGCCGCCGCCGAAGCCGGGATCGAAGCGGTCGACGCGGCGCTTCAGGCGCATGGTGGATCGGGCTTTACCGAAGATACGGGACTTTACGAAATGTACCCGCTGGTCCGCCTGCTGCGCACAGCGCCGGTGAACCGCGAACTGTGCCTGAGCTTTATCGGCGAAAAGGTCATGGGCCTGCCACGATCCTATTGATCGCCACGGCTTGGAACGGAGAACGACATGCAATTTGGAATGCGCTTCCGGCGGGAAGATGCCGCCGACAAGGTAAATGATCGCTTCTGGCACGCGATCGAGGGCACGCCGCTCGACGAGGTGCGCCGTATTCAGGAAGAGCGACTGCGCGATCAGATGGCCTATCTCAAGGCAAACTCGACTTTCTATCAGGAGAAGTTCGCGAAAGCCGGTGTGGAATTCGACGATATCCGCACCATCGAAGACCTGCAGAAACTGCCCTATACCTACAAGACCGAGATCCGCGAAAGCCTGGCCGCCGATCCGCCGTTCGGCAAACACCGCGCCGCGCCCATGTACGAGATCATCCAAATGCAGGCATCGTCGGGCACGACCGGCAGCCCCTCATATGTGGCCCTGACCGAATCCGACGCCGAAATGTGGCACGAGATGACGGCACGCTGTTTCTTTGCCAATGGCGTGCGGCCGGGCGACATGGTGCTGCACGCGTTTTCGCTCGCCAAGGGCTTTGTCGGCGGCATCCCCGTGATGCAGGGATTGCAGTACATGGGCACGATCGATGTCCCGGTGGGCGCCGATGGCGGTGCGGAACGGCTGCTGCGCGCCTGCGCCGACACCCGCACGCGTTGCGTGGTCGGCGCCCCGAACTTTGTGCTGCACCTGGCCGAAAAGGCTCCCGAGGTACTTGGCTGCAAGGCCAGCGAACTGGGTATCGAGCGCGTGATCGTCGGCGGCGAACCCGGCGGCGGCATTCCCGCAATTCGGGCAAAGATCGAAAAGGCCTGGGGTGCGAAATGCACCGAGATGCTGGGCGGCACCGATCTGGGCGTGACATACTGGGCCGAGTGCGACGCCCAGTCGGGTATGCACATGGTCAACATGGATTATGTCCTGACCGAGCTGCTCGACCCGGAGAGCGGCAGGATCATTCCCTGGAAAAAAGGCGCAGAAGGCGAGATGGTCTATACCGCGCTCGGCCGCCAGGCGAGCCCGCTCGTGCGGTTCCGGTCAGGCGATTATATCGAAGTGATCGATACCGAATGCTCCTGCGGCCGCACCGGACCGAAGATCCGCTGCACCGGCCGCACCGACGACATGCTGATCGTGCGCGGGGCCAATGTCTTCCCGTCGGCGATCAACAGCATCATTACCGAAATGGTGCCGGACACCAACGGCGTCATGCGCATCGTGGCCGATTTCGAGGGCCATACCACGCAGGGCGCGCTGACGGTGATTGTCGAACGGGGCCCCGATCGCGATCCGGCCGATGACGTCACCCTCAAAAAGAAAATTGAGCAGCGGCTTCGCGACTCCTTGGTCTTCAAGGCCGACGTTCACCTGGTTGCGGCCGACACTTTCGAAAAACCTGGCGCCGCTAAGGTCGCCTTCGTTCTCAGGAAATATCCAGACCTGCCATGACTAGAATGAAATCTCTTCTCGACAGCGGGTCGGACGACTTCCGCGCCAACGACGTGTCTTACCGCGAAAAGGTCGATGAACTACATGCCCTCCGGCTCTTACAGCGCGTCGGCGGCCCCGAAATGGCGCGCAAACGTCATGTGGACAAAGGCAAAATCCTGCCGCGCGAACGGATCGAACGGCTGATCGACCCGGGCACACCATTTCTGGAACTCGGCGAGTTGGCCGGACTGAATATGCACAAGGGAGTTCCACCCGGCGCCGGCATCATTACCGGTATTGGCGTGATCGAAGGCCGTCAGTGCATGATCATCGCCAATGATGCCACCGTAAAGGGCGGCACCTATTTCGGGATCACCTGCCGCAAACACGTCCGGGCACAGAAAATTGCCTGGAAAAACCGCCTGCCCGTCATCACCCTCGTGGACTCCGGCGGTGCCTTCCTGCCCGACCAGGCCAACCTTTTCCCCGACGAAGGCCAGTTCGGCTCCATCTTTCACCAACAGATCGGCATGTCTGGCGATGGTGTGCCGCAAATCGCCGTGGTCATGGGGCCCTGCACCGCGGGTGGTGCCTATATCCCCGCGCTCTGTGACGAAGTGGTGATCGTGCGCGGTCAGGGCTTTATGTATCTGGGCGGACCGGAATTGACCTTTGCCGCAACCGGCGAAAAGGTCGAAGCCGAAGAACTGGGTGGCGGCAAGATGCATTCGTCCGTCTCCGGTGTGACAGACCATTTGGCCGAAGATGACGCCCACGCTCTGGCCATCACGCGCGAAATTGTCAGCCATCTTGGCGAAAAACCCCAACCCCGCAAGACGCCCGAAGCGCCCCGTGCGCCCGCCTACCCGGTCGAAGAGATTTATGGACTCATCAGCCGCGACCCCAAGGTGCCGACCGACAACCGCGAAATCGTGGCTCGGTTGGTCGATGAGAGCGATTTTCACGAATTCAAACCGCTTTATGGCGACACGATCATGACCGGCTGGGGCCGCATCCACGGCCACGAGGTCGGTATTCTCGCAAATACAGGCGTGCTTTTCGTCGAAGCCGCACTGAAGGCCACGCATTTCATCAATCTCTGCGTCCAGCGTGATATTCCGCTGCTGTTCCTGGCCGATGTGAACGGCTTCATGGTGGGCCGCGAGGTCGAGCAGATGGGCATTGCCAAGGCTGGCGCCAAGATGATCACGGCCATGTCTTCGGCCCGGGTGCCGAAATTCACAATCATCACCGGTGGCTCTTACGGGGCCGGATACCTGGCGATGCTGGGCCGCCCGTTCCAGCCGGACGCAATGTTCGCCTGGCCGACGGGACGGTCGGCAATCATGGGGCCGGAACAGGCCGCCAGCGTGCTGGCTCAGGTCCGCGCGCAGATCAACGAACGCGAAGGCAAAAGCTGGACCCCCGAGGAGGAGGAAGCCTTCAAGGCACCGA
>Ga0310344_10001948_pt1 | contig 15649 bp, 18 predicted proteins | sample HC15DNA20200_MG_FD_203801 | JGI IMG/M metagenome (GOLD analysis project Ga0310344, IMG submission 203801) | Marine microbial communities from station ALOHA, North Pacific Subtropical Gyre - HC15-DNA-20-200_MG | ecosystem: Environmental > Aquatic > Marine > Oceanic | place: Pacific Ocean: North... | reverse complement strand
CTTCTTTCTTTTTTTGTTTTGTCTCTTTTTTGGCTTCTTTCTTTTTTGGTTTTGTTTGACTTTCTAATTGTGCACGTAACTCTGCTAATTCTTTTTTAATTTCAGTTGACTCTTTATCTGGTATTTTTTTCATTATTTTTCCCTATTCAGATTTTAATTAATTAACAAACTCTCAGTATGTGAAATTGTTTGTTTATATAATTTATCGTATATTTCAATAAAAATTTCATAATTTCCAGATTCATTTAATATTTCTGAGTAATTTTCACCTATTGGTAAGTAACTGCCAGTAGTGCCATAACACTGATTTAGAAAACCACTTTGTGTGACTACTTGTTTCTCTGAATTGGAAATTTTGTAAAGTGTTATGTACAGATCCCCACAATCAAATGTAGAATTAATAACTTTAATCTGAAACTCTATTGGCTCAGAAACTGAGTATTTTGCTTCCAATCCAATAAGTTGAAATGTATTTTCACCTGGACCTTTCTCACCGATTTGCCACATGTTTAGTGCACGTTCAGAATCATCAAGTGCTTCAATCATTACTATTGTCCCAAGTCCTACTGAAAGTATAATTGGTAACACATACACGAAAAATGGAGTCTTTGTAGTCATTTTGATTAAACTCTGTAATTCACTTATATCAATTTAGTCATGTGAAACTATTCATTTCTTGATTATATTATCAAACACGCAAAAAAATGAAGAAATAGCCAAAAAGGATTCGTTTAAAGCTCTAAGATAATTTGGTTACACGAGTTAAATCCATGATATCGTGATATTTGCCAGATGCGACTAAGAAAATTCAGAATCAGGGCATACCGCTGTATTCATGACTCTGGTGAGATTAGAGTGGGTGATCTAGCTGCATTTGTAGGTAGAAACGAAAGTGGAAAAACAACCATTCTACAGGCATTAACACTTCTAAACAGAGAACATCAATTATCTGAACTTGATTTATGTGACGAAATGGTAGAAGAATTAAAAAATGAAATAAGATTAGCTGATGGAGATTTTGAATTAAATTTTAATGAGACAAAGATTATCAAAGATGCTTTTCCTAATATACCAGAAATTAAAAAATTAAAAATTTTTAGAACCAACACAAATCCAATTGCACAATATGATTTTGGAGATGTAGAGATTAGTGATGCTGAAAATAGTGGTTTAAACTCATGGGAAAATTTTGTAGAGAAAGTATCAAATTTTTTAGATACTATTCCAAACCATATTAGAATAAAACTTAACACCCAATTTTTTGAGGGTACCCCACCAGAAAATGAAGAGATGTTTAGAAATCAAATGGCTGAATTTGGTAATAATTTGTATGTTTTAGCAGCAGATGAACCACAAATAACAGTGGAATGGGAGAAAATCTCTGAAGATCCTAATACCAGTTTTCAGAATCTTCTAATAGGTACAACCGAAAAAATTGCGTTAGAGAACTTTATTGAAGTAAATTTACATCCTAGATTTGTATATTTCTCTGATTATAAGAAAATAATTGGAAACATAAATCTGAATGAATATGGTAGAGATAAAAATTTACCAAGTATTGAATTTTCTGAAGATGAATTTGATAAAGCTGAAACTGTTGACAATTTATTTTACTTAGCAGAACTTGACGTTAATGAATTAGAAGAAGCAAAAGAAAGTCCATCACAGTTGATCAAACTTTTAAACACATGCAGTAAAAGATTAACTGAAAAATTAAATCCTGCATGGAAAGGTGACCCAATTCATGTAGAATTAAGACTCAATCCAAATAATATAATGAGTGTTGTTATATCTGATGTACATAAAGATGGAACAGTAACTAATACAGGTCTATTGAATAGAAGAGCAGAAGGTTTCAAATGGACATTTTCGTTTATAGTAAATTTTGCTGCAGAAACACAAAGAGCAGAGCTCAAAGAAGCAATATTATTACTTGATGAACCTGCAAGAAATTTACATCCTACGCAACAAAGAGGAATTTCTGATTTATTAAAGAACTTAGCTGGTTCAAACCAAGTTCTTTATGCAACACATTCACCATACATGATTTTTGATTATGCACCAGGAAACTTATTGGTAGTAGAATTAGATAAGAAAAAACATCTAAGTAGAATTTATTATGATTATTGGAATGCAGATGATTTAACATTAACTCCTATACTATATGGTCTGTCCAGAGGATTAGTAGAATCAATTGTTGATAGAGAAATAGGTTACAACTCGAGACCTGTTATAATTGTAGAAACTATTGCAGATACAATGTATCTTAATGCGTTTGACAAATACCTTGAAGATCCAAATATTTCTATGAATCCATTGAATATAGTTGCAGCATACAACAAAAACTCAGTACTGCCATTAGCAATATTTTATAGAAATCACGGCTACAATACATTTGTTTTACTAGATAATACCAAAGAATCTAAAGACATTTCAACACAGTTAGTTGCAAACGAATTTTCAAAAGTTCAAACTATATTTTTTGAACATGATGGAAAACCATTACAGTCAATTGAGGATTATATGCTGCCAATAGATTTTCTTCATGCTGTAAATCAAACTTATGCCATAAAATTACGAAAAGAAGGATATGTTAACTTAACAAATGACCATATAAAATCCAAAAATAAGAATGGTGTTTTAGAAAGCCTTGAATCAATTTGGGAGGAACATAAAGAAGATGGATGGGAGAACTTTGACAATGAGGAAGTTTGTCGGTATATTTGTGAAAAAATTGCTATAAATGAGGCAGAGTTTTTATCTGATAAAACTAGGGACCGTTTTAGATCACTTTACAGACTAATAGCAGAAAGAATTCGTCAGCAACAAAATCTACTTTCTAATCAAAGTTCAGACAAAAAAAGAAAAATGAGTGTTTAATTAGAAGTTATCTTCAAGATAATTTTTCTTTGGTTTTCTTGGTCTTGTTTTAAAAAGTCTTAAGCCAAGAATAATTATAGGTATTGACACAATCATAAAAATTATAGGAGTAATCTCAACGGAGTCATCAATTAATTTCTCTTCAATGTTTTCAATCATTGTATATGCATATATCATTCCAACAAGAATTATGACTCCTCCTGCAGCAATTAAAGAACCATTAAGTTTGGATCCATATCTTTTTGACAGAACAAATGAAACACCGAATACTATCATTGCAGGAGCAACACTCATTGATATGAATTGAAAGATTTTTGGTTTAGCTTCAAAAAGAAATGTTTCGTCTATTAATGGATTTGACATGAAATTAAAAATGGTGATTATTTCTGCAACAAAAAATACAGACAGAGCTAAACCTGCTAAAGCAAGATATTTTTCTAGTGCCATATCAGAATATTATTTTTTTGAAGTAATAAATCATAGTAAATTAATCTAATATTCCTACAAGAAGTGATAATTCCTTCCTACAAAAAGTTCCTAGTTCTATAGCAGCCTGTTCAGGGGATAACATATTATGAAATATACCAAAACCAGTTTCAAGACCAGACCAAGACATTATTTTTGGATAAACTTCAATATGCCAATGAATTTGCTTACTATTTTTCTTTTCTGGTGATAAATGAAAAGCTATGTTATAAGACACATCTTTGATTTTTTTACTTAATCCTCCAAGACTTGCACGTAAAATTAATGCCAAATCATTAATTTCCTTTTGTGAAATTTTTGAAAAACTTGTTGTATGCTTTTTTGGACAAATCCAGAATTCATATGGATGAGAAGGAGCCCATGGTGATAGTGCAATAAATCCTTCAGTTTGTAGAATTTGTCTTGGTCCTCCAGATTCGGTAGTTACCACTTGACTCATAGGATAAACACCTTTTTCGTTTAGTATTCTATGCGAGGAATTTGCTTCATATTCTATGGTTGGTGGTATGGTTGAAAAAGAAATCATGTTTAGATGTGGATGTTCCACTCTGGCTCCTGAATTCTTACCATGGTCACCGTAAATTGCAACATATGCAACACCCTTTTGTGTATATAACCAACGTAATCTGTCTTGCAAAACAACAAGAACATTTGACCATTGTTCTACACTTATGGTTGATAATGTTTCTTTTTCATCTGGTGATGCTACAATTACATAATGAAATCCATATGCAGGTTCACTGTATAATGGGTGTTCAGAATATGTATTATTAGTATCCGTAGTCACTAATGGTTCAACAGCGGGAAAAACTCTGACTGCCCAATCTTTTACATAATAATCATCAGAATCCTGAAGTCTTTGTAGCATCCCATCTTTAAACACTAAAGATAACACAGATGGATTTGTCATTGACTCATTTCCTGGTTTATATGGATTTTTTTTTGTTGCTTTAACTTTTCCATTTTCTGGATTAACTATAACAAATCTTTCAGATACATGATCTTTTCTCATATTGCCCAAGATATATTATAAAAAATTATTAGGTAAAAAAGTGTTAAACGATCTAGATCAAAATTAATTCAGGTTGTAAGGTTTAAAGTATCGGAAAATATTTGAGAATTGAATTGAGTGGTGACAATTCAAAAATCAAGATTGTTTATGTGCTGTTAGACGGTGTAGGTGATTTACCACATCCAGATATAAACAATAAAACACCTCTTGATAGTGCTAAAACTCCAAATCTAGATCTACTGACCAAAAATGGAAAAATGGGACAAGTAATATCAGTTGGTAAAGGAATTGCACCAGAATCAGATATTGCAGTTTTCAATATGCTTGGATACAAATTCCATCATGCAGATTACGCTGGTAGAGGAGTCATAGAAGCAATTGGAATAGGAATTGATTTTAAGGATGGTGATTTGGCACTGCGTGGAAATTTTGCAACATTAGATGAAAAATATATAATAGTAGATAGAAGAGCAGGAAGGAATATTGAAAAAGAAGATGCCACTGGCATTGCAAAAGAAATAGAAGAAAACATAAAATTTTCTAATCCATTAGTGTCAGTAGTAGTTGCCCCAACTATTGGTCATAGAGTAGTAATTAGAATTAGAGATGAACAATCTCTTTCTGCAAACATTTCAAATACTGATCCTGCATATGCAAGAGTGGATGGTATGGGAATTGCAAAAGCTGTTGGTGATTTCCTAAAAATTGAACGATGTTTACCTTTGGATGATACTGATTCATCATTACTTACATCTGGTCTAGTAAATGAATTTACAGAACAGTCACTGAAGATAATGAAAGAGAGCACAATTAATAAAAAACGTAATGCAGAAAATAAGAAATTACTAAATAGTATACTTCTTCGTGATGCAGGAAATAAAATTCCTAATGTACAGTATATCAATGAAAAATATTCCATAAAGTTTTCGTGTATTGTAGATATGCCAGTAGAAATTGGAATTTCAAATATCTTACAAATGAAAGCGTTCAGTGCAGGTGGATTGACTGATTATGAAGAAAAAGCCAAAGTTGCTGCAAAAGCACTAGATACAGAAAATGCAATATACGTACATTTGAAAGGACCTGATGAATTTGGTCATGATGGTGATGCTATTGGAAAAATGAAAAATATTGAAGAAATTGATGAAAGGTTCTTTGGGACGCTTTTAGAAAATATTGATAAACAAAATGTAGTTGTTGTAATTTCTGCTGATCATTCAACCCCATGTATTAACAAAGGACATAGCGCTGATCCTGTTCCATTATTAGTATCAGGAAATAAAATAAAAAATGATAAAACAGAAAGATTCACTGAATCTAATTCAAAAAATGGTGAAATAGGCTTGTTAGAGGGAGCTCAAGTCATCAATACTGTACTGAATATTATTAGATCACAAAACTAAAAATTTCGTTACTGTTAATCATTTCAGTTACAAGTTTTTTTATTCTATCAATATCTATTTTATGATACGTTCCTTTAGAGTTTTGAAGTTTTTCTAGGGCTCTCTTGAAAATTGAAATACAGGTATCATCTTCATCTTTTTGATAGTGCACTAAACCTGCAGCAACTAGAATTAATCCATTAACTAATTTCTTTTCCTCACCATCAATAGTTTTCCAGACCCCTTCAAGAACTTCATGACATTCCCAAAATCTTTCTTCATTGAAATAAGATATTCCTAATGATACTGCCTCTTCTTTTTCAAAAGTCTCTTCTATGACATGCTTTGCATGATCTAACTTGCCTATACTGGAAAGTTTCTTGATTAGTTCATCCAGATGACTTTCTGGAATAGAGGTATCAAGTTCAATATATTTCCTAGAAACCCTACAGTCTCTTAATATACGATTCATTCCATATGATAAATCTCGCGAATCTCTCAAGATGATTTTTGCATTTTTTCTAGAAAATTTTGAATTATTAGTAAGATGAAGCATATATCTATCCATACCAGTATCTAGACAAATTTTCTTAAATTTGTTCGCAATTGCATTGAAGATTTATAAGAACAGTTCAAAGGATTTGTTACATGTCAATGATTGAAGTAGTGAATGATAAGACAAATTCATTTTTGGATAGGAGAGAAATAACTTGTAGTTTTAAAGCTGTTGGAGGTAAATTAAAGCAAAACGAAGCAGTAGATATGATAACAAAAGAGTGCAAATTGGATGGTAAAACTGTGATTGCAATTGATATGAAAAATCAGACAGGAAAACCAAACATTTCAGCTACATTCTATGTTTTTGACGATGAGAAATTAGCTAGAAGACAGATTAATCCAGTCATTTTTGAACGATTAGATAGAAAGAAGGCTAAAGCTGAAGAAGCAAAGGCTGAGGCGCCAGCTGAAGAAGCAAAGGCTGAGGCGCCAGCTGAAGAAGCAAAGGCTGAAGCGCCAGCTGAAGAAGCAAAGGCTGAAGCGCCAGCTGAAGAAGCAAAGGCTGAAGCGCCAGCTGAAGAAGCAAAGGCTGAAGCGCCAGCTGAAGAAGCAAAGGCTGAGGATTAATATGCCTGTAGAAAAAAAAACTAACAAAGGTTCTAGCCCAAAAGTCTATGAATTTTACAAAGTTGATGGTGACAAATTTTCCAGAACTAAAAAAATCTGTTCACGATGTGGAAAAGGTGTATTCATGTCAGAACACAAGAATCGAAGAACTTGTGGTAAATGTGGCGATACGGAATTTATCTAATAGAGTTTTTTCTTTCTAAGTTTTGAATTTTTAGCATGAATAATTTCTAATTTTTGTAGTAAAACCTCATCAAATTTTATACGAGTTAACAGTTTTGCATCTAATTTAATGGTGTTAGTGTCTAGAGAAATTTTTGATGCTGGAAATTTTTTTTCTATCCAAAACTTAATTACTTTGTCTTCTAATTTGTAGTCTCTGAATCCAGAAGGAAACCGTTTAGTTATATGAGATATCAAAGTTTTATCAGTAAAAACACTTCTTGGTTCTAATAATCTTGTAGTATCAGAGTAAACATTTTCAAATAGATTACCCGAAATTTCATCAGAAACCATTTCCATTTTTGACAATCTAGTAACCAATTCAAGATAATGCAAAAACTCATGAGCTAAGACAGCATGAATTGTTCCTTTAAGACCATAAGCTACTAGAGGTGCAGAAATTTGGATTATTATCTGTACAGAGTTTTTTACAGTTACAGGAATTGTTCGGGCAAAAAGTATACCTATATCAACTGAATTAATGTTATCGGCAATAATTATTGATGGATCAACATATGAAATGGGAAAATGAATTTGTGATGCTTTTTCTATACGCTGGATTCCTGATACAACGAGTGGAAATCGCTTATTAATTAGATCAAATATGTTCTCAGTTAAAATTCTGTTATTTCTTGCTGCTTTAATTTGTGCTAATGGATCCATACATAATATCAAAAAATTACTATAAAAAATGTTAATTTTTGTTCGTATTACACATTACATCAATTTGTTTGAAATCAAATTGGACACATGTGCATTTATTTTCTAATAGTTCACTAAGATTAGGCTTAACACTAGATTTTTCTACAAATGATTTAATTGGAACACCTCCATCAATTGACATGAAAATTTTTACAGCATTTGGATTAGATTTCTTATATCTAAGAGTATAAATGGATTTTTCAATAATTTTTTTTCCATCGTTATGAATTTCTATAGGATTTTTTTTAATATAATGTAATTTTTTTAGTAAATTATCTTTAAGTGGAATTTCTGATTTTACAAAAATAGATACATTTGATCTAAATGGCACCGAGTCTTTTGGCTGAGTTTCAATCTGTCGTAAATCATGTAACTCGATTCCATCCAATGTAATTCTTTTTTTAAATCTCAGTTTTCTGATATGGGGCTGAAAGATTTTTACAAAGAATGGCCTGCCGTTTCCTGATATTAAACTTGATTTGTCTTCTCCACCAATCCAGTTTATTTTAACTTGCCGTGAATCATATTTCATATTAAGTAATTTTGTTATTTGTCCTTCAACACTATTGTAATTTTCTAATCCATGAAAGTTACAAGTTATACAACCTTTACCTTCACAATTTTTACATGACACCCGTTTTTGTGGAATATTTCTTCTTGTCTTTGTATATCTCCCGTATACAAACAAGGATCTTGAGTGTATTCTACATGAATCATCTTTAAAATTGATTTTAAATGTTAAGTCTGGAACTTCACTAATTTTGGATTTTGTTCGTCTTGCAAATTTTTTACCTATTTCATGATTTATTTGTGTTTTAATACTTATTCCACCTCTAATCCTAAATTTTGATTTAATGTAATCATCATTATCAGAAATTGATGGTTTTAAGATTGAGCCTACAAGAAAAGTCGAAAATTTGTATACTGATGAATTTTCAATCATGTGATCAATGACTTGATCTAATCTTTCGAAAATATCTTTACAAATAAAACATTTTTTCAATGCTAATTGCTTTACATTCAAATTAAATTTTTTTCCCAAACTACTACTTGGTCTTCTAGACAAGTCTTTTGAAATTAGTCTTCCAATGCAATAATTACATAATGAATAATTCTTCAAAATATTATTTACTAAAATTTGAGTTGAACCTACATCTTTCATATTATTACGTATAATCATCTATTGTATGAATATTTTTTATTATGCATTAGCCAAGTCCAAGTTTTCGCATCATACCTTGCATTTGACGACCTTTTGATGCCTTCATCATATTTTTTGAATTTTTATAATTTTTTAATAATTCTTTTACTTCGTGTTCAGGCCAACCTGATCCCCTTGCAATTCTTTTGATTCTAGATGCATTTAATAAATCAGGATCAGCTTTTTCTTTTTTGTTCATACTTTGTATAATGTATCTCCATTTATCCATGCGAGTTTCCATTTGTTCAAGTTGATCTTCTTTAACCATTCCTGATAAACCAGGCATAGTTTCCATAAGATTTTGTAATGAACCAACTTTTGTAACTTCCTCTAGCTGAAAAAAGAAATCTTCCATATTCATTTTTCCACTAGAAATTCTTTTCATTCTAACTTCATCAGCTTCATTTTCAAGGCGCTTTGCTAAATCGAGTACAGCTTGTACATCACCCATTCCAAGTAACCTACCAACAAATCTAGTTGGTGAAAATTGTTCTAAATCATCAATTCTTTCACCAGTTCCAACATACATTACTTGTGCACCAGTAGCTGCAGAAGCTGCTAATGCACCACCACCTTTTGCTGAACTATCTAGTTTTGTGATTACAATTCCTCCAACGGGAATAATTTTGTGAAATGCTTCAGCTTGAGAAAAACATTGCTGTCCAATTGTTCCATCGATCACAAGCAATCCTAAATCAGGCTCTGCTACCTTACTAATATCTACCATCTCATCTAAAAGATCTTTTTCTTCTTTATGTCTACCAGCAGTATCAATTAGAATTATGTCTAGATTTGAATTTTCAAAATGTTTTAAACCATTTTTTACAATTTTAGCTGAATCCTTATTGTTTTCTTCTCCATAAACTTCAACGTTTGATTTTTCACACATAGTACGCAGTTGAACTAATGCGCCAGGTCTAAATGTGTCAGCCCCAATAACAGCAACACGATAACCTTGCTTGGTAAGAAATTTTGCAAGTTTTGAAGAAATTGTGGTTTTTCCACTACCTTGAATTCCTAACATCAAAACTTTGTTAATTTTTCCCGATTTGAAATGAAATTCTGTATCATTACCTAACAATTTTGCAAGTTCGTCATATAGTATTTTTACAATGTGATCTTTTCTTGATAATCCTGGTGGTGGAGTTTCATTTAATGATCTTTCTTGTAGGTTTTTTGTAATTTCTAAAACAAGTTTCACATTGACATCAGATTGTAATAAAGAACGTTGTACATCTTTGGCAAGTTCTTTTATTAGTTCTTCATCAATACCAGATGAGCTAACTATTTTTTTTATGGCAGAACGTAGTCCGTTTTTTAGATTATCTAACATTGTTAATTACTCCAATATCCACTATTTCAAATCTTCCTCTGTAGCCATCCCATTGTTTTTTAAATTCTATAATTTTTAGTGGTTTTTTAAATATAGGGCAATTTAAGACGAATGTCTCAGCTTCTCCTCCTTCAAAATTTAGATTGAAATTAAATTTTTTTGAAAGACTCTCTAAAACTTCAAGATTATCATATGTAATCGTTTTTCCCAACCATTTGTCATCTAAACCGTTTGTAGTTGTACTAGATATAATAAATTCAAATTTTTCATCTAACAAATTTTTCATATAAACCGATGCATTTTCATGCCATAATGGAGAAATTAATTGTAAATTTAGTTCCTTGCAAATTGATTCAAATTTAGATTTTTGAAATTCACTTAATATTCCACCGTGAACAATTCCTTCAATTTGGAAATCATTTTTTGCTTTTTTTATTAATTTATGTAAAAGTAAAATCTCATCACTGGTTTTTGTAGATGATGACTTTGCAATAATTTGAGGGATGTTCATAGATTTAGATTGTAACTCAGTCTTTGTAATATTATCATAATGGAGAAGATGACTTTCATCAGAATGTGGAATTATTGTAATTAGTGCTTCAATTGTATGCCCAAGTTTTTTTGCCTTATAAATTGCATAACAACTATCCTTACCACCTGAAAAAAAAGATACTAATTTCATTTTGATCAATAAATGTTGGATGCCTCAATACTCATAATCCTCATCAAAAATCAGATGGCTTTTCCATTCATCATTAGCATCCAATTTAGGATGTTTTTATTCGCATTATTTTTGTTCTTCCCATTACATCCCAGTATTCAATATCTTGACCCTGCTCTAATTTACCTTGTACTTCTTCATCAATCAAATCCATGTCTATTGTTTCAAAAGTTTCAGAGTCCATTACTTGAATATCAGATCCAGTAATCGAAATTATTTGTCCTGTTTTTTTATTGATTAGTGGAACATGAATCTGCATACTAACAGGACCTACATGAGGTCTTTTTTGACCATCAAAGATTCCCACACCAACGATTCTTGCCTTTGCTGCTCCATGTTTTCCTGGCTTACTTGTATCATACTCAACTATTTTACAAGGATCACCTGTTGGCTGATCAGACACAGGTAACAATATGTAGGAACCAATTTTTAATGAACCTAATTCAGATGGTTTGCTCATATTATTCCAAATTTTGAGGACTATTTACTCTTTTTTATTTTAATTTCTCTAAAAGTGAAAAACTTACGAGGTTATTCATTACTATTCCTTTTCTACAAATATCAAGTCTTGTTTGTTCACAATATTTATTATCACTCTGATGACTTTTTTCGCTAGAAACTTCCATTATGACTATGTTATCGCTATAAGGAAATGTAAATTTTGGAGTAATGCTAGAAAAAAGTTCCATATGCCCAAATCCAGAATAACCTACTTTGTCACGTCGTGCAACATGAGTAGCCACATCAGTCTGATCTTCATGAGAATCGCCATATTCTAGATAATATATTGAAATGAAATTTGGTTTTCCTATAGTTTGCCTTTGAAAAAGTAAATCATCCATTTTAAAAATGAATGAGGGGTTTTCTAGTAAATTTTTAGACATTTCAGTACTAATTTTTTGATGATTCTTGAATTGTGCAAGAATATAGTGGTTTGTTGCATAGGAAAAATAAGGCTGACTGTTCTCTGAGAATGTTGCAGTGACAAAATACATGTCACCAATATTTTTGGAATTTATCCAAATGTCTTTTTGTTCAATTGAGTTATGATCATGTAAATATGGTGTACAAACATATCCCTGACTCTGAAGTTTCTGAATAGTCATAGTTTGGAAAATAATAAAACATATTTAATTTTTGTTTTATTTTATACTAAAACTAAAGTTAATAATACAAAAAAACTGTCAAAATACAGTCCCCACTTAGCTCAGCCTGGTAGAGCTTCCGGCTGTAGTTGTCGGCTTAGGGCTGAAAAACAGCAGTCTATCAGGCATACAGAAACCGGGTTGTCGAAGGCTCAAATCCTTCAGTGGGGACCATTTTTTTTAAAAATTAAAATCTTTCATTTTTAAATCTGGCTTATTTTCATGAAAATTCATTTTTGAGATTTTATAATAGATTATCTCACCCCTTCGTTCGATAACTGCAATTATTGGTTCTTTACCCATCTGCGTTATTTCAAAAATATTTTTTTGAATTTGACCAATCTTTTCTTGTGTTCCTTCATTTAATGCAAATACAAGATATTTCGCAGATTTTGTTCCAAAGTTACCACGTTCGTAAACTCGGAAATCAGAACCAAATCCGAATCCCTCCTTAACAACATAACCACGAGTTCTTAGATCACGAAAAATTAGAAACTTTGTAAAAATATCCTCATCAACCTTTATGCAAATTTGCATTAAAGTATCGAAATCAATAATTCTATTTCCTTTTTGGAGTTTTAATTTTTTTAAGTATAATAGATATAATGTTTCAAAAGTATTAAGGAAATAATTACCATTATTATTTTCTCCATATCCCTTTTGATTTAATTCATTTTGCATTTTTTGGTTTTTAATTAGAGTCTTATTTTTAGCTAAATTTCCGTGTATTTGGAATTCCAAGTCTGATGACATTATGAATGGCTGGGGATTTTTCCAATATAAGAATAAATACAATTTTTGACTATTTACCATAAAATTAACCCAATTTTCTAACCGTTAAAATAGGGCAGTTATTTTTTTAACATTATGCACGGTCAATGCTATAGAAAAGGTAATGGTCAGCCTTATGCAAGAAAAGAATACATCAAAGGCAAACCTCAATCTAAAATTGCAAAATTTAACAGTGGAAATGCCAAAGGTGATTTTGATGTCTGTGTTCAATTGCTAATTAATGAAAAAGTTCAGGTTAGACATATGGCTATCGAGGCAACCAGGCTAGCAGCAAATAAGGCACTAGAAAAAGTAACTGGGGAAAGTGGATATTCATCAACACTAAGAGTTTTTCCGCACATACTACTAAGAGAGAATAAGATGATTGCTGCTGCAGGTGCAGACAGATTACAGGAAGGAATGCGAAGGGCATTTGGAAAAGCAACTAGCCTAGCAGCAAGGGTAAAACAAGGACAAGTCATAATGGAAATGAATGTCAAACGGCAACATCTAGAAGCAGCCAAAAAAGCATTGAAAGGAGCATGTGTAAAACTTCCTGGTACACCAACAATTAAGGTAGTCGATTTAAAGAATTAGAAATTTTATGAACCTAATTTTTCCTGAAAATTCTTTTGATTTAATTTAACAAATTCAAGAAATTCTAGAAATTCGTCAGCTGTTGGATTTCTAGATAATACTCTTCTATGTTGATAGTAAAATGAATTGTAAAGACGTCCTATGAGTATACCATATCTTAATGACTCTGAATCCAGAGAGTCCATTGAAGAGATAATTTTGGTAATTTCATCATTTTTCCCAAGAATATCATCTACCTTCTCAGATATTATCTTACGAATTTTCTCATCCATGCATATAGTATAATTTTGTGATTAAAAACAATGTTGGAAAAATCATTACGCTTTAATATCCTGTTTTTAATTTAACGAATGAGCAGTCGTCGTATAGTTTGGTTATTATTCTAGCTTGCCAAGTTAGTGACCCGGGTTCGAATCCCGGCGACTGCATTCTAGTTTTTGTTGGTTTTTAATCCATTTTTTATTATATCTAATGCTTCTAGTGCTCGTTCAGGTTTTGGTAGTTGAATCATGAAAATTTTCTCTGGGGATTCTTTTGATGCTATTGAAATCATTGTATTTTCAGCTAGTGCCTCAAAAAATTCAATATTTTCATTTGCGTTTATCAAAACATTTTCCTTTATTCCTCCATGTGAAAATGTAAGTGACATTTCAACAAAAACATGCCCAAGACCATCCTGAAGTATGTTAAGATTTGTATCAACAACTAATGGTTTTCCTGCAACCTTGGTTAGTATGTCATCAAATTTTCTTCCATTAAACTCAATACACGGAACGCTTTTTCCTTCAAAGTCTTGAATTGATAAATCCCTATGAGATTTTTCTATAAGGTTTTTTAATTCAGGATCTGACAATTACTTTCTCAATAATTTTGGGATTACTCTGTCTCCTGCTTTAACTAAAAATGGAGTTATGATGGCTGTAATTATTGTAATTAAACCAATTAACGGGAACAAAAATGCACTGACAACACCTGCATCTACTCCAACTTTGATTATTACAATAGAGAATTCGCCACGCGGGGCTGCTAGGGTAAATGCTGATCTAAGAGATTTACCACGTTCCTGCCTGAAAATCAAATTGCCTAGCATATTTCCCCCAAATTTCATTGATAATGCTACAGCAATTAGAGCGATTGCAACAAAAATATAATTTTCAAGTTGTCTTACATCCATTAGTGCGCCGACAGATACGAAAAATATGGCTACAAACATATTTTTGATTGGACTAGAAAGTATTTTTGAAACTTCAGCAGATTTTGATTCTGCAATAAGGACTCCCGCAAGGAATGCACCTATAGCAACAGATAACCCTACAACATTAGCTAGTAATGAGTAACCAAAACAAACACCCAAAATCGCCAAAAGTAGAATTTCTCTATTTTCTGCAGCTGCAACTTTGTCAACCAGTTTTGGTATAATCCTAATTCCTACTGTAAAAGTACCAACAATTAAGATACCTGCAACAACTACTACTGCAATTACACCTTCTATTGAAACATTACCTACTAACGCAATTGATTCAAGAGATGCTATTAGAATTACTGCAATTACGTCTTCTACAATGAGAATTCCTAGAACTAGAATTGAAGATTCTTTTTTTATTTTACCGGTCTCTTCTAAAACTTTGACGATTATAGCAGTACTACTTATTGATAATGCTGCTGCCAAAAACAATGAATCCATGAAGGCTAATCCCATACTAGTACAGACGTAGAACACTAATCCTAGTGTCATGAACAGGCCTAGTGTCCCTACTCCAATCGCCACTTTTCCAATTGACCGTATTTTTGCAAATGGAAATTCAATTCCTATGACAAAAAGTAATAAAATTACACCAATTTCTGCAAATACATTTAATGCAGCAATATCAGATAGTATTCCAATTGCTTCTGTTTCTCCAGTATTCCCACTTTCTGACAAAAATGGTGCCCATAATGGCGATAGTGGCCCAATCAACATTCCTGCAAAGAGATATCCTATGATTAATGGCTGACGAATTTTGAAAAATGCTAGTGTTACAATACCTGCAAGGATCATAATTATTGCTAGATCTGTTACAAATGTATCATGA
>Ga0310344_10001947_pt1 | contig 15650 bp, 13 predicted proteins | sample HC15DNA20200_MG_FD_203801 | JGI IMG/M metagenome (GOLD analysis project Ga0310344, IMG submission 203801) | Marine microbial communities from station ALOHA, North Pacific Subtropical Gyre - HC15-DNA-20-200_MG | ecosystem: Environmental > Aquatic > Marine > Oceanic | place: Pacific Ocean: North... | reverse complement strand
ATTCCAGGTTGTACCTCCGGATGCCCGATGGCTCCAAGATAAATGGCATCCTGTTGTCTAAGTTCGTCTACGGAACCTTCGGGAAGGATCTCACCTGTACGGAGATAACGGTCGCCACCAAAGTCATAGTGGGTCAGTTCGTAATCAAATCGGTCCTTCTCAGAAATCGCTTTGAGAACTTTAAGTGCTTCATCCGTGACTTCCGGTCCTGTTCCATCACCGGGTATTACAGCGATCTTGTACAAAGTATCATTTCCTTAATATGGAATCGGAAAAGTGGGTCATTATGATACTGCGGTTATAAGACAGGGACACCACATATCAGTCCCCACTGTTTTCAGGGACGGGTACAGGTTCAAGGTGAATGCGCCGATGAATCCGCCTGTATTTATAGAGGTGAGTGCTGTCTCTGGAGCGTTAATTGTAGCAATGGTTGATGAGACCGACAATAGGTCAGATCGATCGATGGTCTTGCCGAGCGATGGTCTTTTTGCGATATTCGCAGCAGTTCCGGAAGGTTTATCGGTTTTATTTTTGTTGTGGTTCGTTGGATCGGGCTAATAACTGAAGGAGTGTATGACGGATGGTAAGTGTTCAATCGGAGCCCATCTCAGGGGTCGTACCGCCTGATGTTGAAAAACTTGTTATGCAGGTATGGCCTTCCATTTCTCGATCTTATCTCGGCCGATTAATGGGAAGCTTTTTGGGGTTTTTTTCCAGTTGGAAGCCTTATGTGAGAGCAGTCGTAATCGTGATGGTGTTGCCAATAGCGAGCCCGATTGCAATCTTGTTGTACGGGATCAATCGATTTTGTCGATACACCATTACGACTCGCCGCATCATTGTTCAGCATGGATTAAAAGATCTATCGGAATCGCAATCGCTATCCTGGGAAGAGCTCGATGAAGTCCGTGTCAAAACGTTATCGGGACAAGCCTATTACAAAACGGCTAACCTGGAGTTGTTGCAGGGTGATCAGGTGAGGGTGGTGTTGTCTGGAGTTCCCCGTCCTGAAACGTTTCGAAATAACATACTGAAGGCGCGAGATGCCTATGTGAAAGTCATGCCATCGTATCGTGTTACGTCTTCCGAAGATTCCCAATAGCCACTCTGATTGAGTGCATGTGAGGGAGATTCTTTAGTGAAAGCGTTCTGTGAAAAACATTCTGTTGACCAGAAATGGTTTCTTTGAAGTGAAGCAACTATGCGGCTTGGATTTTATACCTATAGTTACACCGATCGATTAAACATGCCCCTTGTTCCGGTTCTGGAACATATTGCCTCTACCGGGTATTCGGGGATCGACATTTCTGGCACGCACGGTAACTCTGCTGACCCTGAATCTGTCACCGCGGATTTCCGGAAACTCACGTACCGAACAGCAGATAGATTACAGCTTGCCGTCGAAGCGGTTATTACCCATGACGACCTGACTACTAGCCTGTTGACAGCCAGTCCACTGGACTTGCAAGGTTCCGTTGACCTGGCTGTGGATGTCGGAGCACCGATTGTGACGTTTCATATGGGAGGTCCTGACACCAAAGCAACCGGGATACAGGCGACCTGGGATCAGGTGGTTCGATACTTGAAAGAAGCAACACGTTATGCGGAAGCACGGCATGTAAAACTTGCCTGTGACGGGATATGGCCTTCATGGATTGTTGACAGTCCGGAAGCGATGATGTCGCTCTTCGATGCAGTTGGCAGTCCTATGTTGGGTGTTAATTTCGATCCCTGTTATTTGGTCCTGATGCAGCAGGATCCGGTTCACGTTGCCGCGTTGTGGAAAGAACGTATATTCCATGGACACGTGAAAGATCACGTGGGTCACTATCCTGATTGGAATCATCGTATCCCTGGACGAGGACAGATGGATTATGAGAGTGTTGTGAAGGGATTGAAAAAGGTTCGATTCACGGGTTCGATTTCAATTGAGGCCTTTACAAGTATGGATTTTGAAGAGGCATGTGAAATCGGATATCGCACCTTGTCCCATGTGATGCAGCGATGACTCTTAGCTTATTAACTTCTGCCAGGACCGTAATGTCAGTTGAGGGATCATGAATTGAACTACATGGAACGGAAATAGGTCGACTTCATTCGACGAATCAGCCGCTCCGGTCCCGGTGTTTTTGGAGGTGACATATGGCTGCTCGTCCCATGAAATTGGGAATGCTCGGTTTGTGGCACACCCATGCTGATGGCATGGTGCGGCAGATCGTAACACATCCAGATGAATTTCAATTGATAGGTGTGTTTGACGAAGATGATGAGGTCATGCATCAGCGTCGAAAGGATTGGGATGTACACCAAGACAGCCTGCGATTTTGTACACGGACTCAAGAGCTGTTGGAAATGCCGTTAGATGGTGTGATCGTGGAAGGCCGTGTTTCTGATAATGTGCGTTTGACCGAACTTGCCTTGCACGCAGGATTTTCCGTAATGATGGAAAAACCGGCGGGTGAGAATCTTCAGGCATTTCAGAATCTGCTCGCCTATGCCCATGCTCATTCGTTACATGTTCAAATGACCTATCTTTTCCGCTACATGTCTGCGGTACTCGAAATGTTGAGGATGGCACGTGAAGGTGAGTTCGGAGAGATCTATCAAGTTCGAATCCGATTGCCCAAGGATTATGCTCTTTACGATGAATACGTTCGTGATCTGGGATGTTATTCGGGAGGGATTTTCTTTGAGATGGCAGGGCATGCTGTTGACATGATGGTTGCTATGTTGGGTGCTCCCACGTCCGTACATCCTTTTATGGCACATCATCAACATTTGCAGGATTCTCCAACATTTATAGACAATGGAATTTCGGTACTTCAGTTTGAAAAGGCGTGGGGAATTATTGAAGTTACGGCCCTGGAAGTTGCGCCTGATAGTCGGAGAATTGAAGTTTTTGGAACAGAAGGAGCCTGTGTGATCACGCATCTGGGAAGTGGCCATCTCAAGAATGATCCGGTTCAGCCGATTCATGTGTATAAGAATTGTGAAGCGTCTTGGGTCGAAATACCGTTACCGGCAGCGTCGCTTCAAATCAGTGACCTGCGTGAGTTTTTCTCCGTGTTGCATGCGGAAAAAGAACCTGACTACAGTTGCGAACATGACTTGATCGTACAGGAAACGTTACTTCGTGCGTGCGCGTCGTGGTAATGTGAAACCCGGTTACGATCCGAACATCGATCGCTTATCCCCAGAGTGCGGTCTGGTGTTGTGGGGGATGAAGGCTGTGAGAAATGGAGCTCGCTAATGGAATGATGTGATTTGCGTTATTACTATTAGTGTTATTTTCTGAACGTTTTGGATTCGTATAGAGATTCTATAAAGGTGTGTCTTAATTTGAATTCGAAGAATAACCCAAGCCGAGGATCATCCGGGCCGGAGTTCTTGAGTACCCCTCCGCTGGTAATGCCTATTTATCAGAGCGCAGCTTACATCCAGAAGGATATCGATCAGGTTGACCGAGTGTACGAAAATCATGAACCGGACGGCTATACTTATGGGCGTGAAGGGCATCCCAATGCGGTTCATTTGGCGGAGAACCTGGCCCAACTGGAAACCGCGGAACAGGCTGTTATTTGCGGTTCGGGGATGGCGGCGACAGCGTGTGCTTTTTCCGTGTTGCTGAAACAGAACGATACCGTAGTCGCATCCGATCAAATTTATGGAAGAACCGCAATTCTTCTGGATGAGTATCTGAGACGTTTTGGTGTGACCACCCATTTTGTCGATATCACGGACTTGAGTGCGGTTGAAACAGCACTGCGGTGTTCTCCTCGAATCCTGTTTTTTGAAATGATTTCCAATCCCTTGTTACGTGTGGCGAATGCACCTGCATTAATTCAGATGGCGCATGCACAGGGAAGTCTCGTGGTGGTTGACAACACGTTTCCAACGCCAGTTGCATTTCGTCCTTTGGAGCATGGTGCGGATCTGGTTGTTCAGAGTGTTACCAAAATGATAGCCGGACACAGTGATGTGACCTTGGGAGCGGTTTTGGGATCACAATCCTGGATTGATATGATGCAGCACGGGATGGCGACATGGGGCTTGTCTGCCAGTCCGTTTGAATGTTGGTTGGCCCAACGTGGTTTGGCTACCTTGTCCCTTCGGATGGAGCGTTCCAGTGGTAATGCACAGCAGCTAGCGGACTACCTGGACACATTTTCCCAGATTAAGCATGTCCTTTATCCCGGTAGAAAGGATCACCCTGATTGCGATGCCGCACGGTTGTTGTTCGATCCCTGTTATGGAAATATGGTTAGCTTTGAGCTTGCCGGTGGTAGGCAGAGCGTGGATCATCTGATCAGGAATCTGGATCAGATTCCTCTGGTGCCAACATTGGGACATATTGAGACAATAATCAGTCATCCGGCATCAACGAGCCATCGGTCATTGACTGTCAAACGGCGATCTGAACTGGGGATCAGTGACACGTTATTACGGGTTTCCGTCGGTTGTGAAGCAATCGAGACCTTGGAACAAAGGTTTCGTTCAGCTTTACAAGGGCAGGGTAAGACCGGAGTCCGTTGATAAAACGGGGTCACGGCGAACTGTTTCGTGTAAGTGTGACCGGATCCAGCTGGGTTTGCGAAGGCCTTTCAGCGCGAGTCTGTTTCTTCAATCTTACTGTACTTAGCTCCAGTGTCTGTACTGGGGGCAGGGGCAGGACTGTTGAGGGGGAGCTCTGGTGAGGAGCCGTTTCTGTGGGTTGGTGGCGTCGGATAGAAACGGCGTAAACAATACTCACAGACAGTGCAATGCAGGCGAGGCAAGCAAACATAACTTGAAATCCCCAGAGGTCTACGATACTTCCTAGACTATGCCCACCAAATACAATTCCGAGTTCAGTCATACCAAGCATGAGTGTCATACCGGTACCACGGTAGCGGTCGGGAAACGAATCTGCCCCAAGGGAAATGGTACAGGGAAAAAGGATGGCATGTGCTACTCCTGCTGCCATGGCCGGAGCAATAATCGTGAGGTCTGAGTGTGCTGGCAGATAGAGAAGCATACTGACTGCGGTTGCTATTAAGCCTATCAGGACAGCGTTTTCACGTCCGATTTGTTCCGGCCAGCGTCGTCCAATTACGCGTACAGCAAAAGCGGTAATGGCGTAACACAAAAAAAAGATGCCGATTCCTGATATCCCTTGGCGGTGAACAAAAAGAGAAAGGAAGGTTTGTGGGACGGTTTGTGCAAATCCCATAGTAAGTGCAACCAGCATCAGACTACCGGGCCAATATTTGGTGAGAATCTGGAGAGTGGAACCATCCTTTTCTGGCTGGACGGGATTAGCTTTACGTGTAATGAACCAACTAAGTACCAGATAGACACATCCGATCGAAGCTGAGAGAATAAACAGGGCAGAAAAAGTCTGGTGTCCTGTACCCATATATCTAAAGAGCAGGTCACTGATATTGGGTCCGATTATCATTCCAAACAAACCAGAAGTTCCGAGAATACCAATGAGTTCTGCCCGGCGTTCGACTGGAGCGTGTGCACTGATGAACACGAAAGAGCATGTGAACATGCCAGCAAGAGACACGCTCATCATCAGACGTGCAATGTAAACGGAAAGTCCCAGACCTTGGATCGGAATGAAGGCCAGGCATGCGACGATGAACAGAAGGGCACTGGCCATCCAGACGTGTTTCGGTCCATGACGATCGATGCAACGTCCCATAGTGAGACGCAGAAGAACACTGCCGAGCATTCCAAATGAAACAATTTTGCCTGCTGTTCCTGTGGTGCCACCGAGAAAAACGACGAAATCGCCGAACCGAAATAATAAAGCATTTGCCGTTACAAGAAGAAAGTTTGCGAGGTAGACAGACCAGAATGTGAAGTCGTAGAGACGGTATTCGTTGTGAGGGGAGGCTGTCTGGGAAGCTGTTGTGAAAGGGGACAGGGTTGACATAAAAAAATAGCACTCTCTTTTGAAACACACTGAAAGCACGCTAACCACTAGAACGGTGGCGTAGCACCATTGAACCACGCGATTAACGAGGGAGTCCGAAACGGACCGAAAAGCAGGTCAAGATTCGGATTAACTCAGCAATTCAACTGGCGCTAAAGCGCCCTGCCATGAGTCTGGGTACTCGAATCGAATCTTGCCACTAGACTACGGATCTTTCCACTCTAGAGTTTCAAAAGTGAAACAACAAGTCCAACCTTTCGAACCGATATTAATCGAACATCAGAAAATAATCAGCTTTGGCTAACTCTTCCCAGGCTGCTCAACGAAGTCGTTTTTCTCGTTTTTCCCTGTAACGAGCACTTGCCCGGTTTAGAAAACGACGATCTTCACTGCTAACAGAATCCATTCCGTTCTCGTTGATGAACGACAAAATGGCATCCATTCGCTGTTCTTCTTCCCTGTCACGTGCTTGCTGCCTGTCTTGTTTTTGTTGAAGCCTCCTGTTTTTCCATTGTTGTATCAGTCCAGGAGGTGTAGAGAGAGGATGTTCGGAGGCGTTTTCAAGACTTGTGTAACCTTGAGAAAAATCATAACCAAACAACGTATCTTCTAAAAGTAGTCCTGTTTCGAGCAACTGGCGTTCACGTTCCGATAACACATAGATGATCAATGAAAGAGCAAGGACCAATAGAACCCAGCTGTCCAGAGCCTGCTGTTGGTTGACAGAACCCAGAAAGGCGCAAAGAGCCATTACAATAGCTGTAATTTTCGATATTTGAACCGTTAGCAATGTTGCTTTTTCAAATCCCATACGTTTCCATAGACCGCTTCGAATCAGGCGACTTCCATCCATTGGGAAAGCGGGTATGAGATTGGCCAGAAGCAGAATTTCGTTAATCCAGAACACATAGCTTACCAGTCCAACTGCAGAGTTTGTTTGGTAGAGTTCAGACGGCGGAACAAAAGGGTTCCAGGGGATGGTTCCAGGACCGAGACTCAGAAAGGTCCAGCTGATCAGGCAAAGCATCAGATTTACAGCTGGCCCAGCGATGGCAACACAGGCATGTGTATCAGGTCGATTGTCTAATTCGACAGAAGCCAGACCACCGAGTGGCCATAGGATGATCTCTTCGGATGTGCCACCCAGCCGCAGGGCAGTGATACAGTGTCCATATTCATGAAATAGAACGCTCAGACCTAAGATGCCCATAACCCAGAGTCCTAGTTCCGTCTGGCCGTTATGATTGAAACGATAAAGTTCAACAACGGCAAAAAACAGAAACCACAGGCTCAAACGAGTCGGAATTCCCAACCATCGTCCCAGATTGAGTGACCAGGTAAGCGGCTCTCGCATCATACACGTTACATGAAGACAGTTAAGGTAAATGAAATAAAAGGCACAAATTATATGGTACTATGCGGGCTGGACACCTGCAATCAGGGAGATTTAAAAGTAGATTTCAATGCGGTTGGCTTCCAAAGCCATGGATGATCAGGAGGCAACCAGATTCAAACCAAAACATTGAGAATAGTTAGAACGCAACAATGAAACATTCCAGGGTGCGATATTCCGGTCAGCGTTTCCAGGTAATGCAAAAAGAAAGTGTGGCGGGTTCTTCTTGCTGGGAGTTCGTTTCCCATCCGGGTTCGGTGGTAATTTTACCCGTGGTCGATCGGGATCAGGTCTGTTTGATTAAAAGTCATCGTTGGTCCCTTGACGAAACGCTCTATGAATTACCGGCAGGGACACTTAATGAAGGTGAAAATCCGCTTCACGCCGCCAGGAGAGAACTGAAAGAAGAGACAGGTTACCATGCGGATACTTGGGAAGAATGGGCCGATTTTTATACGTCACCGGGTATTCTTGACGAGCGGATGCACTTGTTTGTCGCAACGGGTCTGACGCCTGGACAAATGCAGCTGGAACCTTATGAGAGAATAGAGCCCGTGGTGGTTTCAACAGAGACAGCTTTCCGGTGGATTGCCAGCAGAAAGATCAGAGACGCGAAAACTCTGGTGGGATTGCTTTTTTATCAGGCGAATCAGAGCGGCACAATTCGTCCACAATCGCTTGACAAGGCAAGGAAATATCGACGCGATTGAGACTCTGGTGTACGCTTATCTGGCAGCCGATTTTTTAGAAGAAGCAGGAGAAGATTTTAGAGCATTTGTTACAGGGTGCCAAACGCAGTGGTGAGCGTGCTCGCATAAACCGGGTACGTGAGCTTTCAAACAGCTTGATCGAAAAAGATCAGATGGCGGGGTAAGGCGGATTGATCTTGGTGCTGCTAGGGGGCTACTGGGAACCGCACATCCGATAATCATCGTCAGCTATCGTTGGTCGTTTCTAAAAGGGACTCTAGTCGGATGAAGCCAGGAAGAATCACCAGCCGGTGCCTGTATCCATTCCGAAGTGTTGTGTATCTGGGATTGAGCAGTACATTGCTGTTTTGCGGATGTGCGATGAGTGGAAGACAAAGTAATGTTCAGTTGTCAAAGGATCGTTCCTTGTTATTAGGACAATCAATCGCGGAACGATCAAAAGTGTCTGGTAACCGAGAACTGGTTGTCCTGGTTCACGGTATGGGGCGAACTCCGTTATCGATGGTTCCTTTAAAACGGTATTTGCAGCAATCGGGCTATGAGGTGCTTAATTTTGGTTACTTCAGTTTCGGATTAACGATCCGAAAAATCAGCGAAAAACTGTCGGGTGCTGTTGCTCAAAAAATGGCAGAAGAGACATTTGAGAAAGTGCATTTTGTAGGGCACAGCCTGGGAGCGATTGCCATTCGTCACATGCTTTCGGTCAATGCTCCGAAGCAGATTGGACGTGTTGTGATGCTCGCCCCTCCCAATCAAGGGTCGACGCGGGCCGATTCGGTTGTGAATTGGTTGACATGGCTTTACAGGCCACTTCCCGAACTGACAACGAATCGTTCGAGTACCGTCCGTTTATTACCAGAGGTTCCGGCAGTGCAGGTAGGTATCGTTGCGGGTTCACGCGATTCAACCGTACGTCTCGAACAAACTCGCCTTAACAGCCAGACAGACCATATTGTGGTTTCATCCGGTCATAGTTTGATCATGTTTTATCCGGAAGTACACAGATGGGTCGTCCATTTTTTAGCCAGGGGGAGTTTTCAAGAAGAAATGGATAAACCTGAAAAAAGTTCAAGTACGACCGTAGCTCCCTGATGTTTTTGTTGCCGACAACTCGAGAGCAATGCCCAGTGTCACTCGATGAATCCGTTACAGACTCGTATTGGAAGCATGCTTTTTGGGGAGAGAGGATAGGTGCCGATTGAAGCTTTCTGTCAACGATCGCCGTTTCATCAGACGATCAACAGCCAATGGATGTCACGTTTTGCTGGGCTGATTCGAGGTGGGTTTCTGATCCACATTAGAATCGAGTGCTTTTTCCGGTTTTCCATGGGATTGAACTTTCCCGGAGTTTAAGACGACTACCCATTCTGCCAGACGATGGACCTCGGATTGGTTATGACTGACATAAAGAGTGGGAATAGACCATTCGTCAATGACCTTTTCAAAATAGGAAAGCACACGATCTTTCAAAGTGTCGTCCACCGCAGCCAGCGGTTCGTCCATGAGCAGGAGATCTGGTTCACTTAGAAGGGCACGGCCGATGGCTACTCGTTGTTTCTCTCCTCCCGAAAGATTGCGGGGAAAACGATGTAGCAAGTCTTTTAGTTCAAGCACGTTAACGACGCGATCAAAGTCAACTGCACGTTTCTGGTTTTGTGTTTTTCCTTTACGGTCACTCTGTCGACAACGGTATCCGTAATTAAGATTTTTAGTCACAGACAAATGTGGAAAAAGTAGGTGATCCTGAAAAACAAACCCAACATGTCTGCGCTCTGGTTGTAGATAGATTCCGGATTGAGCGTCACAGAGAACTCTGTCTCCAAGACGGACCAGTGCCTCCTGGGCACGTATTACTCCGGCAATAATATTGAGAACGGATGTCTTGCCGCTACCTGACTGCCCAAACAAAGCAGTGACACCATGGCTGCTTTCAAATTCGATATCGAGTTGAAAGCCCGTGGCAAACTGGTGTTTGCATTGAAACTGAATCAGGGTCATGATGTCTGGCCTCGCCGTTCCAGGTATTCACTGGCTGCTAGCGCACTACCGGCGAGTAACAGAGACACAATTAATAATCCCCAGCTCGCCGTTAATCCGCCAGGTTCATCACGGCGGGCATAGATCAGCAGCGGAATGTTCATCAGGCTTTCACGTTGGCTGACAAGCATGACGGTTGCTCCGAATTCACCCAGACTGCGTGCAAAAGCAAGAACACACCCCGCAATCACACCACTCTTGGCCAACGGAAGGCTGACTGTGAAGAAACTAACGGTACGTGTAGCCCCCAGGGTACGTGCTGCAATTTCGTATCGTGGATCAACGGATTGAAAGCCAAGTCGAATAGCCCGCACCATGAGCGGAAAGCTCATGACAGCGGCCGAAAGGACCAGTCCGGGCCAGGCGAACGCAATTTTAATACCAAACCACTCTCGTAGGAGTTGGCCTACAGGTGCTTCTGAATTAAAGGTTAGAAGCAGGATGTATCCGGTGACTACCGGAGGCAGGACAAGGGGTAAATTAACAAGTACTTCTACGAGTGATTTGGCTCGGAAAGGGATCCGAGCGAGTATGTATCCGAGAAAAATACCTCCTGGAAGGGATAGCAGTACGACACAAAATCCAACCAGGCAGCTTCTTTTAACCGCGGCCCACTCTTTGGATGAAAACCAGGAAGTGGACTTGTCGGAGGGTGTCGGGTCTGTGTGAGGGATTGCTTGAGAAAAGTCTTGCGTTGTTTTGTTAACAATGAATTGGTGTTTTTTGTAAATGGTGGCTGCTTGGGGTGACTGCAGGTATTTAAAGAGCTCTATAGCTCCGGGGCGAGGACGACGATGTCGAAGTAAGGCGAGAGGATAGTTAATGGGTGAATGAAGATGGCTGGGTATGCTCAAGGCAGTTTTCAATTTTTCGGGACGGACATAGGTATCGGTAGCGTAAACGATGCCAGCTTGAGCGCTGGCGGTTTCCACGTAGGCCAGGGTAGTCCTGACGTTGTCACCACTGATGATTTTGGATTCCAGCGAGTCGAGCAGTCCTGTTGCATTCAGGGCTTCACGCGCGTAAATGCCGGCAGGTACCGATGGGTTGGCCAGCGCCAAGTTTTCAATCTGATCGTTGAGGAGATCCTGTAGGGTACTCACCTTGTGAGATGCGGTGGTCGGAAGGACCACAACGAGGCGGTTTTGCAACAGATTGATGCGATTTTCGATCCGACTTAGTCCGCGTCGATTGGGTCGCTGAGCAATCGTATCGACCCATCGTTCGTTAGCAGAAAGGAATAAATCCGCTCCGGCACCAGATAAAATCTGTCTTGCAAGGGAAGCGGATCCACCCAGTGTCAGTTCGACCTTGTGTCCGGTTTGTAATTCGAACTGCGTGCATATTTCACGCATTACTTCCGTTGTGCTGGATGCGGCAAGAAATGAAATAGCCTGAGTGGAAGCCCGGGATTTACGAGGTTTTTCTGTCCTGTCCGTGACGGGTAGGTCCGTTTGCCCACCGCTGCTGGGTACGGCACTCAGGATCATGGTGAACCAGAGTGGAACAAGAATCCTATGCGTGAAAACAACAGGGAGAGGATTGTGCATGAAAACAATTGACTATAGGCAGAGGTGGTAGACCCTTTGAGTTAACTCCTACTACTAAAATAGCTGTTTTTGTACTAAAGGGGCAAATACGAATATATGTAAAACGCATTAAAAACCCGGTTATAGAACGGGTATTTGGACGGACAATCGTTACATCAATCATAATCTATTCACGCGATGTTTTTTTGAGACTGATATCAATAGATAACCTGAGCTATGCATCACGGAACGCCTAGTTTGGCAGATCTGAAAAAGGGAAATCGAAGCGTGAGTTTCCGGGGGTCGGAGCTGACAACCAGATTAGAAGGTCTGTGAGAAAGTCAGTGGATGTTTCAATGCTCGTGTCCTGTGTGTTCAGGTGTTAAGTGGCGTGCCGTTTTTGTAGATAGATCGGGCATACAGCTGCACAGTGCGGTCAAGAATCCCGTGAACAGCACGGTTAGACTCAGCAACATTGATATTCCGTGCCACTTCCAGAATTCCTGTCCTAGGGGAGAATCCGAGACCAGTCCTTCATCGGGTATCTTGTCGGACAATGCATGCACTTTCGTGTTTATCCAGGTTGCTTCATTGAGCAGGCAACTGCACATGACAGTGAGTCCCGCAAAAAGCATCCATACTCGAACGCCTGTCCAGTACCGTTGCTTGAAGGCAAAGAACGTACCCAAAACGGCCATTACGGCCAGACAGGAGGCCGTAATGTAGTACGCCTCAAAGATCTTTTCAACGATATCACCCGCGGATGTACGAAGAGCGGGATCATCGAAAGCGACATAAACTTTCCCTCCAGGAAGTGCTCTAAGTACGCTGACACCGGTATAAAAAATGGTAGCAACAACGCCAACCCAAAGACAAAGTGCCATACGAGTTATCAGAATGCCTAATCGTCCAAGCATGGTGCAGCCACTATATGAAAGCAACTCTCGGAAATGGTGTGTCGCAGTTCACACGGACTATTTTCAGCCCGTGTTCACGCGTTCCAGGTATCTGCCGTCTTCTGTACTTACTTTGACACGGTCACCTACATTAATGAAAACGGGTACCTGGACCAGCAGTCCGGTGTCGGTATGGGCGGGCTTTGTGACATCAGTTGCCGCCACTTTTTTCAAACCAGGTTCGGTTTCGGTAACTTCAAGTACGACTGATGAAGGTAGTGTTACGTTGACGATCCTTCCTTCGATCGTCTGGATGTCAACTTCGGTTTCGGAAGTCAGAAAGGAGATGGCATTGTTTTCAAGAGCATCTTTGGGCACGTCTATTTCATCGTAGCTTACCGTGTTCATAAACACGAAAGCTTGGCCACCGTCGTAGCTGTAGGTTGCACGGTGAGTGTCCACATGGGCGACCTCAATCGTTTCCGCACTGCGTAATCTGCGATCGATTATTTTGCTGCTGGACAGATTTCTCATTTTTGCTTGTATGTAAGCAGGTCCTTTACCTGGTTTTACCCAGTCGAGTCCTAGGATGGAATAATGTTCTCCATCAAGGACAATAACCCGTCCTCGTTTTAATTGGCTGGCCGGCAGTTTTGCCATGATTGTTCACACCTTTGTGCGTTCTTGGAGCGTTGGGGGTGGTTTTGTCGTCCGCGTGTATACCTTTTGGAGGGTTGTCGAGACCATTTTGCCTGCGAATGCGTACGATTATTCCTAACATCAATACCGTCAGGATACGAGAGTTGCTTAACCTCAATCAAGGGGAAATAGGACTGTAATTTAACCAGATCGTCGGCTTCACTCGGATAATCTCATTTCCCGAGTGGTCTACATCGTATTATCGATAATCCCCGTTCTTAATGAAGATGAAGGTGTCAGGTAGAATGTTTACTTGGAGGAAATCGTGTGGGTTTGTGCGCACGATGATGGTATGAGATTGAAAACGCGACGGTTGCCAATAGCGGTCGACTAGAGTAAAAGTGGTCCGACAGTGCTTGGGTAAGTATTTCAGAAACTTCTGGGATATGCGTCCAATGGACCGTGGGGCCGGAAGGGTTCGATGCAGTTGGGAAACAGGAGGGCAGATCAAGCAATGATGCCGTTTATGATGCGTTTACAGGAAGCGATTCGATCCAAGGGAACACCGCTTGTTGTAGGGATTGATCCCCACCTCCATCTCTTACCGGATTGTCTCCTTCGGCGCTGGAGCAGTACGGGAGGCGACCCTTTTCAGTGGATCAGCGAGGCCGTAGAAGAATTTTGTCTGAGTGTAATCGATCGGGTAGCGCCGCTGGTTCCTGCGGTCAAAGTGCAAAGTGCATTTTTTGAACGACTTGGCCCCTTGGGGATGGTTGTCATGGGACGCGTCCTGTCATCCGCACGGGATCATGAACTGCTGGTAATTTGTGATGTCAAACGAAATGACATTGGCTCGACGGCAAGGGGGTACGCGGAAGGATTTTTGGGGTCGGAAGGGGAGTCGTGCTCCCCGGATCAAAAATGGCGGAAATCGGATGACGAGTCTGCATTTCAGACGTTGCCCAGTCCCTGGGCGAGTGATGCGATCACCGTAAATCCATACCTGGGTGGAGACAGCCTGGATCCGTTTGTGCAGGTTGCTGAGCGATCACAGGCTGGGATATTTGTCCTGGTGAAAACCAGCAATCCCGGTTCTAAGGACTTTCAGGACCTGGATTGTTCCGGAAGCCCCTTATATTTGCACGTTGCTGATAAGGTGGAGCAATTGTCAATTGCTACCCGCGGTAGCGGCCCCTATGGTGTTGTTGGTGCTGTTGTCGGAGCCACGTTCCCCAAACAAGTCGCAGAACTCCGTGCCAGGATGCCTCATACCTGGATTTTGCTTCCGGGGTTTGGAGCGCAAGGCGCAGGCTCGGACCATGTTCGGGCAGCCTTCGATGCCAGGGGGAGCGGTGCCGTCGTCAATAGCTCACGTGCTATTCTTTTCAGCTTTCGTAATTCACCCTATGCAGACCACTACGGTGAGCAGAACTGGCAGGATGCCGTTCTGCAGGCTACTAGAGACAGCATTGAACAATTGTCTCTGAATTGAACAAGATGGGTGCTTGGCTGGAAAGGGCGATTTCTGAAGTACTCCCAGCGTCCATAATCCATCAGTATGGTGCCTTGTGCTAAGCCGGCCAGCATTGGGAGCCACCATCGACACGGATTACCTGTCCATTGATGAAGCGACCTGATTCCGATGCCAGGAATCCAATCACAGAAGCGACTTCTTCCGGACGTCCATATCGATCGAGGGTACCTTCGGGAGTCAGTTTCTCCTGATCGATTTCATGGATGACGAGAAACCGTTCTGTTACGGTTCCTCCGGGGGCTACACAGTTAACAGGGATGTTATGAGGTCGCAGTTGTATGGCTAGACAACGGGTGTATTCATGTACTGCGGCCTTGGCAACAGCATAAATAGCCCCGTCATCGCGACCGGAACATCCCGCGATTGATCCGATGGTGATGATGCGACCATTTTTTCTTTCAATCATCTCAGGTGCCACTTCCCGGCAGCAGAGCATGGCACTGAGTAAATTTCGGTCCATAACAGCGCGGACATCTTGCAGGGGAATGTTGATGCAGTCATCGGGATCGGGACGTCCGCCTCGACCAGTGCCCGTTCCCTGAGCACCGATGTCACCACCGGCATTGCAAACCAGTATGTCGATCTGGCCAAAATGAGCACGGATTTCATCAGCGACGCGTTTGACTTCTCCCGGGTCGGTTACATCTCCCCATACAGGCAGGGCAGGGCTACCTGTCTGTTCTGATATTTCCTGAGCAACCTGGTCCATCGAGTGTCCTTCATTGAAAGACTTGGGGGAATCGGGGCGTGTTCCGTGCAGGACAACAGAAGCTCCCATGTGCGCCAACCGGGTGGCCATCACCCGGCCCAGTCCTCTACTGGATCCGGTTACCCAGGCAACCTGATTCTTGAGTGAGTCGTTCGGATACATAATGGTTACCATTTTGAAAGGAGTTAGGAAATGACGAGGAATTCCGATAATGAGGAAGTATAGGAGTTGCTTTGGGCAAGAGCAAACAGACTTGTTCGAAGCGATATAGTGAAAAAAT
>Ga0310344_10001946_pt1 | contig 15651 bp, 18 predicted proteins | sample HC15DNA20200_MG_FD_203801 | JGI IMG/M metagenome (GOLD analysis project Ga0310344, IMG submission 203801) | Marine microbial communities from station ALOHA, North Pacific Subtropical Gyre - HC15-DNA-20-200_MG | ecosystem: Environmental > Aquatic > Marine > Oceanic | place: Pacific Ocean: North... | reverse complement strand
TGATCTACTGGCATGTCGAACGACGCGCGACATGCGTCTATTCCCAGCTCAAGCGCTGCTCTTCCTCCGAGGTCGCCTCCATGATCGAGGGCGTGCTGCGCCATTGCACCGACATGGAAATCCAGCGACAATATGTTGATAGTCATGGCCAAAGCGCGGTTGGCTTTGCATTTTGCCGGCTTCTCGGATTTGAGCTTGCACCCCGCCTGAAAGCGATCGCTCGCCAGAAGCTGGCTCTTCCCGATGTCGGCATGCGAACGCGGCTTCCCCACTTGCAGCCGATCCTCTCCAGTCCGATCAACTGGGATGAGATCGAGCAGCAATATGACGAGATGGTCAAATATGCAGCCGCGATGCAGACAAAAACCGCCGACCCGGAGGCGATCCTGCGCCGGTTTAGCCGCTCCGAGGTGATGCACCCGACCTACAAGGCGTTGAGTGAGCTGGGCCGCGCGGTCAAGACGATCTTCCTGTGCCGGTATCTGCGCGAGGAGTCCTTCCGCCGCGAAATTCATGAAGGCCTGAATGTCGTTGAAAACTGGAACAGTGCCAATGGGTTCGTTTTCTTCGGCAAGGGCGGCGAGATCGCCACTAACCGCATCGATGAGCAGCAGCTCTCGGTCCTGGCGCTACATTTGCTGCAAGCGTCGCTTGTCTATGTGAACACCCGAATGCTTCAGAGCGTGCTGGTGGAACCGAAATGGACGGGCCGGATGACGCCGGATGATTATCGCGGCCTCACACCGCTGATTTACAGCCACGTCAATCCTTATGGCCGCTTCGACCTCGATCTGAATAGCCGGATCGATTTTGGGCGGCTTGCTGCCTGACCGGGGCCTTTCCGCTCGCACCATTTGGGTGCACCCGAACGTGACGATCGGAAGTGACATATACGACATGTCACAAAAGGGTGGTTCCGTCACCAATGTTACTGTACGAGGGCAAAGCCACCCTAATGTGACGGATTTGCCCATGACCCGCGTCGGCTACGCCCGCGTCAGCACCATCGACCAGGATCTCGACATCCAGGTTGCCCGGTTGAAGGCAGCGGGCTGTGAAATCCTCCGCTCCGAAACAGGCTCGGGCGCATCGCGCACTGGACGCACGGAGCTTGAGACGATCATGCAGTTCCTGCGCGCCGATGACGAACTCGTCGTCCTGCGTCTCGATCGGCTCGGTCGCTCCACACGCGATGTTCTCAATCTGGTTCATGAACTCGACCAGAAGGGAGCCTCATTGCGGGTGCTTGAGCCGGAGGTGACGACGGCCGGAAGCATGGGGCGGATGGTGATCACCATTCTGGGCATGGTCGCGGACATGGAACTGACGTTCATCAAGGACCGGCAGCGCGCCGGGATCGAGGCGGCGCGCGCCGAAGGCGTCTACAAAGGCCGGAAGAAAAACATCGATGACGATGAAATCCGACGCCGGATCACCGCCGGCGCGAGCAAGGCCAGCGTCGCGCGCGACCTCAAGATCTCAAGAATGACCGTCTATCGGGCGCTTGACGTCATTCCTTCAAGGATCGGGCTGCCGGAAAAGCCGCCTTCTGTCACCATCGCCCTGCATCTGACCATCGAGAACTTCAACAAGCATGGTCGTGGCAGAAAGCCCGCTCGCGAGCGCATTGAGGCGATGCTGGAGCGGGATTACCAGATGCAAAAGACCGGGAACTGCGATTACACGCTGACCGTCGCCTATGATCAGGGTGCCGATGGCGTCAGCCTCGATGATGAGATCGCATCTCTCCAGACAGAGATGTTCAACATCGCAGAGAGCTACAGGTGCTCGATCGAGACCGATGTTTACGAGATTGGAGGACAAGAGCGAGCCTGGTAGATCGCCATGTTCAATCTTTGTTCTTCAACATGGCCAAAATCGCAGCTTCGGGCCGACTGGGCCGAAACGGAAAGGGAGGTCCGCCAAGACTTCATGCGCGGTGTCGCTGAAACCGATGATCTGAGAGCGTTGGTCGGTCCCTTCCGCAACCCACAGGCCAACCCAGTCATAATTCTTGCGGCTCACCTTTTGCGCGGTGACGAAGCGATATCCGGCGATCGTGGGGGTGCGATCAGGATGGGGCGGCACATAGCCCTCGACATAGCCGCTCTTGCCGATACGCCCATTGGAGACAGCGACGATTCCGCCTTTGCCATATTGGCTATCCCAGGTGATCCAGCATCCTGACGAGCGGGAATGCACGGGGCCGGGGGATTGGTCGAAGTCGGCAAAGCGGGGATCGTCTGAATGGAGCATCAGCCCCCAATCGTAGCGTAGCAGACCGACGCGCGCGTCCCCTGGGGCAGGCCATCCGGTGTCCGTGCGATAATGGCCGCCCAGCGCCTCGACGGGTAGGGGCGTGGAGGTGATGGTGACAGCGTTGGAGGGTGCATCCGTCACCGGGCAGTCGGGAGGCGTGTCGGCGGCGCTGACGGGACCAGCGACCAGACATGCGGCGGCACCGGCCAAGAGGATCGCGCCATAGCGGCGCAAGGATAGGGTCAGACTCATTGTTCCTCCCGTCCACGTTCGAGGTTCTTCAGGCGAGCGAGCAGGGGCTGCAAAAGGGCATGGTCGCGCTCGCGGGTCAGGAATAACGGCAACTCGCGTTGCAGGAGCGGGCCGAGCTGGCGACCGGTCGGCGTATCCTGTTCAATGTGGTGAAGGATGAATGCGCCGAGCATGATGCGCTCGCGGGTTTCGGCTTTGCGGCGATCGGCGGAAAGCCGTGCCTCTAGCGCCTTTCGTCGTTCGCGTAGCTTGCGCTCTTCCTCGCGCATTTTCTCAAGGCGTTCTTCAACGGGCGTGCGCGCCATAGCGGTCCTCCTTGGCAATTCGTTATAGCAAGCGGATCGCAACAAGGCTACCTTAGCGAAGATAAGGGCACGCTTATACATTGCTTCGCAATGTGCGTGGTCCTCGTGGGGGCTTTGCCCCCGCCGGACGGCTTCCCCCTTAAGTGAAGGAAGTAAGAAGGCGCGCGGCCCGTGGCGATCTACCATTGCTCCGTCAAAGTCATCTCGCGGGCCAGCGGGCGCAGCGTGGTCGCCGCCGCCGCCTATCGGTCGGGCGAGCGGCTGACCGACGAGCGCCTGGGCAAATGCCACGACTACACGCGCAAGTCGGACATCGAGCATCGCGAGATCATGGCCCCCGATCGCACGCCCGACTGGATGCTCGACCGCTCGCGCCTGTGGAACGGCGTCGAGGCGGCCGAGAAGCGCAAGGACGCCCAGCTGGCCCGCGAGGTCGAAATCTCCCTTCCGCGTGAATTGGGCGCGGAAGATCGGCGGGCACTGGTCGAGGGATATGTGCGCGAGCATTTCGTGTCGCAGGGGATGATTGCGGACGTATCGCTGCACCGGGGCCATTCGGCCGACGGGCAGGAACAGCCGCACGCGCATGTCATGCTGACGATGCGCGATTTGACCGGCGAGGGGTTCGGCAAGAAGAACCGCGACTGGAACGCCAGCAAGCGGCTTGAGGGCTGGCGGGAGGCCTGGGCGGACCATGCCAATCGTGCCCTTGAGAGGGCAGGGCACGATGAGCGCATCGACCATCGTTCGCTCAAGGAGCAGCGCGAGGCCGCCCGCGATCAAGGAGACGCGGAAAGGGAAAGCGACCTCGATCGCGAACCGATGGGCAAGGTGCCGTTGGCGGCGGTGGCGATGGAGCGCAAGGGCACGGCCACCGAGCGCGGGGACGAACAGCGAGCGGTGCGGGCACGCAACCAGGAGCGGCGCGAGCTGACCCAGCAGCTGCGCGAAATCAGCGCCAGGATCGCGGAGACAATGCGCAGCCTGGGCGACAAGGCCAAGGGCATGGCGCAGGGGCTGCGCGATCGTCTGGGCGCGGCATGGGGCCGTCAGGACCAGGCCGCCGATCGCGGGGCGGCCGAGCGGATCGCGGAGGCGACGGCGCAGCGCGGCGAGCGCGATCGGGACGGGCCGGAGCCAGGCAGCGCAGCCGAGCGCATCGCGGGGCGGCTCGACAAGATCGGGAAGCATGATCCGCTGGAACGTGAGCGGCGGCGCGACCGTGAGCAGGACAAGGATATGGAACGATGAGCGAGGATGACAGCGACGATCCAGTAATGGCGCTGCTGGCGACCCAGCGCGCGGTGCTGGCAGCGGTCGAGAATCTGGCCGCCCAAGTCGAGGCCATGCAGGGGCAGCTAGGGGTCATGGCCGAGGCGATCGACCGGCTGACCGGCGACCAGGCCAGCACGGCACCGAAAGGCGCGCCGGTGTCGCTCGGGATGCGATTCCGGATTGCGACAGGGCCAGAGGCCGACGCCGATCCGGAATTACAGAACGCATACCGACATTATCGGCTCGCCAAGCATCTGGCGGAAACATTAAATAAAACCGATCCGGCGGTAATTGCCGCCGATGTGGCGCGAGCGCATGATTGGATCGCGGACCAGCTCGACAAGGGGCGGGTTTTCGATCCGTTGAAAAGCCGGGATGAGGGCGGGGTATCCAAGGTCGTGGTCGAACCGATCCACGAGGAAATGCTGGGCAAACGGATCAGGACCGAGCGGAAGCAGGAACAGGACCGAGAGCGGTCGAGGTAGATCCTTTGCCGTAAAGGCTCAGGACGATCTGCGGCACCAGAGAGGGCGGTACGCCTTCCTCCATGAACATCGCGAACATGGCGTGATCCTCGATCGTGAGGTCCATGCCCTCGATCGCCAGATTGGCGCACGCCTCTGCGTTGGCCTCGCGCCATTGCTCGATTTCGGCAGGGGTGCTGCGTACATAGTCCATAGCGCGCACCTGGGCGCGGAGGGCGGGAAGGTCGATTGCCACCATTAGGCCGCTTCCGCGATCCTGATTTCCAATGTCAGGCCAGATGCCGTGGCAAGGTTCACCAGCGCATCCAGCGAGAATTTGCCGAGCTTGCCACGCAGCAGATCGTTGAGCCGGGGCCGGGTAATGCCAAGGCGCGCCGCCGCTGCCTCCTGCGGCATATCCCAGGAGCGGATACGGCTTTTCAGGGCCGACAGCAGTTCGGAACGGGCCTTCATGTTCGCGGCCTCTGCCGGGGTGTCGGCCAGTGCGTCAAAGACGCTATCGAAAGTCTGAACTTCCATCGCCTATTCCTTTTTCCATGCCCGTAAACGGTTCGCGGCCAGCTCAATATCCTTCTGCGGGGTCGCCTGGGTTTTCTTCTGGAAAGCGTGGAGGACAAGCACCGCCTCCGGTAACGTCGCCAGATAGATCACCCGGAAAGCCCCGGATTGCTCTCTGATCCTGATTTCGCGCACGCCAGGCCCGATGGTTTTCATCGGCTTCCAATCGTCGGGATCGTTGCCGATCTGGACCTCGTTGAGCTGATGGCCCGCTTCGGAGCGGGCATCATCAGGAAAATCGCGAAGCCGAGCGAGGCTGTCACCCAGGAACGAAATCTGTTTCACATCGGCGGTGTATCAAATTCGATACATAAGGGCAAGCGGCGTTTAATCCGCTGAGAGGGTTGCGTCTGTTATCCAGCGGGAGCGTTGAGCATGTCAGGTAATAGGGCGCCAACTTTCTCGACCATGTCGGCGCTAGCCTCGTCTAGATCACCACTTATATCGAGTAAATAATGATAAAATTTTGCACCTGTCGCAACCGATCCAACATATGAAATTCCGCTACCCTGCGCGCTAACCGATGGAGAAATCCAAACGCCAATTTTACATTGAGCGGCAAGTACGTGACTTAATACTTGATAGCGATCTTCCTCTTTGATTTCTTGTTTATACTTTACCTCAGCAAGGCCAATTATAACTTTTTTCTTACGAAAAATTAGGTCGGGCTTAGTAGGGAAACGATTGTTGTCGAGGAACAATCGGCCATGGTGCCTAGGAGTGTTTCCGTCCAAAACTGCAATTTTCCGCTCGCTGAACGCCGTTCGGAAAACATTGCGGACATAGCTTTCAAAGATGCCATCAAGCGAAAAAAGAAACGATGGCAATTCGCTGCCTTGGGCGTCGTAACCGAAGCCAATCTGCGTATAGCCGAGCAGCATGGCATAAACCGACAAAGCGCCTCGATAATTCTCTCGAACCCAACGCGGTGTCATATCCGCCAACGCCTCGTCCCCAACGCGCATTTTAGCGGGTGACACTCGATGAAGCGCGTTGAGTGCTTCCATTAATAGCCTTCTTTCCGACAGCCATTTTGGGTCACGTGGGATAATGCGAAGGAATGCGAGGCAGGCGGATTTCAGAACCGAGTTGACTGACAGGTTGGCAGTATACGCAAAGACATCGCCGGAGATGGTGAGATCGTCTCCCCGTGACAGGTGTCGGGACATGGTACGGCCGAACTCGACCCTGGGTTTGTAAAACCCGGTGTAAGGCTCACGATAATAGCCACGGGCTAGACCCAGGTCGATGATGGCTCGCAAATAGTGGCAAAAACCTCGGGCTAGGAGCTGATGGGGTGGGGACGCACCATTGCGTTCATATGAACGTAAAACCGGCAGCACCCGATCGTAGCTCTCATCGGCGACAGCCAGCATCCGCCATAAGTTGTTGAGCGGAAACTTAGGTCGAAGATTGAGAACGATTCCGCTGGTTAGCGGGAGATACCCGATCAACCCCAGCGCACGAAGGTTCACTCCATCATGAACGTCTTTGAGTTCGACCGCCGAAAGAGCCCGCGTCTCTGGCAGAATTAGCGAATGGCCGGTGCTATCAAACAAATCTTCGCGTGGAAAAACGCGGTTCTCGCGCTCCTCAATCGAGACCACCCGTGGGAATCTAGCCATCTCATGCTTCCGCAGCAGGTTCAGGCAGGTCGTCTATGGGCTCAGCCGCGCCTTCCTGCTCCGCCACGGTCAGGAGGGCCTCGATCTCTGCTTCAGTTGACTTGTAGGTATCGCGATCATGCGTGAAGGTGCGATCCAAGCTCATTTTCACCCGACCTAGCCAGACCGCTTTGAGGTCGTCGAGTGTACGAACACGAAGAAAGTTAGTATGGCCGAACCCATTTGGCATCACGCTATTAATAATCGTGAACATCTGTACAGTCCGGTTTACTAATCCGGAATCCACACCTTCATCTACGAGATGAGACCGCAAAGTGTCTGCGTCGGGTTTAATTTCAAAAACCCAGAATCGTCTTAGCAATGCATCATCAAGATCAGTGACAGAGCGGTCGTAAGGATTTGCTGTTGCGATTATTATTAGATTTCGTGGAAGAGTTATGTCTTCTTCAGCATAGGAAAGACGAAACATTTTAGAACGGTAAGACGGTTCCAAGTATGTAAGCACTTCACCAAAAATTCTAGCAACGTCTCCACGATTGAGTTCGTCAATCACGACGACATAGTATTTATCAAGGTTCTTTTGCGCCTCCTCAGCGTGCTTCATGAATAGGCGCGAAGCAAGTTTGTAGGTGACCCCTACCTCATCACCATTGTCGTTCTTAACAGCGACAGGCCTAAAGCCCTGCACAAAGTCATCATATCCCATGGCTGGATGGAATTGGAGGAACAGTTCACGCTTAGGGTCTCCAGCCAACTTAATAGCGAGTTGGCGAGCTTTGCGAGATTTTCCGGTGCCTGGGGGACCGGCGAGCAGAAACGAATAGCTTTCCTTCAGGCGAATTGCCGTGGTCATAGCCACATAATCCGCATCATCGTCAGGAAGAGGCGGTAGCTCGTCGTCGTCTTCCTTTTCCGGCTCAGCCGCGTCGATTAGTGCCTTAAGCTTGGGGGCGAGTTGGGTAAGAAATTCCTCGTCAGTGGGTTTATCGGGGATGGTCGCAGGCCAAGGCAAGCCCGGAACTGTGAGCTTAAAGCGTCCGAGATAATCGGGCTGGAACTGGACAAGGCCTAGGTCGGTGGTCACCAGGTGATCGTATAGGGCGGGCCAACCATCAACTTCATCGGGAAACCCGGTGAAGGCGTAGAGCCAGACCATGAAATCTTCAAAACGGAAGGTTTCCGCAATGTCCTGCTCAAACGCAGCCTTAAAGCTGGGCTTGAGCTGGAAGATCGACTTGTCCCCTTCGAGAAGGCCGCGATCGCGCCATTCACGATAACCCCGGCTTGAAGAGAGATTCCCCCAGAATTTAGTATCTTGGCGAATGACGTGGTCATTGGAGAAGCGCCCGCTTTTCCATGTTACATCGTTAAAGCGAGGTCTGAGAAGGTTGCCTCTAGTCAAAGGAGCGAGGCCCATCAGAGCCCCGCCAAAATACTGATCTACTAGCCGATCAGTCCCTCTCTTTTTTGATATATCCGTTACTGCATTAGTATTAACTTCATTAGCAGCAAAAACAAAAGCAGTGATAATCTTCGTTCCAGAATGGCTCTGAAGATTTTCAATCGCTGCCTTTATGGTCGGAATATCAAAATATTTCACTATTTATTCAGTCCGTTTTCTACCGGGTTTGCGGAAGTTATTCTTATTTCCTGCCCAGGTTTCCCAAAGCCCGGATGGGCGGCGGAGGCATTTCTGTACGTTATCCCAGGTGGTCGGTTTGTGGCCATCGCATTCGAGGGTTGTTTCGATGTAGTCTACGTAGTCTTCGCTCATGTCCACGCCAACGACATTCCTGTCATGTGCTAAAGCGGTGAAAATGGTAGTACCGGACCCGACAAACGGATCTAGGACGTGGCCGCTAACGGGGCTTCCGACCTCGATGCACCTACGCACTAACTCAGATGGAAAGGCGGCGTTGTGACCGGCTTCCCGCGTCCGCATGCTGCGTTCGATCGGAATGTTCCAGACGTCTTCTTCCACCAGCTTACTCCGATCAAAGGAGTAAAAGCGGCTCTTAGAGAACATGAAGACATGCTCATATTGACGGTATGGTCGGTCTCGGGCGGTTGGCTCAACGAAGGCGTTGCCTCGGTTCCAAATGATATCGCTCCGTAACGTCCACCCCCGAGCCTGCATCGCGAAGGCCACCTTCCAAGGCACCCCAATCATCGACTTTTTGGGAATATCCCAGCCTGACTGGTCAACAGGCCGCAGTTTTTTCCGCGCGAAATTACGTGATGAACTGCGGGGATCGCTACCGTGGGGCTGGCCGTTGCCCGAATAATAAGTATCCCCAATGTTGAGAAAGAAAACGCCCTCAGGGTGCAAGGTCCGCTTCACCTCATCGAACACCTTCATCAGGGCTTCGACATAGGCATCCACGCTCGCCTCATGGCCGACTTGGCCGTCATAACCGTAGTCACGTACCCAGTAGTATGGTGGCGAAGTGACCGCGACATTGAAAATTTCATCAGGCAACTGCTTCAGCATCGTCGCGGAGTCACCTTGCATAACTCCCGCGATCTTGCTGTCTGCCGTAATCCAGCTTGATCGACCGAGGGGCTCTGTTGGAGTGGACTCATCGGTCTTGGTGTCGATACGCTTCTCGGCCAGCGCGGCAGATTTCTTAGTCATAAGTGTCCTCTAGCAGGGAGCCGTTGCCCTACGATAGCGCTTCAGCCGTGTGATTACGACGTCTTTCTACCTCTGCCTGATACAAAAATCACAACTTTTGCATCAGAACGATTGGGGCCGAAACAGCGATTTCCGCCACCAGAAGGCCGTCCGATGTGCATCAGATTTTTGCATCAGGAAAGAGGCCGGATTCCTGTGGGTTTCAATCTGATGCAAAACTTCTGAATTCTGCATCAATGAGGTTCGAAAAGATGCCGGTCGGCTCACGACCAATTGCGGATGCTGGTGAAATGAGCCACCACTGAGTCCATTCTGCTTCATGCCTTCCGCAAAGGACGAGATGGACAATGCCGTTGTATGATGCCTTCGTGCCAGGTTGCCTTCAAATGTTGAATTCGGTCCTGGGGCTGCTTGAAAAGGCGGAAGCCTATTGCAATGAACAGCGGCTCCCGGCTGAGCAGTTGATCCACGCTAAGCTTGCTCCTGACATGTTCGACTTCGCCTATCAGGTAAAAAGCTGCGCGGTCCACTCAATCGGAGCAATCCATGGTGTCCAGCATGGTAATTTCTCGCCCGATACTGCGCCGCCGCCCGACAGCTTTGATGGCCTTAGGGCAAAGATCAACGAAGCGATCGAGGCGCTTGAGGCGCTTAGCGTGACCGACTTAGTCGCGTTGAGCGACAAGCCGATGACATTTACGATCGGAGACAAGCTGCTCTGGAATTTCGTCGGACGGGACTTCTTGATGAGCTTTTCCCAGCCGAACTTCTACTTCCACGCGACCACAACCTACGACATTCTTCGCATGAGCGGGGTCCCGATCGGAAAGCGTGACTATCTGGGCCAGGTTCGTAAGCTGTCATAGCCGCCAGTCTGCTCCCCAACCCCTCCTCGCCGCTCGCGGCGATCGCTTATCGTCCGTGACGAGAAAGACCAGCAGTCACAAGTTTTGCATCAAGCCGAAAGCCGTGCTTTTCCGCACCCTTCCTTGATGCAAAAATGTGATGCAGAATTATGCCATGATCTACGGTTATGCGCGTGTCTCTACAAACGGCCAGGACCTGGCCCAGCAGCTTGCCCAGCTTGAGGCGGCGGGCTGCGCAAAAATCTATCGCGAGAAGATCAGCGGGGCGTCGGCCGAGCGGCCCCAGCTCAAGCGCGCGATCGCCGCCCTCGATACCGGCGACGTGCTGATGGTGACGGCAACAGACCGCCTTGCCCGCAATACCCGCGACTTATTGAATATCCTCCATACTGTGAAGGAGGCCGGGGCTGGCTTCCGATCATTGGCCGAGCCGATGGTCGATACAACTTCCCAATTTGCGGAGGTGATAATCGCGGTGTTGGGGATCGCGGCCAGTTGGGAACGGGAGCGCATCACCGAGCGCACCGCCGCAGGGCGTGTCCAGGCAAGGGCGCGTGGCGTCAAATTCGGTCGTAAGGCGGCTCTCACCCCTCACCAGCAGTCCGAGGCACTTGAGAGGCTTGCTGCCGGTGATACGCAGCGCACCGTCGCGGCGCTGTTTGACGTCAGTCAGGCAACCATCTCACGCCTTGTCGGTCGATAGGCCCACACCGCAAAGCTGCTATGCAATCACTCGCCAGTCCAGGAATATGCTCCATAGCCTCCATATAACGCTAAATAATGCTAAATATGCTTAGAAGCATATTGACGCATGTTTGTTTTGCGTTAATTTACGCTCCACGGTGCGTGAGGCTCTGTGGAGCAAAGGGAGGCATTAATGAGCGATGCGATGAAAATGTTCGTTTTTGAGGGTACGCCAGCCCAGTTGGCTGAGATGGCCAAATCGATGGGGGCCAGCACAAACGCGGTGACGGCAGCTCTGCCCATCAGCTCACCAACGGTGAATTCCCCAGAAGAAGCCGATGATTACGATGGTACTGTGGTCGTGACCACTGAGTTCGCGCGTAAGGTTTTGACCCGCCGCCCGCTTTCTAAGGAGCAGCGCAAATTGCTTGTGACGCTTGCTAATGCGACGCCGGACTACACTCTTGCTACAGTGCTTCAGGAGGCTCTGGACTATAGCCCAGCACAGTTCGCTGGAATGATGGGGGCGTTCGGTCGCCGTCTTACGCATACCCCTCATTATGTGAACGACAGCTATTTCTTCGATCAGGAATGGGTCCATGACGAAGGCTGCTACAAGTATCGCCTTCCCGAAACCGTGATCGCCGCGCTGAAAGCCGAAAAAATCTGCTGAGGCATTTAGGAATCTAGAATGCGATCCAGTTGGCGGATGCGCCAGCTTGGAGCGCATAAGACTCAGGTGCGGTGATCCCACAGCCTACCGACAGCGGGTTAATCCTCAGGTCGCCCAAACAGCCGACCAAAAAAGCCGCGTTTGGATTCCGCAGGCTCCGGGCCAGTCAGCAATCCTATCACCCGCGCCTGCGCCTCTCGCCGCTCATCCTCTGATTTGTCGAGCCTCTGTCGCAGATCGGCAACTACGCTATCGCGGTCTTGCAACTGTTCACGTAACAGTTCAATTTCGCGTTGCAACCCCCCTGAATTTATTGGGGTTTCACTGTTTCCAGTGGGGGTGTCGGAGCGGGAATCAGCAACGGTTTCTTTCTGTTTAGGGGGAAACACCCGGAATAGTTCGGAAGTGTCTATGAGGTAGCCGTTATCGGTCTTCTCAGCATAGCTAAGACGCCCAGATTTAAGAGCTTTTGAGACGGTGCCCTTACTGACCCCAGCCAGTTCGGCTCCTTTCGTCATCGAGACGGTTGCCATGCTTTATTCCCCCGTTTCCAACCGGGAACGTATCCCTGTTTCTATAGGGTATCGCGAAACCCTAAGAGCGACAACCACTAGGGTTTACTCCATTTTTCCGCGCAACCCCTTACCCAAGTCGTCCAGTCTTCACGCAGAGCATCGCCTCGGAGTTGACGCCGCTTGTCGGCTCGCACTCGCGCATATTGATCGGCCAATCGCTGAACAGCGTGTCCTCCACCATAGGTGACGCCGATCGCGTGCAACTCGGCCGCGCCAAATTCCGTCACCTGATCGTCGGCAGGCCAGCGCAAAACATCAGACACGCCCAAGTTTGCGGCGGTCGCTGCGATGATCGCACTGGGGTCCATTATCGTCTCCGCCGTTCCATCGCGGCGGGCGCGGCGACCGGCACGATGCCGCTCATTTTCTTCTTCGGCAGCAACCGCTGCGATTGGCGGTTTGCGGCGGAAGGTTATGGCAACCTCGATGACCTTCCGGCCTCGCCTTTTTGCGACGTCCCACGACACCGAGAATTGCGGAACAAGCTGATTGATTTCTGCCGTCGCGGCATCGAGGACGAAGCGCCGTAGATCGGCGAAAGAGCTGTAAGCTCCCTCTGGCACACCCAGCTTGGCGCGTAGGGTTTCCACATCGCCGCGCCAGATCGGCACTTCTCGCCGGTAGAGCAAGGCTCCGAGCTGGTATAGTTCGAGGGCATATTTGCTGTCGAAGGCCAGCACCGTCGCCCGATGCAGGAGGGCATAGGCTTCACTGTCTTTCAGGAGGTCGCGCGCGCGACGAGTGAAACGGTAGATCAACCACCCCTGTTCACCCCCCTCAAATGTCTCTTCGATCATTTGGAAGGTGCGCCGCCCATGGTCGCCTTCCACTTTGTCAGGCATGGCAAAAAAGATGCCCATCAGCTCGTCGATCGTCTCGGCGAGGCGATCGTTGGAGTTGTGGGAGCCGCGCAACATGCGCTTGGCAATTCTATGCTCTTGGTCCCGCCAGGCATCGCCTGCGGCCTGGTGCATCATCAAGGCGAACACCTTGCGCGCAGACAGGCTAAGGGAAACCCCCCGCGCGTAACGGACTTCGACTAGCTCGCGCGGCTGTACGATCGTGTCAGAGCCACGCTCTTTCTCGATCCGCGCCACCTCCATCGTGCGACCAGTTGTGTCGGCTTTTCCGTCCATGATGCGACATTCGGTCGATGCGCGAACAGGGTCAAGGTATTATGAGATGAGAAAGCAAATGGCCTCACTTCATGCACCCCATTTCTCACAATACCCCCACCCCAAAACTCACAATAGGGCACCCCATTTCTCATGATGACCCACCCCATTCCTCATGAAAGCCCGAAATACGCCTTTATATTCAATGAGTTTGATGACCCCTGAATCATAGAATCCCAGAATCTAGAATCATCGCGGGCGCGTGAGGGGAAATGTCGCTCTAAAAGATGAGGAATATGGAATTGGCCTTTCGGCCAATACGCCTTTGGTGCGCGACGGCTTCGCCGTCACAGGGCGGCCTGACGGCCGCAGGCTTCCCAGGAGGGAAGTGGGGCGAAGTCAGGTGCGCCATCGCCTTGTCAGCCCCTGTGGAGGGCGCAGAGGCGATCAGGAGGGGCCACGAGGGGCATGCGCTTCGGTTTGCTCCCTATCGTGCGGATCGCGTCTCCTGGGCCGTCTCAGGCAGGATCAGCTAGCCCGGCGAACTCGCGCTGATCGTAATATCGGATCTTCTGGACCCGGAGGGGGTCTTTGCCCTGGATCATCAGCAGCTGTTCGTCCGGCCCCATCCGCATGATTTCGTCAGGGTTCATGAGGTTGCGGGCGCTGACCTGGGTGCTGGTCGATCGGGTATGCTTGCTGCGCTCGAAAATAGTGCCATGCGTCTCGGAGTAGCCCGCCGTGCGAAATTCGAGGGTTTCCTGTCCCATCGACTTGGACAGCAGCTCGGCGGTCGCATGGTCGTTCACCCCGAACGCCTGCAACACCCCGGCATTCGACAGGAAGGTGCCCGCGCGCTCGCCATAGAGGGCACGCAGCTGGTGCATGTCCTGCAGGATGGGCCAGAGCTGCAGTCCGTACCCCGCCATCAGGCCCATGGCGCGCTCGACGGGTTCGAGCCTGCCCAGGGCGGCGAACTCATCGAGCAGGAAGAGAACGGGCCGCGTCGGTTTGGCGGCCGAGCGGGCCATGTCGGTCAGCGCCTGGGCGACCAACAGGCGCAGCCAGCGCGAATAGGCATCAAGGCGATCGGGGGGCAGGCACAGAAACACCGTGGAAACCCCCTCTTTCAACCCTGCAAAGGTGAAGTCGGAGGCCGAAGTGCTGGCGACGATGCGGGGGCTATCGAGAAAATGGGTATGGCGCTGGGCCGAGGACAACACCCCTGCGGCCTCGCGGTCGGACTTGCCGAGGTGACGATTGCCGGCGCGGGCGATGAGGCCGCCGGCGCCGCGGCTGTCCTGCATCAGAGCAAGCAGATCGGCAAAGTCCTTGGGGGCGAGCGTGAGATAGTCGCGCACTGTCGCCAGAGTGCGGTGCTCGCGATCCTCGTGGACCACGGCATAGAGGATCAGGCCCGCGATCAGGGCCTTGGCTTCCTCGTTCCAATGAGCCTCGCCGCCTTGCCCTGCGGAATCGTGGACCAGGGCATCGGCCAGCGTCATGGCGTCTTCGGCTAGATCGAGGCTTTCCGGGTCGAGCCGGTCGAGCGGATTATAGCGGGCGGCGGGTTGCCCGGAGACGCCGAAGGGATCGAGGCACCACACCTTGCCCTTGGTGGCGCGGGTGCGGGCGGTGACGCGGGCATTCTCGCCCTTGGGGTCGATGCAGATCACCGAGCGGTCGATGGTCAGTAGATTGGGAATGATGGTGCCCACGCCCTTGCCGCTGCGCGTGGGGGCCATGGTCAGAAGATGGGCGGGGCCGTCATAGCGCAGCAGCTTGCCGGTCCTGAAGGATCTACCAATCAGGAGATCGCCCTTGTTGCTCGCAAGGGCGCGAACATCATCGATTCCACCAAAGGCGGCCGAGCCGAGCAACGCGTTTCGGCGGCCCTTGAAACCGAACTTCCAGACCAGGACGAGGAAGACGACGAGCGCAATCCAGGCGATGGTACTGGCGATCGAGGTCGGCATCACCTTTTCGAGCAGCCAGGATGTGCCCAGCAGGACAGCCAGACCACCCCCGACAGCTAGGATACAGCCACCGCCTCCCTCTTCCCCGACAACCGGCCCGCTCATTTTTGCGGGTCCAACGGGTGAACGAACCAGATGAGGCGGAGCCAGGGGACGGCCTGGCCGGGGTGGCCCTCCCCGATCAGGGTCAGATGATGAGCGACGCCATGCGGATCAGGCAGGGAGGCCATGCCACCGAAACGGCCCAGTCGGCCCGAAGCTGCGATTTTGGTCATCTTGGAGAACACGTCGGGAACGGGCTGGTTGTTGTTGACGATCGCCCATGCGAGGAACGACGTTCCGCTCCGATAAGGGAGCGGCGTTATGAG
>Ga0310344_10001945_pt1 | contig 15654 bp, 9 predicted proteins | sample HC15DNA20200_MG_FD_203801 | JGI IMG/M metagenome (GOLD analysis project Ga0310344, IMG submission 203801) | Marine microbial communities from station ALOHA, North Pacific Subtropical Gyre - HC15-DNA-20-200_MG | ecosystem: Environmental > Aquatic > Marine > Oceanic | place: Pacific Ocean: North... | reverse complement strand
TCCGCCGATCAGCTTTATTGCCCCACCTATAGATGTTTCGCCTTCAGCAGAAGGATTGAAATGCGACAACGCACCTGGCAAAGAGAAACGAACTAAGTCCAGTGGGAACTTTGGTCCTCCTACAGCAACCTGGGTGCCACCACTTGGAGTGTAGACAACTTCTGGAGGCCAGTTGTCCTCAGAAGCAACATTGTCTGCACTGAGACGGAATATAGCAAGCGCCTCACCAGTCGCACAGTCACCGTACTCATCACAACTCAAAATACCAGTAAGACCACCATAACGATATGTATCGCCTACAGCATCTCGCAAAGCCTGACGCCCTATATGCAATGTGCCGTCAGCATCCTGAATGGCCACCTTCTCAATGGCACTCAGTAAGATATTGGCACCGTCATAAGCATGGGCCGCAAAACCTGCGGGCGGAGGGCCACCCGTGTTGGCCTCGTATTTCTCAAGAAAGCTGGCATAGGCCGACACATCCTCAGAAACGTACGGTCCAGATAGATATGCTCCTACCGCAGCATCACCTGTGTTCGGACCGAAGGACTTCACCAACAGACCGTCAGCTCCCATGAGAACCGTGTTCTCTAGCCCAGGAACCTCTTGGGATTGTGCACCAACAAAGTTGCCCTCAGGCTCGAAGATTGGGAAATACAGCACCTGCGGCGAGTCAGCAGCAATCGTGGTCAACACTGGACGCATGTCTGTGTCACCCTTATTGATAGCCTCAAAGGAGGTAACTGTACCACCTAGCTCTTCAAACACATCGGCAAACACACTCGCCAATCCCTCAGTATAGGGGTCACCATCATGTAACGCAGCCGCGGCGGTCAAGCCTAGTTCGTTATAGGCAAACTCAGCAGCTACCCTACCCTGAAACTTGTCGTTATGCGCCGTACGATAATAACCAGGATTCCACGTCTCGTCTGGATCGGTCAATGCGGGTGATGTGTTCGTAGGCGAAATCATTAGCATACCTGCCTCGCTCAGAACCACACTTGCAGCTGTACCGGCACTCGAGCAGTTCGTTCCCAGAACACCCAGTATCGTCGGGTCAGAAGCTAGCTTAGTGGCAGCCGTCTGCCCACCCTCAGCACTACAGAGTGAGTCCTCACCCGTCAGTAGAATGTCATGACCGAGTAGTTGACCATACTCCTCTATGGCAATTTCAATACCACCCAGAGAGTCAGCCCCAAGAAATTCAACTGCTCCAGAAGTCGCCAACGCGTAGGCAATATGTACCGGCTCTCCCGGCGCAATGTCTACAAAACCAATTGCATCCTCAGTCGGCTTCTCTACTTCTACCTCTACGATCTTCTCTACCTCTTTCTCTACCTCTACTATTTTCTGTACTTCTACCTCTTTCTCTACTACTACCTCTACCTCAACCTCTTCACGAACCACCTGTGTCACAACCACATCCTTCTCCACTTCTACTACCTGTGGCTGACAGGCAACAAGCGAAAGACCAAGGACCATCGTCACACTCAAAACCTGAAACATTCTTGTCTTCATCAGTCGATTACTCCTCCTTTTCTTTCTCTAGTTCCTAAACAATCAAATCGACACATTGTCCAGCGAATAGACAACTACACTTCCTATCGATAACATCGATAACAATCACCTACAATTTGTCAACAAAACACACAAAAAAATAAAAGACAATAGTTAAGATACTAACTGTCCAAAACTATAAGATTTAGAGTGCCCGAGACAACTAAGTTTACGTTCCCAACTTTCAGATAAATTAGAAGTACATCATAACATATGTAGCAATAGCTAACAAGCCCGAAATTGGAGCCTAAGACGACTAGGCGGCACAACTACGTGACCGCAATTCACTTATAATATTTATGAAACCAGATGTACCAAGTGGTTCATCCAATATTCACAACAGTTTGACTCTGCTCACGCATGTACTGCTGCAAATAATAGTGGCTCATAGATGACTTGCTCGTACCTGTGCTGCCCTTCCATCCTCCAAAAGCCTGATAACCCGGCCACGCGCCAGTAGTGGCACCGGCGGCCCTATTAACGTAAACACAGCCAGCCTCGATATTGTCGAGAAACCAATCCACTTCACGATCATCCTGACTAAAGAAGCCTGCTGTCAGACCAAGGAAGACATCATTAGCCATACGCATTGCTTCATCTTGACTATTGAACTCACCCACGATAACGAGCGGCACAAACAGCTCTTGTTTCCAAAGATGATGTTCAAACGGCAATTTATCTACCACGGTGGGCGCAACGTAATAGCCGTTTTCATCAAGCGTCTCACCTCCCACCAAGATTTCGCCATCAGCCGCTGCTTCAGCCACATATTTCTGATAAGCACGGTAAGCAACGTCATTGACAAGTGGGCCAACATCATTGTCGCGCAATGTCGGGTCACCTACCTTCAATTGTTTTGTGAGCTCCACCAGCCTGTCCATGAATGCCGATTTCACATCACGATGAACATATACCCTAGAGCATGACGAACACTTCTGTCCCGTAGCACCAAAAGCAGAACGTACCACACCAAAGGCAGCTGTTTCCAAATCCGCATTGCGCGAGACGATGGCCACATTTTTCCCGCCCATCTCGGCAATCAATGGTCGCACGAATGTACCGCCAGCGGCATAATCTCGCATAATACTCATTCCAACTTCGTAACTTCCAGTAAAAGACATGCCATTCACATGACTATTCGCCACCAGAGCTTTGCCCGGAGCGTCGCCACCTGTCACCATGTTGTACACCCCGGCAGGAATACCAGCGTCATGAAAACACTCTGCAAGTAGGTAGGATATGTAAGCGGCATCATCCGCAGGCTTATGTACCACGGTGTTGCCAGCAACCAGAGCAGCTCCTACCGGCCCACAAGTGAGGGCACAGGGAAAATTGAAAGGAGAAATGACACCCCACACGCCGTATGGTTTTAGTACACTGTGATTACTGGTATTGCTATCCTCAGAATCCAGATGCTTAGAATAACCGTTATTTTTTTCCATTGATTGGACACAGAAACGAATCAGGTCGGCGGCCTCCTCCACCTCGCCAATTGACTCCAATCTATTCTTACCCACCTCTATACTGATTACAGCAGCCAACATGAACAGACGTTCACTGATGAGATCAGCTACCCTGCTTAGAAGAGCGTTACGCTCCTGCCAGGGAGTCTCACGCCATGTAAGGAATGCCGACCTAGCAGCCTCAACAGCAGCAGCGACATCCTTCTCCCCAGCTTGCTGGAACTCACCAATTGTAATGGTAGTATCTACTGGGCTTACGGAGAGAAAAAAATTGTCTGCGGTAACCCACTCACCATCAACGTACATCGGAAAGTGTTCACCAAAACTATCTTTCACCTTGACCACATCCTCCTCGAAGTACTTGTGCAATAGTGGGTCCGGGCTATTCAATGTGCTATACGTAACGCGTATATGTTTGCGTTTTGGAATCATCGGGCTCCTACCTCTCTTTCTCCTTACTTGTTCTTAGATAATATAAATCAACCGCCAACTGCAGTTCATATCGTATTATGCCACGTCACATCCACTGTATCCAAGTATCCAAAAACTACGAAACACTAGGAATTGCAGTAGCAATAGTACGCTGAGATTAACCCAAGAAATGTCACTACGACCAGTACATCATCAAAGAAGCTCATCCTCATAAACAAGCAGCCACCTTTCAAATTGAAAAGGTATAATCACAAGTCCTCATTATGAATATCTACACATGCGTATACTCACTGTAGACGTCGGCACCGGGACACAAGACATCTTTCTATATGATTCCGAACTGGATATACAAAATGGTCTAAAAATGATCATGCCATCACCCACACTAACAATCAGTCGGCGCATAAAGCAGGCTACGTCCACCGGGAAGGACATATTACTGACCGGAGTACTCATGGGTGGTGGCCCAAGTGACTGGGCCACTGCAGACCATATACGCGCTGGTTACAGGGTTTACGCCACATCCGCTGCAGCACAATCATTTAACGATGACCTGGACTTCCTACAACACGAAATGGGATTAACCATAGTGAGCGAGGAAGAAGCAAATCGTTTGATTGGCAGTGACGAAATAGTAGATATCGAACTCAAAGATTTCGACCTACCCGCAATTGCTTCATCATTTAATGCTTTTGGCTACCAACTTGCTGTAGATGCAATCGGGGTTGCAGTCTTTGACCATGGCAACGCGCCGCCCGGATACTCAGATCGTCAATTTCGATTCGATTACCTAGACGAACGTCTTAGCCACCAAAATCAACTTTCCACTTTCGCGTTTACAGCTGACAAAATTCCACCCATTATGACTCGCATGCAAGCAATCGTGCAAAGTTACAAGGGAGATGCACCGCTAGTGGTCACCGATACGGCAGCCGCGGCTATAGCCGGAACAATGTTAGACATGACAGTACGGAGCCGTCAGCAGGCACTGATTGCCAATGTGGGCAACTACCACACATTGGCATGCCGCATCCGAAAATCAGGTGAAATAGAAGGAATGTTCGAGCATCATACTGGCGAGTTGAATGTGGACCGGCTAGACAAACTACTCAGCGCGCTTGCCGACTCATCCCTGACACATGAAGATGTGTTTGATGACATGGGGCATGGGGCTTTAATATACAGCTCGGCACCGCACAAGCCAATTCACAATAAGGGTTGGGGAGTGGCCATCACAGGACCGCGTCGGAAGATCATGCGATCCTCACGTCACCGCCCCTACTTTGCAGTGCCATACGGTGATATGATGCTATCGGGTTGCTTTGGAATACTTAGTTTAATCTCTGATATATTACCAGAATTCAATACTGTCATCCGTGATTCCTTGCACGGCAAGTCTGGAGGAATGCCATGGGAAACTACACCGTAACTATATCTGATGCCTTTGATCAAGATATACTAATCTAGAATACAAATTGCTTACCTAGCCTGAGATATCCCGCCTTCATGACCAATAGGTAGAATTAGTTTGCACCAGATTCGTCAATCTGGATTTCGGGTCCCCCAATTTAAGGCACCGCCGTGGCAATCACGGTCACAGTAATGGGGACAATCGGCGATACAGGCGCCGGGGTACTTAGGGAATTAGGTAAAAAAATCCAAGTGACCACCTCGCCAAACTCTCCCATGAAACCCTCATCTCGCTCGTTGAAAAGCACGCGAATTCCAGCCCCATTGCCAGTAGTTAGTTCAATCTGATCCTTCGCGAAGTAATCACGCCGCTGACCCCCATGGATTATTCCCTGAAACTCGATTGCGCCATCAACAGTGACACGAACAAACGAGCGCTGCTCTGCCAACAAAGTAAGCTGTACATCCGAGAAGTTCACTAAAGGCGGCGGACTTGTCGGAGTAAACATTGCTCGGCTGAAAAAAGTGGGAGTTATTCTAGGACCTAGCACTACCGGAGTAGCCACCACCGGACGCGGAGCCCTAACCGAACGCGCCAGACGAGCACCACCCCAAAAAAAGAATGCTATCAAGCCAACGAACAATATCGTACCGACAAATGTGTCGGGCGTGATAAATCGACGGATTCGCAAGCTTTCGGTACGCGCCACTGACACATTGTCGATAGTTTCATCTCTGGCTGATTCAGACTCACCCAGGGGTGCAACCATTGGAAGAGCACTTGCTTCATTGGTCCTCCGAAACAGTCTCTGCCACCTTCGCTTTTTCGTGCCTCGAATCGCCTGCTGCAAACGTCGCAACGCACTTTCTGGATCCAGACCAACGTGTAGCGCATAATTGCGTAAGAATCCTCGTATCTGTACTTCCGTAGAAAGTACATTAAGATCTCCCTCCTCCAAAGCACGCAAATACTTGACACGAATGCGGGTAGCTTGCTCAAGGTCACGCAGCGAAAGTCCCCGTAACTCGCGCGCATGACGCAGCTGCTCACCAAGTTCTGTCAAGGACACTTTAATTTATTTACACACTACAGTAGACATTGAACAAACCCGTATCCGATTTCACTTAAACTGTCTGACTATTTGGGTTCGTTGTTTCAATACGATAACGTTTCCGGAAATCATCCAAAGGCACCATTCTGCCCCTCTCGTACAAGTACCAATGCTCCCATCCATTACACGGAGCACCATTCATTAGATGAACCCCAGCACTGTGAATACTGCCTTCAAAGCCGTCTACAGTAATTAGACGGGAGTCCGGCTTAATGGTAGCCTTAAGTTGTTTGTCCTTGCGGAAATACAGAATCTGTCCTGGTTTCAAGTGTCCGCTTTCAAGTAATGCGGAAAAAGGGATGCGCGGCGCTGTTTTTTTCTTGTTACGCACATCGAAAGAAGTTTTCTCAAAACGCCCGGGGGTCACAGCATCTATTCGCGCTTGCGCGAGTCTAACGTATTTCTCTTCACGCTCTATTCCAATCCAGTTGCGATGCAAGAGTTTCGCCACCACACCTGTCGTACCACTCCCAAAGAACGGGTCCAAAACGAGGTCGCCCGGATTGCTACATGCGAGAATCACTCTATAGAGAAGCGCTTCGGGCTTCTGGGTCGAGTGGGCTCTTTTTCCGTTTTTGTCACGCACGCGCTCCGTTCCCTTAGCTAGCGGCAATATCCACCAATCACTGCGCATCTGTTTACCCGCGTTCAAATCTTTCATAGCTCTATGATTGAAGGTATATCGACTACCCTGACCACTGCTGGCCCAAATCAAAGTCTCGTGTGCATTGGTAAAGCGAACACCACGGAAATTGGGCATCGGGTTTGTTTTTATCCAGAGTACGTCGTTCAGAATCCAATATCCTAGGTCTTGCATAATCTTGCCCACACGAAAAATATTGTGATAACTACCTATTACCCACATCGACCCAGTGGGTTTAAGTACACGTTTACACGCGGATAGCCAAGAATGCGTAAATTCATCATAGTCGGCAAAGCTACTGAACTGATCCCAAGAGTCTGTGACCGCATTTACTTTGGTCATGTCCGGTCGGTGCAAAACATTCTGCAACTGGAGATTGTAAGGAGGGTCAGCAAAAATCAGGTCAACAGTTTGCGGGGGCATAGAACGCAATGCTGATATGCAATCATTGGTTATTACCCGGTTCGGCTGCCAACTCATTCGTCAACTCCCCAGTATCGATCTGCGGACTTTCAAGAGACTAGTATCGCTTCCCAAAATTGTATAACTGAACAGCTAGGGAGTACATCAGAACCATTATACCCAGACATGAACTATGCGCAGCCATGGCGCCAGTCACGAAACAAAAATCTTAGGACTACAAGTAGGTTGCCGACTACTGCGAATTAGTCACTCGGAATCTGGCGTCTGTTCATCCGCATCATCAGGTTCGGATACAGCCTGATCTACACTACCAGATGCAAGCGCGTCAACCTCTGGTGCAGCATCTTCGGAATCTATCTCTGATAAATCTTCTTCCTGATCGAGATCCGCCAGAGCACCGGGCGGATCCTCCGTCTCAGGATAAACGACTGCGGTCACCAGCGGAACTAGATCCGCAGTAAGACGTATCGGGACCTCAAAGATACCTATCTCTCGCAGCGGCTGAGCCATCACACTACGACGATCAATACTCTCGCCAATAGCAGACTCAATCGCATCTGCCACCATTTGATGAGTTACCGACCCGTAGAGCCTGCCTTGCTCACTTGCACGCACCGGGAATTCCAAACGCAGGCCAGTGAGTGCGTCTGCTATCCCTGACTTCTCCCGGTTCTCCTGTTCCCGTAATTTATCACCATCAGCACGCACACGATCGGCTTGCTTTAACGCTCCATCCGTAGCTGGCGCGGCAAACCCCCTAGGTAATAGAAAATTGCGCGCATATCCATCAGCCACCTTTTTCACCTCACCAGCAAGTCCAAGTTTAAAAACATCTTTGAGCAGCAATACTTTCATGGAGATTCAAGCCCTTTCCGAGATTTTACAACCTCACAGCAGTGGGGACGAAGGGTACAACGTCCCAATTGTCAATTCCCCGCCAAGCGGAGATGTGCATTCTACCAAAGAATCAGAAGACCCGCCAATCTGAGATCAGAGAACGGAAGCTGAAAGGGCCAGTGCAATATGAGAAGCGACCTTCGCATTGTTTTCCAGTAGCGCTTTGTTCACGATCACGCTTTCGCCAGACGTCAGATCATCCATCTGTCTTAGCAAGAATGGCGTAGTGTCCTTACCTCGCACGCCCTCCACCTGCGCCATATCGAGGGCTTGATCGATGGCTGCTTGCACTTCTGCACCCAGTAGCGCGGATTGCTCAGGAGGTGGTACAGCTACCACCATTCCGCCGACAATCCCGAGCCTAAGCTGCGCTTGCATGAGTTCAACAACCTGCTCCGGGCCGTCGACCCATAAATCAAGAGCAAGACCACTTCGACGAGTATAGAATGCGGGCAGCTCATTGACCCCATAACCAATCACCGGAACGCCATGGGTCTCCATCCATTCCAGCGTGGCAGACAGATCCATGATCGCCTTAGCTCCCGAACAAACCACCATTACCGGAGTGCGGGCCAGTTCGGGAAGATCTGCAGAGATATCAAATCCACCGCCTCGATGCACACCACCAATCCCGCCGGTAGCTAGCACCCTAATGCCTGCCCAGTGAGCTGCCATCATGCTGCCAGCAACAGTGGTAGCGCCATCAAGCTTACGTGCCACTACTGTCGAGAAATCACGTCTGCTAATTTTTTGTACATCAGCACCGTCAGCCAGACGCTCCAATTCCGAGTCGGAAAGACCAACTTTCACCCGACCCGATATCACAGCTACCGTAGCGGGAGTAACACCATGCCCCCGCACAATTTGTCCCAATCGTCGCCCAATTTCTAGATTGTCTGGACGCGGCATCCCATGGGCAATCACAGTAGATTCGAGCGCAACCACCGGACTCCCATCCCTCAGCGCGGAATCTACCTCAGGTGACACATCTATCGGTATTTTACTCATGACAAAAACACTTCAACATTGAGACTCATTCTCAGTATGCAAGAACATCTATTTTGACAACCAGGATCGATCCATCTGGAATCATGCTAGACACCAAACGCTGTCCGCTTTGCGGATGATACATACCAACATGCAAACTGTATCTTCCAGGCTTGAGATCTTGATTCAGGGCAAGATTATGATAATCGGAGACATACTCCCCAGGCATCCATCCCGAAGTCGGACGTGCCCAGCCTGCCGGTTCACCGTCCGATTGCGCCCTCAGCTCATTATTGTCGTCGAGCAGATGTACAAAAACTCGGTATGAGTCTGGAATTTCCGAGGAAGCGCTCCATACCAAAGTCAGCGCCAGATTATCACCTGCCACCACTGTACGTTGATCTAGATTGTATCCTGCTAATTCTGCGATCTCGCCAAGGGTAACATCCAGACGCTCTGTGTCCGACGGAAAATCAAACCTGCGCACGGGCACATTGATTTTTATAGTACTACTGGGAACAAATTCTCCTACTTGTGAACCATCCGGTCTCAGCATAATCATGCGCCATTTGTATTCCCCTTCGGGAATGGATGCGGGCAGACGAAAGATGTATTGGTCACGCAGCGCTTCGCCAGGAAGCCAACGTCCAGGTGGATAAGAAGGGCTAAGGTCAAAATCGAATTGTTTACCGTAGTCCCCGTCAAGCGATTCTACTCTAATACGAACATTGCGTCTCTCAGTAACAACTCCTACCCCTTCCCAGACAGCATGGATGCCAATCAAGTCTCCCGGTGCAGCCTCCATGCGATCAATACGAAAATCTCTAAGCATCCACCATTCATCTCCCAGCAAAACTAACGGGAGCTCGCCCGCGAATGAACTACGATCAGGTTTGGTTATTTGCAAACTACCCAGATGCGCACTGTGCAATGGCTGAAGAGTGTCTTTACGAAATGCCACCACCTCCAGCTGATATTCTCCTGGAGGCGTTCCTGGAAGTGGGCGCAGCGCATAATTATCCAGAACATATTTCTCCGGCGGCCAAAAGTCAGTACCAGGCATAAAGCGCCATCCCTGTGGACGCACAATATCGGACGAGTTCCAAAGACGATCCTCCTGATCGCGCATCCGCACGTTAAACCCGTAGACCAAACCAAGCTGACGCTGAGCTTGCCAGTACAGATCGAGTTGCACCTCACCATCTGCAGGGATGTCAGTCGTGCTTATCGTATAACCGTGCAGCCAGATCTCACCCCCGAAGTCAATTCCTAGTACATTGTCCATGCTCAAAGGTTGATTTCCGGGCGCGAGACCATGTCGCCGCAACGGATTTTCAACTCGCGCTGAATACAAAAAAAGTGGAATCCATATGATGGTAAGCAGCCATACCGGCTGCATCTGCATACTCCGCCACCGCATTGGCGTGGCCTCAGCGGCAAACACAAATGCCGAAGCAATTGCAACTACCAAGGCAACCAAACTCACTCCACCGGCCCACCGACGTGCCTGAGTGGAACCAAAAGAGAGAGTTAACTTATGTTCCCCGGAAGGAACATGTACGGACATCAACCCGTGCGGTCGGGTAACGCTAATCTGAACCGGTATCCCATCAATACTAGCATGCCAACCCGGAAAATAAAATTGACGAAAAGTTAAAGTGGAGTTGTCCTCAGCTACAATCCGGTATTCATCCCGCAACAGCTGATTAAGTGTATGTTCCGCCATCACACCGCTAGCAAGTCTCTCCCTGTGCAGCCTATCCGGGTCAGGGTCAGAAAACAACGCATCGCGCTGCGCCGTACTATCGGGAAGCTGCTGCACCCATACCGGCAAGTATTCAGCCGTAGTAGACGTACCAATTAACCAAGGCGGCATCTCAAAGCCAGCCAAGTCAGCCGTGCTTTGCGGGGACGCTAGTGGTTCACGTGGTGGATAAAACCAGGGAATTCCATTGATAATAAGTAAAGAAATGCAAATTAGCAAAACCGGTATTTTCCCACGTGTTTGCAACGTCACTATCCCAGCGGCAAGAATTGCAATCGTTAATGAAGCCGGCCCGATAAAACGCCATGGCCATAGTGTCAACTGTAGTAGGGCCATGGAGTCCCAAATCCAGCGCGACTGAGGCAGCACTAAGAACAGCAGGGTTATGTATAGTAGTCCTAGGAACAGCACTTCACGCTGTCCGCGCTTCTGCGCACTCGCCCGCCAACAAGTCAGTATCGCAAGGGTTAGAGTGATAAACGCAACCGGACTAGAAACCGGAGGATTGAGCAGGTCACTATCCACAGGAACAGGGGGATACGAGAATAGACCAGAAAGAGGCGTAAAGTTGTTGTAGTAGATGATGCCTGTGGAGGCATATCCAGCTGCAACCTGCACGTAATCCAGTTCTAATAGCGCCGGTAGCCAATAAAACGCTGACAGGCATAGGCCAAGGGCAGCAGTTGCACTGATATACACAACGGAAAAACGCCAGTGCTGACCACGCCCACGCCAAAGTGCGTACGCCAGCAGTACTGGCGACAGCTGCAGTGCAGAGCCGTTGTGAGATAGTATTATGACAGCATAAGAAACCCCACCTAGGACGATGAACCAAGTCGCTCTCCGTGCAGCACGTCCCCAAGCCCAGAGCGCAAAGGGAAGAGCAGCTAGCGCCAGAGATTCGGGTAGACCACCACGGACATTGGCCGTCATCAGCAGATACGGACTATATACATACGCAATCGCAGCCAATAGGCCAGCTGATTCATCCCTGAAAAAGTCGCCGGCACACAAATAAGCACCCCATCCGGCTAATATGGTTACTCCGAGTGCCACCACACGGTATGCCCAGAGATAATCCATCCCGGTTGCCATATGTGTCACGCTGATTAGATAATGTGAAAGATAGGGGAAAAAATTGAAGACAGGATAACCATAACCATGAACAAGATGTGGACCCCAGCGTGGAAAAAAAACACCAGAACGCAAAAGCTGCTCAAGCTCAAAAGCACGGTACACATGACTAGCCAAATCGTTAGTACGCGGAAGATTACCCGTTATAAAAGGGTAAGCCGCTGGCAGCGACATTAGAGTCAAGAGGCCAAATGAGAAGGGCCAACGAAATCTGGAAAGCATATAGCGATTATAACTGAGTGAACGAAGCACGCCCAATAATTGGTACAATAATGAGAATACATTCGAGCACAGAAACAAGATCAGATAAGTCATAGTAAAAGGAGTGCACCACCATGGATCTGGAATTGAAAGATAAGGTTGCCCTAGTAACCGCAGCGTCCAAGGGTCTGGGCAAAGCAGCCGCGATGCAATTCGCGCGTGAAGGCGCACGTGTAGCTATCTGCGCACGGAGCGACGCCCTCGACACAGCTGCAATTGAAATAACAGAAGAGACCGGAGCCGAGGTACTGGCCAAGCACGCAGACGTCACCAAGCAAGGGGATATTGACGCCCTAGTGAAGACTACATTGGAGCAATTTGGGGCAATTGACATTCTCATCCTGAACGCGGGGGGGCCTCCCCCTGGTACGTTCCTCTCCCTTGGGATAGATGACTGGCGTGCCGCGCTGGAACTCACCCTGATGAGCGCAGTGCGTCTGTGTCATGCCGTTGTACCGCACATGCTAGAACGAGGATCCGGCAGCATTGTGGCAATTGAATCCGTCTCTATCAAGCAACCAGCTGATGGACTTTTACTCTCAAATTCAATTCGCATGGCCGTAATCGGTATGTTAAAGACCATGGCGAACGAACTCGGACCCATGGGTATCCGCGTCAACTCAGTCAATCCTGCTTGGACAGACACGGACAGAGTAGACCAACTACTTGAAGCACGCGCCAAAGCTGCAGGAACCACTCTTGAACAGGAGAGAGAGAAAATCACCGGCAGTGTACCATTGGGACGTATGGGAACAGTTGAAGAATTTGGGAAAACCGTGGCTTGGATGGCATCTCCAGCAGCGTCATTCGTCCATGGACACGCGCTCCTGTTTGACGGGGGATCCTCGAAAGCCTCCTTATAAGAAAAAGGTGCAAGGAACCCACCATGGATCCAGTAATCCACGGTGGGTCAGGCGAACTCTCCTAGAATAGAGTCCGAAATTCTGGGCCCACCAAGAATTTTAGTCGCCGAGATTTTTCTGAGGGCAACGACCTTGCCCAGACGGACACTTGCGAGTATCATTCCTCATTATATGATCTAAAGTATTGGCTGTTCTTATCCGCAATCGTTTACCGCATATGTCATATACTGACCTCAATCCAGATACTCGCACCTTGCTTGGACCTGGTCCAACAACTGCCCACCCACGCATACTGCGTGCTATGGCCACACCACTGTTAGGATATCTGGACCCCCAATTTCTTGTGATTTTAGATGAAGTTCAGGAATTACTGCGATTAGTATTCCAGACTACAAACGAATTAACGCTAGCGGTCTCCGGAACAGGCAGCGCGGGCATGGAAGCATCATTATGCAATTTCATTGAGAGCGGCGACCACGTTATTGTAGGAGTAAATGGTTTTTTCGGATCACGCATTGCTGAAATAGCATCTCGATATGGAGCAGACGTAACCACCCTAGAGAAACCATGGGGAGAAGTATTTGAGATAGAGGAGCTCGAAAGTGCACTCCAAGCACGGCCAGCCAAAATCCTGGCTCTGGTACACGCGGAGACTTCTACAGGGGCACTGCAGCCCATGGATGGCGTTGGAGAACTAGCCAGGCGCCACGGCGCACTGCTATTACTAGATACAGTGACTTCACTCAGCGGGGTACCGGTTGAGATTGATGCTTGGGGCATTGACATCGCTTACAGTGCATCGCAAAAGTGTCTTTCATGTCCACCGGGTCTAGCACCTATCACTGTTAGCGAACGTGCTAGAGCTGTAATGAAAGATCGTAAAACCAAGGTGGCCAACTGGTACCTGGACCTGTCGCTACTAGAGCAATACTGGGGGGAAAACCGACAATATCATCACACCGCCTCTATGAGTCTCATTTATGCACTACGAGAGGGGCTGCGCATGGTGCAAGAGGAGAGTCTGGATACACGCCACGCACGCCACCTTACTAATGCCAAATTACTGTGGGAAGGATTGAAAGACCTGGATTTCGAATTGCACGTTCCGCTTGCACACAGATTACCAATGCTGACCACTCCACGGCTTTATGCTGGACTCGATGACGCCGCTGTAAGAACCAATCTCCTAAATAATTACAACATCGAAATAGCAGGTGGCTTCGGAGCGCTGGCAGGACAGATATGGCGCATCGGATTGATGGGATTCTCGAGTCGGCGAGAAAACGTAACCCTTCTACTCGCAGCCCTACGTGAAAACATCACCTAATCTTGTCGCCTACACATAAATCATAATAACATTCTCGTCTGATACTGCCAAAGTGAGATTACAGTTGTAGTCAAATCGCATCACAAGAACCAAGCGTAGCAAACTGGAAAATTTAATTTGACAGTCTGTCCAGAATATTCCGTGTTATTCTGACAACATGAGAATCTCCACCTCTCAAACCAGAAACCCAGTCTGTACATCCCGTTGTCACCACGGTTCCCCCACGTTCATAAGTCCCTAACACAGCTGCGCCTGGTTGGGAAATCTGTTGAGTAGAATGAGGACCGTACAGAGCTTTTGAAACCATCTCTAGAGATTGATCGGCACTGGATAAACTAGCGGGTGCCGTACCTAATATCTGGAATGTTTCAGGAGTGCCATCACGATATGTAGGAACTGGAATTCCATTTCTAATGTGAAAGTCACACCCATCGCATTCATAGTTGACAACCATATCCTTGTCCCCAAAGATGTCACCACGCTGCAATCCCGTACCCTGAAAGATCCAGTGTTCCGGATTATGAACAGTGTAACCCCACGGGCCTTCTAGATTCTGATCGAAAAAATTACTATATCCACCATATGCGAAACTGACACCAGTTAAATAATTCTCTGGGCGATTAACTAAAGGGTGACACCACATTATTGACAATAGCTTTCTGTCGCCACTTCGATAAATTGGGTCACTTTCATATTCATCTTTCCAACAAGTCAGCGCCCGACCACTGTCTTCGCTGCGTACCTGCCACCAAGCTGTGTTTCCACTAAAGAATGCGACGTTGCCGCCGTTTCCAATAAAGTTTTCTAGATTATCCCGCATAGGAGATGACCAATATTCGTCATGGCCTACACTCAAAACCAACCGATAGTGATTGAGAATATCAGGATGAAATTCGAGATCGGAGTTGACTGCATAATCTATCTCATATCCTTCTCCCTCAGCCCAATTGACAAAATGACGTTCCCAGTGATGCCAATTACTTTGCCATGTGGTAAACCCGTCATAAACATGGATAGCTTCCTTTTTTCGCTCACATGTAAAAGTGTTACCGGCGTCAAGAATATGCCATCTGTTGCCATGACTTACAACTTGCATGTTGCAAAATTCCGAGAGATAAATGTCGATCTCTACCAATGCTGCTGTCAATTCGTCGGAGCTGCAACATCTGTCCAGATCACTGACTGAATCTGCGGATATGGATCCTAAATATCTCTCGCACCCAGGGAATCCGGCAAACGGCCGGTCAAATGACACTCGCGTACCGGGTCCGTTTGGTCCGTTATAGAGCGTAGTGCCTCCCCAGGAATTATAGGCATTATCAGTATTAGTTGTCCTCTGGAGCAAAATAGAAGTGTCGCATCCGGGAGAAGCAGAACGCA
>Ga0310344_10001944_pt1 | contig 15655 bp, 12 predicted proteins | sample HC15DNA20200_MG_FD_203801 | JGI IMG/M metagenome (GOLD analysis project Ga0310344, IMG submission 203801) | Marine microbial communities from station ALOHA, North Pacific Subtropical Gyre - HC15-DNA-20-200_MG | ecosystem: Environmental > Aquatic > Marine > Oceanic | place: Pacific Ocean: North... | reverse complement strand
TAGGGATAGGCTAGTTTTGACTTGACTAGAGTACCATTTCGATGCATCTGGAAGCTAGAAGGAGCTTATATGGAGTCCACCGCAAGTGGCTGAAGAAAATTGATGGGTAAACTTTCGGCGTCATCATAAGAAACAAGTTCCCAAGCATAATTCATTGCCTTGATCTTACGTAACAAGCAATTATTTAGAGCGTGCCCAGACTTATGCGCGCTGAATGATCCTATAAGTGAGTGGCCAAGCAAATACACATCTCCAATAGCATCGAGGATTTTGTGTTTAACAAATTCATCTCCATATCTTAGACCATCCTCATTAAGAATATGAAAACGATCCATTACAATCGCATTATCGAGACTACCACCTCGGGCAAGGCCTGATTCCTGCAAAGACTCAACATCTTGCAAAAAACCAAATGTTCTTGCACGACTCACCTCCTTTAAATACGACGTTGTAGAAAAATCGACGCACGCAGACTGGGATGACGACTGCAATATAGGATGTTCGAAATCTATACTGAATTCGACTTTGAATCCTTCAAATGGTTCAAATCGTGCCCACTTATCTCCTTCACGAACTTCTACCGAGCGGGTCACCCGAAAAAACTTTTTAGCAATACTCTGCTCTTCAATACCAGCGGATTGAATCAGAAAGACAAAAGGTCCTGCACTCCCATCCATAATTGGAACCTCAGCTGCGTCAATATCGACATATGCATTATCAATCCCTAAGCCAGCAAACGCTGACATTAAATGCTCGACTGTAGATACACTGATACCGTCTCTCTCGAGAGTCGTTGACATTCGAGTATCGCCGACAAAATCGACTGACGCCGGTAACTCGACTACAGGACTAAGGTCAACCCGGCGAAATACTATACCGGTATTGGCTGGTGCTGGCCTAAGCGCCATCAGCACCTTATCGCCCGTGTGCAAGCCCACCCCAGTGGCTCGGATGACATTCTTAAGAGTTCTTTGCGAGATCATCCAGTCTTTATATCTTCCAATGACAAAGCCGAAGCCAAGAGACCCAGATGTCCCTCAGTAACGCGTGATCCTAACGCATTTTCAGTATTATTAACACCACAATTACAATTTTTTTACCATATTTTTGACATAATTAAAGGAAGTCCAGATAAGCCCAACCAATAACAACCCCACAAGCAAACTCGTTAACATTACGCTAATCAGCGCGCCGTCGCAAAAACGCTGGAATATCAAGGTAATCTAAATCCTCAGCGGTATTGGAGGTCATGCCATTCGATAATGATTGCCGAGGACGACGGCGGATCACAGTCGGCTGATCATAATCAACATCATCCGGCTCGTCTGAGCGACCCCCTTCAATCACGCGAACTTCAGGGAACGATTGACCATTCTTAATGCCTGTAGCTACCATTGTGACCCTCAGATTTCCCTCCATTTCAGGGTCTAGAACCGTGCCAATCACCACCGTCGCGTCCTCTGATGCATACTCACTTATAACTTCACCAACCTGTGCAAATTCATCTAGCTCCATGTCTGGACCAGCTGAAACATTCACCAAAACACCCTTAGCGCCATGAATATCAACATCTTCTAATAGTGGGCTAGATATAGCGGCGCGAACAGCTTCAACTGCACGATCAGAGCCATCAGCAGTGGCAGAACCCATCATTGCCATTCCCATTTCCGCCATAACAGTCCGCACATCAGCGAAATCAACATTAATCAACCCCGGCCGTGTAATTAACTCAGAAATACCCTGAACCGCATTTAGCAAGACCTCATTAGCCGTTGCAAAAGCATCGAGAAGCGTCACTCGCCCACCCATAACATCAAAAATTTTCTCGTTTGGTATAATTATGAGCGAGTCAACTAGCTGACCCAATTCTCGGATTCCCTGATCTGCCGCGTGGATGCGCTTATTACCCTCAAATGAGAACGGACGGGTCACTACTGCTACTGTCAGGATGCCCTTCTCCCTAGCTAATTGCGCTATGACCGGTGCCGCGCCTGTCCCCGTACCACCACCCATGCCTGCGGTAATAAAAACCATATCAGTTTGGTCAAGAACTTCAGAGATTTTGTCCCGGTCTTCCATCGCAGCCTGACGACCAATATCAGGATCAGCACCCGCCCCAAGACCTTTAGTTAGGTTCTCGCCCAGCTGCAAGATCTTTGCAACATCCGAACGATGCAACGCTTGTGCGTCGGTGTTTGCATTAACAAATTCTACGCCTTCTAAACTAGCTGAAAGCATATGATCGACGGCATTTCCGCCACCGCCACCTATACCTATAACTTTGATTACTGCTGACTGCCCTGCCGTATCCGTGAGTTCAAACATATCGTGCCTCCGCTTACTTTAGCTTTAAAAAAAGTTAGTATGAGATCAACCAAAGTGATGCGACGAGTTGATCACTATAATCGATCGTAGATATTTACTCATGCTTCCCTGTCACCGAATTCACCTCGAAACCAGTCTTTAATCCGCAATATCAGCTTACGACCTCCAGATAACCTCATACGAGAGATCGATGGTTCTCGCCGTAACTGCTGACCAAATCTAACTAGACCAAATGCAGTTGCATAAATTGGACTTCGTACTACTTCACTTAGACCGCCCACATATCTTGGTAATCCCAGTCGAATTGGTATATCAATACCAAATACCTCTTCGGCTAATTCCGTCATTCCCTGCATCCGTGAAGTGCCTCCAGTTAGTACAATCCCTGCACCCATCATTTCTTCAAAACCACTATTAAAAATTTCAGCCTGTACGAGGTGGAATAGTTCATCCACTCGAGGCTCAATTATTTCAGCGATATCGAACTGGCTCAGCGTCCTAGACTCTTGTTCTCCGACTCTTGGAGCATTGATTGACTCGCCCTCGGTCACTAGACGCATAAGCGCAGACCCATATTTAGTCTTGAGCTCCTCTGCGGCCACAGTAGGTGTGCGTAATGCAATCGCAATGTCTTTAGTTACTTGATCGCCAGCAATAGGGATTACTGATGTATGTCTAATAGAACCCCCTGAAAATATCGCGATGTCAGTGGTTCCACCACCTATATCGATTAAGCAGACACCTAGCTCTTTCTCATCATCCTCTAGAACAGCTAGACTTGAGGCCAAGGGTTCCAAAATGACTTCATCAGTCTCTAAACCACAACGCCGTATGCACTTGAGAATATTTTGCACAGCGCTGACAGCACCTGTGACAATGTGAACCTTTGATTCCAAACGTATTCCACTCATGCCAACCGGCTCTCGAATTCCTTGCTGGCCATCAATGATGAAATCTTGCGGCAGTATGTGAAGAACTTTCTGATCCGTTGGAATTGCCAAAGCTCGCGCTGCTTCTATTACTCTCTCCACATCAGTATCACTCACCTCTTCTGTTCTTATTGCTACCACCCCATGCGAATTCAAACTATTAATGTGCGCACCTGCGATCCCTGTATAAACAGACATTATTTGACAATCCGCCGTAAGCTCAGCTTCTTCTATTGCGCTTTGAATTGATTCAACCGTAGATTCTATATTGGCAACAACACCCTTTTTTAAACCTCTAGATGGGCAATGACCAACTCCGATAACCTCAATCTCATCTTCACCGCGAACCTCAGCAACCACCGCTAAGATTTTGGAAGTGCCAATATCAAGCCCAACAATTAAGTTTTCTTTTTCTAGATTGCCCATTATTGGTCACGATCACTAGACTTTGAGGTTTCTGAGTTCCAACGCACCGCTAAGCCACTTGGATATCTAAGATCAATAGACGCAATAGAACTAGATCTTTGTGATAAATCGATGTGGTAAACATGAGAAAAATCCTCCAACTTAGCTAGTGGCTCATGCCGGCCAACTATTAACATGAACTCAAACTGCTCAAATTGAGCAGATCGGATTTTAAAAGTCCAATCCCCAGAATGACTGAGATCCACTGCAGAAATTTCTAACCCTAAAGGCCATAACTTATCCATGCCCTCTAAATAAACATCTAAAATAGTTGAACGCTTTACTGATGGGCCAGACAATTTGGGGATGAAACTTATAGCACTACCTGGCGGCAAATTTAGCCACTGCTCGCCAGCGGGTAGGCCATCCCTATCACTTGGCAACCATTTGGCCATTCCTTCTGATTCAGCTATCGAGATACGTAAGGTTCCTGGCCATACTCTGCGAATTGCAACCCTGTAAATACCAGGAATCTCTCTGAGCTGTTGCTCAATCACATCAAGATCGACACTAAAAAAGTTGCCATTTATGCTATGCCAGGTAGTGCGCTCGACTAGTCGTGGATCAACCCGATGTTGAGTACCTTCTAGTTGGACTTTCTGGATAATAAAAAATCCGGGTCGTAAAAGTTGATCAACGAGCAAAATAATACAAAATAAGCTGATAAGAGTGGCTGCTGTGATTGTAGGTAGAGACCAGAAGTGGTTGGTTCGACCTGAGGGCATGCCGTCTCTAATATCTAAAGTATGCCATGTCGATAAGCCTGATACCGTTCGCGATCGAGTTGCGCCAATCATTGGATACCCGCTATGCGAACTTCTAGTTGGAGTTCAATTTGAAATTGCTTGTACACCTCAGTCTGTATTATGCTAATCAACGCTTCGATATCAGCAGCGCTGGCATTATTTTCATTAATAATAAAGTTAGCATGCTTTGTAGACACCATCGCCCCCCCAACTCGTCGACCTTTAAAACCGGCAGATTCAATAAGTCGAGCTGCGTAGTCATTAGTCGGATTCTGAAAAACTGAACCTGCGCTGGCGTTACCAATTGGCTGCTTCTCTGAGCGAACATCTAGAATTCCGAGAATTTTATTTCTAGTTGCTGACGATTTGCTTGGTGATAGATTAAACACAGCTCCCAAGAACCACTCATCTTTTCGAAGTCGTACATTTCTGTAGCCAGCGCTAAAATCAATACGAGGTCTACTATCTACATCACCGCCCCTATTTACTATCTCAACTTCATTCACCAGATCCCACGTCTCAACACCGAATGCACCTGCATTCATTGCGAGCGCACCTCCAATGGTACCTGGTATACCAGCCATAAATTCGAGACCTGAGAATCCTGCCCGAGCAGTACGTCTCGAAAGCTTTGCACAAGCTACCCCAGCGCCCACATAGACCGCATTATCTGGACGAATTTCAAGGTTAGATAGGCCTCCGTGAGTACAAACAACTGCACCCCTGATACCGCCATCACGTACGAGCAAATTACTACCAAGACCCGTCCAATATATTGGTATTTCGATCGGTAAAATATTTAAGAATCTAGACAAGTCATTCTTATCCTGAGGAGCAAACCAGTAGTCCACTGGACCACCAACACGCCAACTCGTGTGTTTAGACATCAACTCATTCAGCAGAACTACTCCCCGAATCGTATCAAATGAAATTGGTGATTGAATCGACACTTTGTTCATTGGAAGGAGTTCTCGTGGCTGCTATCTGAACTAGGTAATAAACTCCTTGATACTCGACCTATGCTACCTGCCCCCATAGTTAAAATAACGTCATTGGGTTTCATTACATCTGTCAACACCTTTGACAAATCATATACATCCTCTAAATAAGTAGGCTCGAACTCTCCTCGACTCTTGATAGCCTGAAATAATGCAGACCCGTCGGCACCTGATATGTACTCTTCCCCGGCAGAATAAACCTGGCACAAAATTAACCGTTTTTCCTTAGCTAGGAGCTGAACAAATTCATCAAATAATTCCTGCGTTCGGCTATAGCGATGAGGTTGAAAGACCACTAGCAATTCTCTCCCAGGCCAGCATCCTCGTGCTGCATCAAGAGTTGCTTTGAGCTCTCTAGGATGGTGTGCATAGTCATCAACTAACAGCACGGAAGAGTCGCCACATGGTAGATGACCCAATACTTCAAACCTTCGTCGGATACCCTGAAACGTAGAGAGCCCTTCTCGTATGTCTTCTGCGGCAACGCCAAGTTTGTCACAGATTGCGAAAGCAGCTAGGGCATTAAGAACGTTGTGGGAGCCCGGCAAAGCTAAATCGATCTCCACTGGTGCACCTTTCGGCCGGTAGACCTCAAAATACATTCTAGAACCCACCTGGTGCACTTTGTTAGCGAAATAGTCAGCAGCATCACCAAATCCGTAGGTAATCGTGGGCTTACGTAACTTCCGGCGTAGTTCGCACACAACCGGATCATCTAGGCAAAGAACTGCAAGACCATAAAATGGCAAGTTATTCAAGAAATCTAGAAAAACTTGCTTAAGGCGTTCGAAATCACCTCCATAGGTTGACATGTGATCTGTATCAACATTTGTTACTACAGCCACCGAGGGATGCAGCCGTAAGAAAGATGCATCACTCTCATCAGCTTCCGCAACAAGAAATTTCCCACTTCCAAGCTGGGCGTTGCCTTGGACGCTGTTTACAAGTCCACCAACTATAAATGTCGGATCAAATCCACCTACAGCAAGAATATTTGCAATAAGACTTGTTGTAGTTGTTTTGCCATGTGTTCCGGCAACAGCGATACCCTGTCTAAATCGCATAAGTTCGCCAAGCATTTCAGCGCGAGGGACAATTGGGATACTTTGAGCTTTTGCAGCCATGAGCTCTGGGTTATCGTCAGACACAGCTGTTGAAAAAACCACTACATCTGCAGCGTTAAGATTTCCAGCGGAATGACCAATAGATATCACTGCACCCTGACTGCGAAGACGATCTAACGCTAAGGATTCCGAAATATCAGACCCAGACACACGGTACCCCTGGTCAAGTAACACAGCTGCTATACCGCTCATACCAGCACCGCCAATGCCCACAAAATGAATATTTTGAACAAATTCACGCATTAATCTTCTCCAGACACACATCTGCTACTCTTTCAGCAGCATTACAGCATGCCAAGGATCTTGCCTTTTCAGCGAGCTCTATCAGTTTTGATGGATCACCCAGTAGCTGCTTTAAGACATCAGCCAAGCTGTTGCTCGATAGTTTGTCTTGGGTGATCAGGAAAGCCGCGCCACGCTGAGCTAAAAAGTTCGCGTTACATGTTTGGTGATCGTCGACGGCGCTAGGAAAAGGTACGAGTATCGCCGGTAGCCCCGCAACAGTGATTTCAGCAATTGTCATAGCGCCAGAGCGACAAATTATAAGATCAGAGTTCTGATAGGCATTAGCGATATTATCAATGTAACCCACGACATCCGATTTAATGCCTAATCCATTGTAACGCTGCTTAGTACTACTTACATTAATCTGACCTGACTGATGGAGAATTCTTGGTCTATCAACTGATGGTAACTGAGCAATGGCTTCTGGTACCGTAGTATTAAAAATTTCCGCACCTTGCGAACCACCTATGACTAGTAATCGCAAGGGTGTATTTTTTCCCAGATTACGCTTTGAAGGCGCGTCGATTGCGACAATGGCTGAACGAACGGGATTCCCCACCCATTCAGTATGGCGCCCCAAGCCAGAAGTATCTGGAAAACCTGTAAGGGTGTTTGTCGACAACAACGATAGTAAACGATTAGTTAATCCAGCTCTTGAATTCGCCTCATGAATTACTAATGGCAATCTCATCATGAGACCAGCGACTGCACCTGGGCCAGCAACATATCCTCCCATGCCTAAGAGAGCATCTGGGCGATGCCTTCGAATGATATGGAATGCCTGCCACAAAGCAATCAAGGCTAATAACAAACTCCCAACTGAGCGCATTAAACCTCTACCGCGAACACCTTTAACATTTATCCATTCTAAAACTATATCGCTAGTTGAAACTAGCTCCGATTCCAGCCCAAAACGACTACCTAGCCATACTACTTTCACGCCCTCAGCTATAAGACATGAGGAAACCGCCAGTGCTGGATAGATATGGCCTCCTGTCCCACCTGCCATAATTAGTACTTTCTTCACTTCCGACCTGGACTATTCGAATGACGATGGCTACGGTCAGCAGAAAACAACAAACCGATAGCAAAGCAAGTCGCGACCATACTGCTGCCACCCGAACTCATTAGTGGAATGTTGATTCCCTTGGTTGGCACCACACCGAAGTTTACGCCTAAGTGAATCATAGTTTGAAACGCTAATAACAATCCGATACCCTGGCATACGCGTGCCGCAAAAAAATCACCAAATCTAGCTGATCGGCGTGCTATCTGGAAAATCTGCCATAATAAAATTCCATAAAGGAGAATTAATAAAAAAATTCCCAGAAAACCTAATTCTTCAGCAATTACAGCAACAAGAAAATCATTATTGGCATGCGGAATGTAGAATAGCTTTTGGACACTAGAACCGAGGCCAACTCCAAACCATTCCCCGCTACCAATAGCAATAAGAGCCTGAGACAATTGATAGCCACAACCCAGTGCGTTTTCAAATGGATTCTGGAAGCATAAAAAACGCTCCATGCGTTCAGGATTCAGTCTCACTAAAACTATCGATACAAGACCCGCGCTAATGAGCGCGCCACTAAGGTGATAAAACCTGACTCCTGATAGAAACATCATGCCTAAAGCTACAAACATCACAACCGCCGTCGAACCGAAGTCTGGTTCTAGAAGCAACAAAACACCAACGATGCTAATAGGAATTGCCGGCTTGGCGATGCCGCTAACAAATGACCTAACTTCTATCGTACTTCGTGTGTAATAGTCTGCTAAATAGAGAATAACTAAGACTTTAACTATTTCAGACGGCTGAATTCCAATTGACCCAACCTGGAACCATCGTCTGCTACCATTAATTTTTTCTGCCCACCCAGGTATTACTAAGAAAGCTAGCAGTAGAATACCAAAGAAAAACAATATACGATTAATTCGGCGCCAAGAATTGATATTAATAGACGCAACTAGAACCATAACCGAAATACCAACCACAACGCTAACAATATGTTTTGCTATGCGCCACAGCGTCTCTACTGAAGAATAGGATTCCCCAACAAATGCATTATGAACTCCAACAGACGCTGAAAAGACCATTACCACGCCAGTACTAAGGAGAATTCCAACCACGCTAGCTAAGGTTACATCAAACCTTGAGGTAGAGTCGAATTCCGGCGTCAGAAACATTTTATTTCTTAGCATTGCATATCCAATACTATTTCCTTAAATGCATCTCCCCGATGCTCAAAACTGTCGAACATGTCAAAACTTGCGCACGCTGGAGAAAAAAGTACGGCGTCACCTGGCTGAGCAAAGGAGAAGGCGAGAGCGGTCGCTTCCTGCAATGTCGTTACCTTGGTAACAGGAATATAACTATGTAAGGCACGGCTTATCTGCTCTCGATCCTCACCATAAAGTACAACTTGCCTTGCAAAACGCCGCACAGCTTTCTCAAGTGGGGAAAAATCTGCTTGCTTAGCCTGACCGCCAGCTATCAGAATAACTGGGCAATGCATACCTTCAAGAGCAGCGACTGTCGCCCCAACATTCGTACCTTTGGAATCATTTATCCAGGCAACACCACGATAGTTTCGTATTAATTCACAACGGTGGGGTAATCCTTCAAACTCACGAAGAGCTTGTAATTTTTCAAACCTATTATTTGTAGAGATAGTGCTCGCAATTGCAAAAGCCGCTAGCGCATTTGCAACGTTGTGGCGCCCCTCGATCTTGAGCTCCTTCGCTGGTAACAAATAATCACTTCCCCAGACTAGCCAGTCGGTGGAATCATGCTGCAATACCCCAAGCTCCATATCTGATAATGGGCTAGTCAGCCCAAATGTTAGGAGATTGGATACCTTGACTTCGTGAACCAGGTTTGACAAAGCATGATCATCACGATTAACTATGAGAGTAGTAGCCCCCCTTGAAATACTAGTTTTGGCGCTTAAGTATGATTCAAAATTTTCATAACGATCCATATGATCTGGAGAAACGTTGAGGATCACCCCGACTTCAAGAGCAATGGTCGAAACAGATTCAAGCTGGAAGCTTGAAAGTTCCAAAAGATAATAATCAGGCTCGTCTTCAGTCAACAAGTCTAATGCTGGCCTGCCGATGTTACCTCCAGTAAGAACCGATACATTCGCAGCAATCAGCAATGCTTCTGTTAACGTTGTAACGGTGCTTTTACCATTGGAACCAGTAATTCCTATTACTGGGCGACGAGCAACGCGACAGAACAATTCAATATCTCCTATGATCTCTACACCAGCTTCACGGGCATCTTGAATGGCAGGTTCTGACAACGATACGCCAGGACTTACAACTAGTACTTCAGTATCAACAAAGCATTTTTTCTCAAACGATCCGAATATTTGTTTTATATTTGGCTTTTCATCTGCGAGGCGGTCAGCAAATGGTGGGTGTTTTCTTGTATCAAAAACAAATACCTCAATGCCTAGGTTATCCAAGTAGCATGCGCATGAAAAACCAGTTGCACCCAAACCAACAACATAGGCCTTACTCCAATGTAATTGTTGAGCGGCTGTAGCATTTGAATGAAGCATGATCTCGTATCTATCTGACTTTCAAAGTGGCAAGGCCAATGAGTACAAGAATCAAACTAATTATCCAAAATCTCACAATTACACGCGGCTCTGGCCAACCCTTTAGTTCAAAATGATGGTGCAAAGGAGCCATCCTAAAAATCCTTCGGCCTAGAAACTTAAAGGAAATAACCTGCAGGACAACTGAAATGGTCTCTATAACAAACAGTCCACCCATCACAAGTAATACGATTTCTTGCCTTACGATGACTGCTACTATCCCAAGAGATGCACCGATAGCTAATGCCCCGATGTCCCCCATAAAAACCTGGGCTGGATAAGTATTAAACCAGAGAAATCCCAGTCCCGCGCCAGCTAAAGCTGCACAAAAAACGAGAACTTCGCCAGCTCCTGGCACATAAGGAATGCCAAGATACTCAGAAAAAATAGAATGGCCAGTAAGATAAGCAAATACCCCAAGGCCTCCTGCTACCAACACACTGGGCATGATGGCTAAACCATCCAGACCATCTGTTAGATTCACAGCATTGCTAAACCCAACAACTACAAACCATGTCAGTATCACAAACCCAAAACCAATATTAAGCGCAACCTCCTTAAAAAGAGGAACGATCAATTGAGTTTCAACTATGCCCTGTGCAGTAAGAAAAAGGATAACGCCAGCGCTAAGCCCTATTACAGACTGCCAAAAAAACTTATTGCGAGCACCAATGCCACGAGGGTCGCTTCTTGCTAATTTTCTCCGATCATCAAACCAACCAATAATGCCAAATCCGATGCACGTTGCGAGCGCAACCCATACAAATCTGTTGTTAAGATCAGCCCAAAGTAACGTAGACAAAACAATAGAAATAAGGATTAATACACCACCCATCGTCGGAGTCCCAACCTTACTAAAATGCGTAGGCGGCCCATCTGAACGAATAGTCTCTCCAATTTGCAAACGACCAAGCCGAGCAATCATTGAAGGCCCGCACAGAAAACAGATGACCATAGCCGTTACAACACCACAAATGGCACGAAATGTTAAATAGCGGAAAACGTTGAATCCACTGAATTCAGAAGCCAACCGATCAAAAACCCAACTTAACATTTGTTTTTCTTAATAAGCCTCGGCAATGATTTCAACAACACGCTCCATTCGCGCGGAACGTGAGCCTTTCACTAATACGTTGACTCCTGGGGCCAATAGATCAATCAGTGCATCAGACAATGCAGTGACGTTCTCGTAGTGGCACGAACCTACTCCAAATTCTTCTCCCACAAAATAGGCAAGAGAGCCTATTGAAAATACACGATCAATGCCTCTTTCACGGGCATGCATGCCAATGGCACGATGCGATGATTCAGACTGTGAACCAAGCTCAGCCATATCTCCAATTACTAAAATTCGATAGCCTTCCATTCTTGAAAGCACATCAATTGCACAACTCATCGATGCTGGATTTGCGTTGTAGCTGTCGTCGATTATCTGCGCCCTATTTTTTCCAGGAATAGACTGCAAACGATGATTTACTGGCCTAACCTGCTCTAGCCCTTCTTTGATTTGTTCAACTCGGAAGCCAAGCGCCCAAGCGGTAGCTGCTGCTGCTAGCCCATTGCGTGCATTGTGTTCACCAAGCAACTTTAATGTGATATTGATCTCAGCATCTGGAAACTCAACATTTAATTCAACTCCAGTACTCGATTGCTCGACTTCACCACTCACCTGAGCTTGATTATCGATACCGAACGTTATAGTTTCATGTCGACGACCACGAGCCAACCAATAGGCGGAAAAACGATCGTCAGCATTGATGACAGCCACTCCATTTTTTTCTAGACCAAGAAAAATTTCTGCTTTTGCGCGCGCAACTCCAGTCAGGCTACCCAATCCTTCGAGATGCGCTGGAGCGGCATTGGTAATCACGGCAATTGTCGGTCTGGCGATTTTTGAAAGATAACCAATTTCACCAGGATTATTCATACCCATTTCGACCACACTGTAACGATGAAACTTGCGCAACTTCAGCAGGGTAAGAGGCACGCCAATGTGATTATTTAAATTTCCCCTTGCTGAAAGTGTTGGCCCACCAACTTCTAGTATCCTCGCAATCATCTCCCGTACAGTAGTTTTGCCATTGCTGCCTGTGACGCCTATCACAGGCATTGTAAATTGTTCTCTCCAATAGGCTGCTAGTTGCCCTAACGATCTCGTCGTATCAGCTACGACCAAAGTAGGCAGATCAATCTCAAGCTGCTGATTGGCCATTACAGCAACAGCGCCAGAGCGTTTTGCGTCTTGCACAAAGTCACGACCGTCAAAATTCTCACCCTGCAATGCTATAAATAGCTCACCGCCATGAAGCTCACGAGTATCTGTAACTACCTGCTCAAAAATAGCATCTTCTCCGATAACATGTCCGTCTACAGCTGATGCAGCTGTTAACAAGTTCATCGACGTATTTCCTCCAAGCAATCAATCGCAATAGTGCGATCGGATAATGGTATGTAATCTGAACCAACAATCTGCTGGGTTTCATGACCCTTTCCGGCTACAAGAACAATATCACCACTGCCAGCATGCGAGATTGCATAACTAATTGCCTCCTGACGTTCTGGAATTTTGACCACATCTTGACGTCCAATACCTTCCTCAATATCACTTAAGATTTGATTGGCATCCTCATCTCTTGGATTATCATTAGTTAGCACAATTCTGTCTGCTAACCGATCTGAGACTCTACCCATTATTGAGCGTTTGCCCTTGTCACGATCACCACCACATCCAAAGACACACCAAAGACGCTGACTTGTGTATTCTCGCAAGGAAACAAGGGATTCCTCGAGAGCGTTAGGCGTGTGCGCATAATCGATTACTACGCGCACAGGTGAATTGATCGGACTAACCATTTCCATTCGCCCAGGAATCGGCTCAGTGCAAGACATTGCATCTTCTATCTCTGCTATTTCGTGATCCAAAGCAAGCAAGACAGTTACTACGGCAACTAAATTAATCGCATTAATTCGACCCAGAAGCGGTACTTCAAGGTGAAGGGGACCATTAGGCGTACCAAGCCACAAGCGAAGACCAGATGAAAATATTTCGGTTTTCTTTACGTGTACATTAGCGGTTTTATCATACCCATAAGTCCATATCTTTTCAGACACGCTAGAACTAACAAAATCAAATCCATAAGGATCGGTAATGTTGATTACGGCGGCCTGCACATTATGGTCTTCAAAAAGCAGGAACTTAGTTGAAGCATAATTCTCTAAGCTACCATGATAATCTAAATGATCACGACTAATATTAGTAAATACCGCAGCGTCGAAATCGACCTCCTTAACACGTGACTGATCTAACGCATGAGATGAAACCTCCATACAAACAGTGTCTATTCCCAAGTCAACCATTTGTGCCAAACTCGCCTGCAGAGCTACGGCATCTGGGGTAGTTAAATTAGTTGGTTCAAAATCACCCCAACGTCCCATTCCCAAGGTGCCAATCATGCCACAATCATGTCCCATTCTTGCTAACGCTTGAGTTGCAAGAGCTGCGCATGTAGTTTTACCATTCGTTCCCGTAAATCCAACAATACATAACAATCGGGATGGTGACCCATAAAATCGACTGGCAATTAGTCCAATATGTTCGCGAAGATTACTTATCCGGTAGCAAGGTACTTCAAACTCCTGATTCGCATTGTCATCCGACTCCAACAATACTGCCGACGCTCCCAGAGTTATGGCTTGGCGCACATAAGATCGGCCGTCAGACTCAACTCCGGGAAATCCAAGAAACAAGTTTCCATGCTCAACTGCTCTACTATCCAGGCTAAGACCAGTTACGCGAATTTCCTCTGGTACCGGAACAGTTACTATCCCGTCTAATAATCTATTAAGTGATTCTACTGTCTCTAGTCTTTGCATCATCAGGCACCCAGATCAGCTTCTTTCTGGCTAAAGACAAGCTGTGTAGATAGTCGTTTATCGACTGGTATTCCGTGTAATCTCAAGGCATCTGCCATGATTCTTGCAAATACAGGAGCTGCAACTTCACCGCCATAATACTGATCTAGTCTGGGCTCATCTATGAGAACCACTAGGACGAACTTGGGGTCAGAGACTGGCGCAAAGCCAGCGAACAACGCTAGGTAACTCTCCTCCCGATAACCACCCTGGTTAGAAAGCTTACGGACTGTTCCTGTTTTCCCGGCTACTCGATATCCCGAAACCATTGCTTGTCGTGCAGTGCCTTCTGGGCTTACAACTTGTTCCAACATCGTATTGATCTCAGTAACAACGTCCGTTGGTAAGATTCTAGAACCTGTAGGCACGCGATCCCGCTTACGAATAGTAATTGGTAGTGACATTCCATCCGCTGCAAGAATTCCATATGCTTTCGCCAACTGCAGAGGTGTGACTGCAACTCCATAGCCATAAGCTAAAGTAGCGTGCTCACTTGCACGCCAACGCTTGCGATTAGGGAGATTTCCAAGACGTTCACCAGGCAACTCGACACCGGTAGCTTGGCCAAAACCTACATCGCGAAACATTCGATAAAGCTCTTCAGGAGCCATGTCCATGGCAATTTTTGCAGTACCAATATTACTTGACTTGATTAATACCCCAGAGAGTGTCAGGCTGCCAAAATCACGGATATCATGGATTGTCCAGCCGTCGATTTTATAATGACCAGGACTAGTTTCGACAGGACTATCGGGTGTGAATGATCCACTAGCCAAAGCTAAAGACATGGTAAAGGGCTTGACAGTAGAGCCTGGCTCTAACAAATCAGTAACTGCTCTATTTCTAATGTTACTGATCTTAATCTCACGACGATCGTTAGGATTGTAGTCAGGTAAATTGACCATCGCTAGAACTTCCGCGGTTTTTGCGTCAAGTAACAATACAGAACCTCCGGCAGCATCATGGCTGTAAACAGACTCAGCTAAGTAGCGCCTAGCTGCTGTCTGCAACCTGATATCTAGACTCAAAGTTAAGTCCTTTCCATCGTAAACAGGGCTAACGCTATCTACATCTTCAATAATGCGTCTCCTAGCATCACGCAAAACACGCTTCTTTCCTTCAACCCCAGATAGGTGTCGATCAAAGGCGAGCTCAACACCTTCTTGACCTTTCTCATCAATGTCAGTAAATCCTAAAACATGGCCAACATTTGGCCCAGCCGGATAGTAGCGATGGTACTCTCTCTGGCTGAAAACACCCGAC
>Ga0310344_10001943_pt1 | contig 15655 bp, 15 predicted proteins | sample HC15DNA20200_MG_FD_203801 | JGI IMG/M metagenome (GOLD analysis project Ga0310344, IMG submission 203801) | Marine microbial communities from station ALOHA, North Pacific Subtropical Gyre - HC15-DNA-20-200_MG | ecosystem: Environmental > Aquatic > Marine > Oceanic | place: Pacific Ocean: North... | reverse complement strand
GAATCTAAAAAATGGATTACAAAATTTCATCCATATGGTTGGGTGCATTGGTATTGTGATTTTTATTTAGGTAGAAGATGTGAAGATGATGAAAGGCAAATTGATAGATGGTCAAGAATTGCTGGGCACAAGGGTCGATTTTTTAAACAACTTGTCAATTTAATAACTAAAAAAAATAGCAGTTTTAATGATGAATCAATCAGCCCAAAAATACGACAAACTTTACAACATTGGGCTTATAAATTAACTGAAGAAGATTTTCTAAGCTACAAATAATTTCTAATTTTATAAATTTAATGTAGACTTCATAGAAGATAAATATTTTTATTAATTATCCAAAATTGTTAATAGTCTGTACTTAAATGTCTAAAAAAGATTTACCTAATATACTTATGATAATGTCTGACGAGCATGGACCTATGTTTAGTGGAACGTATGGACATCCTTTGGTAGAAACTCCAAATATGGATAGACTGGCTGAAATGGGAACAACTTTCGAAAATGGTTATTGCAACTCCCCTTTGTGCACACCTTCTAGACTATCAATGATGACAGGAAAATATGTAAGCCATTGCGAAGGTTGGGATAATGCCACTCCATTATATGTAGGGAGAATCACTTGGCCTTGGCTTCTAAAATCTGTAGGATATGAAACTGCACTAAATGGAAAAATGCATATGATGGGACCGAAACCTCTTAATGGTTTCGATAAACAACTAACATTTGATCCACATTCTGACAATATGCTTCCAGTATACCGATGGAAAGATAAAATGCCTGAAGCAAAAAAACCATGGGAGGATGTTTTGGAAGCAGGACCTGGCACAAGTCCTGTGACAGTACATGATGACTACGTAGAACAAGCTGCGCATAGCTATTTAAGGGATGATGCTAGAAAGGAAAATCCTTGGGCATTAGTTTGCGGATTTATATCCCCTCATTTTCCATTAAAAGTCCCCGAAAAATATTTTAATAAATATTACCCTAATAACTCTGATTTACCAGATATACCACCAGGGCATCTAGATAATCTTCCTCCTTCTGCAAAAAGATTACAAAAATTTACTGGTACAGGTGGTCCCTATACAGATGAACAAACCAAAAAAGCAAGAGCAGCATATTATGGACTAGTAAGCTTTCTCGATGAAAAAATTGGCCGTATTATAGACACATTGGAATCTACAGGTCAATTAGAGAACACTATTATCATACACACATCAGATCATGGAGAAATGGCTGGAGAGCATGGACTCTGGAGAAAAATGTGCTTTTACGAACAATCAGCAAGAGTTCCAATACAAATATCTTGGAGTGGAGGAAATATTCCAAAAGGACGATGGGAGAAAGGTGTTACATCTAATGTAGATATAGTAGCAACCATATTAGATGCAGTAGGTATAAATCCTGTTGAGTGGAATATGGATGGAGACTCACTTCTTCCCTACTTATATGGTAAAGAAAAAGATTGGAAAGATGAAGCAATTTGCGAACATTTAGCGCACGGGACAGATGGACCAATGATTATGGTGAGACGTGGCGATTGGAAACTTAATTATATCCACCGTGAAAACAAAGAATTTGAATTGTACAATCTTAAGAATGATCCTGGAGAATTTAATAATTTAGCAGGCCAAAAAGAATTCGAAAATATTCAAAAAGAATTATTTAATCGGATAAAAGAAATTTGGCCTGATCCTGATGATTTAGAACAAAAAATACGTGAGAGTCAAGAAGAAAGATTTTTACTTAGAGAATTAACTTCTCCTACCAATATTGATCCTGATAAAGCTGATTTTCGACAAGAGGGTAATAGAGAACATCTTTCGGCAATAGATTTTTATGCTGGTATAGTAAATAGAGGCAAAAATGCAGTCGAAAAGGATGATCCTCGTTTATTCTGATTAAAATATTTGAAAAAAATCTTTAAGAAAATAATATTCATTTTAGCCTTTGTACTTATTTTTTATTATATTATTGTGCCAATAATAATTTCTCCACTTATTTTTAAATACTTTTTTTAAGATATTTAAAAAAAATCGATTTAGTATAAATAATAAAAATTTAATATATGAATAGAAAAAAAATATCACTCAACCTGGCTTTAATAATTTCAAAAATTTATGGAAATGTATTTGATGAAATAATTTATACTAAAGGAGTTGGTATTAGCGGAAAAATTAGATTCGCTGAAATAAATAATGAAGTTGGAACAACTATAAAAAAAGTCAATGACATTGTATCAACCATACCAGAACACCAAATAAACGATAATCAACATTCAGGACAAAACTTTTCTGGATACGTTTGGGCAGAGGATTTTTTACGTACTACAAACGAAAATAATTATATGGAAATTCTAGTTGAATTTTCCAAAAAATACTCTCCCAATCACAAATCTACTCTACCCTATACATGTGACCCAACATACCGAAGTGAAGATATTTTCTTTTCTTCCTCTGTTTTAGGAAGAGTATATAAATATACAAAAGAATCTAAATATTCAAATATACTTTCTAACTATCTAATAAATATTCCTACTCAAACGAAAGATGGCTTATTCATGCATAATTTAGAATCAGGTTGGAATTGGGGTAGATCGAATGGTTTTGCTGCTATTGGATATTCAGAGGCATTAACTTATTTGTATGATAATAAAAATAAAACAGAATTTGCTGATATTTTAGAAAAACATATTTTACAGATAGAAGCTTTAGTGAAAATTCAAAATGAAGATGGAACATGGATGCAAGTTCTAAATGAAAAATCATCGTATCATGAATTTAGTGTAACTTGTATGTTAGGTTATGCATTGGCAAGAGGGATTAGAATGGGATGGTTAGATCCAAAATTTTCTGAATCTTTGAACAATGCTTTTGATGGAATTGCTTCCAGAATAGATAAAACTGGCAAAATAAAAAAAGTTTGTGTCGGAACAGGCGTACAAAATTCTCTTAAGGAATATCTTAACAGACCTGCTATTTCAGGATTTGATCACAGAGGAGGCTCACTACTCCTATGGTTTCTTACAGAATTTATCTTATTACAAGATTCCCAAAAAAGTTCTTAATCTACCATGCTTGAGTTTGAATTGTGAAAAATTGATTTATATATTTTAGACAGATATTTAAGTTAAGGAAAGTTCAATTGAATAATACTGAAAAATCAGGTCTTTTGATAAGAACTTTCTTAGTAAAAGATATCCTTCTTTCTAATAAAACCTCTTATTCAGATAATTTACTTAAAATCTCTAAAAAACAGATAGTAGAAATTATAAAGCAAGATTCACGTATTAATGGAGTAAAAGTCGATATAGCAAAACCAGGTGAAAGTACTAGAATCACTGCAATTAAAGATGTTATAGAACCCCGAATCAAAATAGACGGACCTGGACAAGTTTATCCTGGTATAGACAACAGAGATATAACCACTGTTGGAAATGGAATTACAAATCGAATGTCAGGTATAGGAATCACGTTAATTAGTCCAGTTAAATCATTTGAACTTTCATCCCCAGCATCAAGTGCAGGTGGAGGATCTGCTAATAATCTTATAGATATGAGTGGTCCAGGTGCTGAATATTCACCATACGGAAAAATCAAACATCTATGCCTTTGGATAGATGTTGACAATAGTCTTCATTTAGATGATCAAAATTGGGCGATACATTCAGCAGTAATGAGGGTTAATGATTATATTGCTTCTCTAACTAAAAAAATAATTCCAGACGAAGAACAATTTTTCCCTGACACATCAAAAAATTATGATTTAAACAACGAGAATATTGCTTATATTGCATGTATGAATTCTCCTCAACATTATTCTAATAGCCTAACAGCCTATGGTGTTGGGATCTATGGAGTAACTATGCAAACTACTCCGTGGGTATTAAAACCTACAGAAATATTAGACGGAGCGATATCAGGAGCATATTCATGGGAAATGGTGAATAATCCTATTTTATTGAATTTATTCGAAAAACATATTGAAGGTAAAATAAACTTTAAATGTGTAATAGCAATAAGATCCCGTTGGTCACTTCAATCAGAAAAAAATTTAACTGCAAATCAAACATCTAGGATATTAAGAGATCTAAATTGTAAGGGAGCTATTGTATCTTGGGATGCAGGTGGAAATGATTTTGTAGAAGTTTCAACCACTATTAAGTCGTGTGAAAATGCAGGAATAAAAACAGTACTAATCACCGGAGAAGAACATTCCGATAGTGATGGACCAGGTTTACTTGACCCTGTAGAAGAAATTTCAGCTATCGTAAGTACAGGTGTAGGATCCAATATGTGGTACGAAAAGATAGCTATGCCACCAGTTAAAAAAGTAATAGGACCTAAAAATCTTCAAATAAATTCAGGTCCAGATTCCCCACTAATAAATATTCCTGCTAAAGAGGAAATACCTTCTTTACAATTAGAAGATCATTTTGGTTTTTCATATAGATCATGCTTCGGATTTTAAAGATTAAATTTAAAAAAAGTTATGATAAATTTAAATACAAAAAATTATAAAATTTTTAGGAGCATCAGATTTTATGACAAATAAAACCATCAAAGTATTACATTATATTAATCAATTTTTTGGTGGAATTGGATCTGAAGAAGCAGCAAATCATCCTATAGAAATTCGTGATGGTGCTGTAGGGCCAGGTTTAGCTTTAAACAAATCTTTTTCAAATGATATAGAAGTAATTGGAACTATTATTGCAGGAGATAATTACTATAACGAGGAAATCGACCATTCAAATAAAGTTGTTCTAGAAGCTTTAGAAAAATATAAACCTGATTTACTCATAGCTGGACCTGCTTTTAACGCCGGTAGATACGGCGTAGCATGTTCTGAAGTAAGTTTTCTAGCAAATTCTATAGGTATACCTTCAGTGACTTCTATGTTTCATGAAAATCCAGGTACTCTGACACATAGAAAAGATATCTATATTATTCCTTCATCTGAAGGAGTCGGAGGTATGTCTAATGCTCTTAATGGCATTGTAAAACTTGGAAAAAAATTATACCTAAAAAATGAAATCGGGCCTGCATCTGAAGAAGGATATTTACCTAGAGGAATCAGGAAATCAGGGAAAAGGAGTGCTATAGGTGCAGATCGAGCTGTAGAAATGTTAATTTCTAAAGTAAATAATATTCCATATGAAACAGAATTACCAATTGAATTACCAGAAAAAATAATACCTGCTCCCCCTATGAAAACTCTTTCCTCATCGAAAATAGGACTAGTTACCTCTGGAGGACTTGTTCCTATGGGGAACCCAGATAAATTAGCGGGGGGTCCATCTCAAAGTTGGTTTAAATATGATATAAGCAAATTAAACTCTATGAATGAAGGAGAGTGGGAATCAGTTCATGTAGGTTTCTTCACAGATATTACGAATAAAAATCCAAACTATATTCTTCCATTAAATATTGTTAGAGAATTTGAAAAAAATGGAGAAATTGGATCAATTCATAGTGAATACTTTAGTACATCCGGAAGAGGTACTCCCGTAGCAGATTCTAAAAGGATGGGACGTGAGATGGCACATGATCTAAAATCTGCAAATGTAGACGCTGTAATTATGGTAGCAACCTGAGGTACATGTAATCGTTGTGGAGCAACGATAGCTAAAGAAATTGAGAATGCAGGTATTCCTGTAGCTTTCATCACCGCTTTATTCAGTCTTGCTTTAACTACCGGTGCACCTAGAGTAATACGTGGAAACAGAATTGAACATGTATGTGGTAACCCAAGATTATCTGCTGAAGATGATTTAAATTTCGGAAGTAAAATTATTTCAACAGCCTTAGATTCCATAAAATCAACAGTAGAAGAACCAACTCTTTTCGATCCGACAGGTAACTAAAAAATTTATATATGTCACTTCAATTAAACATATTTCCTGTAAAGGATATAATTTTCGGAAAATCAACTTCTTATAACAATAAAGTTGTTTCGATAAACAAAAAAGAACTAGAAGATCTAGTGTTATCTGATAATAGAATAAAGGATGTGGATTTTGAAATAGTTCACCCGAATGATAAAACACGAATCACCACCGTTCGAGATCAAATAGAGCCTAGAATAAAAATTAGTGGTCCTGGATGTGTGTATCCAGGTATTAGTGGACGTTCAGTTGAAACAGTAGGTTCAGGCATAACCAATGTACTTAAAGGTATGTCAATATTTGAAGTGTCAGATACAGTTTATTATGAAGGTGGTGATGGAGAAATTGAAACTTATATTGATATGTTCGAACCTGGTTCGTTATACACTCCTTACGGTTCACTTCATAATTTATGTGTTTCAATTAATGCAAAAGATGACCTTCATATTGAAGATAAAAATGATTCAATACATGGATCAATCTTAAAAATATCAGATTTAATAGCTTCGACTACTATCAACCAAAATCCTGATGAAATAAAAATTTCTGATATTGATATACAACACCCTGATTTACCTAATGTAGCTTATATTATATCTATGAGGTCACCTGAGCATTATTCAGCATCCTTAAGTGCTCATTGGACCGCTATCTACGGTGTAACGAGACTAACACCTCCTTGGCTAATAAATCCAAATGAACTTTTTGATGGAGCTATATCTGGAATGGCTTCATGGGAATTAGTTAATAATCCAGTAGCATGGAATTTATCTCAACGTCACGGCAAGGATATTAATTTTGTAGGATGTATAGCAATTCGTACAAGATGGTCTTCACAAAGTGAAAAATTTTTAACCGCAAATCAAGTAGCATCACTATGTGAAACATTAAACGTTAGCGGGGTTGTAGTATCCTGGGATTCTGGTGGAAATGACGCTATAGAAGTAATCAGAACTGTTCAGGCATGTGAAAATAAAAATATTAAAACAGTATTTTTAACGGTCGAAGAAACCCCTGATAGTGGTGGACCTCCATTACTAGAGCCTTTAATTGAGGCAAATGCAGTTGTATCTACTGGTTTTGCAGGAGCTGCACATGGTAGATATGCCAAAATACCCAGCCCTAATCACGTTATAGGACGAAAAACATTAACAGAAGTAGACCCAAAAATAAATAAATTAGTAACTGTAGATGCAACAGGTCCATTAACAAGACTTCCCTGGCTTGATAGGTATGGATTTACTAAAGATAGCGCATATGAATACTAATTAATTTTCTCAACCGAATAAAATATAGGCTCTGCTTCTTCAAGATAATTTATAACGTCGGAAAGTTGTAAAATAATTTCAGAAGAAATTTCACAATCATATCTATTTAATTTATCTACATCATTAGAATTATTTAAACTATTACAAACAAACTTTGCTTCAGTCTGTATAGAATCAAGTAGACTACATGCATTGAATATAGTTGAGTACATATCTAAATCTTCTAATGTAGCAATCTTTTTTGGATAACAATCTCCATAAGTAAATTGATAAGTGAATTGATAACTTTTACTTAAAACGTTTTTCATGTAGTTAGCTTGATTTAACAAATCTTTACGAATAATTGTTTTATATTCGGGTCTAAAATTTGGAATTTGTCTAAGCTGATGCTCTTTCCATCTTTCGGTACAAGATATGAATACACATAATAATAATATTAGTAATAAAAATTTTCCTAGTAAATTACCAAACAATGATTACTCCAACTAGTAAGTATATTAAATTAATGGGATATAAAAGATTCCATTATACTCATTGGGGCAGGAATTCTACCTTCAAAATTATTCTATTACATGGAATTGGAGAAAGCTCAAATATTTGGTTTCAATTAGCTCCTTTACTAGCAAATAAATATGAAGTTATAGCTCTAGATTTAAGAGGACATGGTGGAACACCCTGGGATACTGAAGGTGATTATTCATTAAATTCATATATTGATGATATCCAATTAATAATTTCTCACTGGAATCACCCAACTGTAATGATAGGACATGGAATAGGATCAGAAATACTAATAAAAGTATCAGAAAATTTTTCTAGCTTAGTTAAAAGTAATTTCATACTCATGAATTTAAAATCTGCAGAAAACAACAAATCTTTGATTGAAAATTTATCCGTAATTTCTAATGAATTAGAACAAAATATATACGAAGAAAATTTTAGATTATGGTCGAAAATATATAAAGATCTAACATGGGCAACTTCTTCAGGAAGGATATCAAAATGTGATCCAAAAGTTTTAGATGTTATCTCAAAAGATAAATCAATAGATATATCAAAAGAAATTAGATCAAAAACATTTCATATAAAATTATCTGACTTAAACTTGAGGATACAAAATTCAGATTTTAATAGTGATGATTATCGAACAAAACTCTCTTTTATAAATCAAAAATGGTATCACATCAGTCATCCAAAAATTTTATCTGAGCACATTCTAAAAAAAATGACAAAGATAAATTTAACTTAGATTACTAAGTGCTGAATCCAATTCTCTTGGCTTGTAACCTAAAACAGTACTATCACCAATTAAAGTTACAGGAGTAGTTCTCCACCCAAGATTTTCCAATTCAGTAAGAGCTTCAGGATCTTCAGAAATATTTCGCTCAACATATGTAAAATCTTTTCTCTTTAAATGTGCCTTAACCATCTGACATGGCCCACAAGATTCTGAGGTATATACTTTAATTTCTGACATAATAAATATCCTATTTTACGATTCTCTAACTTTTTTTACCGATTCAGAAATCTCATCAACTTCAAGAACCATTTCTGCTACCTCTAGCTCATCTGCATATAATTCAGGGTTGATTTGATTCTTAATTTCTTCTTCAGTAACATGATAAACTGGTAATTCGAGTTGTATTCCAGCTAAAGCACCAGCCCACGAAGGATCTCCATCCTTTAGTGTCACAGCATACAATTCTGAACTTTCAGCATTTGGCGTACCTAAAAGTACCACTAAATCATCCTTACCTACTTTTTCTACCGTCTGTTTTAATTCTTCTTGACCATCCAGATCAATTGCACCTGCAGAAGTTCAAACAAAACAATGCGTAACTTGTAGAACAACTTCAGCACCTGCGGATTCAGCTGCTTTTGCTATAGTATCTCCTTGTATCCCATCTCTTTCACCGAGAGCAATAACTTTTTTACCTTTTAGTTCCATAGTATAACTATTTAAACCTTCCCCTATATTAAGTATTAGATTGAATTATAAATGATAATCCATCAGACATTTCTGTCATCCTACCTAAAAATAAGCTACCTTTGGCAAGAAACATCACTTTATCATATTTACCATTGGTAATTCCGTCAATAGCATGTGGCATGAAAGGTATAGCAGATGCTATATGACCTTGTGTTGGAGAGAAACCAGGCATCCCATGTTTTTCTACAAATTTTTCCATTTCGGATTTATTAATCTCACCTTTTCTTACTGCTAAAGCTGATATTAATTTATAATTCAAAAGTGGAACATTCCCCGAACCGGAAGGTTCAGTAACTTCAGGATTATGAAGTTCTGTGGCATATTTATCTATATTTTCAAATTTTAAATTTAAAGATTTTAAAGGTTTAGAGACAAGTTCCTCCAGAATTTTAGCTTGGCTACCTCCAGCTTTAACACTGTGTTTTCCTATAGAATCTAATCTTATAATTGGGCTTTCATTATTATCTGGCTCTAAAAGAATTGCACTTCCTGCTAATACATCTTCTAATATAGGCATATCTTTCATAACGTGTCCCTGATATTTCATACCCAACTTGGTTAATGAACAACCACCTACTACTAAAACTTTGTTATAAATCCCTGAAGAAATTAATGCAGAACCCATCATAATCGCATGGTTAGGACCACAACAAAAAGCTTTTGTATCAGATCCAGAAGCATTTATACAATCTGAATCTTCAGCTATAGCTTTTGCTAGATTACCTCCACCTCTTTGGTAACGATCTCCCACCGCTTCTTCTCCAGAATTAATTACATAATCTATACTATGAGGGTCAATTTCATTGTCTTTCAGTAGATCCCATACAGCAGAAACTGCAGCAACTTTACAAGCAAGATTTTCAAGCATGACTTCAGCAGTTAATGATTGATCAAGGTCATGTGCTCTCTTTACATAACCTATTAAACTACCATTTTCTAAATTTAATGGCAGAGATCCGATATTCTTAGATAATTCTTCATTTATATCTTCAAGAGAAACACCATCATCAATATTTTTAACTTTAGATTCAGTAAAATTTCCGTTCTTTAATAATTTATCTTTAACTGTGTTAGAAAAATTTTTTTCCAAGGTAATTAAATTAAATTTATCCAACATTGACATTCTAGTTATGAATTCTTCCTCAGAAATGATAAGCCCATAAGGTTGTTTAGGAGAATAATTATCTTTTAATGAATACCAAGGTTGTTTTGTTTTAGCTAAATTATCTACTGATATCCCTCCTATATAAACCTGATTTGGAGGATAGGAAACTGCATCAGTAAATCCTCTAGAATGTTCTTTAATTGTCTGAAGTGTGTTTGGATTATTATCTATTTCTCTTATTGGTTTAGATCCATACCTGACTAAACCTGGAGTATGAGCCAAAAAATTTTTGGCACTAGATATAACCACTTTTCTTGTATGATTCATTTGCATCTCTAAACTTCTTGAGGTTTATTTTGATTAGATAAGTATATGTTAATTGAATTAAAGTATGTATATTTATTCTGTAAAAAAAATAAGAATTACAATAAATACAGAATTTTTCTTTTAATAATATGACCATAAAAACACCAACATTATTATCGATCGGTCCAATAGTTTCAGAATCTGATATCGGTATAACTTCTGACCTAAAAACTTTTGCGGCTTTTGGATGTTATGGATTAAGTATTCCCACCGGATTTATAAACAATAAAAAATTTATTGATATTCCCATAGAAACTTTCACAACTCAATTAGAAAATATAATTAGAAAATTTGATATTAACGGAATACATATTTCATATATCAATCGCACACCAGAATTAATAGAACCATTAATAAATAACATTACCAAATTCAAACAAAATTTAATTGTTTTAGATTTAACTGATACCGAAAATGAAAACTTAGATCAGATCAAATCTTTGATAAAAGAATGTAATGTAGTCATAAGTACTATTAATGAAAGTATAAAGCTTACAGGAATTAATATTAAAAATAATATGGGCATTAAAGCTGCAGCAAAAAAAATTAATATTTTGGGTGCTGATAACGTAATAATTTCAGATAACGAATTTAATAACGAAGAAGTAATTGATTACTTATATGACGGATCAGAGTATTTAGATTTAGCAGGCGAAAGGAATAATTTCAATAATACTAGTGGAATTGGATCATGTTTTTCAGCGGCTATAACAGCATCATTATCTTATAAAAGAGATATTGTAGAATCTACTGCCATAGCTAAAAATTTCACTTTCGAATCTACACTATCATCACACAATTTAAATAACTCTTTAAAAGTTCCTAACCCTCTACATAATTGGTGGATAAATGGTGGAAATAAAGGTTACGGATAATAATAAGTTATACAGTATAAAGAAACGGTATTCCATCATCAGGCAATATGTTATCAGGTTGTAGCTCGTAAGCTTCTTTTTTATAAACTTGTATTCTGTGACTTCCATTATCTGGTACATACATCAAATCATCATAAATTCTTACTGAAGCAGGAGCTCTAAATCTTCTAGATTGCTCCAAAGTAGACATCTCTCTAGCTCTCAATGCTCTAGCATTTGCCATTAAATACGTACGTGCACTTTTAGAAAGAACAGAATCTCCAATAAATCTATCAACATATTTACCTTCGTTATCATACTGTACTACTCTATGATTACCCCTATCAGCTACAAAAATATCACCTTGTGAATCCACAGCTATACCAGCTGGGCCATTTAGTTCACCTAATCCATCCCCTTTGGAAGCGAAAGATTTAATAAAATTACCCTCAGAATCAAATCTTTGAATACGATTGTTCCCCCAATCAGAAATCAGATAATTGCCATCGGTGGGATCAATTGCTATACCCCACGGATAATTAAAAAAGCCTTCTTTTTGTCCTTTTTTACCAAAAGAATTAATATGATTCCCGGATTTTGTAAATCGTGAAATCATGTGATTAAAAGTGTTCACAACAAGTAAATTTTCATCTTTATCAAAGCAAATTCCTGATGGACGGTTAATTTCACCCTCTTCAGTACCATAATCACCCCATGAATTTATTTCTTTACCAGATGTATCAAAAACAATTATTTTATTTTTAGCCTCATCACTAATATATAAATGTTCTAAATCATCAATAATCATTTGAACAGGCCATTGTAAACCTGATCCTATGATACCTAAATCCTCATCATCCCAATTTGTTTTTCTAATTTCAGCACCAATTCCATCAGATCGATTTAAAACATATAATATTCCATCTTTACCAATAGTCATATCCATTGGATTTGTCGTTACTCTTCTCATTCCCAAGGTAGCATGAAAAGGAAATCCAGACCTCAATAATGCATATGGTTTATTCATAAGTTCGTCCTATCAAATTAAAGTTTTTTTATAGGGATTTATTTGTTCAAAATCACCACCTACTATTTCGTAAGGATCAATTCCCATCCATTGCTGAAGAATGGTTCCATATATTCCTCTAAAATCAATAGTGTGTTGCAAGTCTTCACCATATAACCAATCTGAAGGAGAAAGAGATGGATATTCAGAATATAATCCACCTTTAACATTATCTCCAATTAAAAAAGCTCCGCCACCTGATCCATGATCGGTCCCTGAACCATTATCTTTAACCCTTCTACCAAATTCAGTGAAAACTAAAATCGTAACTTCTTCTGAAGCATCATGCTCCTCAAGATCATCCATAAAATCACTAATGGCATCAGTAAGTTCAGAGAGTAGTCTTGCATGTGTAGGTACTTCCTGAGCGTGATGATCATATCCGGCATGACTTGTATAAAAAATTCTTGTACCTAAACCTGCAAAATGTACCCTAGCAACATCCCGTAAAGATTTTGCTATAGGATTATCAGAATATTCTATAGTTGAACTATATTTTTTAGGAGCTTCACTTAGTATATCTGCACCTGAAAGTACCGTCCTACCAGTTTGTCCTAAATAATTCATTACCATTCCACTGCCTATGGCTGGAGTATACATTCTTTTAAATATTTCTAAATCCTCTAATTTTTCCTCTTGTATTTCTACTTCAGACATTAAACCATAATTATCCAGGTCACCAACTGAAGTAGCTATAACACCAGGTGCTGCAAGAGCTCTTGGTAATCCTCGACCAAAATTTACGGCTGTAACAGGATTGTAAGAATTAGGGTCTATCTCTCTTATCACCTTAGCTAACCAACCCTCGGTGGCGACATGGTTAGGCTCACATGTATGCCAAATATCCATCGCTCTAAAATGTGATCTACTAGAATTTTCGTAACCAATACCCTGTATAATTGCAACTTTACCTTGATCATATAGGTTTTTCAGAGATTTTGCTGAAGGATGAAAAGCTAAATTTTCTGTGAAAGGAATTGATTTTTTTTCAGGAATTCCAACAAGTGGCCTATAATCATAATAAACACCCTCATTAAAAGGAATAACAGTATTCATAAAATCATTACCTCCAGAAAGCTGTATAACTACTAATACAGGTTCTTTAGATGATTTTCCGTTATTCTTAGTTGATTTATCTAATGTTGTCATTCATATACTCTCTTAACTTTTATGTTTCTTATTATAAATTTGTAAATCTTTAAGCAAACTGATATTCCATAGAAGAAATCAATAATCGTAACATTCTTATTATCCTAACTTCAGATTTCTTTTGCTCTACTTCATTAGCAAAAGATAGATCTCCTCCATCTTTGGCAAACTCAAGAAGTAAATTTTTTGTATCATCATTAACTTCTAAGTGCCCTACTAACTCCAACATTTTTTCAACAAATAAATTTGGAGAAACAGATTCAGTAATTTTAATTTCATCTATTATTGCTCTAATACCAGGTTTATTTGGATCTTTCAAAACACCTACAGCATAATTAACTCTTTCAGTCAAAGTACCTCCATCAATCCACTCTTTACCAGTATGCCATCCCTCAACAGATGGAGGATCCATTAATTTTTGACCCATGGCAATACTAGTATCTTCCAATTTTTCTAAACCAGGGTATGGATATCTAAAATCACCAGATAACTTCAAAGTCCCAGCAATAAATTCAGCGGGACATTTAACTCTTTTCATTTTTGAATTTTTAAACCAATCTGAATTAAATAATGTTCTCATTACAGACCTTATATCAGCATCAGATTTAAACCAAGAATCAACCATAGAATCTATTGCATCTTGATCAATAGGAGGAGTTATACTCCAGGCAGGAATTTGTGGTTCATCTGCAACAAAAAAATTATATAAATGTCTACAAACAAACCTAGCTGTAGCTTCTTGTTTAGCAATTATATCTATTATGTCTTCTCCATTAAAATTCCCCTTGTGCCCAAGAAAAGTTTTTTCTCCATAATCGTGATCATCTTCGATAAAAATAAATTCAGATTCGTAATGACCCCAAGGATATAAAGGTAAAGGTTGTTTAAAACTCCATCCAGTAAATGCTCTGGCAGCGTTTTTAATATCATCCTCACTATAGTTGCCTATTCCCATAGAAAATAATTCTAAAATTTCTCTACCATAATTCTCGTTAATTGATTTTGCATGATTTTCATTATTATCTAACCAATAGATCATTGCTGGATCTTTAGAAAGTTCAATTAAAATTGTACGGAAATTTCCTAGTCCATTATCTCTCAACATTTGTATATGATTTACCATAGTGGGAGTATGTTCACTTTTTGTCCAACCTGTCGCTAAAACATGATGCCAAAAAAGAGCCATTTTTTCCTGAAGAGGCCTCTCGGTATTAATCATTTTATAAAACCATCGAGCATTCCATGGTGCAGGGTTATCTTTATTAGCAGCTAGAGACGTATAGTATCTAGCTATTAGTTCCTCTTCAACTTCTGGGAATTTTTCCGGATGAATTAAGTCTTCAACAACATCCTCATAACTTTTACTTACATATTTTTTTAGCTCAATAAAATCAGACCCAAATCCAGCTCTTTTCAAAAGATGTGCCATTAAAGAAGGATCGGTTTTAGTTTGATTTATTACCATATTATATGCCTCATTCTAGGTATTATTAAATCTTAATTACACTATAAAAAACGATTTAGTACTAGTTCTGAAACTATATAACCAATTAATTAATTTGTCTAGCAATATCGTTTGTTTTATGATCAATCTCAGTGTATTATCCTAGCATCTAAATATATGTCAGAATAACTTATTCTTAATTTTTGGATTTTATTTACTAAAACTTTATACACAATAAAAGGCTTGATTAATGATGAAAAAAATTTTAATACTTTTTTTAAGTTCTGCTGTTTTTATAGGTGTAGTCTCATGTGGCGGGTCAGAAGAACCCACATCAGTTGTACCAACTAAGGTAATTCCAAAAGTACAACCTATGATGCCTACAGCTACCCCAACTCAAGAACCGAAAAAAGAGGTTGAGGCACCAGCCCCATCTAGTGGTCCTAGCGGAACACTTTCTATAGCTATGAATACCGTAGGTGTACCTGTTGGAGATCCGCAAGGATGTATTCCTGGTTGTGGTAAC
>Ga0310344_10001942_pt1 | contig 15657 bp, 11 predicted proteins | sample HC15DNA20200_MG_FD_203801 | JGI IMG/M metagenome (GOLD analysis project Ga0310344, IMG submission 203801) | Marine microbial communities from station ALOHA, North Pacific Subtropical Gyre - HC15-DNA-20-200_MG | ecosystem: Environmental > Aquatic > Marine > Oceanic | place: Pacific Ocean: North... | reverse complement strand
CGGCGCGACGGCGACGGGCTTGGCGAACTCTTCCATCGTCGGTCTCAGTCCCGTGTTCGCTTTGGGAGTCGGCTTGGACGTGGCGCAAGTTTCGGCCTTCATGATGATCTTCATGTTTGGCAGCCTGGCACTGCAAATTCCAATTGGGCGCCTGTCGGACATGTTCGACCGCCGGCTGGTGCTCGCCTCGGTCGCCAGTGCGGCTGGCGTGATGAGCGTCGTGATCGGGATGACCGGCAGTGATGCGGGCATATGGTCGCTTTACGCGCTCGCCTTCGCCATCGGAGGCCTCAGCGCGGTCACCTATCCGATTGCGATGGCGCATGCGAGCGATCACAGCACGCCGCAGCAAATGGTCGCGATCATGGCGGGATTACTGCTCGCCTTCGGTATCGGTGCCAGCGTCAGCCCCTTCCTGGCGTCTCTTGCGATGAAGGAATTCGGTCCGGGAGGATTGTACTTCTATGCGGCTGCGGTCTATGCGGCCATGGCCTCGTTCACGCTCTATCGCATGTCGAGGCGCGCGCCCGTCCCGGAAGAAGCGCAATCGGCCTTCGTCGCCCAGCCGCAGACGTCGCAGTCCAGCCCGGTCGTGACAGCGCTTGACCCGCGCGTGGCCGACAACGACTGAATTAAATGGTCCCGGTATCCAATTCGGTCGGTGCGACCCACCACCCGTCCTGCGCGACAGCGGGCGCGGCCGCTTCCGCCGCGGCGAGATCGTCGAAGATGCCGAAGCAGGTGGCGCCGCTGCCCGTCATGCGCGCGAGATGGCAACCCGGCGCTGCTTCGAGGGATGCCAGCACGTTGCGAATGACCGGACAGAGCCGGATTGCGGCATCGGTCAAATCGTTACCGCGGTCGGCCAGCAAGGCAGCAAGCGCGGCGGCGTTTTTCGGTGATTCATCAAAACGGTCTGGCGGGTTGAAGCCGCCGCGGCGCGCCTGAAACACGGAAGCGGTGACGAGGGCGACACCGGGATTGACGAGCAAGATGCCCGACTTCGGTAGGGCCGGCGCGTCATCCAGTGTTTCCCCGATGCCGCCGACATAGGTGGTTTGCGCTTTAAGGCAGGCGGGAAGATCGGAACCGAGCGACAGGCCCATTTCATAGAGGTCGACTGCGCCATCCGGAATGCCCCACAAAGCCGCCATCGCTTTCATCGCCGCCGCGGCATCGGTCGAACCGCCACCGATTCCCGCCGCGACCGGCAGGTTTTTGGTAATCGTCACATGCGCGCGCGCCTGGGCACCGGCATTATCCGCGAGGAGCTGGGCTGCTTGATAGACCAGGTTTTTGCAGGGCGGTGGCATGCCTTCTGCGAAAGGGCCGTCCGAAACGATGTCCAGCGGTTCGCCGGCACGGATTGTCAACTCATCGCCCAGCGTGGTGAACCCGACCAGACTATCAACCAGATGATAGCCGTCCGCCTGGCGGCCGGTGATGTGAAAATAAAGATTAATCTTGGCGGGTGCGCGGACCGTCGCGACCCCCGATGGAGAGGCATTCATCCGCCGGACCCGTCCGCTTTGTCTTTCTTGAGCCCGTGCTCCAGCTTCGCTTCGATATCGGGGATCAGGTCTTCGTCGGGGTCCAGACCGAGTGCGCGACGCCACTGGAAGCGGGCCTCCAATCTCCGCCCGACCCGCCAATACGCATCGCCGAGGTGATCGTTGATCACAGGATCGCTCGGCCGCAGCCGGATGGCGCGCTCAAGATGTTTCACCGATTCCGCGTAATCGCCGAGCCGGTACAGCACCCAGCCGAGACTGTCGACAATATAGCCGTCATCCTGCCGCTGCTCGACCGCACGCTCGATCATCTTCTTCGCGCGCTCGATATTGATGCCTTTCTCGACCCAGGAATAGCCCAGATAATTCAGCACATAGGGCTGCTCGGGCCGCAGTTCGAGCGCTTTAAGGAAATCCTTTTCGGCCCGATCCCAGGTTTTCGAGCGCTCCAGCGCGATGCCGCGATTGTAATAAAATAGCCAATGCCCCGGCGAGATTTCGCCCAGCCGCTCGCCGGCCGCGTCGTAGGCATCGACTGCTTCCTTATAGCGCTCCTTGCTGCGCAGGATACCGCCAAGCTTGATGAGCGCATCCGTTCGTTCGGGTTGCTCTTCGGCCATGCCGCGCAACATCTCGACGGCTGAATCGACGTTTTCCAGATCGGTCAAATTGTCGGCGATGCGAAGCCGGGCGGACCAGCTGTAGGGAGAGCTGGCATCGACCGTCCCGTAAATTTCGTTCGCCTCCGCGTAGCGCCGCTGGTTGTCGAACAAATCGCCAAGCAGCAATCTTGCGAGCTCGAACTTCGGTCGCAGGTGCAGCGCGATCCGCGAATAGATCAGCGCCATGTCGGTGGAGCGGTCACGCGGCAAGGCCGACGCGATGTTGAAGAGGCTTTCGGCGATGCCCGCCTTCGCGCTGTCGATGAGCGGTTGCGCCGTTTCGCCCGCTTCGAGGCGCGCCAGCGCATCGCCGATGGCGATATTTGCAGGGTGGTCCGCGAGAAAATTCTGATAGAGCTTGCGCGCTTCTTCCTTTCGCTCGGTTCGTTCCAACAACGAGCCCGCGGCACGGACGACCCGAACGGGCGCCTTGTGCAGCTGATCGGTAACCGCGCGATAGCTATTCTCCGCCGCTTCCTGCCTTAAGCCGAGATCGTTGATCAGGCCGGTGTGCAGGTCGCGCATGGCCGAGAAGCCACTCTTCTTGTTAAGCTCCGCCAAAGCTTTCAGGGCGGCGTCGTAATCTCCGACACCGGCGCTCGACCAGGCAGACGCAAGGGGGGCGGCATAGGCGCTGAGTCCTTGCCGGGGCAGGGCGTCGAACTGTTTGCGTGCGGATTCGAAATCGCTATTGCGCGCGGCCTCGATCCCGAGCAGCAGCGACGCCGTCGACATCTTGCCGCCGCTTTCTTCAATGCGCTTTGCCAGGGGAACGGCGACCTCGAAATTTCCGGCGGCGAGCGTCAACAGGAAGGTCCGCCGCAGTAGCTTCTGATCGCCCGGGTTTTCTTCGAGAACACGAAGCATGAAGGCGGACGCCTTGGCACTGTCCTTAAGGGCCTGCGCATGTCTGCCGGCCAGGTAGCTCCCGAACTCCGATGTGGCATTCGTCTGTCCGCTAACGGCCAGAACGGCGGTCAAAATCGTTCCAAAAAGGATCTTTCGATGGAATTTTGCACGTAAAAGCATTCGGTTCTCCGAAAAGCCGCCTATTTTAGCCGAATTCGAGTGGAATCGACAGACGTTGCGGTGACTCGGCGCTCTATAAGTTTGTGCCGGTCACGGTCGAATCCAAGCCCAGGGCTTGGCCGTGACCGGTGCGCGGGCTGATTGCCTACATATTGGGATAATTCGGGCCGCCGCCGCCTTCCGGGGTTACCCAGACAATGTTCTGGGTTGGATCCTTGATGTCGCATGTCTTGCAGTGAACGCAGTTCTGCGCGTTGATCTGCAATCTCTGATTGCTGCCATCGTCGTCTCGCATGATCTCGTAGACACCGGCCGGGCAATAGCGCTGTTCAGGCGCATCATAGAGCGCGAGGTTTGTGTCAATTGGCACCGATGCATCCTTGAGGGTCAGATGGGCCGGCTGATCTTCCTCATGGTTGGTTGCTGAAAAGGAAACGTTGGTCAGCCGATCGAAGGTCAGGACGCCGTCCGGCTTGGGGTAGTCAATCGGTTGCGCCTCGCTGGCCTTGGCGAGAACGGCATGGTCAGAATGGCCGTGCTTCAGCGTCCATGGCGCGCGGCCGCCGAGAAGCTTTTGATCGAATCCGTTGTACAGCGTGCCGCCGATCAGGCCCCATTTGAAAGCCGGCCGGAAGTTGCGGGCCTTGTAAAGTTCCTCGTACACCCAGGAGTCGCGGAAGGCGTCAGCGTAGCCCGTCAACTCATCGCCACCTTCGGCGCCGCCCGTAAGGGCATCGAACGCGGCATCCGCGGCCAGCATCCCGGACTTCATCGCCGTGTGGGATCCTTTGATCTTCGGCGTGTTCAATGTTCCAGCCTCGCAGCCGATCAACACACCGCCGGGGAAAGTGAGTTTCGGCAGGGATTGGATCCCGCCTTCGTTCAGCGCGCGTGCGCCATAGGCAACTCGCCGGCCACCCTCGAACGTATCGCGGATTTTCGGATGCGTCTTGAAGCGTTGGAACTCTTCATAGGGCGACAGATGCGGATTCTTGTAGTCGAGCCCGACGACGAACCCGACAGCGACCTGATTGTTCTCTAGGTGATAGAGAAAGGAGCCGCCATAGGTGTTGTTGTTCATCGGCCAGCCGGCGGTGTGCAGGATCAAGCCCTGCTGATGTTTTTCCGGCTCGACCTCCCACAGCTCCTTGATGCCGATGCCATAGGTCTGGTCTTCGCAATCGGCGCGCAGGTTGAATTGCGCCATCAGCTGTTTGCCCAAGCTGCCGCGGCAACCCTCGGCAAAGAAGGTGTATTTGGCGTGCAACTCCATGCCGGGCTGATAGTTGGGCCCTTGCTCGCCCTCTTTCGTGATGCCCATGTCGCCCGTGGCGACGCCTTTTACCGCGCCGTCTTCGGTGTACAGCACTTCGGCCGCGGCGAATCCGGGATAGATCTCCACCCCCAAAGCTTCCGCCTGCTCGCCAAGCCAGCGACAAAGATTGCCGAGGCTGATGATGTAATTGCCGTGATTGTGCAAGGTGGGCGGCAGCAACATTGTCGGCAGCGAGAAGCCGCCAGACTCGGTCAGGAACATGAATTTCTCGTCGCTCACCGGCGTATTGAGCGGTGCGCCCATCTCCTGCCAATCCGGAAAGAGCTCGTTCAAGGCGCGCGGTTCCAGCACGGCGCCGGACAGGATGTGGGCGCCTACCTCCGAGGCTTTCTCGAGGATGCAGACGGAAATCTCGCGATCCTGTTCCGCGGCACGCTGCTTCAGACAAATTGCCGCCGAGAGGCCAGATGGGCCGGCGCCCACCACGACCACGTCGTATTCCATATAATCGCGTTCCATCACTCCAACTCCTCAGCTCTCCACGGTTTTTCACCGCGCCGCGTTGTCTATAACAAAGTATGTGAATTTTGTAGATAATAGTGAGTGAGGCCCGCATGCGAAAATCACCGCATGCCAGATCACGAAATGAGATCGCGTGTTGCAACATCGAGATTTAGCCGAAGCGTTAGCGTGGAGCGTCGAAATGGGCGCGGACGAAGCGATCGGCAACGCGCCGGTTGATCGGTACGCCGAATCCGCCACCGCTCGGAAATCGGTTGCGGCGCCGGCGCCTTCAGCACCTCCGGTCCGGGTCGCGGAACGCGGTGACACCCGCCGGCCGCCGCAACTATCCGAACACGCGCCGCTGGCGCCGAGCCAAGGGGTTGCGGACAGCCGTGTGGCGGCGGCGGCGGCAGACACGCTGGACGCGCTGCGCGCTGCGTTGTCGGCGTTCGAAGGTTGTGCGCTGAAGCAGACGGCGACGAACCTCGTCTTCGCCGATGGAAATCCGGATGCGGACGTGATGATCCTGGGGGAAGCGCCCGGGGCGGAAGAGGATCGGCGCGGCGTGCCTTTCGTGGGCGCCAGCGGGCAGCTGATGGACCGGATGCTGGCGGCGATCGGCCTCAACCGCGACAGCGTCTACATCTCGAACATCCTGTTTTGGCGGCCGCCCGGCAATCGAAACCCGACCACCGCGGAGGTGGCGGCCTGCATGCCGTTTGTCCAACGGCATATCGAATTGGTTCGGCCCAAGGCACTTGTTTTCGTCGGCGGTGCGTCGGCAAAAGCCATGCTCGATCGGACCGAAGGGATCATGCGGTTGCGGGGCAAGTGGTACGACTATCGTGGACCGGGACTGGACAAACCGATTCCGGCATTGGCAACCTTTCATCCCGCTTATTTGCTGCGATCGCCGGGGCAGAAACGCGCGGCATGGCATGACCTGTTGTTGCTGAAGACACGGCTCGAGGAAATGTCCTGATGCGCTACTTCCTTGCAAAACAAACGTTTTTCCGTTAGGGATGGCGCCGAAAAAAGGGGTTAGAGGTCGCTGTAAAGGCGGCGGACCGCGTGGCTGTATGACATATTCGAAAGTGCACTATTGGCTCGTTGCGACGATCGCCCTGTTTCTGGCGGCACCCACTGCGGCGCAAGGGTCGCCAGTGACCGATACGGCGTCGCTCCCGCGCCCAGGCGATTCGCTGCATGGTGAGAAGTCGCTGCCTCTGATTCTTTCAGAGGCGGACGCCGCCCTGTATCGGGAGATTTTCAGGTTTCAGGGAACAGGGAAGTGGCGTGCCGCGGACAAGCGAATCGCAAAATTGTCCGATCCGGTGTTGATGGGCCATGTTCTGTATCAGCGCTATATGCATCCGACGGCCTATCGGTCGAAATACAAAGAGCTGAAGGATTGGATGGCCGCCTATGCGGACCACCCGGGCGCCATGACGATCTATCGTCTGGCCCTTCGGAGGCAGCCCAAGGGCTGGCGTGCACCGAAAAAGCCGGTGCGGACGAGACCAATGCAGTCCAGGCTAGAACCACGGCCGAGCGTTCGAAAAAAAGCCAGGCTTAGCCGATCGCAGCGGAACTTGGCCCGGCGGGCATCGAATCAGGTCAAGAGCCTGGTGCGACGGGAGCGGCCGACGCAGGCGTTGAAGCTATTGAATTCGAAAGCCTATCGTCGCCTCAATGCGGTGAGTTTCGATCAGAGCCTCGCGATTATCGCGCGCGGATACTACCACGCCGGCAAGGACGAGACGGCGCTCGAGGTTGCGACCCGGGCCACGAACCGGTCGGCTGCGAAAGCGCCCTACGCCTATTGGTGGGCGGGTCTCGCGGCTTGGCGGCTCGAACGATACGATATCGCCGCGGACCATTTTGCCCGCATGGCGCAGGCACCCGATCTTTCGGATTGGCCACGATCGGCAGCCGCCTATTGGGCGGCGCGCGCCGCGCTCGTTGGCAAGGATCCCGCACGGGTCGCCGGCATGCTGGAGATCTGCGCGCGCTATCCGCATACGTTTTACGGCTTGCTGGCGCTGCAGGCGCGTGATGGGGAGCGGCCCTTCAATTGGGCATTGCCGCGTCTGGGGCCGATCGAGCTGGCGCTGTTGGACCAAATTCCGACGGCACATCGCGCGCTTGCCCTGCTAGAGGCAGGACAATCGGCCCGTGCCGAAAGCGAGTTGAAACGATTGACCGGCGCGCCCTCGCCGGAACTGTCGCGCGTCCTGCTCGCCTTGGTGGGCAAGGCCAATCTTCCGGATGTCGCCATCCGGCTGGGGTTCAAGCTGCAGCGGACGCGCGGCGAAAATTATGATGCGGCGCTTTACCCCGTACCGGGCTGGATGCCGGAAGGTGGGTACAAGATCGACCAAGCGCTCGTCTTCGCCTTCATGCGGCAGGAATCGCGTTTCAAGGCAAATGCGAAGAGCCGCCGCGGCGCCACCGGCTTGATGCAGCTGATGCCGGCGACCGCCCGTTTCATGGCGCGCAAGCGCACCAGCCGGCGTTCCTTGATGAATCCGGAAAAGAACATCGCCCTCGGGCAGAAATACATTCAGCATCTGATCGATGACCCGACGATCGACGCGAACTTGTTCTACGCAACGGTTGCCTACAATGCGGGGCCGGGCAATTTGCGAAAGTGGCGCCGCAAAGTCGATTTCCGCGACGATCCTCTCCTGTTTATCGAAAGCGTCCGCTCGCGGGAGACGCGTAATTTCGTTGAGCGGGTCATGACAAATTTCTGGATTTACCGGCTGCGGTTGGGCCAACCGACACCCTCTTTGGCGGCGGCCGCTGCCGGCGAGTGGCCGGTCTATATTCCGCTCGACACAGGCAACAGGAGATTGGGCCGTGCCAATTAACGAAGACCGGCCGTTTTTGGCCGTTTCAATCGCCGTACTGACGGTGTCGGATACCCGTACCGAGGCTGACGACCGCTCGGGCGATACGCTTGTCGAGCGGTTGACCGCGGCAGGCCACACCCTGGCCGACCGCGCGATCGTCAAGGACGACGCGTACGCGGTCGAGGCAAAGTTACGCGCCTGGATCGATGATCCGAACATCGATTGCGTGATCACCACCGGTGGCACTGGCGTTACCGGACGTGACGTGACGCCGGAGGCGCTCGACCGCGTGTGCGAGAAGAAGATTCCTGGCTTCGGCGAGTTGTTTCGTTGGATCAGTTTTCAGAAGATCGGCACTTCTACCATTCAAAGCCGTGCCGATGCCGGTGTTGCGGCGGGCACCTATCTGTTCGTGCTGCCCGGGTCGACGGGCGCCTGCAAAGACGGGTGGGATGAAATCCTAGTTCACCAGCTGGACTACAGGTTTACACCGTGTAATTTCGTCGAGCTGATGCCGCGGCTGCAGGAAAAGTGACGCAGCGCTAATTTAGAATCCGAGACCCAGCATGCCGTCGAAAGCGACAGTTTTCGGCAGGGGCGTCTCCACGATATCCCCTATTTCTTCCTGGACCGCTGATAGGCTGCGGAGCCGCTCGCGCTCATAGCGCGACCGTACCCGCTGATTTGTCTCTTCGTACCGTTTGGCGGCGTCGTCATAGGCGAACGCGCCCGTATCGGTATAGACGAAAAGCGGCGGTTCGGTCGTGCGACCGTCGGAAACGGGTTCGTATCCGATCTGTCGCCTGGCGTCTTGGGAAATATTCAAAATGACATGTTGCGCGGAGAAACGTTCCGGAAGGGTTGCCGCCCGGCGTTGTTCCCGCGGGTTGGGGCGGGACCGTATTGTTGCTTCCGTCGGCGCAATTCCGGTGACGGCCATGATCCTGTGCCCCACGTCGCGAAATCAGTTTTCGCCCGCGGTGACGCAGAATACGTGCCACCGGTTCTTCGGAAATTAGTCGTAAATTTTCATAGTGTTATTTGGTCGGCGAAAAAGCCTGTAAGGGGATGTTGGAAGAAGTTACCCGGTACCGGGTCCTCCAGCCGCGTTGGGCGTCCAACGAGTGGTGAAATCCTGCCGGCTTTACAAGTCGATAAATTCGCGCTTGCGCATGTCAGTCAACAGCGACTCCCAAGCCCGATAGACGCGCGTGAAGGAGTCGGTCACGGCGTTTTCCGCCAGAGGCGCCAGCGTAGAATTCAGCAAATTGCGGCCGACCCCCAATTTCGTGCCTGCCACATAGACCCGCATGGGAACGGGCTGACCGTTCAGCTTGTTCGCCCATTCAAGAATCTCGGTCTGTTTATCTTCCTTCAACTTAATGTCGGCAAAGCTCGAGATGGAAATGACTTGAGCAATCGGTTTTCCCGCGCTGTCACGGCGCACGATCTTCGTGTCGATTAAGACAATGATCGAAGGAAGATTTTTGTCTTCGACCGCCTTGAAGCCGGCGCGAAGAACAACGTCTTCCGGATTCCCTTTCGGTGATTGAAGGGACGCATTGATCTTCAGTCGATCGAGCAGGATTTTCGCGAGGTGGATTTCCGTGTCTTTAAGTGAATCAGGGATCCTGAGAAGGACCAGTTTTCCAACTTGCGCTTGCGCGAACGAAGTGACCGGTAACAGGCATGCAAGGGCAATGATCGCGGCACCGAAAAACGTTCGCATGGAGTGTCTCCGAGTTTGCGCCCAATTGGACGACGATGTCTCTCCATTCCTGCGTGGATCGTAGGCTAAGGGCGTTATCGCGCAACGCTGACGCGAAGTGAAGACCCATTTGGGGTAGGTTTGACAGGCTTCTACTCTGCGGCTTCTGCGCTCACGAAAGCCTGAGCAATATCATGATCGATACGCTCGGGCGCCCGCTCGGCCGGGTCGCCGTAACCGCCGCCGCCGCCGGTTTGGATCATCAGAATATCGCCCTTCTGCAAGGCAAAACTGCCCTTCGACGGCAATTCTAGCAGCTCGTAACCCCGCTTCAGATGAGTCACCGCGCTGCCGCCGGGTTTGCCGCCGAACAGCCCGTCTGCCGCGAGGCGGAAACGGTCGGAGTAGGTTGCAAAGGTGACGCCGTCCTTGAGGATTTCGTAGTGCCGGCATAAGCCCATGCCGCCGCGGTACTTGCCGTCGCCGCCGGAATCCGGACGTAAGGTATAGGCGACGATGCGGAAGAAGTCGTAGTCGAGATCCATCGATTCGACCGGCACGTTGCCGCAGTTCGACATCGGGCTGTCGACCGCGTCGCAGCCGTCGCGCACCGGGCTGGCGCCGTAGCCCCCACCAAAGATTTCCAGCGAGATTCGGTAGCCGTCCGGCCCGAAATGGCTGAGACAGACCGACTCCGTCGTATCGAACCCGGTCGCGATCACCTGATCGGGCACCGCCTGGGCAAGCGCTTTCATGACCGCGTTGTAGGCGCGGTAGCTGGCGGTCAGGCGCGCGCGCACCGGCGCTGGCGGTTTCGGATTAAGGATGCTGCCATAGGGCGCGTTGATCGACACCGGCCGCAAGCTACCTTCGTTGAAGGGGATGTCGGGGCTGGTCAGGACGGATTTCACCACCGACAGGGCCGTCGCGATAGTTGAGGCGAACGGGCAGTTCAAGTTCATCGTCACCTGATCGCAGGTGCCGGTAAAATCGACCACGACCGAATCCCCGTCGATCTTCACCGTGGCACGCACGGGCAGCGGCTCGTCGCCGACGCCGTCATCGTCCATCCAATCCTCGCCGGTATAGACGCCGTCCGGCGCTTCGGCGATGGCGTGGCGCATGCGCCGCTCGGAATAGTCCAGCAGTTCCGCCATTGCCGCTTCAACCGTCTCGGTGCCGAACTTTTCGCACAGCGCCTTGACCCGCTCGATGCCCATGAAGTTGGCCGCGAACTGCGCGTTGAAATCGCCGATCGTCTGGTCCGGCACGCGAATATTGGCGCGGATTAGCCGCTCCAGCGGCCCGCCGGACCAATCATGCGCGTGATTGTATTTGCTAGGCGGGATGATCAGCCCCTCCTGATGCACGTCCGTCGCGTGTGGGTTGAGCCCCGGCGCGCCGCCGCCAAGATCAAGATGGTGTGCGACCGTGGCGCTGAACCCGACCAACGTCCCGTCGAAGAAGATCGGCGAGAAGAGGAAGATGTCGGGGAGGTGCTGGCCGCCATGGAAGGGGTCGTTGTTGATATAGAAGTCGCCTTCCGCCAGCGTCTCCGGTGGGAACAGTTCGGCGCAAGGCTTGAAGGTCGCTCCGATCGAACCGAGCTGCATGGGGATCAGCTCCGCTTGGGCCACCACATTGCCATGCCGGTCGAGCAGGGCTGCCGCGCAGTCGCTGGCTTCCCGGACGATGGGCGAGTAGGCGGAGCGAATCAGCTTGGCGCCCATCTCCTTGGCGCCGGCGATCAGCCCTTGCGCGATGACCGCCTGGTCGGCGGGTGCCACCGGTCTGCGGTTCGTTCTCGTCATGGCAAGTACTAACCCTCGTCTTGTCGGAGTATCAGATTATCGTGCGAATCGACGCTCGCGCGCCAGCCTTGCGGGACATAAGCCGTGGAGGTCGCATCTTCGATCAGTAACGGGCCGGCGATACTGCCGGCGGTCTGGATATCCTTGCGGCCGCGCAAGGCGCAGTCCCGCCATGCCCCGTTGTCATAGACCCGCGTATCCGCGTCGCGTGCGACCGTGTCTTCCTCATGCAGCGCCGGCAGTTCCGAGGGTGGCGCCAGCGCGCCGATTCGAAACGAGACAATCTCGCAGGGGCCGAAATCAGTGCCGCCGAAGCCGAACAGCCGCAGATGCGCTTCCGCGAAGCGGGAGACGATGTCCTGCACCGTCAAGCGGTCCAGAATGTCCGCCTCGAGCGGGACCTGAATTTCGAAGGCCTGGCCGACATAACGCATTTCCAAGGTCGGGGCCAAGGCCGGTTCGGCTTCGATCTCATAGGTAGCAAACGCCTTGCGCGCCCGCGCCGCCATCTCGGCGAACACCTCGCGCACGATCCCGGGTGCGGCGTCATCGACCAGAACCTTGCGCGTCAGCGTGTCGTATTGCGCGAAATCGGCTGCCAGCAGTCCGAATGCCGACAGGACACCTGCATTGGGTGGCACCACCACAGTCGGGATGCCCAGTTCCTCTGCAACCTTCACCGCGTGTAGAGGGCCTGCGCCGCCATAGGGCGTCAATACGTAGTCGCGTGGATCGCGTCCCCGTTCGGTTGAAACAAGCTGAATGGCACGGACGATATTGGCGTCGGCGACACGGATGGCACTGTCAGCGAACGCCTCCAACTCCATGCCCAAGGCTTCCGAGAGCGGTTTCAATGCGGCGTGCGCCGCATTGGCGTCGATATCCATGGCGCCGCCCAGAAACGCTTCAGGGCGGATCGAGCCGCGCACGATATGGGCGTCCGTGATCGCCGCTTCCGTGCCACCGCGGGCGTAGCAGGCTGGGCCGGGATCGGCGCCCGCAGACCGCGGGCCGACCCGCAACATGCCGCCGTCGTCGATCCAGATGATTGAACCGCCGCCGGCCCCGACCGTAACGATGTCCAACGCCGGAGTTCGGATCGGTAGACCGTCGACCTCTGTTTCCGTCGAAAGGTCGGCCTTACCGCCGGTGACGACGCAGACGTCCGTCGAGGTGCCACCCATATCAAGCGTGATGAGGTCCTCGAATCCGGCGAGAGCGGCCTGCCGGATCGCGCCATTGACACCGGCGGCCGGCCCGGAGAACAGGCAGCTTACCGCGTTGCTCGCAATTGCCTCGGCCGGCAGGTGCCCGCCATTCGATTGCATGATGGAGAAGCGACCATCGAATCCGGCCTTCGACAGGCTGTCGGCGAAACGGGCGATGTAGGCGTTGGTGACCGGCTGCACATAGGCGGCGATGGTGGTCGTCGAGGCGCGCTCGTATTCGCGGAACTCCCGCGTCACGTCGCTGGAGCAGGTGATCGTCAGGTGAGGGAAGTTTGCTGCCACCCATTTGGCGACAGCGTGCTCATGCGCCGGATTCGCATAGCCGTTCAGCAAACAGATGGCCACCGCTTGATAACTGCCCCGGGCCAGTGGTCCGGCCAGGGTCTCGGAGATTGCGGTTTCGGAGAGGGCCTCGATTACCGTGCCGTCAGGCCCGATCCGCTCGTCGATTTCGAAAGTATCGCGGCGGCTGACCACCGGTTCCGGCTTGCCATAAAAGAGATCATAGATCTGCCGCCGGTTATGACGTTGCAGCAACAGCAGATCGCGAAAGCCTTTGGTTACCAGAAAGGCGATCGGCGCGCCTTTGCGTTCCAGGATAGCGTTGATGGCGACCGTCGAGCCGTGGATAAGATCCTCTACCTCGGCCATGGGAAGCTGCGCCGATTCGAGCGCGGCGAGCGCTCCTTCATCGGGCGCGGACGGGACACTTGGCACCTTGGCGATTCGGACCCGGTCATCCTCGATCGCGACCAAATCGGTGAACGTGCCGCCGACTTCCACCCCTACACGCATGATAGGCCCTTCCTTATCCGCAGACTTTGGTGAGGTACACCAATGCGAATGACGGAGCAAATGGTGCGTCCGTCAAGAATGCTCGATCTGGTGACGCATTTGGTTGACCCGGGAAGCACTTAGGGATTGAATGGATGTTTGAATTATGCGCGCAAGCGCAGTTGGCGGGGTGTTCGATATTCAGTGGTTGTGACGCCGCAAACGCCATGGGTAGGCCGGACAATGCGGTCTAGCGAACCATGGCAACAGTGATGCTTAGGAAACAGGGAGGCTAACAGACAATGCTAAAACGAATTCCTATTGCCGTATCGGCGGCCGCGGTTGGCGCGGCGATGCTGGCGGCGCCGGCGTTGGCCGGGAAATCGAACGACACGTTGGTCTGGTCGACGGACCGCGAAGTCAATGTGCCGCTGCCGTTCTTCGAGCAGGTGCGTGAGATGGTCGTCATGGCGCGGTTGAGCCACGACACGCTGCTCTTCCGTAATCCGAAGACGTTCGCCTACGAACCGCAACTGGCGACTGACTACAAATGGATCGACAACGTTACGATGGAGTTCAATCTCCGCCAGGACGTGACCTTCCATGACGGTACGAAATTCAGCGCAGACGACGTGGTGGCGACAGTCAACCATCTGGTCAAGCCGGATAGTGGCGTGCTGACCAAGCGTAATGTCAGCTGGATGAAGAGCGCAGAGAAACTGGGCGAATACAAGGTGCGCCTCAATCTGGTGAAACCGTTCCCGGCCGCGCTTGAATTCCTGTCGGGACCGCTGGCGATGCTGCCGTCGGAAATCTGGAGCAAGGCAAAGAAGGACGCGACCGGCAAACCTGACTACGGTACGATCCCGCCGATCGGGACCGGACCGTACAAGACGGTGGAACATGTGCCGGGCGAGCGTACGGTTCTTGAAATCAACCCGAACTACTTCGATGGGCCCAAGGGCAAACCGTCGATCAAGAAGATCGTCTTCCGCACGGTGGCCGATCCGGAAGCGCAGATTGCCGAACTGCTGACCGGCAGCCTCGACTGGATCTGGGACGTGCCCAAGGACAAGGCGGAAGAGCTGAAGAGCAGTGGCGCGGTGCAGGTCGTCAACGCGCCGACCATGCGCATCAGCTATCTGTCGATGGACAAGTTGGGCCGCAGCGGCGCCGACAATCCGTGGACCAAGCAGAAGGTGCGTCAGGCCGTCATTCACGCCATTGACCGGGCGGCGATCGCCAAGAACCTGGTCGGCGGCGCGTCCAGCGTCATTCATTCGGCTTGCTATCCGACTCAGTTCGGTTGCACGCAAGACGTGCCGCAATACCCGTACGATCCGGCGAAGGCGAAGAAGCTGCTAGCGGAAGCGGGTTACCCGAATGGCTTCAGTTCGGACATCTACGCCTATCGCCAGCGCGAATTTACAGAAGCGGTGATGGGTTACCTGTCCAAGGTCGGTATCAAGACCAACCTGAAATACATGCAGTACAAGGCGCTGCGCGGGCTGGTCTGGAATGGCTCCGGTTCGCCGAACCATATGACATGGGGTTCCTATTCCATGAACGACATGTCGGCGATCACCAGTCATTTCTTCAAGGGCGGCAAGGACGATTATTGCCGTGATCCGGATGTCATGAAGTGGCTTGAAACCGGTGACACGACCACCGATCCCGCGGTGCGCAAGGACGTTTACAAGAAGGCGTTGTCCCGCATTCAGGAACTGGCCTGCTGGGCGCCGTTGTTCACCTACGCGAAGAACTACGCCTATTCGAACGACTTGGATTTCACCCCGACGCCGGATGAAATCCCGCGCTTCTTCCAGGCCAAATGGAAGTAGGCTAGACAACAGAAAGGGGCGCGGCTCATCCGGGCCGCGCCCCGTTTTGTTTCGAATTTCGGACGAAAGGTAACGCGATGCTGTTCTATACGCTGAAGCGTTTTGGAGTCGCCGTTCTGGTGCTGATCAGCGTCTCGCTGATCACGTTTGCGCTGCTCCGCTTCTCCGGCGACCCGGCCGCGGCCATGGCTGGCGAGGCGGCTACCGAAGAGGATATCGAGTACGTCCGTAAGCAGTTCGGCTTCGACCGGCCGCTCCCGGTTCAATATTGGGCGTGGGCGTCGAAGGCGTTGCAAGGTGATTTAGGCATGTCGATTTATCTAAAGCAGTCGGTCGCCGAAATCATCGCCGACAAGGCGCCGGTCACGATGAAGTTGGGCGCCATCGCCCTCAGCTTCGCGCTGCTTTTGTCCATACCGCTCGGTGTTTTGGCGGCCATGCGGCCGAACACAATTAT
>Ga0310344_10001941_pt1 | contig 15657 bp, 13 predicted proteins | sample HC15DNA20200_MG_FD_203801 | JGI IMG/M metagenome (GOLD analysis project Ga0310344, IMG submission 203801) | Marine microbial communities from station ALOHA, North Pacific Subtropical Gyre - HC15-DNA-20-200_MG | ecosystem: Environmental > Aquatic > Marine > Oceanic | place: Pacific Ocean: North... | reverse complement strand
GACTGGAGTTGATATGCCGATTGATGTTGTCAGAAATACTTTATTAGCAGAACTTACAAAAAATTAAATTTTATATTTCAGGAAATCAGTACTCAGGAGCAAACACATGATAATGCCATTGGATCATATACGCGTGATTGATTTGTCTAGAGTTCTCGCAGGTCCTTTTTGTACAATGATGCTAGGCGATATGGGAGCAGAAATAATAAAAATAGAAAATCCTGATGGAGGTGATGATACCAGGGGATGGCCTCCATTTTATGAAGGAGGCGAAAGCAGTTACTTTCAATCAGTAAACCGAAACAAAAAAAGTCTAACTCTAGACTTAAAATCAGACGAAGGAAAAAAAATTCTTACAGAATTAATAAAACAATCTGATGTTTTAATACAAAACTTTAGACCAGGCGCGATTGAGAGATTAGGTTTTGGATGGGATATATGTAAAGAAATTAATCCTAGACTGATCTATTCTTCTGTTTCTGGATACGGCCAGAATGGCCCCTATAGAGAAAGACCTGCCTACGACATACTCCTACAAGGAGAAGGAGGACTAATGAGTATCACTGGACCTTCTGATGGTTCAGGATATAAAACGGGTATTGCGATCGCAGATCTAACAACTGCACTCTTTACAATTCAAGGAATATTACTCTCTATAATTTCAAGAGAAAAAACAGGACAAGGACAAGAGATCGATGTCTCTATTCAAGATGGCCAAGCTGCATTGATGAGTCATGCAGCAGGAAACTTTTTTGCAACTTCTGTCCCACCTGGAAGGCTAGGTAACGAACATCCAAGCATTGCACCTTATCGAGATTTTCGTTGTTCCGATGGAGAACTTATTGTCGCGGCTGCAAATGACAGTCTTTGGCAACGATTTGCCAAAGCAATTGGCAGAGAAGATCTAGCTAATGATAACTCTTGGGCAAAAAATGCTGATAGAGTAAAAGGTCGTAAAATTTTAGACGCAGAGATCGAAAAAACAATGATAGAGAAATCCCGTTCTGAATGGGGCAAAATTATTTCAGAAGCTGGCGTCCCTTGCGGACCAATTAGAAACATACATGAACTTACCGAAGACCCACAAATCAAACACCGGGATATGATTGTAGAAATAGAACATGCAAAAACTGGGATTTTAAAAATGATGGGAATACCCGTAAAATTATCAGAAACTCCAGGGAAAATTTTATTGCCTCCTCCTCTTTTAGGTGAACATACGGATGAAATTCTCACAGAAATTGCAAAACTCACTAAATCGGATATAGATTCTCTTAGAGAGGCGAAAATAATATAGATACAGCAGAAAAAATAAGTTATATATTTCAATAAATTTTAGTTGTATAATTTCTATAAAAAATATTCTTGGAGGGTCCTAAAAACTGAGATCCGTAACCTACTCCTATAATTTCACGCTACCAATAACAAGTTGGTGTATAAATAGATGTGCTTACTGTGCTTTTAGAACAGACGCACCTTCTTTACTATCATTGATTGAGTGTGAAGAATTAGGTAAAAAAGCTTTCGAAAAAGGTGTAATAGAAGCTTTAATAATGACAGGGGAAGGAATAGACAAACATCCTGTAATGAAAAAACAGTTAAAGGATTGGGGTTTTAATTCCTACGCATCTTATACAGCTGAAGTATGCAAAAAATACTTAGAGATAGGTCTTTTACCACACACGAATATTGGAACTTTAGAAGAAAAAGAATTAGAAATACTTAAACCCTATAATGTTTCAATGGGCATGATGGTCGAAACAACGAGTGAAAAAGCAACAAAAATTGCACACTCTGCAGCTCCAACAAAAAAACCATCGATAAGATTGTCTTCTTTAAGGGAGGCTGGAAAACTGAGAATACCCTTCACTACTGGTATCTTGATAGGTATTGGAGAAAGTTACGAAGATAGAATAAAAACACTAGAATCCATAGGAGAAATACATTCTCAATTTGGACATATCCAAGAGGTTATTTTACAACCATTAAACCCACAAGAAGAAACTCCTATGGCTAATTGGGAGAAACCAAATGATGAAAAAATAGAGGAACTAATTCCTTTTGTTAAGGAAATAATGCCAGATGTGCATATTCAGATACCTCCTAATTTAGTTGACAATCTTTTTTCATTAATAGAAGCTGGAGCGGATGACCTAGGAGGGATAGCGCCAGAACCAGACCACATAAATCCTAATAAAGATTGGCCTAATTTAAGTTCACTCGAAAGCGAACTTAAAGATCGCGAAGTAGAATTAAAATTACGAATGCCTGTATATGATGAGTACATAAAAGATAAATGGTGTCCTAAACCTACAATCCAAGCGTTGAATAATATGCTTGCAAAAAATAGTTCGCCAGTCCTAACTTAAGAGACACATAATGGACAGTCAAATAAAAGAGATATTAGACGAAATTGAAGCAGGTGAAGAATTAACTTGTGAAAATGCTGTTATTTTGTTTGATAATAAGAATTATTCGGTTACTGAAAGAATTTTTCATCTTGCTGATTTAGAAAGAAAAAAGTCAGTAGGAGAAAAAGTTAGCTATATAATTAATGCAAATGTCAATTTCACTAATATTTGCTATACAGATTGTAAATACTGCGGTTTCTGGCGAAAACCAAATGATAAAGATGCATACACTCACGACGACGATATTCTTACCGAAAAGTTTGAAAGAGCAAGAGATTTCGGAGTTACTGAAATTTGTATGCAAGGAGGATTAAACCCTAAAATTTCTTTGAATAGATACGAAGAAGTGCTTCGCCTAGCAAAGAGAATTATTCCCAAGGTTCATCTACATGCTTACTCTCCTGCAGAAATTGATCATGTTCAACGAAAAACAAGATTGCCTCTTGAAAGAATTCTTAAAAGACTAAAAGAAGCTGGGCTTAGTTCTATTCCTGGGACTGCAGCTGAGATTTTAGTTGAAAGAGTTAAGAAAAAAATTAGTCCTGGAAGAATATCTGTTCAAAGATGGTGCGAAATAATTAAAACAGCACATTCAGTCGGAATACCTACAACTTCTACTATAATGTATGGTCATATTGAAGAAGCAAAAGATCTTGTTGAACATATGAAAATTTTGAGAGACATGCAGTCACAAAACCTGAACAATCATTCAAAAACAGGGTTTACAGAATTTGTTCCTCTGCCTTTTATTCCTTACGATAATAAAATGGGTCAAGAGTTTGGTATAACAGAAATGGCAAGTATGGAATATGTTTTTAAACTACATTCTATTGCAAGATTATTTTTTAAAAACTATATAAATAATATTCAAGTTTCTTGGCCAAAAATTGGTCTTGATGCTGCGAAAACCTCTTTAAATTTAGGAGTTAATGACTTAGGTGGTACTTTAATAGAAGAAAATATCAGTCGAGAATCCGGGTCAGAATACGGGCAAAGCTTAACACCTAAAGAATTCAATGAAGCAATACTTTCTGCTGGCAAGACACCAGTACAAAGAACTACAAACTACGAAATAATTGAACAAGATAGTCCTGACTTCAGACATCCTAAAGAAAATGACTTCCTGGTTTTAGGAAGGGGAGCACAATCTGGAACTAAAAACTCCAACTCACTAAAAATGCTAAATTAAAAGCAAATAATATAAGAACTTTACTAATTTTCAAGAAAGAAATTTAACATGAATGATTTACACCATCCATCTTTCAAAAACATGATGCATGACGTAGTTGATGCGGGAAGTTGTTGCGAGTGCGGAAGTTGCGTTTTAGTGTGCCCACATAATGTAATTGAATATGTAGATAATAAACCAAAACAAACTGCAAAAGCTTCTGCTGCATTTGATTTTTGTGGCATAAGCGAAGGAGTAGGATGCGATGTTTGTGCATCTGTTTGCCCAAGACTTTGGCCAAGAGAAAACCATCTTAAAGATATGGTTTTTGAAGACTCTAGACCTTATGAAGATATTTTTGGAATATATAAAAATATCTTTGCAGCTAGAACAAAGAAAGATGAAATAATGGAAAATGCTCAGGACGGTGGAATTGTAACTGCTCTTTTATCTTGGGCATTAGAAAAAAAAATAATAGATGGAGCAGTAGTGTCTGCGGTAGGAGAAAATGATCCCCCATGTAGCCCAAGCCCTCAAGTTGTTACTACGCAAAAAGAAATTCTGGCTAGTTCAGGAAGTTGGTACACCTACTGTCCAAATAATTTAGCGTTAGAAGAAGTAGAAGAAAGAAATCTAAAAAAGGTCGCTTTTGTAGGTGTCCCTTGTCAAATAACTCCAATCAGAAAAATGTCTCATATAGATCCTTCCTTTTTACTTTCTGCTAAAAAGAGACCCCAGCATATAGAGAAACAAAAAGGATTTTTAAGAGGATTTTCTAATAGAACTTCTCTCCAAATAGGACTCTTTTGCACAGAGGTATTCACCTTTGATTTAATGAAAGAAAAAATTGAAGGAGAGATGAAAATTCCTCTTGAAGATGTAGCAAAATTCAACGTTAAAGGAGATATTCTAATTCATAAAAAAGACGGGGAATTAGTTACTCTTCCACTTAAAGAAGCTATGGAAAATTATCAGAGGCCAGAATGTCAACATTGCGGAGATTTCTCTGCAGAATTAGCTGATATTTCATGCGGAGGTGTTGGAACACGAGGCTGGACAATAATTGTAATCCGTACAAAAAGAGGTGAAGAAATATGGAAGGATTTTCAAAAATCAGGGACTATTGAAACTATGCCAATACAAGAGAACAAAAGAGCATGGAATATTCTGCAAATTTTAGCTAGACGACAAAGAAACAGGGTGCCTGTAGTTGAAGGAAGAAGTGGTACTTCTGATAATCTATTACAATACAATGCTAAAGCAGATTCTCTTTTATCACTTCAGAAAATAGAAAATAGCCCAAAGACAACAGAAGAAATTCAAGAATGTTTGTCTGCGGCATATGGAGAGGAAGATCTTCCAAAACAAATAGACGGATTCATGGCTGGACAACCAATCCCTAAAGATCCTGGACCCCCACTCCCTGGAGAGAAAAGAAAACTCCCTCCTCCTCCTTCGCCAGAACAAGGCGGTGCTCCACCTGTATAAGGACCAAATGTAATGGACAATCAAACATTTATTGAAAATCTTGGGAATTTTAGTCTCGCTGACGCATTGCTTAAAAGAAGATCAATTAGAATCTTCAAAAAATCTCCAGTTCCTAAAAAATGTGTGGATACTGCTATTCATGCTGCGCTTCTAGCTCCTAGCCCACACGGAACATTTCCTTGGCGTTTTTGTATCTTAAATAACAAGAAATCAAAAACAAAATTAGGAAAATCGATGGGCAAAAAGTTCTTAGAAGATATGAAATCTGAAGGAATTTCAAAAAAAATAAGAGAAAGTAGATATGAAAAAAGTTTACTTTTGATCCAAAATTCACCACTTATAGTTCTAGTTTCTATTGATTTTTCTAAAATGGATACTTATAAAGATAAAAAAAAACAAGAAAACGAGAATATGATGGCTGAACACAGTCTTGGTGCAGCATTGCAAAATCTAATGATAGCCTTTGCTGCACAAGGGATAAGTTCAGTTTGGAGATGTGCACCTTTGTTTTGTCCTGACATTACAAGAGTTTCTCTAGACTTGCCAAAAAAGTGGTTTCCACGTGCTATGATTTTAGCAGGATTTCCAAAAACTAAACCTAGCAAAAAAAAATCAATTTCACCTAAAGTCGTAATAAGATGAGTAATTACGGAAAAGTAGTTGCATTTGCTGGAGGTGTAGGTGGAGCTAAACTTGCAACAGGACTCGACATTTTTCTAGAAGATGGAGAACTGAGTGTTATTGTAAATACGGCTGATGATTTCACCTTGCATGGACTGCATATTAGTCCAGACGTTGATACTGTAATGTACAATCTTGCAGGTATTTCAGATCCAAAACAGGGTTGGGGAATTAAGAATGATACTAATGAAGCTTTAAAAATTTTAGACCTTTATGGGGGTGCTTCTTGGTTTAAACTCGGAGATAAGGATATTGCAACTCATATAAGAAGAACTCAAAGACTTAGCGAAGGCAAAAATCTTACAGAAGTAACTTTAGAATTAAGTTCTGCTCTGGGAATTAATACAAAAATTTTACCTATGACAAACAATCAAGTTGCCACAAGAATAATGACTCCGGAAGGAGAATTAGAATTCCAAGACTATTTTGTTGCAAGAAAAACTCTCCCTAAGGTAATTGGAGTAAACTTTCATGGAATTGAAAAAGCTACTGCTACTAAAGAGGTCCTTTCGGCTTTAGAAGATGCAACACATATAATTTTCTGTCCTTCAAACCCAATTGTAAGTATCGGTCCAATTTTAGAAGTAAAAGAAATAAGAGATAAACTATTAAGTCCTAATTTTACAAGAGTTGCAGTAAGTCCAATAATTGGAGGAAAAGCACTCAGAGGACCTGCCGCTGAAATGTTGAAAAGCTTAAATTGCGAAGTATCTGCTGTAGGAGTAGCTAGATTTCTAAGAAAATTTATTGATGGATTTATAATGGATACCGTTGATGAACAACTAAAAAATGAAATAGAAAAGATTGACCTGAAAGTAACAACCCTTCCTACTATAATGACAGACTTACAAACAAAAAAGAATCTTGCAAGACAGACCCTTGAATTTTCAGATTCACTGAAATAAATTAATTATTAACTTTTTTAAAATTTCATATAAGACAATGAAAACTATCAAACCTTGTATTGCAATCATTCCCACAAAAGATTTTAAAAAGGGAAAATCTCGTCTTGCTGGAGTACTAAAAGAAAGCCTTAGAATAAACTTGCAGAAGTGGATGTTGAAAAATGTCTTATTATCGGTTTCCAATTGCAACTTGATTGACGATGCAGTTGTTGTAACTGATTCAGAGGATGTTTTAAGAATAGTGAATCAATTTAAATCAAGAGTAATCAAAAGTGATTCACATGATCTAAATATAGATTTAGGGAAAGGAATAGAGTGGGCTAAAAAACGCAATGCGAAATCTATTTTAATAATACCTTCTGACCTCCCTCTTCTAAATAAAACCAGCGTGACAAAAATTATAGAAAAAGGAATGGAACTTTCTTCTGTTATAATTACATCATCTCCAGATGGAGGAACAAATAGTCTTTTTTTCCCATCAAAAAATAGTCCTGATTTATCGTTTGGAGAAAATAGTTTCAAAAAACATTGGGACAGTTATTTTAAGAAACAAATAGAAATATATAGTTACGAAAACGAAGATTTAAGTTTTGATATTGACACACCTGATAATCTAAAAAAACTTATAGAATATGAACCTAATCTATTAGAAACATTAAAATTTGAAGATAAATTATGAACAAAATAGAAATACTTCCAATTACAGGAATTTCAGAAATACTTCCAAATGATAATCTTCTTGAAAAGATTTCTAGTCAAATGGAGAATCTTGGTATCTCTTATCAAAAAGACGATATTCTATGCATTGCCCAAAAAATAGTTAGTAAGGCAGAGAATAGATATCTAAATTTGAAGGAAGTTTTACCTTCAAAAGAAGCTATAAAAATTGCAAAAAGAGATGGTAGAGACCCAAGATTAGTTGAAGCAGTGATGAGGGAATCAAATGAAATAATCATCGCTACAGAAAAAGCATTAATTGTTGAACACCGGACCGGTATGGTATGTGCTCATGCAGGAATTGACAAATCAAATATCGTCGGAGAAGAAGACACCATTTTACTATTACCAAAAGATGCAGACTTATCTGCAAGAAAAATAAGAGGAGAAGTCTTTAAAAAAGAGCTGGTAAAAATAGCTGTTATTATTGTTGATACTCAAGGTCGAGCATTTCGTCGTGGCGTTGTAGGTGTTTCAATTGGCTCGTCTGGGATAGAATCATTATCTGACCTTAAAGGAGAAAAAGATCGTTCGGATCGACCCTTACTAATAACCGTTTTAGCACAAGCTGATGAAATAGCGGCAGCAGCAAGTTCTGTTATGGGTCAGGCAGGAGAAAGTATTCCTGCTGTAATAATAAGAGGATTAAATTATAGAAAAGATGACATTCCTTCTTCTAAACTTCATCGATCTAAAAATGAAGACCTTTTCAGAAAATAAGGATTCCTTATGTGGAACAATCTTAGTTATTTTATAGATATTTTAATAATGTGGTATTTAATCTATCAGGTATACAGAAGATTCAACAATTCACACGCTATGCAATTATTGATTCGAATAATATCAATTTGGATATGCTATTTTATATCAAAACACTTTGGATTACATCTGACTTCTTTTCTCCTTTGGGTAATTTGTATTACCTTCCTTATTCTTTTTCTAATCTCATTTCAGAATGATATCCGAAAAATCTCCTCAGAAATAAATCCACTAGTAAGAATCATCGCAATGATTAGAAAAATATTTAAAATTGACGTATCTAACAACAATCTTTCTATTCTTGGTGATTCAACTTTTCAACTTCTAAAAAAAAGACTCGGTGCAATTATTATTATTGAAAGAAAAGAAGATTTAAATTCGATATTTCGAAGCCCAGGTGAAAAAATTGATGCAGAAATTAAACCTGCACTTATGGAATCTATATTTAATTCTACATCCCCATATCACGATGGAGCTATTCAAATAAGAAATGGAAAGATATTTAGAGTAGGATGTATTTTACCATTATCTGAAAGACAAGATATCCCCGCATCTTATGGCACTCGACATAGAGCTGCACTTGGAGTTACAGAGAGTTCGGATGCTCTGGCAATTATAGTTTCAGAAGAACGTAAAGAAATTGCTGTAATAGAAAATGGAGAAATCACAAAAATTGATACTGAAGAACAGCTAAATGAATGGATAATTTCAAGATTAAAATCAAATGAAAATTCCCTGGATTTCAGAGACCAACTTACTCTAACTAATTTAACAAACAACTGGAAATCAAAGCTTTTCATTCTTTCATGCCTAATCCTTCTTTCAAGTTTTGGAATAGATGAGAAAGTAAGTCCTTCTAACATACTCTCTAATTTCTCAGAGAGTGAAACTGCTAGGTATAAGGTACCTATATCTTTTTATAATATCCCTAAAAATCTTGATTTAGAATTGGACAATCTTAAAGTCATTAAACTTCAAGTAAGTGGCAGAAAAAATATTCTTAATTTCTTAGATGAAGAAAAATTAATGATTCGATTGAATTTAAAAAATTTAGAATCTGGAGAAAATTCTTATAGAATTTCTTCAAAAGACGTTATTATACCTGACTCTCTAAAAATTATTAGTTTTTCCCCGAAAAAAGTGATTTTTAGATTGAAACCTAAGAATTAAATGTTTTTTCTCAAAAAATCGAAACATAATGTCAAAAAAACTGTAACATTACTGTAATAAACACATAATATATTTACCCCATAACTTTTTGAGTCTGATTCGATATTTCTATCTTTTTTAAATACATCTACATTTTTAGAGAAAATATTGAATCCAACGTTTTTCTAAAATGAGTCCCGGATGAAAAACGAATAAAATCGTCGAGAAACCCAAGGAGGAAGTAAACATGGTGAATGCTGTTTTTTATGGAGTAACAGTTTTAGTATCAATATTATTGTTTGAATGTAATGTTTTTGCAGCAGACAAACTTGATTCAGGTGATACCGCGTGGATTCTAACTTCAACTTGCTTAGTCTTATTTATGACAATCCCTGGATTAGCTTTGTTTTACGGAGGATTAGTTCGTTCAAAAAATATTTTATCGGTACTTATGCAATGCTTTGCAATTGCATGCTTAATAACAGTTCTTTGGATAGTCTATGGTTATAGTCTTGCGTTTTCAGGAGGTGGTGATTTTATAGGAAATCTTGATAAAGCATTCTTGTCAGGAGTCACCAGAGATTCATTAAGTGGAACCTTACCAGAAACAGTTTTTGTCATGTTTCAGTTAACTTTTGCTATAATTACCCCAGCTCTGATAGTAGGTGCCTTTGCAGAAAGAATGAAATTTTCTGCTATGCTTCTGTTCAGTGCTATCTGGTTTACAATCGTTTATGCTCCCGTTTGTCACTGGGTATGGAATGAAAATGGATGGCTCTTTAAGATGGGAGCTTTAGATTTTGCAGGTGGAACCGTTGTACACATCAACTCAGGGATAAGTGCACTCGTCGCAGCACTTGTTATAGGGAATCGAAGAGGATTCCCAGAGCAACAAATGATGCCTCATAACCTTACTATGACTGTCACAGGTGCTTCTATGCTATGGGTAGGATGGTTTGGATTCAACGCAGGTAGTGCAGTTTCAGCAGGAACAGATGCTGGAATGGCAATGCTGGTAACACATATTTCAGCTGCTGCTGCCGCTTTGGCATGGATGGCTTGTGAATGGATGAAATACGGGAAAGCAAGTGTACTTGGAATCGTAACTGGTGCAGTTGCTGGACTTGTATGTATTACTCCCGCATCCGGATCAGTAGGTCCAATGGGTGGATTAGTACTTGGTATAGCCGCAGGATTTATTTGCTATTATGCCACTCATATTATGAAAGAAGTTTTAAAAATAGATGATTCCCTAGACGTTTTTACAGTCCACGGCGTTGGTGGAATAGTAGGAGCCCTCTTGGTTGGAGTTTTTGTTGCCTCAAATCTAGGTGGAGCTGGTTTCGGTAAAGACGTAACAATGGGAGGTCAACTTTATATTCAATTAATAAGCGTAGTTGCCACTTTAATATATGCTGGAGTCCTTTCATTCATTATACTTAAAGTAGTGGACGGTGTTTGCGGCCTTAGAGTTTCTGAGGACGAAGAAGATGAAGGACTTGACACAACAATGCATAATGAGAGAGGGTATGATATATAGTTTAAACTATATTCCCTAAGCCCGTACCCGTTTTTTGGGTTACTTGTTAAAAGATTGTACAATGAACTTTGATAGGAGATTTAATATGAAAAAAGTACTCTCATTAGTAGTCGTGTCACTTTTTCTTGGACTTTCACTCGCTGGATGTATGACTCCATTAGAACAAGCGATTGAAAAGAACAAACAAGCTTTAGAAAAAATTAGAAAATCGCACGGCAAATAATAGAAATCTGAAAGTTTAGTTATAAAAAAAGAAGACCCCAGCAACGGGGTCTTCTTTTTTATTTGCAATTTAGGTTGAAATCTTGTTGAATAGTCTCAATTAAGAGTTTTCTGTTTGTCGATCAATAAGGAGAACATAAATGAAGATCTTTTCTATCTTGTTTTTAACCCTTTTTTCAGTTTTTACTTTGACAGGTTGTACTCCCCGTCATGGAGGATATACCAAAGAAGATACTGGGAAAGTACTTGGAGGTATTGCAGGTGGCGTCTTAGGTTCTAGAGTTGGAAAAGGAAGAGGTAGAATGATCGCAACAATCGGCGGTGCTATTGTTGGTGCAATGATAGGAGGAGAAATAGGAAAACAACTTGATGAAAGAGACCGTCTCTTATTAGGAAAAACCACACAATCTGCATTAGAATATGGAAAATCAGGTTCTGCAAGTAGTTGGAAGAACCCTGATTCTGGAAATAGTGGAATTATTGTTCCTAAAAAAGCATATAGGCCAAGAATCACTCGTTTAAGAAAAAGATACAAATACTGCAGGGAATTCCAGCAAACAATCATTGTTGGAGGAATGAAAGAAAACGCATATGGAAAAGCTTGCAGACAACCCGATGGTCAATGGAAAATTGTAAGATAATTTCAACTTAAAGATTTCAGGAGAAAATCATGGTAATTAAGGCCACAAGAAAAAAAAATTGGTTTACATATTTTTCTGATAATTATCGTTGGTCTTTTATTACATCTATTGCTCTTATGAGGACGACTGTAGGAGCTTCAGACCCATCAGAAATCTTTGAAGTTTGTAGGAAAATTGAAAATTCTAATGGAAGTGACAAATCTTGGACAAAAGAGTGGACAAATATGGGAGAAAAAATAAGAAAGCTTGCTCTTATTGAAAAAAGAAAGAAACATTTTCTTTCCGCATCTTCTCATTTTAATAGAGCGTGTCACTACTTCCAAATGGCTGATAGATTCGCCTTTCCCAAGAATAAAGTTTCAAACGCAACATACAAAAAATCTATCGATTGCTTTCAACAATACACTCAACTTACTGACTCTCCAAAAATAGAGTGCGTAGAAATTCCATTTGAGGGGAAAAAAACTTTACCTGCATATTTTATTCATGCCCAGAATACTCGAAAAGAAAAACCCCCTGTAGTTCTTTCATATACTGGTTTTGATGGAACCAAAGAAACATCATTTGTGCTTGGTGGACTAGCTCTTGCAAGAAGGGGAATGAGCGTTGTTGTACCAGACACTCCAGGAGTAGGCGAATCAATTCGATTTAGAAAAAACTTTCTCAGATATGATTATGAGGTTGCAGGCTCTGCTATTATTGATTGGCTAGAAAAAAGGAAAGACGTGAATGCAAAAAAAGTTGGAATAATGGCCTCTAGTTTAGGAGGGTATTACTCTCCACGTTCTGCTTCAATGGAGAAAAGGATTAAAGCATGTGTAGCATGGGGTGCTATTTGGGATTACCATAGAATATGGAAAAAAAGAATAGATGCCGCCTTTAAAATACAACTACCCTCTCCTGGCAATCATCTAGCATGGAGTTTTAATGTAAAAACTGCCGAACAAGGATTAGAAAAATTAAAAGATTTTAGGCTTGATGGTGTTGTCCAAAAAATGAAATGCCCTTTTTTAATTGTTCACGGAGAGGACGATCAACAAATTCCCCTTAGTGATGCAAAAAAACTTTATTCTGCATCAGGTTCAAAAGATAAAACTCTTAAAGTTTTCAATGGAGATAATGGAGGTTCTCAACACTGTCACATGGATTACCTGGCCCCAGTCGTTCCGTATATGGCTGATTGGATGTCGGAGAAACTTTCTTAAAAGAAATCCAAAATCTCCCATCTTCTTCTAACTAACTTGCCTTGTACTTTTCTAAAAGTGTATAATTCGCCACTCGGCGTACCCGATATTACGTAAAAATATTTAATTTCTCGTATATCTAACACAAGTTAACTGATGAATTTGCTGTTAGAAAGGCGTTTTATAGGTTTTAATGCTAAGAATGAAGGATAGTTTTATGGAAAAAAGAGGATTGTACAATCCTGCATATGAACATGATGCCTGTGGAGTTGCATTTGTAGCTCATTTGCATGGAGAAAAATCAAAAAAAATTATCGACAATGCACTTACTGCTCTTAAGAACTTAGATCATAGAGGGGCATGTGGATGCGAGGATAACACTGGAGATGGAGCAGGTATCCTGATTCAAATACCTCATAAATTTCTTAGTAAAATTACAAAAGATGAAGAATTCTCACTACCTGAAGAAGGTAAATATGGAACTGGATTAGTTTTTCTTCCAGACGAAGTATCAGACGCGGAAAAATGCAAATCAGCCTTCAACGAAATTGTTGAAGAAAATAACGCAAAGATACTCGGATGGCGGGATGTTCCTATCGATTTATCAAGTGTGGGGGAAACTGCTAAGGGCGCTGCACCAAAAATAGAACAAATATTTATTGGAAATTTTGAAAACATAGATACCCAGATGGATATTGAACGTCGTTTATATGTAATAAGAAAATGTATAGAACATAAAATTTTAGACTCGAAAATGGATTCTAGTGAAGATTTTTATATACCTAGTCTCTCTTCCAAAACAATGATTTATAAGGGAATGCTTCTTACTGAACAAGTTGAAACCGTTTTTTTAGACTTGCAAAATCCAGAAATTGATTCAGCTATTGCTCTAGTTCATTCTCGTTTTTCAACTAATACTTTTCCGTCTTGGAAATTAGCACATCCTTACAGGTATATATCTCATAATGGAGAAATAAATACGGTTAGGGGAAATACAAATTGGATGCATGCCAGACAAGCTCTTTGTGACTCAGAATATCTCCCTGATCTGAAAAAGGTCCTTCCAGTTGTAACTGAAGGAGGAAGTGATTCTGCTGTTTTCGATAATGTTTTGGAATTCCTTTATATGGGAGGGTATGAACTACCCCACGCAGTATTGATGATGATTCCTGAACCTTGGGCTGGGCACAAACTTATGAGTAAAGAGAGAAAAGCTTTTTATGAATATCATGCCTGTCTAATGGAACCTTGGGATGGTCCTGCAAGCATTGCTTTCACGGATGGAACATCAATAGGTGCTGTTTTAGATAGAAACGGATTGCGTCCTTCTCGTTATTACGTAACAAAAGACGACCTCGTTATCATGGCATCAGAAGCAGGAGTTCTAGATATTCCGCCTGAGGACGTCTTAATAAAAAATAGGTTGCAGCCTGGCAGAATTTTTTTAGTAGACACTTCGCAAGGAAGGATCATTGATGATGAGGAGTTAAAAAAAGCATATACAGAAAAATTTCCCTATGATGAATGGCTCAAAAATTTAATACACATCAATGATATAAGACAAAATTCTGGTGATGAAGTTAAAGAAATTTCATCACTGCAAGATAGGCAACGAACTTTTGGTTATACAAAAGAGGACTTAGAATTCTTTTTGGCTCCAATGGTTCAGGAAAAGAATGACCCTGTAGGTTCCATGGGGAATGATGCATCTCTTGCACTTTTGTCTAACAATTCAAGGCTTCTTTATGATTACTTCAAGCAGCTTTTTGCTCAAGTTACGAATCCTCCACTCGATGGGATAAGAGAAGAACTAGTAACACAAGTTAGTGTTACGGTCGGACCACAACAAAATATTTTCAAACCATCTGCTAATTCTTGCACTCAGATCAAACTTGACACTCCAATTCTAACAAATAAAAATTTAGCAAAACTTAAAGATATCGATTTACCAGAATTTCAATCCATTACTCTTCCTATCCTATTCAATCCGGAAGAAGAAGAAAAAGGGCTTAGAAAATCTTTAGACGAACTATTTAAAGATGCAGATAAGGCAATTGCTTCAGGGAAGAATCTAATTATTCTTTCAGATAGAAACGTTTCGGAAAAGATGGCACCCATCCCTGCTTTACTAGCTACTTCAGGATTACATCATCATCTTGTTAGAAAAGGTACACGGACTAGAACAGATATTATCGTTGAAACTGGAGAGGCCAGACTAGTACATCATATGTGTGTTCTCTTAGGTTATGGTGCAAAAGCTATTAATCCTTACCTCGCAATGGAAACTATTGAAGACCTTATTAAAAAAGGGAACATTGAAGAGAAAGACCATAATATCGCATACGAGAACTACATTAAGGCATTAAATAAAGGGATTTTAAAAGTTACCGCAAAAATGGGAATTTCTACGATACAGTCCTATACAGGAGGACAGATTTTCGAAGCAGTCGGATTAAACCAAGAATTTGTGGACGAATTTTTTACCTGGACTGCTACTCAAATCCAGGGAATCGACCTCAATTTAATTGCGGAAGAAACTTTATCACGACATAACAAAACTTTTTCAAACCAACCTTCAGCAAATCCTGAGCTTGATTCCGGTGGGCTTCTGCAGTGGAGAAGAGACGGTGAATATCACATGTTTAATCCACAGACTATTTTTAAGCTTCAACATGCAACATCATCTGGAAACTATGAAATCTTTAAGGAATACTCTGAATTGGTTGATGAACAAAGTTCTAATTTAGCAACTCTTAGGGGTTTATTTAATCTGAAATGGACAGACAAACCTG
>Ga0310344_10001940_pt1 | contig 15666 bp, 15 predicted proteins | sample HC15DNA20200_MG_FD_203801 | JGI IMG/M metagenome (GOLD analysis project Ga0310344, IMG submission 203801) | Marine microbial communities from station ALOHA, North Pacific Subtropical Gyre - HC15-DNA-20-200_MG | ecosystem: Environmental > Aquatic > Marine > Oceanic | place: Pacific Ocean: North... | reverse complement strand
GCCACCTCGATGGCTATACGGACCGTTATGGCCAAACGCCGTGATTTCGGCGTAGATCACCGTTGGATTAGTCGCACTCACCGACTCGTAATCGAGCCTAAGGTCATGGGCAACACCTGGCCGGTAGTTCAACACGACCACATCTGCTTCCGCCGCGAGACGACGTGCTAAATCACCACCACGCTCACTCCATGCGTCGAGAGCAACACTTCGTTTCCCTCGATTCAGACCAAGAAACACTCGACTCTCGTTCGGCACGTTCGCTAATGAACCTTGGTGACGCCAATGGTCACCAGTCACCGGTTCCACCTTAACTACGTCGGCACCCATGTCAGCGAGCATCATCGTTCCGTACGGACCAGCAATGTACTCCGTGAAATCGACGACGCGGACACCGTCCAGTGGTCCGGGAGTGTTTCCCGACAGGTCAGTCACAATCACTCTCTTGTGAGATCAGATACAGGATGTCCTCGCAATTCACGAGAGAATGAGAACTGGCACGCCGGGAAGGATTCGAACCCTCGACCCTCAGATCCGAAGTCTGATGCTCTATCCACTGAGCTACCGGCGCACGATCAATGTCCTCAGTCACTGGATGACTTGCCAATATATCGGGTTTAGATCGCAACGGCTCCTTAGAGGAATCCACAATTACACATTAAAAAGAATGCCGAATCAGCTAGATACTCATTTCCGCTCTAATCGCATGCATCTTCAGCGACATTAACTAGGATGTACTCTACGAGGAGTGGTACTGCACAGGCATACAGAAGACGGATAATAGGAAGTGCTAACTGACCGACAGAAGGCCCTCTGACCCGAATGACAATCCTGCACTCTCGAACAATGAGTCTGCGCGGGTCGAATTGCGACGTGCGATGGCATTGCATGCGTCTGGGGAAATCACACGTGCGATCGCAGCCAGTCGACGCGCTATAGAATTGTCACCAGAATATGCCGAAGCACACGCCTACTTAGGCAACACTCTGGTGGCCCGGAAACGACAGTTCGCCGACGGACTGAAAGCTCTCAAACTTGCGACCACATTCGCACCAAAGGATGCAGCAATCCTCTATACCTGTGGCTGGTGCCATGAATACGTTGCGAACGCGTTGGAGCGCAACCATCGCTCCCCTCAGATGATGAACGAAACTGCGCCGACTCTCTATGCGAGTGCCCGCAAGTATTTGTTCCGCGCATTAGATGCTGGTCCCGATGACCAATTGCGTGGCGACATTGAAGATATGCTAGACGTCATCGCGGATGCGACTGGCGAACCGTGGGAAAACGATTCTCAAGATCTGTGAGCCTAAACTATGCCACGTTTACGTTTCGAAGATGAATTCGAGCTCCACTACGAAATTTACGGACCAGCACCGGGAACGGCACCAGCTGTCATTCTTGCCCATGGTGCTGGAGGCAACGGAATGTCCTGGTGGCAACAGGTACCGGCGTTTTGTGATCGATACACGGTTGTGACGTTTGATCACCGTGCCTTCGGACGATCACCTGATATCGAGAACGGACCAGGTCGGATAGCATTCGGCACCGATCTGCGATCGCTCCTGGATCACCTAGGTCTCAACCGTGTTCACTTCGTTGCCCACTCGATGGGCGGCCGTACCGCATTCAGTCTCGTATCACGCGATCCAGAACGCATTGCGTCACTCGTCTATTCGGGAACCAACGGCGGATGTGTTGACGATCGTTACCGTGAACTGCGAAGCCGTCTCGAACAAGAAGGGTTCTTGGACGGATCATTGCTGAAACGTGCACTAGCCGACGGATACGCTGAACGAGAACCCGCTATGCAATATTTGTATCGAAGGATCCGAAGCATCAATCCACCACGAGCTCGCGATTTTCTGGCCCCAACGGGGAGGATGGTCAACTACCGCGGATCAACAGCCCAACGGTTACGAGAAGGTAGCTGGCCGATACTCTGGATCGTCGGAGAACATGATCGCGTGATTCCGGCCGACCTCATCCGCATCTCACACGACCTGACACCAGGATCACGACTCGAGGTTGTCGAAGGCGCTGGTCATTCAGCCTATTTCGAACGTCCAGACGCATGGAACAAGCCTGTGCGCACCTTCATTGACTCCGTAGAAACTGGACAGACTTGGTGACAACACAAGCTACTGAGCCTCTGAAGAACTGAGCACTCAAAATCAGCTAACGGGATACACTGCACACGAAAAGAGCATTAGAGATGACCACCAAAACAGTGATCGAAGCGACCGAAGATACTTTCCAAACTGATGTGATCGATCGGTCACGTGATGTCCCCGTGATCGTCGATTTTTGGGCTAGTTGGTGCGGACCATGTCGCGTACTCGGACCAGTGCTTGAAACAGTAGCGAAAGACTATGGCGACGAAATTCAATTGGTGAAGATAGACACTGAGACCAATCAGAAAATTGCTAGTCACTATGGGATCAGTAGCATTCCGGCAGTCAAAGCTTTCCGTGACGGGAAACTGGTCGATGAATTCATAGGAGCGCTACCAGAACAAGAAGTCCGAGCGTTTTTCAACCGCATCCGTCCCAGCGAGGCTGACAACCTCACCCTTGAAGGTGAAGCGGAACTGAGCATCGGTAACATGGAGGCCGCACGTGTGCTGTTTGAGGAGGCAGTGTCTGCTGATGAGAATCATCCGGGAGCGGCACTTGGACTGGCATCAGTACTCGTTGATGTTGGAGAGTTGGATCGCGCAGAGGAACTTGTCGGGCGAGCGTCAAATACTGAACGCGCAAAGCAACTATCTGCTCAAATAAACTTGCTTCGTGCCGCAGCTAATCAAGACAAAGCCACACTAGAGAACCGTATAAGCTCCAATGAATCGGACATCGAAGCACGTTACCAGCTCGGAGCACTCTTACTCTCAGTCAGTGAGTGGGAGACTGGATTTGAACACCTGCTGGAAGTAATGATCGGCGATCGCAAATTCGCTGACGATGGCGCTCGAAAGCTCATTTTAGACGGTCTTGAGCTGCTCGGTCCCAATCATCCACTCACATCAGAGTATCGGCGGCGTCTGACAAATTTGTTGTTCTAAGTCTCGGGCGATCAAAATCTGACGAGACACCGTTGCTAGCTACTAAGTAGTTCATCCAGAACAGTTACGATCTCCTCTGATTCCATGATCCCCTGGAACTTCGCTGCCACGGTACCGTCTGGTTTCAGCACAAAGACGAATGGTTCTGCTAGCAAACCCCACTCTTCAGCAGTCGGTACCGAGATGAGTTCACCTTGGCGAGCGGCTGCAAGATCGAATGGTTCGATGTGAACAATTTCGACGGTGGTCCCATAACGCTCATAGATAGGCAAGATCACTGATTCCATCACGGGGCCACAGAAACGTGTCTGGCAGAACGCTGGCGTCACAAATGCAACGACTACCGGTTTCCCTGTGTCTAATGCCTCTGCAATCGTTCGTTCATGGAACGCTCGATTCGGAGGAATGGCTGAGTCGATCTCAGAAATATCAGTCACATCTCGTAGCGTGCGTTGTTTGCTTCTCGGCACAACCGCGCCAATAGCCGGCTCGCTACTCTCTTCAAGCACCCAGAAGGTGAACCGAATTCCTTCGTAACGTTTTCCGTTTAATTCGACATCGGCCTCAATGCCCCACCAACCTGGCTCGTGTAGGTCCAGATGTGCGACATAGACTGTCGATTTCGGACCTTCGTGCAAATGAATCGTTCCATCATCATGATGATGGTCGAAGGTTGTCGTGAGTGAGCGTGGGTTCGCAATCACCTCAGCATGCGCTTCAACGATTTGCGACACTTTCTCCGGCTGATCATCGAACCAGTAGGTACGCATGACAACAGAGGCATCCGACAGTAAAGCCCCTCTATCAGTGAGTGCGATCGCCAATCGATTCAAACCAACGCTAGGTGGGGAAGTGGCCCGAATTACAGAAAATGGAACATCAGCTCCACTCTGAGCGATCGCCTCCGCGCTCCAGATCGAATCCTCTGAGTCTTTGCAACCAGCGAACATCGCTATCGCCACAAAAACAAATACTGGCAACCATCCTCGAAGAAGCATTTGCAGTACCCCTAGAACGAGAATGCTATTGGCATAGCGGGACGGTCTGCTGACGACAAATTATTCCTCATATCATCCGTGAATAAGTGACCTCGTTCTATGGGAAGGCAACCATTCATACTTTGTCCCGCATATACGCCGTCGCAAGGGCATCAGCGTACTCATTCCAAAGTGAACCATCATGCGCACGAATCCAGTGAATCCGTCCTTGAGGACGTTCCTGTGCTAGTGCATAAGCTTTTTGCACTAACGCAAGATTCTTCACTGGCCCACTAGATCGCTTCCAACCACGTTTCTCCCATCCACTAGCCCATTTTGTAAGCGTGTCTACTACCAACTTGCTGTCCGAATAGAGATCACATGGTTCATCAACGTTCAGAAGTTCAAGGCCAACAATCATTGCCTGAAGTTCCATACGATTATTCGTCGTATTTGGATCGAAACCGTGTCGCTCCTCAAGAACAATCCCATCTTTGACGCGCACAACACCCCACCCACCAGGACCTGGATTGCCGATGCATGATCCGTCAGTAAATATTCCCGATTGTGGTCCCGCGTTAAACCGCTCGAGAACATCCGCGGTAGTCAGCGTCTCTCCATTTTTCGTCGAACGGCCACGCTTTGCTGATCGATTGTGACGGTTATTCAAGGCTGACTCCGTTGTAAAGCATCACCGGATCACCACCAAATACATCACTCTCAAGATTCGCTACTACTACAACTGGTCGATCGGCAACTATCACGGCGCTTCCGACCCAGCCATCAGGGAGTACTCGGTGCTCCCATTGCACGAAAGTGCGTTGACCTCCAACAGTCGTAGCACCGCTAGGGAATAAGCCATCCGGAAATTGTTTCGAATAATAAATGACCGTAACTTGGGCTGCCGAGCCATCAAAACTGAGTACGCGAAACCATGAGTTCCACCCGTTAAAGCCCCCCCACGGCCCGAAGTTCTTATTCACAACAGGAAGCACCACTTGCCGAGACGCTTCTTCTGCCGTGAAACCTCGATAGTCAGCGAAAGCACCATCCGCAGATAATCGCTGAGCTACGACTGCAATCGGTGCCAAAGCCTCCATCCTGACGGTACCGAAAAAGGTACTGGGCAGCGTCTTGCCCAGTGGAAGACAACCAGCGATACCATCTCCACGCTGATCGCACGTGAGCGCACCAAAAAGCAAAATACTATGCTCGATCTCGATCTGGTCACCTTCGGCGTTCTTGCCATCAAAGAGAAGCGTTACTTCATTCGGCACTTCCGGCGTGCCACCGAGAATGCGAAAACGCGTGCTCCATGTTGTTTGACCTTGCGTTGCATTGCGATCCACAAGTGGTAAGACAACAACATGACTGAGTTCGTCTTCGCCAAATGATCGATATGTAGCTAGACCAGGACCGTTGCGTGCCCGCGTGTCCACAATGACAGACAGCGTCTGTTCACTAGCAGTGACGCCGGCATCTGTCGGAAAAGTATCGACAACTGCGGAACCATCGAATCCAAGCGGAATCGGCAACGACGTCTCATCACGAACCCACGTTGCTCTTGGACCGAGAAGAATCCCTCCCGAAGAGCAACCTTCTCCTGGCATCGGAGGGTCGACAACGAGTGCTGCTAGCGATTCTGGTTCGAAGTATCGAATACCGACACAAGCAGACTCCATGCTGTTGGTATTTTTGATCGTGATGCCCGACACAGTTTCATCTGTGTTTTCGACGATTGGTAAAAATTGTCGGCCACCAGAACTCCCGAGACGCAGTGCGTCACCACCGATCTGAAAACCTCCATCCGGTAGGAAAGTATCCCTAGCAAGCATCGATACGAATGGCTGATCAACGGTGATGTACGCGGAACCTTGATATCCCTCTTCGAGATCATCGAATGACTGCTGGAAAAACGACCAGCCGAATCCTGGTTCGAGCGCACCACATTTACCCACTTCTGGACAGCGGTCAATCGCGACCAGAGCGCCGCTCTGATCGTAAAACTCAAGCTGAATCGTTGCTGCACTGGTGCCTACGTTTTGGATACGAACCCATGAGTTCTCAATCGGTAACAGAACCGATTGTGCGAGCAGTGTCCTACCACTAGTAGCACAAACGAGCAGTACGACAACAAGCAATCCCAACAGCGTAAGGAATCGCGTCGGCAAGAATCGACCACGAAACGGTCGTGGGTGCACCAACTGGCGCCCTCTCCATACCCCGCCGAAACGGTCGATATCAACGACCGCACTATGATCATACGGCAGGCTCACGGTGGGGTCGCGAAGAAAATAAGCGGATTATCGGTAGTCGACGTTGCACCTCGATGCTACGCTGCGGCGCTGGACGCACCGCGCGTCTCCTCCGGGGTGTAGCTCAGCTTGGCAGAGCGCTTCGTTCGGGACGAAGAGGTCCCCAGTTCAAATCTGGGCACCCCGACCATACTTCCCGCTTTTATTTTGAGTTTCTGAAGATCTCTCGTGCACCTAATCTCCTACCTGAATGCGCTTGATGGCGACAAATGCCGCATCGGATCCGGATGGCGCTTTACTGTGATCGAACGGCAGTACCTCCGCGTCAAAGCCAACCTCTGTCAGAATACGCAGCCAAACGTCGCTCCCGAACAATCCCATGACATGCCGATCATGCTCAACATGTACCGAACCATCGCTGTCACGAAGCAAATACGCAAAATCGTGGGTATAGGTAGTGTCGTCAGGGTCCGGATCCCAGAGCCACTCCATATACCGCATCGCGCGCCGTTCGCCATCGTGCCCGCCACAGCCGGTGGTAGCACGAAAGTTCTCGCGAGTGTGATCGGGCGCGAAGACCGCAGCACCACCCGCACGCAGGTGCACGAACGCCGTGTCTAGCGTTCGTCGAAGGTCTGACTCCGTAGTGATATAGCTAATAGCATCGTGAATCAGCACAGCGTCGAAAACACGCTGCAAGCGAACCGAGCGCATATCGCCGATGATGTGCTCCACTTCTGGGTTGATGGTCTTGCTCAGTTCGATCATCTCAGGCGATAAGTCGACGAGCGTGAGCGTGAAGCGCTGCTTCATATGTGAGGCGACATTCCCACCTCCTGAACCGAGTTCCAGCAGGCTTCGCAGTGGTCCGTTGCACTTACTCTGGAGGACGTCACCGTAGAATCGAGTGTCTTCCGCATACTCTGCGGGTGAGGTGAGGAGATGAAACCACGAAGCAAGCTCTGTGTAGAGTTTCGGGACGTCATTGCCGAGTTTTGGGTCCTTCATTGGTGTCTCTCTGACCTTTATCGGTCGGGTCACCTATGGTCGCCGCCACAAGACCTCTGTGTGGTGTACCGCAGACGCTTCAGAGGCCGCGCGCAGAGTGCATATTAACGCTCTCGGTTCCTTCACCACATTACCGACGACAACGATCTCGAATCACTGGTGCGTTGCGTTTGGCACTGTAGTGAACAAAACCGTCGTCACCTCAAGTGGAGGTGTAGCAACACTTCTGAGATACGACTAAGCTACGTGAGCGAAACTGACTCTGGGCCTAGGGGGCAATAAGATGACGACGAAGACACGAGCAGCGATCAATGCAGTTTTTGGAGAACCGCTGTTAGTTGACGAAATCGAGCTCGACGATCCAAACGAGGAACAAGTACTGGTCAAGCTATTCGCGACTGGCCTCTGTCATTCTCAACTGCACCAGATGAACAATCCCGACATGGCAAGACCAATGTTGATCGGGCATGAAGGCACAGGTGTGGTCCTCAAAGCGGGAGCGAAGGTGTCACACGTCCGTGAAGGCGACCGTGTGATGATCCAGTTCGTTCCAAGAGACCTTCCAGAGGGTATGACCGAGGCAAATAAAACGACATATCGATGGCAAGGCAACGAGTACACAGCGAACACTGCCTATACCTGGGCAGAACACGCGCTGCTGAATGAACAAATGGTCGTACCGCTACCAAATGACATGCCGACGGACGTTACAGCGATCATTGGTTGCGCTGTTATCACCGGTGCTGGAGCCGCTTTGCACACCGCGAATGTCCAGCCGGGCCAATCGGTGGCCATTTTTGGAGTAGGTGGTGTCGGTTCGAACATTCTCGCTGGTGCGAAGATCGCCGGAGCAGACCCGATCATTGCAGTCGACCTGCAGGAAGGAAAACTAGGGTATGCGAAAGAACTGGGCGCGACACACACGGTAAATGGAGCTGACGTAGACGCGCCCGAGACCATCAAGGAACTCACTGATGGTGGCGTTGACTTCGCATTCGATGCAATCGGTGTCGAGGCGGCATTTCGGCAAACAATCGAGAGTGTCAAAGCTGGCATCCTTGGTGTGCGACGCGGTGGTACCGCCGTCTCGGTAGGAATCACTCATGGTGACACCTCCGACTACCTGCCACCTCGAATGTTCCCATTCGGAGAACGATCGCTCATCGGGTCGATGGGTGGCTCGGAACGGCCAGCCATCACGATGCCTCAGTACATTGAATGGTATCGAGAGGGCAAACTACCCCTAGACAAGCTCGTATCCACTCGGTACGACAACCTCGATCAGATTAACGAAGGAGTGAGAGCATTGAGGGACGGTGAGATTGAGGGACGATCAATCATCATTTACGACCAGCCGTAAATAGAAGGCATACCTCAACAGGGCAATGCCTGCATGAAAAAAGGCCACGATTAGTTGATGATCGATAACAGACCACCCCGCGTCTTAATCACGCGGGCCGAGGAAGTCGTTGGAGAACGCTGGGAGGACTATGCCGTCGCAATCGAGCGTTTTGGCGCAGTTCCTGTTACCGCCGACCTTCAAATGGGAGACGCAGGTTTAAGGCTTCTATCCTCATGCGAAGGATTGATGGTCACAGCCGGTGTCGATATCGATCCACAACGTTATGGAGAGCCTCAATCGGACCGTGTCAGTGAAGTGAACTCGGAGCGAGATGCCTTCGAAGAATCGCTCCTTGCAACCGCACGCGAAAAAAATCTACCAATCCTCGCGATCTGTCGTGGCCATCAAATATTCAACACTTCGAGAGGTGGCACACTGCTACAACATCTCGAAGAACGTGAACCTCATCGAGCACGTCGCGGAGCGGACGGTGAATCGATTGCTTCAGGCTGGCATGACGTTGCAGTAGCTCCTGGTTCGCTCCTGGCACAGATAACAAAGTCCAGCTCTATCCGAGTCAATTCACGCCACCATCAAGCGGTGCTCACATCTACGATTGCACCTGGGCTCGTACCTACCGGAACTGCTGAACAGGACGTAGTCGAGGCACTTGAAGATCCAAGACTGAGTTGGGCACTAAGTATCCAGTGGCACCCAGAACGTCCGGAAATGTTGGAGAACGAGTCACTGAGGAATTCCTCTCCCGATATTTTTGAGGCGTTCGTCGCTGCTTGTGCTGCGGGAACACGATCGTGACCAATAGGAGTTCACCGTTCCTATACTTCGCCTACGGGTCAAATCTTGACGAGGAGCGACTTCATATCCACTGCCCATCAGCGGGTTTTGTTGGGATCGCGCAGCTTGCGAACTATCAACTCGCGTTCAGTATTGAAAGCACCAACACCTGGCATGGTGGCGTTGCCGATATCAGACCGATGCCACAAGAGGTAGTTTGGGGTGCACTTTGGATCATCGATGAAGAACATTCCGATCCGCTAGACCGCCAAGAAGGAGTATTCCGAAACCCTCCGGCATACGAGAGGCTTCTGGTCGACGTTAAAACTCCAGCTGACGACCGTGTGAGGTGCCGTTCCTATCAGGTCGTCAATCCAGACAGCCATACTCACTTACCGTCACCCGCCTACCTTGAGACTATCTTGCGTGGAGCACGGGCAATCGGACTACCTGCGAACTATATTCGTGAACTCGAAGCAATCGACACTAACGGCTACGAGGGAGCTAGCGCTCACTAATTGAACTACTCGATGAGCACCATCGACCGTGTTGTAGGGGGCATCACAGATAGCGGTTCTCCCCGCAGAATGACCCGATACGAAGAGGTAAAAGACCTTCTTCTCAAAAGCGATCTATAGCGGCTCACACTGGTAAACTAGATGGTACTCCCCATGTCTGATCCGAAACCGGGAACGATTGCTGTTTGCGGTCGCCAACCGACGGAGAACGCATGGTTCAAAACCCACCGGAAACTGGGAACGCTGACAAACTCGTCCGTATCGAAGACGAGATGCGTGTCTCGTATCTCGACTACGCGATGTCAGTCATCGTCTCGCGTGCACTACCTGACGTCCGCGACGGTCTGAAGCCCGTACAGCGACGAATTCTGTTCGGAATGCTTGAGCTCGGTTTAGGGCCTGGTTCGGCCTTCAAAAAGACCGCTCGTGTCACCGGCGAAGTAATGGGTAAGTATCACCCTCACGGTGATTCAGCAATATACGACGCACTCGTCCGTCTCGCTCAGGACTTCACGATGCGTTACCCGCTGATAACCGGACAGGGCAACTTCGGATCGATCGACGGCGATCCACCAGCACAGATGCGTTACACGGAGGCGCGACTCAACCCAATCGCGAGTGAGTTACTTGTAGATATCGACCGAAACACGGTCGACTTTCAATCGAACTTTGACGACTCACTTAACGAACCGATCGTTCTACCTGCGCGACTACCGAACCTGTTGCTGAACGGTGGTAGCGGTATAGCGGTTGGGATGGCGACAAATATCCCACCACACAACCTGAATGAGATCGCGGGTGCAATCCAACTCATCATCGACAAACCGGATGCAACACTCGACGACCTGATGGAGATTGTGAAAGGACCGGATTTTCCGACCGCCGGAATGATCTTCAATCGGGCTGAAATCCGTCAGGCCTACTCTACGGGTCGAGGTCGCGTGACGATGCGGGCAAAGCTAGAACAGGAAGAATCAGCACAAGGACGCCTACAGGTCATTGTCACCGAATTACCGTACCAAGTGAACAAGGCCAATTTACTCGAACGCATAGCAGGTCTGGTCCGTTCAAAGAGGATCGAAGGCATCTCGGATCTCCGAGACGAATCTGATCGTCACGGCATGCGCATGGTGATCGAATTATCACGCGGCGCTTCGTATCAAACGGTGCGGAATCTCCTCTACAAGCACACAGCCCTGCAATCGACGTTCGCCGTCAACATGCTTGCACTTGAAGATGAGCAGCCAAAGACCCTCACACTGAAAGAGGCGCTCAAGGCATTCATCGACCATCGACGTAAAGTGATTCGGCGTCGCGCAGAGTTTGACCTCGAAAAGGCGCAGGAACGCGCACACATCCTTCAAGGTCTACTCAAGGCACTCGATGTGCTCGACGACGTGATCGCTACGATTCGACAGGCCGAGTCGGCTGATTCGGCGAAAACACAACTACAAGAAAAGCCATTTGAACTCAGCGAGCAGCAGGCACAAGCCGTTCTCGACATGCAATTGCGACGTCTTGCACAACTCGAAAGTGAAAAGATTCAAACAGAATTCGAAGAGTTAATGACCTTAATCGCAGAGCTCGAAGAATTACTCGCCAGCCCCGAAAAAATCGACACGGTCATCAAAGCCGACTGCGAGCAGTTAAAAGAGCAGTTCGGTGACGCTAGACGTACGCAGGTATTTGAAGCTGCAGTAGAGGACTTCTCCGAAGAAGATCTGGTTCCGCATCAGCAAATCGCTGTCACAATCTCCAACCGAGGTTATATGAAGCGCGTGCCGCTAGAGACCTACCGAGTTCAAGCTCGCGGGGGCCGTGGTAAGACGGGAATGACGACACGCGAGGAAGATGCCGTTCGGCACCTGATCGTGTGCGATACCCATGAATCATTACTAATGTTCACAAAAAATGGGAAGGTCTTTTCACTTAAAGGTTACGAGGTACCCGAAGCATCGCGTCAGGCTCGCGGACTACCAGTGGTGAACCTGATCGAGATGACAACAGAAGATCAAGTGACCGCAGTCGTCACCGTCGACGACTTTAGTCGCGACTCCCTCGTGCTCGCCACCGAGAGAGGAGAGGTGAAACGTACACCTCTCGCTCAATTTGAATCGGTGAGACGAGCCGGCTTAATCGCGATGAACCTCAAACCTGGTGATGTATTTCACTCGGCGCTCGCCGCAAGTGAATCCGATGATGTAATTCTCGTCTCTAGTGATGGAAAAGCGATGAGGTTCAATGTTGGATCATTGCGCGTTGCTTCCCGATCTTCTGGTGGCGTCCGCGGCATCAAGCTGCGTGAAGATGCAGAACTGATCGCTCTTGTCGCCGATTGCGATGGAGATGATCTACTCGTGGTGACCGAACTTGGTATGGGCAAGCGCACACCTATAGCGGAATACTCACGCAAGGGACGAGGGGGTCAAGGGATGCTCACTTTCCGCGTGAGCGAACAAACCGGTCCGATCGCCGTCGCAGCAATTGTCACCGAAGACGAAGAATTGATGCTCATCTCCACTAACGGCGTCGTAATGCGTACACCACTTCAGACGATCAGTCAGCAAGGACGATCGACTCGTGGTGTACGAGTAGTGAATCTGGATGAGGAGGATCGCGTAGCATCACTGGCCCGAATTAACCTTGGCGCCGGGAGTGGCGACCCCACTGATGGAGACAAGAAGAAGTAGCGCGAAAGCAGTTAGACTCATCACCTAACATATTGACGTTCGGACTATCGGGCTCTGATCCCTAGAATCGTTTTATGGCAGAAATTCCCACGACCCCTGAATCCGGCGAGTTTGCATTGATCGAGAGAATCATCGAGCGACTCGGTGATGCAGCTGCTACGAGCATCATCGTCCCTTCTGGTGACGACGCCGCGATCTGGGAAACAAACACCGGCGCGGCCGTCGCAACGATCGATACGCTCACCGCAGGCACGCATTGGCGAACCAACACAATGGACTATGCAGATATAGGTTGGCGAACCGTTGTTGCGAACGTTTCAGATCTGGCGGCGATGGGTGCTGAACCTAAGTATCTTCTAGTTGCAACGTGCTTGGGACCATCTACAACAACGACCGATCTGGACCTATTCATCGATGGCGCAGCTGAGGCATGTCGATCCCATAACGTACGAATCGCTGGCGGCGATATCGTACGAGGTGAAACAACGACATTCACGATCGCTGCGTATGGAGATGCTCAATTCGATGGCACAGAACTCCTTGCGTTACGCCGTGAATCCGCTCGTGTCGGTGACCTGGTTGCCGTCTCGGGTCACCCCGGGGCTTCGGCCTCTGGTCTCATGTTAATCGAGCGTGGACAAAGTGAAACTACAAAGGGGCAGGCGTTAATTGCAGCACATCGGCGACCAAGAGCTCGATTCGAACTCGGACAACGGGCAATCAGATCTGGTATTCGGTCTGCGATCGATATCTCCGACGGACTGCTTCAAGATCTTGACCACGTTGCGAAAGCTTCGGCGGTCGGTATCGAAATCGATTGTGAATCACTTCCCATCCATTCGGAAGCGGTCGCACTAATCGGAAAAGGGGTAGCACTCGAGTTAGCCTTGGGAGGTGGCGAGGATTTTGAGCTGGCCTTGATCGGTTCAGAACCTGCTCTCGATTCACTGGCAGACGAGGTGACCGTGATTGGACACGTCGTGAAGGATCATCCAGGAGAGACCGTCGTGCTCGATCAAACCGGCTCTCATTACCAACCGCCTTATCGCGGATGGGATCAACTCCTGCAGGGAGACAATGAGGGTAAATCGTGAGCACCATGAAGCGAGTCAGTTTAGAAACAGAGAACGTGGAAAAAACTCGTGCTTTTGGGGAAAAACTGGCTCAGTCGCTGCACCCCGGTGACGTGGTATTACTGCAAGGACCGCTGGGTGCTGGCAAAACTGCACTCACACAAGGTATCGGTCTGGGACTCGGACTCGATTCCAACGTAACAAGTCCCACATTTATTCTCGTTGCGAAACACACAACCGCCGATGGCAGTATTGCCCTCTACCATGCCGACCTATACCGACTGAGCGATCCGTTTGAGGTCGCAGATCTACACCTTGGCGAGCAGACCGAGGACGCTGTCCTCGTTGTGGAGTGGCCCGAACGTGCCTTCGACGAATTACCGAGCGAGCATCTCCTGATCATGATCGAACCGGACTACGATCATCAAGAGAGACGTCGACTTACTTGTGTCGCATCCGGAGCGCGATACGAGCAGCTACTAACTGGATTAGAGACATGACCACTCAAGGCAACGGTCAACTCGTAATGGCAATAGACACGGCTTCACCAACAGCCTCCGTCGCTCTCGGAAATGAGAACGGGCTCCTTGCTGAGACCAGCTGGAATGTCGAGACAACTATCTCAAAGGAATTGCTCGCCCAGATCGACTTGCTACTCAGCACGTCGAACACAGATCGTCACGCCCTCAGTGCTCTCGCCATCTGTATCGGACCTGGTAGCTATGGAAGCCTGCGCGCTGGCATCGCAACTGTCCAAGGGATAGCACTGGCGCTGGATGTACCACTCGCTGCAATCCCTCGCCTTGAAGCCGATGCTGCCCCTTATCTTATAAATAGTCCGGAAAAGAGTACGGTGGTCGCTATACACAATGCCGGACGTGTTGGCATAGCTTGGGCAGCCTACACTTTTTCTCAAGACAGTGACCTCCTGATAGAGCTTGTGCCACCATCGATAACGTCACTCGATGAATGTGTGATGAACGCACCTCAAGACGCTATGTGGTGCGGTGAAATTCCTGAGCTGCTGACAAATACCCTCGCACAATCTAATCGGACAGATGATGTAATCGCCGCGCCGATGGATCATGTACGAGCAGTGACCATCTTGGAACTCGCGCGAAAGCGAAATAACTACGATGATCCAGCACTGGCGAGCGCTCTATATCTGCGCCCTCCATCGATCACGCGACCGAAACCTAAACAAGCTACATCCAACACCAGGTGAAGAATTCAGAAGGAACTTTCATGGAACAAACATTGATTCTTGTTAAGCCCGATGCGATGCAACGTGGTCTGGCATTTGAAGTACTCGGCCGCCTAGAACGTAGAGGCCTGAAGTTGGTTGGCTTACGACTACTACATGTAGACGAAGCGTTGGCAAAACAACACTACGGGGAACACGAAGGAAAACCATTTTTTGATGGTCTTGTTGACTACATCACGGCGTGTCCTATCATCGCCGCGATTTTCGAGGGTCCGGATGCCGTTTCCGCAGCACGACAAACGATCGGTTCTACAAACCCAACAGAGGCATCACCGGGAACTATCCGAGGAGACCTCGGTATCGAGATAGGACGTAACCTCGTGCACGGCTCTGACAGCTCACAGAGTGCGGAACGCGAGATCAGTATCTTTTTTGATAATCAAGTAGTCGAAAATTGGAAACGTGACAGTGACCCATGGATATTCGAATAATCGACGGCTCGTACTCCAGCATTCGTTCTCTTAGCGTGTGAACAGATAGCAACAGCCGGGAAACCACGATCTGCCTTGCTAAGAATTTCTGAGCCCGAATCACATCTGCACTACTGAACCCGTACTATTTCCTGCGCTCTATTCCAGAGGCCTTCTAGGTCATAACGCATTCTCGCCTGTGATGAAAAAAGATGAACTACGATCCCTAGCTCAGTGTCTAGGAGAATCCAACCAGTTTCGGCCGATCCCTCC